>ERZ869909.119-NODE-119-length-118957-cov-24.806662_pt1 | contig 118957 bp, 101 predicted proteins | sample MGYA00520892_ERZ869909 | MGnify/ENA primary metagenome ERZ869909 (study PRJEB32215, sample SAMEA104723947) | bioreactor metagenome | biome: bioreactor; feature: anaerobic bioreactor; material: water | place: China | collected 2015-03-12 ... | reverse complement strand
TCACTGCATCACTGCATCACAAAAAAACCGACAATCCCGTATGTACGGGAGTTAGTTTCACTCCCTAAGCGCCTAAATAAGCCTGAATAAGCTTGCTAATCATGAAGGCAAAAAGCTACCCCAATCAGTTCTTTTCTGTATCTTGCACCCCAAAAGCATGTTATGATGATTACTTACAGTAAATTCTTCAGTGTTCTATTCATTGCAACCGCAATTTTGTCATGTAATAATCCGGCAAACAAAGGCCTGGTTATTATGAAAACCGATCAGGACATTTTCTTTGAACGCTTTATGGCACTGGAAGGCAAACGCTTTCAAGGGACCCAGGTTTTTATAAGCCCGAATATGGAAAGCTGGGATGGGTTCGAAATAGTGATGCATGTGAGGGAGTTTCACCCCGATGTGGTTTATATGCCACTAAGGGTAGGGGTGAACACCTCCCGCACGTGGGCACTTTATCGCGACAACAACAACCGTTTGCGTTTTCGCCATGATCACCGTCATGCCGACGGCACCCCCGAGAATCTGAGCCTTTATGGCGGCTTTCACACAACTGGCGGCAATGCTTTTACACAGGTATTTCCGGCAGATGAATACACCTGCAATATGGCCCCTGCAATTTGCGATAATGAATGGACACTGTCGTTTAATGAGGATCTGTCAGCCTTTTCCTATATTCTCAATAAAGCCGGTGAAAAAGTTTTTCAACTTGATTTTGATCTGACAAGCGTGACAGAATGAATTTGATTTACCAATTGATCCGGTGCTACAGCATTTCCATGGTTGCCTGCACGGTTTAAAAATGTATTTTTGCGAACCCATTATCGAGCATTATCCGGATGAAATTATCAGTTGTTATCGTCAATTACAATGTAAGGTATTTCCTTGAGCAATGCCTTCACTCCGTTCGCCGGGCCATGGAAGGAATTGAGGGCGAGGTTTTTGTTGTTGACAATAATTCCGTTGACGGATCGGTGAAAATGGTGGAAGAGAAGTTTCCTGAAGTCATTTTGATTGCAAATAAGGACAACAAAGGGTTCTCAAAAGCCAACAACCAGGCCATCAGGGTTTCAAAAGGCGAGTATGTGCTGCTGCTTAATCCCGATACCATCGTAGAGGATGATACTTTCCGCAAAGTTGTTGACTTCATGGACGCTCATCCTGATGCCGGAGGGCTTGGCGTGAAGATGATTGATGGCAAAGGCCGCTTTCTTCCCGAATCCAAGCGTGGACTTCCCAAACCCGATGTTGCGTTTTACAAGATTTTCGGACTTTCAAAACTTTTTCCGCGTTCAAAAAAATTCGGTCGCTATCATTTAACCTATCTCGACAAGGAAGAAACCCATCAGGTGGATGTACTGAGCGGGGCATTTATGTTGCTGCGCAGCGCCACACTCAGCAAGGCCGGCTTGCTTGATGAAGACTATTTCATGTATGGCGAGGATATTGATCTGTCGTACCGGATTACACAGGCAGGTTATAAAAACTATTACTACCCCGAAGCCCGGATCATACATTATAAAGGCGAGAGCACCAAGAAAACCAGCGTTAACTACGTTTTTACTTTTTATAATGCCATGATCATTTTTGCGCGCAAGCATTTCTCTCAGAAAAACGCGCGCATCTTCTCATTTCTGATCAATCTGGCCATCTGGTTCAGGGCTGGGCTTTCAATCCTGTGGCGCTTTGCCCGAAATGCATTTGTGCCGGTAGCGGATGCCGTTTTGATTTTTGCCGGAATATGGTTTATCAAAGGCTATTGGGAAGACAACTTCATTTATCTTGAGGGTGGTCATTACCCGCCGGAGTTCATGCAGATTGCCGTGCCGGTATACATTGCCATCTGGCTGGTAGCCACTTATTACAGTGGCGGCTATGATAAACCGGTCAAGCTGATTAAAATACTCCAGGGTTTGTTTTTTGGAACCGTAACCATCCTGGTTTTCTATGCGCTTCTGAGTGAAGCTTACCGGTTTTCGCGTGCGCTGATCATCCTGGGCGCTTTTTGGGGCCTGATCGCAATGATAGGAATGCGTTTATTGCTGCATTTTACCAATATCAGGGATTTCAGGCTGGGCAAGGCCGAAAACAAAAGATACCTTGTGGCCGGCGAGTTTGATGAGGCCGAACGTGTTGCAGAACTTTTAAGAAAAACCGAACTTAACCCAAGTTTTATCGGATTGGTAAGCATTACGGGCCATGGCAATAAAACCAACGGATTTATCGGATCACTGGATCAGATACGCGACATCATCACTATTTATAATATTGACGAAGTGGTGTTCTGTGCAAAAGATATTCCTGCCCGGCAGATTATTGACCTGATGTCGGAGCTGGGTCAGGAAAAGGTTGAATACAAGATTGCCCCACCCGAAAGCCTTTCCATTATCGGAAGCAACTCCATCAATACAACCGGCGATCTTTATATGATTGAGATCAATTCGATTTCAAGGGTCAATAATCGTAGAAACAAACGCTTGTTTGATGTTGCGGCCTCCCTTGCAATGCTTCTGATTCTGCCGGTATCGCTTTTTATTGTTAAAAAACCTTTGGGCTATCTCCGGAACATCTTCCTGGTGCTGGCAGGCAAACGTTCATGGGTTGGTTACGGAACAATTGAGAAAGCCGAAGAACTTCGCCTGCCCCATATCCGTCCCGGTGTGCTCAATCCGGCTGATGCCCTGCCCAGGCGAAATCTTGAATTGGATGACATCACACGTCTAAACATTTTGTACTCGCGCAACTATCAACCCGCCAATGACATTAAAATCCTGATCAATGGATTCCGGTCAAGCGGAAGGTAAGCAGGGTTAATTGCACTGTGACCGGCAACAATGATTTTGCACAAACAATTATACCTTATCTTTGTTAGGTAAATGAAATCCTGACAAATTAACCCAAGAAATATTGACAATGTCGAAATTTGAAATAGTCATGCCCAAAATGGGCGAAAGCGTAATTGAGGCAACCATCACCAAGTGGCTGAAAAATGAAGGCGATCAGATCACTGAAGACGAGCCTTTATGCGAAATTGCAACAGACAAAGTTGATTCTGAGATTCCTTCACCTGTTGAGGGCGTTTTGAAAAAGATACTTTTTAAGGAAAATGATGTGGTGGCGGTTGGCGAAATCATTGCTGTTATTGATATGGGCGGCGATGATTCTGAGGATACCGGAGATGCCCCAAAAGCTGAGGAAGAAGAGCCGGTTGTCGAAAGACCAAAAACCGAAGTCAAGCCGGAAACTAGTTCTGTGACAGATGAAGCCAAACCCTCGCGTTTTTATTCGCCACTGGTCCGAAATATCGCAAAGGAAGAAAAAATCGGGATGGGTGAACTGGAAAGCATCCCGGGATCCGGAAAAGACGGGCGCCTCACCAAAGACGACCTCCTTGAATATCTGAAAACCCGCACAGAGCCCAAAACGCAGGAAAAACCCAAAGCACCTGAAGCCATGCCGGTGAGAACTGAGGCGCCTGCTGTTTCTGCCGGTAAAGACGACGAAATCATTGAGATGGATCGCATGCGCCGCCTCATTGCCGATCATATGGTGCAATCGGTTCACACTTCGCCTCACGTTACTTCATTTATTGAAGTGGATGTGACCAATGTGGTAAGATGGCGCGAAAAAGTTAAGGATGCCTTCTTAAAGCGTGAAGGGGAGAAGATTACTTACATGCCCGTTTTCATTGAAGCTGTGGCAAAGGCCCTGAAGGATTATCCAAATGTGAACGCATCTGTTGACGGTTACAAGGTGATCCGTAGGAAGAATATCAACGTTGGAATGGCCACTGCACTTCCAAACGGAAACCTGATCGTTCCGGTGATTAAGAATGCCGATCAGAAAAACCTGGTTGGACTGGCCAAAGATGTTAACAGCCTGGCAAACAAAGCCCGCAGCAACAAGCTTGATCCTGATGACATTCAGGGAGGCACATTCACGATCACCAATTTTGGAACCTTCGACAGCATAACCGGCACACCGATAATCAACCAGCCTCAGGTTGCCATCCTGGGCGTGGGCGCAATAAAAAAGAAGCCGGCCGTTCTGGAAACCAATGATGGCGATGTAATTGCAATACGCCATATGATGATTCTCAGCCTGGCTTATGATCATCGTCTGGTTGACGGCGCCCTGGGCGGCATGTTCATCAAAAAAATCAAGGAATTGCTTGAAGGTTTTGATCCCGGCAGGGAAGTGTGATCTCAAAAAACGTACTTTTGCAGAAGCTGCTGTCAAATGGCATGCAAAGCCCTTTGTAGCAGCTTTTGTTGCATTAATCCTCACAGCATGAATCTGAAATTGACCCGTCCGCTGGCGGTGATTGATCTGGAAACAACCGGTACCAACGTAGGCAGCGATAGAATTGTAGAGATTTGCATCCTCAAAATAATGCCGGATGGAAGCCGGGAGGTGAAAACAGTCCGTATTAATCCGGGAATCCCTATTCCACCGGAGGTAACGGCCATACATGGCATCAGCGATGCCGATGTAAAAGATGCCCCGAAATTTGCCGATCTGGCGCCACAGCTTTCCCAAATGCTTTCGGGCTGCGACCTCAGCGGATACAATGCCTTGAAATTTGATATCCCTCTTCTTGCCGAAGAATTTCTGAGGGCAGGTGTTGATTTCGACCTCAGGGGCAGACGGGTTGTTGATGTTCAGAATATTTTCCACAAAATGGAACCAAGAAACCTGAGGGCAGCATATCAGTTTTATTGCGGTAAAGACCTGGTTGATGCACACAGTGCCGAGGCCGATACCCTGGCTACATTTGAGATACTGGACGCCCAGGTGAAAAGATATGAAAATGCTCCCTATACCGACAGCAAAGGCAATATTTCGTTTCCTGAGCTGAACAATATGGATGTGCTGCATGATTTTTCCATCTATCATAAATTCTGCGACCTGGCCGGACATCTGATATTTGACGATAAAGGCAGGGAAACTTTTAATTTCGGGAAATACAAAGGAAGGCTGGTTGAAGAAGTCTTTCAGCGTGAACCATCTTACTACGAATGGATGATGAACGCCCAGTTCCCCGAATACACCAAAAAAATCATCACAGCCATTAAATTAAGAGGCTTTAACAAAGGTTCTGCTTCTTTGAAGTAGGCACTTGCAGCTGACAGCAGGCAGCACCTGAGCACATGAACACCTTAACACTTTAACACCTTACCACCTCATCCGGCAACCAATGAAAATAATCTGCATCGGCCGCAATTACCTTGAGCATGCCAGGGAACTAAAGAACCCGGTTCCCAAAAAACCGGTTTTTTTCCTGAAACCCGACACCGCCCTGCTCATTCGTAACCGTCCTTTTTTCTATCCCGACTTCTCACAGGATATTCATTATGAGCTGGAGTTGGTTCTGAAAATCTGTAAAAACGGAAAAAACATTGCCGAAAAATTTGCACACAACTATTACAAAGAAATTGGCCTGGGAATTGACTTCACTGCCCGCGACCTGCAACAGGAATGCAAGGAAAAAGGGCTGCCCTGGGAAGTAGCCAAAGCCTTCGACCAGTCGGCGGCCATCAGTGAATTCATTTCTTTTGAGAGCCTGAACAATCCGGATAACATCTTATTCAGGCTGGATTTGAACGGAGCAACAGTGCAAAAAGGATTCAGCAACGATATGATCTTCCGGTTCAACCATCTGATTTCCTATGTTTCGCGCTTTATGACCCTGCGCGCAGGCGATCTGCTATTTACCGGAACCCCAGAGGGCGTTGGGCCGGTGAAGATCGGGGATAAGCTGCAGGGTTATCTTGAGGAAAAGCTGATGATAAGCTGTGAGATAAAGTAAAGCAAGTTTTGTTTTCTCATTTGTTTACTGACACTTAACAACCAAGCCTTTCTTATCCAAAATTCCATTTATAGACTTCAAAAGTAACTTCTTTTATCTGGAATTACACCTCTAACTCCACCTCTAGGATCTTTTACATCGCCCTTGTAACGTGGAATTAAATGTATGTGAACGTGCTTAACGGTTTGTCCAGCAGCTTCGTTGATATTTATCCCAACGTTAAAACCATCTGGATTAAATCTATCAGCAATTATCTGCTTGACCTTATTCAGCATGAAAACACAAGCAGATTGTTCCTTAAAAGTTAAAGAAAAATAATCGCTACAATGCTTTTTCGGAATAATTAAGACGTGACCTTCACTAACAGGGAACTTATCAATAATAGTATATGCAGTGGCCGATTCAACTACAATTTCTCTTTCTTGATCAGGATTGCAAAACGGACAAGATGGATTATTCTTTCGTCTAATTTGATTGTAGTGCCTATATTCATAGATCTCGCAATTATCATTCTTAAAAATAGACTTTGAGTTTAAGACAACATTGCATTGATAGGTTTTCTTCTGATGAAGTTTGTGGGTTCTGAATCCCTCAAACTGCAAATCTCTTCTCACGGCAATATATACACTTCCAGTTGGCTTAATCAACTGAGAAAGTTCCATCAAAACAGTTGCCTGCTCTTCTGGTAGCAAAACATTCAGGACATAAAGGCAAATAATTGTGTCAAATCTCTTCGTCGGATATTGTGGGAAATAATGTTTGTCATAACCTGTGATATTGATTGATTTCGCTTTGAGCAACTCAACATCACTTCCAAAGCCACAACCGAAATCCAAAACATCGCCAGTCAGTAAATTTTTGTTGAATAAAAGTTTGGAAGGAAAAGAAAGTGTATCCCTTTCTTTTGCAGTTAAATAGCTATATGGATTTAACTTTAGATATTCCATTCTTCATAACCACGATGTATCCCTCCGGCCACGAGCATCTTGTAGGCTCGGGCTCTGGGGCTGATCTTTGCGTTCAAAAACACCTATGAGTCGTAAAGAAAAACAAACTCAGATGCTTGCTATTGTTCAGCAATGGCAACAAAGCGGCATGAACCAGACATTATTTTCAAAAACCAAGGGCATTAAACTTTGCACACTAAAGTATTGGATTGATAAGAGCAGGCAATTGTCTTCCGGACAAAATCATGACTTCATCCAACTGACAACACCTTCAGGTTCCGGATTATGTCTTCGCTATCCCAATGGTGTTGAGTTATGCCTTCCGGTCCAAACACCGGTAAGCATGATCCTGGGGCTTATCAGGTTTTAGACTTCCATGTTCAGTATTCATTCGGCAAGGTATTTTTTATATCGTGAGCCAACCGATATGCGCAAAAGTTTTGATGGGCTGTGTGGTTTGGTTGCAGGTAAAATGGGGCAAAACACCATGAGCGGCGATATGTTTGTGTTCATCAACAAACCACGCAACCGCATTAAGCTTCTGCGCTGGGAACCTGGTGGATTTGTGTTATTTTACAAACGCCTTGAGAAAGGCACATTTGCGATACCCAAAACAGTACAAACTAATGGATTAAGCCACCGTATTGATTACAGCCAGCTGGTGATGATCATACATGGTATTTCGTTGGAACATGCAAGAAAAAAGGCAAGATTTTATCCACAAAACATTGTTGGTAAATAAGGGTTAAAACAAGCATTATCAATCATTTAGTTTGGTATTTTTGCTTCATGACAAATCATGAAACAATCCTCATTCCAAAGGCAGAATACCTTGAGCTGATCCAGGCAAAAAATCTGGTTCCAATTCTCAAGTATGAACTCTTGGAGTTAAAGCGATTGATTTATGGTACAAAAAGCGAACGTTTTGTTCCATCCGATCCCAATCAGTACAAGTTGTTTGATCTGCCTCAAGAGCAAGCTGTTGAAAAGCAGCAAGAGCAGATAACTTATGCCCGGAACAAAAAAGAAGACAAGAAGCAGCCCCAGCGCCTTGAGTTACCCGCACACCTTCCCCGTGTAGAAGAAGTAATTGAGCCTGAGAATTTGCCTGAAGATGCAAGGAAAATCGGCGAAGCCGTTACCGAAGTTTTGGATTACCAGCCTGCCAATGTACATGTTCGCCGCATCGTTCGCCCCAAGTACATCATTGCTTCAAACGATGAGCAAACACAAATAGTGATAGCCGATCTGCCCACTATGCCCATTCCCAAAGGCAATGCAGGCCCGGGCATACTGGCACATATACTCATTAGTAAGTTTGTTGATCATTTACCGTTTTACCGTCAGGTACAAATGTTTAAACGCCAGGATCTGACCATTGCCGAATCCACCCTGGGCGGCTGGTTTAACGCCTCTTGCCGTTTACTTGAGCCTTTGTATGACACGCTTAAAAAGCAAATTTTATCATCAGCTTACCTTCAGGGAGATGAAACGCCCATTGCGGTGCTATCGAAAGACAAGCCCGGATCAACTCATAAAGGTTATCATTGGGTTTATTACGATCCCATAAATAAACTGGTGTTATTTGATTACCGGCCCGGAAGAGGCCGCGAGGGGCCTGACAGCCTGCTGGCAGATTACCAAGGCTACCTGCAAACCGATGGATATACCGCTTACGACAACCTAAAGAACAAAGACAAAACCAGTCATCTTGCCTGCATGGCGCATGCCCGGCGCAAGTTTGAGCATGCCCGTGAAAATGACCCGCAGCGGGCCGAAAAGGCTTTAATGATGTTTGGCAAGCTATACGATGTTGAGCGTGAAGCCAGGGAAAAGAATTTGCAAACTGAAGAAATCAGGTTGTTGCGGGAAGAAAAATCCCTTCCTGTTTTAAAAGAAATAGAATCGTGGTTCCGGGAAGAGATCGCCCGGGTTTTGCCTGCCAGCGCCATTGGCAAAGCATTTGCCTACACCTTGAAGCTATGGCCCCGCTTAATAAGGTATGTTGATGAGGGCTACCTGCAGATAGACAATAACCTTGTGGAAAACAGCATCCGTCCGGTTGCTTTGGGACGAAAAAACTACTTATTCGCCGGATCGCACGACGCAGCACGGCAGGCAGCTATGCTATATTCATTGCTTGCCATTTGCAAGATCAATAATGTTGAACCTTTTGCCTGGCTAAAGCAAACACTCCAGATTATCCCAGATCATCCAGCTAACAAACTTCATAACCTTCTGCCCGGTCAACTATAGAGCTTCTTGGTTGGTTTTGCAAGGTGTAGTTGGCCGGAGGCTTACACCACGATTAGAAATTAGATATGTGCAACTTCTCTGCAGTTGATTTATTCCTTTTTGCTGCCAAGCATCAAATGTATTATTCCAAAGCAATGAGACCTGAATTTCCTTTTTAAATCGATTTGACTGACTTTCGTTGATTATTTTCCAGTATTGAAGAATTAAATCCTTTCTTCTCTCAATTAAGTCTGGAGATGGGATCTTATCTCTCTTTTGATTATTCGTCTTCGGTTCTGATGGAAGTAAGTTCCATAAATCATTGTTCTTCCATACCGAAAAAGGAATCATGTGGTCAACATCATAAACTGTTATAATTTTTCCTGTCCAGACACAATAGACATTTCCTTCTCTTTTTAGAATCTCTCTATAAATCTTTTTTGATTCAGCAATCTCCCTTTCAGTTATCGGATTTCTCAAGACTTCATTGATGACTCTCTCGAATGAAATATTCTTGCCTGAAGCATTTACTGAAAATTCAGCCCACTTAAAAAGAATTGAATCTTGCCCATTTATGAAACTTCCTAAAACTTTGAATGCTTCATAATATTCTTTAGGAATTGAGAATGTCCCGAAGTTCAAAATTAGAAACTGCAAATCAATTTGATTTATATTTCTGTTTGTAGTTCTAGTTTTAAAATTGAAAATAGAATAATAATCGTTGCTGATTGAACGACCAATGTACTTCATTGGCATTTTCGTAATCGTATAACAAAGCTTTTTTGCTAAAGCAAAAAAATCATTTTGCAAAGCTTTGGGAATACCTTTGCTCTTTAAGTCGTTATAGAAAGCTGAAAAACCACCAATGGCTTTATAATCCGAAATAATCTTTGTAAATTGAACTTCAAATGCAAGATTAGTATCACCATTAATCTGTGGTATAGCTCTTTGCGATTCTAAAATTGGATAGTAATACAAAAGCCATTTCTCAATCAATAAGCCAGTTGGAAAATGAACGCGGTCCTCAGAAAACGTAATGAAAGGCGAATTTTCTTGAATAATATCAATTACTCCTCGCAAGAGAGCAAATTTGTAAGTGGTGGTCTTACTATCTCTTTCAATTATTTTGCTAATATTGGAAAAGACAATATTATTCATGTTTGAAGTGTGCTATCGAATTATTTTCAGCGAAGGCTCAACTTCTCGTCTGCGCTTCAAATAGTTCAGATATGTTTCTTTATTAAAGAAAAGTTTTTCTTTTCTGAACTCGTTGAAAATGATACTATAAGTTGAAGCAATTCCTGTTTTTACAAGTTGGTAGTGAAGTAGCCAAAGGCTTGCCTCATCTTCAAGAAATGGGTCATAGCCGTTTTCATTATCAAAGAGCTTGTTACCAAATTCAGTTGGTTGATCCTTGCTGTCAATAATGTTAAAGGCTTTCATCCAAAAGCGTATGGAAGATACCATGTTTTTGCCAACTCCTAACTTTACAACTGCATCATCATCATTGAATGCCTTCTGAGTTTTTATGTAATCAAACCCTTTCTTAAGCCAAAGTTGGCGACACTGAAAGGAATCGTGCCCTGAGAATATATATTTAATTGTATCTGAAATCATTGCTTACTATTAATTCTTCAAAAATACTCTTATCTTTTAAATAAACGACGCAATCTGGAATAAACCCAGATGATATGATGTAATATGTTAATAAATAGCTGATTATTGATATTTTGGCTTAGTGTTATTCGGAAAAATTTTGAGAGACACTGAACAACAACCCGGCATTTTTTCGTAGTTTTGATAATATAAAACAAAGCTGCCGTTAGCAAAACTACAATTTTTTGTTCAATCCGGTTTCGGATTGCTGATTTCTTTGATTGAGCCTAAGATTATATACTTTAATCGCCAATATTGATTCTAAAATAAGAAGTCGTCATGAAAGGAACATTCAACAGCATCGTTGATGCAGTTTATGATTTGCCGATAGATGAAAAGCTTGAATTAATGAGCTTGCTTGGGAAAAACATATCTGATGAGCGCAGAGAAGAGATATATTCCAACTACCTGGCCGCAAAGCGGGAAGAAAGGCAGAATAAGCTTGAGTCCTCATCCGACATTAATGTGCTTAAAAAGGTTTGCTAATGGATTCTCCTCAGAAAGCTATATTGACTGATATTGGATCGCATGAGGAAGTTTATTAGTTGCTTTTATATAAAACCTAGCCGGATATCATTTTCATAAACTCCTCTTCCCCAATTATCGGAATATTAAGCTCTTCGGCTTTCTTTTGTTTTTCGGGGCCCATTTTTTCTCCGGCCAGCACATAGTCGGTTTTACTTGAAATTGACGAAACAACCCGTCCGCCATTGTCTTCAACCGCCTTTTTGATGCCATCGCGCGAGTAGTGGCTGAAAACGCCGCTCACTACAAATGATTTCCCGCCAAGTTTTGACGATGCTTTGGTTTCCTGATCATTCAACTCGAATTGCAGCCCGGACTGTTGCAGCCTGGTGATCATAAGAACATGGGCAGGGTTGCAGAAATATTCCAGGATAGAATCTGCTATGCGTTCACCGATATCCGGAATGGATATGATTTCTTCATCCAGCGCAAATATCAGGCTTTCCAGATTGCCGAAATGTGTTGCAAGCTTTTTTGCTACAGTTTCGCCTACGTGTCTGATTCCCAATGCATACAGCACCCGGGGAAAAGGAACTTGTTTAGAGTTCTCAATGCCACGTAAAATGTTTTCGACGGTTTTTTCCCTGAAACTTATTTTTTTAGTTTTGCCGCTCTCTTCGTCTGTGATGCTTTTCTCAAGGCCGAGCAGGTCTTCGTATTTCAGGTCATAAAGATCGGCTGCATCCCTAACAAGCCCTTTTTCGTACAGCAAACTGATTTTTCCCTCGCCCAGGCTGTCAATGTCCATGGCCTTGCGGCTGATAAAATGCTCAAGCTTGCCTTTGATTTGCGGCGGGCATTTGTCTTCGTTCGGGCAAAAATGGGCAGCTTCGCCTGCATTTCGTTGCAGGGCTGTTCCGCATTCAGGGCAATGGCTGACAAATTGCAATGGTTTGGCATCGGGTGGGCGCAGGCTGAAATCAACACCGGTGATTTTGGGTATGATTTCCCCGCCTTTCTCCACGAACACCATATCGCCCAGGCGAACATCAAGCTTTGCAATGATATCAGCGTTATGCAAGGATGCCCGCTTCACCACAGTTCCTGCAAGCAAAACAGCTTCGAGGTTTGCAACCGGTGTAACTGCCCCGGTTCGCCCAACCTGAAAATCAACAGATAACAGCCGGGTGGCGGCTTCCTGTGCCTGAAATTTATATGCGATGGCCCAGCGCGGCGATTTGGCGGTAAAACCAAGCATTTGCTGCTGTTGCAGGGAATTTACTTTCACCACAACGCCGTCAATTTCAAAGGGCAGTTCTTGCCGGCTTACGTCCCATTCTTTAATGAATTCCCACACATCATCAATGCTTTGGCAGCGAACGATGTATTCAGGTATATGCAGGCCCCATTCCTTTGCTTTTTGCAGGTTATCGTAATGCGAATCGGAAGGCAATTCAGACCCCAGCAAATAATACAGGTAGCAGTCGAGGCGGCGTTTTGCCACTTCTTTGGGATCCTGAAGCTTCAGGCTTCCGGAAGCAGCATTGCGGGGATTGGCAAATGGCTGTTCGCCATTTTGTTCGCGTTGCAGGTTCAGGTTTCGGAATTGCCTGCGGGTCATGAATATTTCGCCACGGATTTCAAACTCATCAGGATAGCCGCTGCCGCGAAGTGTAAGTGGTATGCTGCGTATGGTCCGTACATTAGCAGTAACATCATCGCCCTGCACCCCGTCGCCCCGTGTAACCGCCCTCATCAACCTGCCGTTTACGTAGGTGAGGCCGATAGCAACACCGTCGAATTTGAGTTCGCAAACATACTCTGCAGCGCTGACAGCTTTTTTTACGCGTTTGTCAAAATCGCGGAGTTCACCCTCTGAATAGGTGTTTGAAAGGGAAAGCATGGGGTATTTGTGTGCCACGCTTGCAAATTCTTTGGTCAGATCGCTGCCCACCCTTTGCGTTGGCGAGTCCGGTGATAAGAATTCGGGCCACAGAGTTTCCAGATTCTCCAGTTCTTTCAGCAAGCGGTCGTACGCGTGATCATCAATTACCGGCTTATTGAGTATATAATAATGATAATTGTGTTCATTCAGAATTTGCGTCAGTTCCCTGATCCTGTCGCTTGCAGTGTTTTTATCCATTTTTTGCGTGTTGTTCCGGATAATGTTTTATTTGCCCAGAATAAGTTTTACCTCAGCCAGGTTCTTTTCTTTGCCTTCGTTGCGCAACATCCTGGCTGAGCGGGTGTAATACTTGTGTTTGCTCAGAAAATCGTATTGAAGTTCATACCACTCCTTCAGGCCATAGAATTTGCCAAGCATCAGTTCCCATTCATATCGCAGGCGATGGGAGATCATAAAAAAGTCGGGGCGTCCCAGGTAATCGAGGTCGGCATCGCAAAGCACTTCCCCCATCAGGTTGATGGCGCTTTGCGGCAGTTTGGTTTTCATCACAACACAGGAAATTACTTCCAGATCCCTGTGGCTGTAGCCATAACCGGGTAATACCTGCTGCAGAAGTTCAACCGAGGCTTCTTCATGGTTGATATATGCTTTAAGCATTCCTGCATCATGAAAATAGGCGGCTGTTTCAAGTAAAATCTGATCAGATTGGTCAATCCCCTCCATTTGTGCGTAGTGACGGCAGGCTTTCACAACATCAAGTGTATGGTTCAGATCGTGATAATAGAGACTTGGGTTCAGTTCCTTTTTAATCCTATTCAGGATGTAGTCAGTAGCGCCTTTCAGATCATTCATACAGCGTAGTTAAAAATGATGGTAAAATTAAGTATTAAACCAATGTGAAGAATTGTGAACCGCTTATTCATACTGAAAAAAATGCCCGCATCATTAGCGGGCATAAGAGGTCTTTTACGGCGGTTTATGCTGTGTCAGCGCAAACAGTTGCAATGCCCTATAAACCGAGAATTTCGTAATTGAACTTCCGGGGGTTTATGCACATAACCGGGATTTGTGAAACATTAAACAACATATCCTCATCATAGCTGCCAAAAATGAATTTGGTATAGCCTTTGTCAGGATTGGTCATGATCATGATCAGATCGGCATTTCCTGCTGTTGCAAATTCAATGATTCTTTTTGAGAAATCGCCGCCTTTTCCGGCAATGTTGAGGCTGTGCACAACTTCGTTCTTATCGAAATAACCGGAAATCCTTTCAGCGGCTGTTTTAACTTCCTCGGGCGGATTATTGGGCAATAGCATTTGTATGGTTGATCCGAACTGTTTGGCCATGTAAACAGCCCATTTGGTTTTTTCCCACGGTCCGGCTTCGCTGGTAATCGGAAGCACAACGCTTTTGTACCCTTTATCGAAAGGCCTTTTCTGAACCACTATAACCGGGCATGGTGCGGAGGTAACCACCTTGATGGCAAAACTTCCGGTCAGATGCTGCATCCCTACCTTGCCATGGGTTCCGAGATACATCAGCTTGGCCCCCAGTTCCTCAGCCACTTCAGGGATCACATCAAAAATGGATCCTTCCCTGGTAATGTATTCAACAGTGATGTTGTGTGATGTATGAAGCGTGCCGGCAATTGCGCTGAGCTTTTCGTCAATTACGCTTGCAGGAAGGTTTTCTTCTTTGAGAAATGATTTGGTTTCCTTGTTCACAACATGAAGCAGCACCACCTTAAAATTCAGCGATGAAGCTACTTCAGCGGCTTTATTTGCCGCATTGGCACATACTTCCGAAAAATCGGTGGGGACAAGGATAAGGTTATTCATTTTGTTGATGTCCATGACAGAAGGCTTTTAATAAGTGATTTACTAAAGAAGGTTTTCAATTAGACCGAACAAAATTAGTAAAAAATATTTGGGGTGCAAGATAATTTAATAAATCTGTAATTTCGCGGAAAATCCTTTTGAAAGGCTGGCCTTTCCGTTTTTAATTCTACAAATATCTGTTTATGAGCAAAAAATCCGAATCACTTGAGAACGCAATAAAGCGATGCCGCGAGAAGCGGGTCATCCTTCCAACCTATAAGCAAATGAGAAACCCCGGATTGATCCCGGCAAAAATCGTTGATGGTTTAAAAACAACCGGCTTGTGGGATCTGAATCCATTAAATATGTTCAGGCTGACCTGGAAAAATGAACCCGTTGATTTTGGCGGTGGATTTGGAGAAGTAAACTTTCTGGAAATTCCTTCCCGGCTAACCGGAGTAAAAGCACGCATCATCATCCTCATCGGGAAATATTTTCCTACCGGGGCGCATAAGGTCGGGGCCACTTTTGGCCCCCTGGTTGAAAAACTGATAACCGGGCGCTTTGACCCCACCTGGCAAAAAGCTTTGTGGCCAAGCACAGGGAATTATTGCCGGGGCGGAGCTTACGACAGCTATTTGCTTGGATGCGAATCCATTGCCGTGCTGCCGGAAGGCATGTCGCAGGAGCGCTTTGATTGGCTGAATAAAGTGGGCGCCGAAATATTTGCTACCCAGGGCACTGAAAGCAATGTAAAAGAGATTTACGACAAGGTGAAAGAACTGAAAGCCGAAAGAGGGGAACAGATTGTAAACCTGAATCAGTTTGAGGAAATCGGAAATCCGATGTGGCATTATGCAGTCACTGGCCCGGCAATGGAGGAAGTATTTGAACAAGTGAAAAATCTTGAAGACCGTTTTAGTGGCATTTTCCTCACCCAGGGTTCGGCAGGCACACTTGGCAGCGCCGATTACCTGCGAACACGTTTTCCGCTGATGAAGGTTTGCGCCGGCGAAGCCCTGCAATGCCCCACGCTGCTTTATAACGGTTATGGCGAACACCGTATTGAGGGCATCGGCGACAAACACGTTCCCTGGATTCATAACATGCGAAATATGGATATGGTTGCCGGAATTGACGACAATCCCAATATCAGGCTGATGCGCCTGTTCAATGAACCGGAGGGAAAAGATTTCCTGATCAGAGAACAGATTGCTGATCCTGCATTGGTTGATAAACTCCACCTCCTGGGTATTTCTTCCATAGCCAATCTGATGGGCTCGGTAAAACTGGCGAAATACTATGAAATGGATGAAAATGACGTGATATTCACAGTAGCTACCGATTCCATGGATATGTACCAATCGCGGCTTGCAGAAGAAAAGGCAAAACACGGCCGGTTTACTGCAACCCAGGCAGCCGTTAGTTATGAAGCCGACATGCTGGGCCTGAGCACCGACCACATGATCGAGATGACCTATTATGAGAAAAAACGTATGCACAACCTGAAATACTTTACCTGGATCGAACAGCAGGGGAAAAGCGTTGATGAACTCAATGCCCAGTGGTACGACCCGCACTATTGGAGTTCCCAATTTGCCAAAGCCGATGAATGGGATGCCGCCATTGAGGAGTTCAACCATAAAACCGGAGTGATCAGGGATTATTTATAATCGTATTCGCAAAATTTCATTCAGCCTTCAATGAAGTCACAGGCATTTAAATTTTATTATCAATGCATTACATGCGGGAAAGATTACAGCCCGGCGGAAACGCAATACCTGTGCCCGCTTTGCAGCGCTAAAAATAAACCCGGAAGTCCACCTGCCGGCATTCTGAAGGTATTGTATAATTACACTGAAACAGGAGCGAATAAGCCGGATTTCATCCGCCTTAAGCAAAACCGGTTTCTTGATCTGTTGCCACTGGAAAATATTTCAAGTCTTCCTAACCTCAGGGTGGGCAACACGCCATTGTATTCCGTGCATAAATGGGATGGCCACACACTGCCATTTGCCCTGCACCTTAAGGATGATTCGCAAAACCCCACCTTTTCTTTTAAGGATCGTGCGTCGGCAGTTGTTTCAGCATATGGCAGGGAGCAGGGTTTTAAAACATTTGTGGCTGCTTCTACCGGAAATGCTGGCTCATCCATGGCCGGAATTTGTGCTGCCCAGGGCCAGCGCGCCATTATCATGGTACCGGAAAATGCACCAGCCGCCAAGCTTGCCCAGATCATAGCCTATGGCGCTGTGGTCATTCCTGTTAAAGGCAGTTACGACGATGCATTCGATCTGAGTGTGGCGGCCACCGGCGCATATGGCTGGTATAACCGCAATACGGCATTCAACCCGCTTACTGTTGAAGGCAAGAAAACGGCGGCTTTTGAACTCTTTGAGAATCTGAATTTTACCGTTCCGGAAAGAATTTTTGTTTCAACCGGTGATGGGGTTATCCTTTCAGGGATTTACAAGGGTTATGAAGACCTGCTGAAACTGGGCCTGATCAGCCATATGCCAGTGATGGTGGCAGTGCAGTCAGAAGGAAGCGACAATTTGGTCAGAAACCTCGGCAGAAGTCGTTTTGTGATTAAAAAGAGTAATACAATTGCTGATTCCATTTCAGTGGATATCCCGCGAAATTTCTTCATGGCGCAACAATTCATATCAAAATACAAAGGGGAGTGTATAAGTGTTTCTGATCTGCAAATCATGCAGGCTGCTAAAACATTGGCGAAGGAAACCGGTATTTTTACTGAACCTGCTTCGGCAGCGGCATTGGCCGGGTTCCTCTTATACCATCATAGCGGGCAATTACAGGAAGGATCCGATAATGTTGTTTTACTCACCGGTAGCGGCCTCAAGGATATCAAACCTTTTATAGCCGGTTCAGCTTGCCCGGTGGCCGTGCCACCATCAATAAAAGGTCTTCGGGAAATAATTGAAAAGTTTCATCCCGAAATTTTTTAAGTGCTTGCCTGCGTTCAGAATAATTTCCGACATTTGCGCATTCAAATACTTAATATATTTATATGTCGCGAATTATTGCCATGTCAGAAGCCGCTTCCATTGCGATTCACAGTTTGGTGCTGATAGCCCGCAGCGAAGGCAAACTAAACGTTGTGAAAATTTCTGAGGCCACAGGTTCTTCTAAACATCATGTTGCCAAAGTATTACAACGCATGGTTAAAGATGGCTATCTGATATCGGGACGTGGTCCGAGCGGAGGCTTCCTTATGCGAAAATCACCTGAGGAAATTACACTGCTGAATATTTTTGAGGCGATAGAAGGAAAGATTGAGGTGAACCACTGCCCCATGGAAAATCCTGTTTGCCCCTTTGATAAATGCCTTATGGGCAATATTGTGACGAAGATTACAAAACAATTCCGCGATCATCTTGCAAGTCAGACCCTTGCTGAATTGATCTGATAAACCCAACAGAACAGCTTCTGTGGCCGAAGCATTTTCGGTTATCTCAGCGTATCGCTTGGCGGCAAAAAAACAGGTTCGTCAGGAACAGCTGAGCTGCTGAAATCAAACACAAGGCCTTTTGCCTTCACCCGTAATACCGGCATAGCCTGGCTGTCTTCCTCACGAAGTTCACTAAAATCTCCCTTTGTTTCGGTCATCAATTTATGCCAGACATCATGAATCCAATCGTAAATGAGATATGGGTCAACTATGCTGAAGATTTTATGTGGTTCGTCTTCATCGGCCCACCACCTGGCAGTAAAAACTTCCTCTAATGAAACAAACTGGCCCGTAATCGGACCTCCGATCAAACGATATGGAACCCTGACATCAACTGTCCATGCTTCCTGCCAGGAAGGATGCAGGATTCCAGCCACTTCAAAAAAGCTCAGACCAAAAGCAGTGCAACCTGCCCCCAGGCCCTCACGGGGCTTGTTTAAGCCATTGTAAATTGTGTCATAACCCCGGCGTTGATACTCTTCAAGATAATAAATCAGCCGCGTGTAGTTATCTTCGCTGATATGAGCTTTCAGAAAGGCAATGTCTCCGTTATGGTAGTGTGTGGGCAGGTCTTTTATGACAATGTTGCCAAATTCAACTTTACCTTCTATGCCCCTGAAAAGAATTCCCAACCCATATCCATCTAATATTTCCTGCCTACCCGAGGCAAACAGCCTTCTTTTGGTTGAACCGGTAAAGATCTGTTTGTCGGGACCGGTTAACTCAATAAATACGTGACCCATAGCATTCTTGCGCTGGCTGAAATGCATCGTCATGGCATTGCCAAAAGCAGTCCATGCCATTCTGCGCGGAGTGGAAAAATCTATTTGTGTTGTAGCCGGAATGGCATAAAGGGTTACAGAGTAATCCCCCGATATGACAGGCTCAGAAATAATTATGCAAAATAACAACAGTATGATACGGCAGGTCATTTCAGGTTTTTGGTATTGTTTCGCTTGTGGGTCAAAAATAGTAAACTTTGGGAATCGGGATAAAAGCCACAAACTAAAAATTTTTTTGATGGTTGCTTGCGGATTTAAAAATAATTGTATATTTGCGCACTCAAATACTTAAATACTTAATTAATCATGGCAAAATTCATCAGCATATCAGAAGCGGCGTCTCTTGCAATCCATAGCATGGGGCTGATAGCGGCTGGTGAAAACAAGCTCAATGTAAATCAGATTGCGGAAATAACAGGCTCATCCAGAAACCATATAGCTAAGGTACTTCAAACATTGGTCAAATATGGTTATCTGGTATCCAACCGCGGGCCAAGAGGAGGGTTCTGGCTGAAAAAACCGGCCGATCAGATAAATTTATTCGAAATATATGAATTAATGGAAGGGGTGATTGACCGGAACCATTGTGGCCTTCACAGCAGTCCCTGTCCTTTCAGCGAATGTGTTTTCGGAGGCATGACACGCCGGTTTACACATGATTTTATTGAGTACCTGCAAAACAAGAAATTATCAGACATTAAATTTAATACCAATTCGTGATGAAAAGAACCATTATTAATATTGATGAGGATCTCTGCAACGGTTGCGGAGATTGCATTCCAAACTGTCATGAAGGCGCATTGCAAATCATTGATGGAAAAGCCCGCCTTATCAGCGATCTGATGTGCGACGGACTTGGAGCCTGTGTAGGACATTGTCCGCTGGGTGCGATAACCATGGAAGAGCGTGAAGCCGAACCTTATAACGAAACCCTGGTCATGGAACAAATTGTAAAAAAAGGACGCAATACTGTGCTCGCACATATTCAGCATTTGCGCGATCATGACCAAAAAGAATTTTTACAGGAAGCCATCGAATACATCCGTAAAAATAATATTGATTTAAGCCCCGGGGGAGCATTGGACAAAGGAAACAAAAATGGTGAGAAACAGCCGGATATCAAACAGGTGATCGCCGAACAGAAAAAGGCTCACGGGGGCGGTTGCCCGGGAATGGCTATGGCTGATTTCAGGGAAATGAAACCGATAACGGGTTCGCATGAGTTGGCTGGCAACGGAGGTGGCGTTTCAGAACTGAGACAGTGGCCGGTTCAGTTGCACCTCTTAAACCCCAGCGCACCTTATTTCAGGGATGCGGATGTGGCATTGGCCGCCGACTGTGCTGCCTTTGCACATGGCAACTTCCATCAGAAATTCCTGAAAGGGAAAACGCTTGCCATCGCATGCCCCAAACTGGATTCGAACCAGGACGTTTACATAGATAAACTAACCTCTATGATCATGCATGCCAACATCAATACCATTACAGTAGTGATCATGGAGGTTCCGTGCTGCGGAGGTCTGGAACATATGGCGAGAACTGCCATCGCCAAATCCGGCAAAAAAGTCCCGATGAAACTGGCAATGGTGAGCATTCAGGGCGAGGTTTTGAAAGAGGAGTGGCAGTAGCATTTCCCTGAACCCCAAAATGGATAAACCAGTCCCGATAACTATCGGGACGAAGCACGAAACAAATTCAAAATTCAAAGAATTGAGCCTACTCTGAAAAGTATAAAATTAGGCCATGCCACTAAGACACCATTACACAAAGAACCAAAAAGCGTTTATAATAAACAAGTTACACTTAGTGAAACTTAGTGTTTTTGTGCCTTCGTGGCTAATAATGACTTTTCGGAGTGGACTCAAGAATCTAAAAATTCAAAACAATGAACCTGCAATGATTGAGCGCCATATAATCGCAACTGCATTAAAATCGTGGACGGCAACACTGCATCTTGAGCGCAGCGATTCCGATAGCTATCGGAACCCGCACCGAGTATGCGAGGTCGGGAACTGCAACACTGCAACACTGCATCCCGATAGCTATTGGGACTGCATCACAAAAAAATCGACAAATGTTAGCAAGTTTTGGTTTTTAAGCGCCTAAACCTCTCAACACCTCAACAACTAAACACATAAACACATAAACACAAAAAACAATGAAAACAAACATCATCATCGCCGGCTTACTAAGCGGCATATTTATGGCCGGAGCAGCCAAAGCACAATTCAGCATGAGTGGGGAATTCAGGCCGCGTTCTGAGTTCAGGCATGGCTTCCAGAGCCTGATGGCGCCTGATACCGATCCGGCATTTTTCGTTTCACAACGTACGCGCCTGAACCTTAACCACAGCGAATCGCGTATGCGTTTCCGCTTAAGCCTTCAGGATGTTAGGGTTTGGGGCGATAACTCCCAACTCAACCAGTTCGACAACAACTCTTCGGTATATGAGGCCTGGGGTGAATTCAACATTACTGAGGGAATCTCAATTCGTGCAGGCAGGCAACAACTTGTTTATGACAACAGCCGTATCCTTGGCAATGTAGATTGGGCCCAACAAGGCCGCAGCCACGATCTGGTCTTGCTAAAATACACGAGCGCTACAGGAATACAGGCACATCTGGGACTGGCATTTAACCAGGCTGCCGAAAACAATACCGGAACCTTGTATCTTGTTCAGAACAACTACAAAACCATGCAGTTTTTATGGCTGAACCAAAAATTCGGTAATTCAGCAGTCAGCTTGCTGGCGCTGAACAATGGCCTGCAGTTTATTGATGAAACCGGAAGCAAGGTTTACTTTAGCCAGACACTGGGTGGCAGGTTCGAACACACAACCGGTGATTGGAACCTTGGCGCAGAAACCTATTATCAAACAGGTAAAGATATCATGAACCGCAATTTGAGCGCCTGGTATGCAGGGCTGCAGGCCGACCGAAAACTGAACGAACTTTTTGCCCTCAATCTTGGATTTGAATGGCTTTCAGGAACCGATGAGGCAATCATGCTGGATTATTCCAATAATAAGAACCACTCATTCACTCCTTTATATGGAACCAACCACAAATTCAACGGTCATATGGATTATTTTTATGTTGGTAATCACATCAATAATGTCGGGCTGATTAATCCTTACGGCGGTTTTACATTATCCGTTGATAAAATCTCGCTGCAATTAGTTTATCATGGCTTTATTTCGCACGGTTTATTGATGAACCCTGATGAACCCGGCAAAACCATGGATCGTTTCCTGGGGTCGGAATCCGATGTTATCCTGGGGTATTCATTTACGCCACAGTTTACTGTAAGGGCAGGGTATTCACAGATGTTCGCCACCAGGTCAATGGAAGTTTTAAAAGGCGGCAGCCGCAAGGAAATAAATAACTGGGCCTGGATCATGCTCGTAATGAAACCGGAATTTTTTAAATTATAATTGTGCTAAGGAGTTAAAGCAGCACCATAACACCATAACACCATAACACTATAACACTATAATAAACAAACACTTCAACACTTTAAAACTACAGGAAAAATGAACAAAATGTTTTGCTATCAATGCCAGGAAACGGCAAAAGGAATTGGCTGCACCACACGCGGTGTGTGCGGTAAAACGGATGACGTGGCCAACATCCAGGATCTGTTGATCTACACGGTTAAAGGCCTTGCGGTTTATCACAACAAGGCCCGTGAGCACAACCTGGCTGAAAGGTCGGTTGACAGATTTATTGTCGAGAGTCTTTTTACAACCATTACCAATGCCAATTTTGACCATGCAGTATTTGTTGACAGGATCCGCAAAGGACTTGAGCTGAGAAAACAAATAGCAGGCAAGCTTGCAGAGGCCGGGGTTGAGATTCAGCAGTCTTCACTGCCAGAGTGTGCTACCTGGGAAGCATGGAGTGAAGAGGAGTTTTCGGCCATAGCGCCCCATGTTGGCGTTCTTTCAACAAAAGATGAAAACGTAAGATCCATGCGCGAGCTGATCATTTACGGCTTAAAAGGAATGGCTGCATATGCCGAGCATGCCACGAACCTTGGTTATGAGGATGACGAGATTTACGCGTTTATGCAAAAAGCCCTGGAAGCTACCCTTGATGAAGGCCTCAACCTCGAGGGCCTGGTAAAATGGGTTCTGGAAACCGGCAGTTACGGTGTGAAAGTCATGGCGCTGCTCGATAAAGCCAATACCACCACATACGGGCATCCTGAAATTACCAAGGTAAACATAGGCGTGGGAAAAAATCCCGGTATCCTTATCAGCGGTCACGATCTCAAAGATATGGAAGAACTGCTTCAGCAAACCGAAGGCACCGGGGTGGATGTTTATACCCACAGCGAAATGCTTCCGGCAAATTACTACCCCGCCTTCAAGAAATACAGCCACTTTGTGGGTAATTACGGAAATGCATGGTGGAAGCAGCGCGAAGAATTTGAAACCTTCAACGGCCCCATTCTTTTCACAACCAATTGTATTGTGCCGCCTCCGGCAAGGGCTGAATACCGCGAAAGGGTTTACACAACCGGATCATCAGGTTTCCCGGGATGCAAACACATTCCCGATCGTGTAAACGGCAAGCCAAAAGATTTCTCAGAAATCATCGGGCTGGCCAAAACCTGCAAACCACCCCTGGCCATTGAAGAAGGCGAGATCATCGGCGGGTTTGCACACAACCAGGTATTTGCCCTGGCAGATAAGGTGGTTGATGCTGTTAAATCGGGCGCGATAAGAAAATTCATCGTTATGGCAGGCTGTGACGGCCGCATGAAATCACGCGGGTATTATACCGAATTCGCACAAAAACTTCCGAAAGACACCGTGATCCTTACTGCCGGTTGTGCAAAGTACAGGTATAACAAACTTCCTTTGGGCGACATCAACGGGATTCCGCGCGTGCTTGATGCCGGTCAATGCAACGATTCCTATTCGCTGGTTGTGATCGCACTGAAATTAAAAGAGATATTCGAACTGAACGATGTTAACGAACTTCCGATCGCATTCAACATTGCCTGGTACGAGCAAAAAGCGATTATTGTTTTGCTGGCCCTGCTGTCGCTGGGCGTTAAGAATATCCACCGTGGCCCGAACCCATCGGGGTTTTTCTCACCGGCTGTAAAAGAACTGCTTGCCGACCGTTATGACCTCAGCGGGATTGGAGAAGTGGATGAAGATATAGAATTATTGGCTTATTAAGAATGTGTTTAGGTGTTGGAGTGTTAATGTGTTAAAGTTGGATCAATACACTAATACCTTAATACTCTGACACTCCAGCACCATAACACCATATTACTTTAACACTATAACACGATAATAAATGGAAACTACAGGATTACCTCACTCAAATGTGATGAACTTCAATGAGATCATTGAATACTCGGCTGATGGCATTATCAGCAAGCAAATAATCAAGAAACCAACCGGCAACGTGACTTTGTTCTCATTCGATAAGGGACAAGGGCTGAGCGAGCACACTGCACCATTTGATGCATTGGTGAACGTGATCGAAGGCGAAGCAGTGGTGATGATTGACAAGAAAAACTATAGCCTGAAAGCAGGCGAGGCCATTATCATGCCTGCACATGTGCCGCACGCATTGTCGGCGCCTGTCAGGTTCAAGATGTTGCTCAGCATGATCAAGAGCTAAGCCAAAACCGGTATCTCGATGAAGGTATTGAAATGGCTGCACCGGTGGCTGGGGGTGATTGTTGCGTTTTTTGTGCTGTTTTTTGCACTTTCCGGCATCGTTCTCAACCACCGGGGCTTTTTCTCCGGCATTGATGTGAACCGCAAGCTTTTGCCAGGCAAATACCGCTTTGGCAACTGGAACCTGGCTGCCGTTCGCTCGGCTGTACCTATAGGTGCAGACAGCCTGCTGATTTTTGGAAACATAGGTGTTTGGCTCACTGACAGCGTTTTCTCGCAGTTCGACCCCATGAGCGACGGGATGAAACGAGGCATTGACAACCGCAAAACCGTTTCGGTGGTTAAAATGCCTTCCGGAAGGATTTTTGCAGGGACCATGTCAGGGGTTTACGAGTTAAGAGAAAATCGCTGGGCATTTACCGACCTTCCCGGAGCGGAAAGGCGGATTGCAGATATGTTTGTGCAAGGCGACAGCCTGCTGGTGCTCACCCGCTCTCACCTTTTGCTTGGCCGGGATTATAACGGAACCCTGAAATTTGAAATGATGCAGCTTCCTCATCCTGCCGGATTTGTTTCAGAAGTTTCTCTGTTCAAAGCGCTTTGGACAATTCACAGCGGCGAAATCTTCGGGTTGCCCGGCAAACTGATCGTTGATGCGGTGGGTTTGGTGATGATCTTTTTATCATTTACCGGCATTGTCTGGTTTATCGCCCCCGATCTGATCCGGAAGCTGCGAAACAAAAAGAGTCTTAAAAAACGTGTTGTACGGCTGAACCGTTTCTCACGAAAATGGCATAACCATATTGGTATCTGGGCAGTAGTAATACTAATCATCACCACCATAACAGGTATGTTCCTCAGGCCGCCCTTACTGATTACGATCATCCGCAGCAAGGTTCCGGCCTGGAATTTTACCGCTCTATACAACCCCAATCCCTGGAATGATAAATTACGGGGAATCCGATACGACAGGTTCAGCAACTGTTATGTTATCTCTACTTCCGATGGCTTCTATCATGCCGGCAAAGAACTCCGGGACAGCCTGGTGCGTTTTCGTCCACAGCCACCGGTAAGTGTAATGGGCATCAATGTATTTGAACAACCAAAAGACGGCTTGTTTATCGTTGGGTCTTTCAGCGGCATTTACCGCTGGGTTCCGGCAATGAACTATGTGCAGGATATGATCACCGGGCTGGAGGTGCAGGCACGGCGTGGCGGACCACCGGCTTTTGGAAGCATAGCCGTGGCCGGTTACATCAGCACCCAAAACGGAGAAGAGTACATTTTTGATTACGATGCCGGGGTGTTTTCAAAGAATCCGGGACAACGTTTCCCCGAAATGCCCCAATTTGTAAAAAAGAAATCACCTTTGCCCTTGTGGAACACTGCGCTGGAAATTCATACCGGTCGTATTTACTATGTGATCTTTGGCAAATACCAGCCCTGGTTCATTCCTATCATGGGGCTGCTGATCCTGATCGTTTTGGTTACGGGTCTGATCCGGTGGTTTCAGGAGCACAGAAGAAAGCGGAGGGTGATGAAGAACTCCGATGCTGCCCCTCTGGCTATCGGGATTCAGCGAAGTGGTGAGGGAAAATGATTTCGGTAAGAACTTCATCAACGGAAAAAGGCTTAGAGGATTGATTTATAGCTTTCTTAGTGAACCTAAGTGATCTAAGTGCCTTAGTGGTAATTAATTGTTTTGGATATTCATCATGTTTAGAAAATCAGGAGCGAGACATACCGGGATCGAAAAGATGACTGTGGCTGCCATGATAGCAATCTACTGCCGTGGACATCACCATGCATTACCCTGCGCCGGATGTGATGCCTTGAAGGAATACGCACTCAAACGGCTTGACAAATGCCCGTACGAAAACCGGAAACCGGCATGTAAACATTGTCCCATTCATTGCTACAAGCCGGTTATGCGGGAAAGGATCAGAGAGGTAATGCGCTATTCTGGCCCACGCATGCTCTGGCGCTATCCCTGGCTCTCGGTCAGGCATAAGCTCAGCCGGCTTTTCAACAAACCAAAAGCTTTAATAAATATGAAGAAACAGGAGGAAGATTTAAAGTTCCAAGGCCCAAAGTCCAATCCCGATAGCTATCGGGACCAAAATCCAAAGTCCAAAGTCCAAAGTTCAAAATCCCAATAGGCTATCAGAAACTAATTAACTAATTAACAAATTAACAAATTAACAAATTAACTAATTGACTAATCAACCAATTAACCAATTACATCCAAAATGCAATGCTTAAAATCACCACCTCCGAAACCGCCCCGCGCGTTGCTTTTCAGCTTGACGGCAGGGTCATGCTGTCAAAGCCCGGAACCGAAATTATTCTGTTGAGCCTGCAACCCGGCGAGGCAGTGCCAAAACACCTTAACGACTTCGATGTCGCTATTTTTATCCTTGAAGGACAAGGCCGGCTTGAAAGCGGCAATGCATCAGCAGAAGTGTCACCCGGTATGCTGGCAGAAATTTCGGCAGGGGAGGAGAGAGGAATATCCAATACTGGCGATGGAATGCTTAAGGTGCTGGTGTTGAAGTTTGTGGAGCGAAGGGGAGGGGGTTTGGTTGAACGTTAGAACAGTGGAACATCCCGATAGCTATCAGCGATTTTTTTAGGTGTGATTGGTATAGACTTTTGTAAATTAATCACCTGTAAATAAGCACATTATAATCAATTTAACTAATTTTTAAGATGGCGTTGATGATATAACCATTTGATAATGACATTGTTAAGGATCAAATAAGGTAATAAGGTTATGTATCATATTTGTGACTTTTCTACTAAGGTTAATATCCTGAAAATAAGGTTTTTATTTCAGAATAAACCTTATTTTTTCTGAACCAACCTTAGTAGAAATTCAAGGAAAGAGAAAAACAACCTTATTACCTTATTTGGGGGGGCAAAAAAGCGCTGCCAATATTAATTATACAGAATGTATTGTTAACTAATTCTAAAAGAACAATATAACTTTTATAGGACTAATGTATTAACTATCGAAAAAACGCTGATAGCTATCGGGACGTAAATCGTCAATCGTCAATCCAATACGTTTCACATAGCTCAAAAAGTTTCCTTACGCTTTCCAGGTCGCGCATAAAACTGCAATAGGTTTCCTGGCGGTGTTCAAAATATTTTCCTGTGATGCCTTCCACTTCTTCCGAAACGGCAAGCCATACAGGCGTATCGGCGCCCTGTTCAGGCGTTTCGTGGCCGCCGTAACCCAGGTTATTGCTTAGCTTTGAGTTCACATCGCCGGGATGGCAGGCATTTACGGTAATGTTTTTTTCGGCAAGCAGTTCCGCAAACGAATGCGTGAGCATACGATCTGCCTGTTTGCTCTGGCGGTATGCCGTGTCGTTGTGGTAGCGCCGTTGTTTGAACTCCGGGTCGCCTAAATCCAGTCCGCCGGCCCAGTAGCTGGCTACGTTTACGATGCGTGCTTTGCCGGCCTGCGCCAGATGGGGGGTGAAAGCACAGATCATACGGTAATAGGCCAGTACATTCACAGCCCATTGCATTTCAATGCCTTCGGCTGATTCCATACGCTGGCGGGGGGTGGTGGAGGCGTTGTTCACCAGTACATGCACCGGCCCGGAAACTACGGCTGCAAATTTTTCAATCTCAGACAATATGGAAAGATCCAGGCTGTGAACGCTGATATTTCCGTTTCCGCTTTGCCTGCGCAGCCCACTGGCAGCATTTTCCAGTTCCCGGGCATTGCGCCCGGCCATGATTACATGGAAATCATTATCGTGTGCCAATCCTGCTGCAATGGCTTTCCCGATGGCGCCGTATGCGCCGGTTACAATGGCTGTTTTCATAAGCGCTTGGTTATGCTGAAGAATCACAAAAATAGTGGAATTTTTGCTAAAATATTTTCTTATTTAAGTCTTTAATCCCTACATCCTTACCGCGGAGGGAACTTTCACAAACTGCTCATTTTAAGCGCCTCCCTTTAGAGAACAGGGATGTAAAACGATGAATTTCTGCGGTTTGTGACTTTTCGGAGAATCAAATATTAAAAACAGCTGTTGCATATTCATTTAAATTTTATATTTGCCTCACAATAAACCCCAAACCATGCATACCCCATCATGCATACGCTCTTTTTCTGCTGATAAGCCTCTCATCAGCCATTCAGCCGCTTTATTAAACCCGGCGCCCGGTCTGCAAAATAGCTGCGACACTGCACCCATAGCTGTTTCGCCTTTGGTGTACAGCGCCCTTCCGTTGCCCGGCGCTGCGGAGCATAATCCGCCTGTGGCGGATGAAAACGTTTTAAGAGCGGCTGAATTACTAATGGATGGAAGATGGGTAAAAATTGATTTGGGCAAAAAGTGGCAAGTTTATGTAGATATTTGCTAGTTACCTGCAATGCTAGAAATTCAAGACGAAAAGAACTAAAATATAAATATTATGGAACCAATACTAACTGGAATTATTACAACGTGTGGTGCTGCATTAATTAATTTTATTTCAGTAAAGATTTTCAATTATTTTACTGGTTCATCTCGAAATTTCATTTGGAAGGAACGAAAATTACTCAACTTTAACGGGATTAGTAAATCACTTGATTTTAATGAATTAAAAAAAAGGATAAGAATAGTTGTTATTGATGATGAAGAAAGTTTTCCAATAAAACTCTTTCAATCAGAAGGGTACGCCATAGATAAATGGGAAAAAGTCTTGGATTATGGAAAGCTGGAATCTGGATTTTACGATATTATTGTTCTTGACATTAAAGGCGTGGCAACACATATTTCAGAAGACGATGGACTTGGTGTATTAGAAAGTCTTAAATCTAACAATCCAGCACAAATTATTATTGCATTTTCTCAACATAGTTATGACTTAAGTAAATCAAGGTTTTGGGAATTAGCAGATGAAAAAATTGCTAAACCAAGTGATTTTCTTAAAATGAAAAAGATCATAGATAATTTGATTGCCACAAAATATAAACCTGACAGGTACATCGATACATTGAGAAAAATATTAGATAAGAATGACTTCACAAATGATGAAAAAAGAAAAATTGATAAGATAATTGTAAATTCTATTAAAAGAAACGATAAACCTGATATGGAAAATTTACTTTCTGGTACTAGCGCAAATCTTGAACTCATAAAACAAGTGATATCCATAAGCAATACAATCTTTAAATTCTTTCAATGATGGATCTCCAGCTATTCTTATCAATTTCAAGATATCCGTTTATTCACTTGGAAGTACTTTATGACTCAATTGAACTGAAACAGAATAAAACATGTGTTCAAAAATGCAAAGAAAAGGATTGCGTTACTTTCTTGAAAACCAATAATAAAGAGAAGCACTATATTTGTTCAAAAGGATATGACAATTATGTTCTCACATTTGATGAAGAGAATTACTTGATAAATGGACTTATCGACAAAAATAATAGGACAATACCCAAAGACAGGAGAACTGTTCGACTTGATTGGGTAATTGAACAAGAGAAAATATCGCTGTTTGAGAAAAAACTAATCGCGATAGACAAATACATCAATATAAGAGAAAATGAATCTATTGAGAAAAATTTTGCGATGTTTCATGATTTCAAGACATCAATGAATATATTTTTTACATGCACACAAGATATTATCAATAATTTACCTGGCGATACTTTTGAGGAAAAACTTGAAAATAGCGGAAAATCATATAAAGATTTATTTAATGCACTAGAATTGATAACGACGCAGTTAGGGATGATTGATGTAATTATTAATCCGAAAAGCATATCTTTTGGAACAAAACGTGAAATAAGTATTTTCAAACTATTCTATAAGATTAAATTGCTTTTTGACCATTTAGCAATAAAGAAAAGAGACGTTTCAATTGAATTAATTAACATTGATGGTGCGTATATAAGAAACAGTTTATGCTTTGAATCTATTGAATTTATACCTCTGATTCTCTTGGACAATGCCTTAAAGTATTCTGCACCTGGGTCAGTTGTCAAAATAGAAATTTCACAACTCTATAATAAAGCAAGAATAAAAGTAAAAAGTATCGGTCCATTGGTTTGTGATGAATATAAAGATAAAATTTTCGAAAAGTACATTCGCGATAAAAGCGCAGAAGAATTCTCTAAAGATGGAATCGGAATGGGATTATGGATTGCAAAACAAATTCTAGAAACACATAACAGTAAGATTTTGTATTCAAAGGATAAATATGCACAAGGCAAGATTGGATTAAATATCTTTGAATTTGATTTAGAAACAATTTAAATATGAACACAAAAAAGCACTGCAGGTAACAGCACCTATGCCCAATAGCCTATGAAAGAGCAGCTTAAAACCGTGTACCCCGCAGAAACATTGTGCCGTGTGGTAGTGACGAAGCCCGCAAAATGGCTACTGGGCATAGCTGCGGAACGTTATAGGGCATCATAAAACGACACGACTAAAAGAGAAAAAATGGCAAAGACAACATTTTGGGATGTTATAGAAAAGACGATTGAAAAAGTCGGGACACCGCTTTCCGCAAAGGAAATTTGGGACAAGGCAAATGAACTTGGAACCCTTGGCGACTTTTCAACAACTGGCAAGACACCCTGGGCGACAATAGCAGCATATTGCTACACAGACATTAACAACAATGGAGAAAATTCGACTGTAATCCAGACAAGTGAACGACCTGCACAATTCTTCTTAAGACGGCTTTCAAACCATATTGACTTACAAAAAGTTCAAAAGCAGAAAGACACAGAAATAGCTAAAAAAGAAAAAATTGAAACTAAAAAATTTAACGAAAGAGACCTTCATCCCTTGTTAGTTGCTTATGCTTTAGGTGACAATCATTTCAAAGCAAACCTAAAGACAGTCTTTCACGAAAACTCTTCAAAAGCTACCAGGGGACAAAATGAATGGTTACACCCTGACTTAGTTGGCGTTTATTTCCCATTTCGTGACTACAAATCAGAAACGCTTGAAATCCAGAGCCATCTGTCAATTACATCAATAAAGTTGTTCTCGTTTGAGTTAAAGGTTTCTTTGAACTTCGGCAACTTGCGACAATCATACTTTCAAGCAGTTTCAAATTCAAGTTGGGCAAATGAAGGTTACTTAGTGACCCTAAACATAGATGACGACCCGACTTTTAAAGATGAAGTAAGACGACTTAACAATGCATTTGGAATTGGGATAATAAAACTTAACCCTGAAAATATTTTTGAAAGTGAAATACTTTTCCCCTCAAGAATTAATCAAGAAATTGACTGGGATACAGTAAACCGACTTGCAAGTGAAAACGCTGACTTCAATGACTTTTTGAAATTGATAACAGAAGACTGTAAGCTTGGGAAGGTAAAAAGTCAATATGACAAGGTTTTAAAAATGGAAGAACTAACAAAATACATAAAAGATAAAGGAATAAACAACGCCCATAATCGAGTATACGGCCCCGCCAGCAATCGCTGACGGGGTGCACCTCTCACAATTTATCCCGCACCATAGGTCGGTACCACTGTATACTTCGGCAATGCTTAGCATTAATGATGCACTACACTTCGACCAGCTCAGTGCTGCATATCATGAACCCAATATGATTTAAGCTGTGTATTTATCGGCAGTTTCTGACATTTTTGAAGGAGATATAGTTTAACGTTCTTTAAAGCATGGCGGGTTAAATGGCCTGTACGCTGACTTCCTTACATATCTGTTCATGAAATCAGCTTGTAAAGCATGGGCAGCAAATAAACATTTACCTTTGCCGGTGGTTGAGATAAAAAACTCCCCATGCACCAAACTGAAGAATCAGCAAAAGAAAAGCATCTGATCATCCGCAGCCTGTTCTGGCCGGCGGTGTTTGTGGCTGCGATGTGGCTGGTGCTGGGATTAGAAGTGTTGCTGGATACCAGTTTTTCGCGCTACGGCATGGCCCCGAAATCGCTCCGTGGCCTGATCGGCATCATCACTTATCCTTTTCTGCATAAAGACCTCAGTCATATCAGCGCCAATTCCGCTCCGCTGCTTTTTCTGGGAACCGCCTTGTTCTATTATTACCGTGAAGCAAGCAAGACCATTTTCATTCAATTGTTGCTGATTTCGGGTTTTTGGCTTTGGGTGATTGGCGCTGAAGGCAGCATCCACATTGGCGCCAGCGGATTGGTTTACGGGCTGGCGGCTTTTCACATCACAGCCGGGATCATGAAACGCAACAAAAACCTGATGGCTTTTGCGCTGCTGGTGCTGTTTCTGTATGGAAGTCTGGTTTGGGGTCTTTTCCCGGATTTCTTCCCTCACCGCAATATTTCATGGGAAGGCCACCTGATGGGCATGCTTGCGGGCATTGTACTGGCCATCTATCATCGCAACAAAGGCCCCCAGCGCGACCGCTACCAGTGGGAATGGGACGAACTGGAAGAAGAAGATGACGAAGACGAAGGAGAGGGGAGGGCTTATTATCAGTCAAACAGTACCTTATTGATTTGATTCAGATAATTTACCATGTAAAGAGGCAATGATATTAATTGGTACTCCACATCCTGATTTCCGGTTTTCATTTTCACTGTGGTGTTAACACGGGTGATGTTTGGCATATCGGTGTTGAAACGGAATGCAAACTGTATCTTTTTCTCCAAAACAAAAACATGCAAGGATTTTAATGTTCCGGTCTTTCCTGCCTTAACCTCAACAGGGTAGGCATTGTTGCCAACTTCCAGTAAATAATCTATTTCGGCGTTTGAATCCCTCGATTCCCTTACCCAGTAAAATAATTCTCCATCAATAAAATGAGGCTCACGGGTAAGTAACTGCTGTCCGATGAACTGTTCAGCGAGTTCACCTTCATTGGCTGTCATAATATTCTCGAGATCAGTTAATCTGATCTTTAAAAGATGGGTTGCAAGACCAATATCGAAAAAAACAGGTTTAAATATATTTGGTTTGATGCCTTGCAGCAACGGAGCTTTGTTGGTAGTAGTGGCCGAAACACGATGCATGATCCTGCTAAGTTCAAGTTTTTCAATGATTTGTTTCAGGACAGTTGATTTTAATGCAGGGTCAATTTCAGCATACTTCAGCTTTTTCCCGATCCCAACCGGCAGGTACCTCAGCACCCGGCGCAGTACCTCAAAATTTCCATTGGTTCCGTACTTTGAAAAATCAATTTCCATTGAGGATAAAATACTCTCGTGTACACGCTCAACTTCAATCAAATCAGCAGATTCAACATAAACTTTTACTGCTTCAGGCATACCGCCTACGAAAAAATACTTCCTTAGCAGCTGAATAAGTTTATCATGTACCACTTCCGAAATCTCTGTGCCCAATTTGAAGGAACCAAGGAATTCAGCCAACATTTCTTCACCGGTAGCAAGGAGGAATTCATGGAAGTTCATCGGATACATATAAAGAAACTCCACACGGCCTACTGGCATAGGAAGCTTTAACTTATTCAGGACATGATCAAGAAGGGAACCTGCAGCGATGATATGCAAGCCGGGCATTTGCTCATAAAAATATCTCAGTGTGGGAATAGCCGCAGGGCACATTTGAATCTCATCAAGAAAGATCAGGGTTTTGCCTGGTACAATTTTTCTATTGAACTCGAGGCTGATATTTGAAACGATGTTATTAACATCGTTGGTAGAAAACAGTTTGCAATATTCCGGTTTCTCTTCAAAATTAATTGAAATAAACCCGTCGAACTCTGCTGAAAATTGTTCAACTAGATAGGTTTTGCCGACCTGTCGGGAGCCTCTGATTATAAGCGGCTTGCGTGTGCTGCGTTGTTTCCAGTCCTGTAAAAAGCTGTAATTAATTCTGTACATTGCTATTTCATTTTACACAAAAGTAAAATAAATATTACAAAGAGGTGCCGATTATGTCAGAAAAAAGACAAAAACAGGTACCTGTTTTATCAATTTTTATGACAAAACAGATACCTGTTTCAGCAGGATAGGGTGTTGAAGACCTTATTTCTTATGCGAAAGCGAAGCCGATAAAGAAGGTAGCGGCCAGTGCGATAATGGCATAAAGTTCGGGGAATACTGCAAGGATAAGGGTTTTTCCGGCTACATCATGACCCGAACCAACTGCGGCAATACCGTTTGCACAAACTTGCCCCTGGCGGATGGCTGATAGCAGGCCAACCAGTCCGAGCGCAATACCTGCGCCAAAAACCGCTGCGGCTTCCACCCAGCCGATACCCGGATCGAGGAGGTTGAAGAGGTTCAGCAGGAAGTATCCCGCAAAGCCATACAATCCCTGGCTTCCGGGAAGCGCTGTAAGCAGGATATAGCTTCCAAATGCGTCGCTGTTCTTTTTCATTGCCCCAACGGCGGCATTACCGGCTATTGAAGTACCAAAAGCGCTTCCGACTCCTGCCAGCCCGATCATTAATCCAATTCCAATGTAGGCTAAAACAATAGGTTCCATTCTGATTAAAATTTAAAGGTTAGTACTGATTGCTTATTCTGATGCTTTGGAGGCAGTTTCGGCAAATGGTTTAAAAGCCTTTCCTCCACCGGTAAAACCGGCATTTTTATAAAATTCAACAAATGTAAGACGGATCGGATGCACAAAGGCCCCCAGCGCCGACATAAATATGGTTATTCCGTGTCCGAATACCAGGATGATGATCATTACGACCGGACCCAGTATGATTATGTCTGGTTTCATGTTCATAGCCATGCTATTGAACACCATGCCCAGAATGGCGCTGGAAATTCCCAGGGCAAACAGCCGGAGATAGGACAGAAGGTCGCCGAGCAAACCTGTGATCATAACATAAACATCCCATAATCCTGCGCCAAAGTTGATATATATTTTTCTCTTTGGGTGGTTGAACAACAGAATCAGGGCTCCGGATCCGGCAAAAACGCCATACTGTATTACGGAAGAAATCCCTTCCGGCAAATAGCCCGAATTTTTCAGGGCATAAATGGCGCCCGAACCTATGATCAGCAGCAGCCATCCGATGGTGGAAAGCGAATGCCGGAAGCCATGCACCCGGGTAATGTTTACCACCTTCAGCACCATGCCGAAAAGTATTTGTATCACACCGAGAATAATGGCCAGGTAGAACATCTGGTTGTAATCAATCATATAGGATTTGATTCCTTCCAGCCAGGATATTTCCGTTTCAATCAGATTGATCCCGAAAAATGTACCGGTGAGGATACCAAAAATCACTGTGGATAAGCCTAGGAATTGCGCCAGGGTCAGCACTGATTTCATGGCAGGCATTTTGCGTTTTGCCAGACCGGCCATCAGCACAATGAATAATCCGTAACCGGCATCTCCGAGGCAGAAACCGAAAAACATCATGTAAAAAGGCGCAAAGAAAGGAACCAGGTCCAGCTCGCGGTGGTTTGGAAGGTCGTAGAAGCTCCCAATGGTTTCGTAAAGCCGTGCAAACCGGTTGTTTTTCAGCAGAATGGGAACCTTTTCATCTTCTTTGGGCAGGTCGGTGATGTAAAGGATGTTTCCCTCTTCGCAAAAACGCACCAGTTCGCCTTCAGATGTTTCGGGTACAAATCCCTGCAGGATCATCACCTTGTCATCGGCTTCGGGCCGGGTGTTGGCAAGCACCCGTTTGAAATCCGTTTTAGAGGTAAGTTGCTGCAGGGTGTTGTGAAGCAAGGGCAGGGAAGTCGCCGCAATTTCATCAAGGCTTTGGTTGATTTCCCCGATCCGTTGGTGAATGGCGTTTTTTCGGTCGCGTAATTCAGAAAGCGAATGCTCTGGGGTTTTGATTTCCTCTGCGTCAAATTCTACCTGTTCGTAACGTTCGCTCACGTGGATAAAATACACATTGGGCGGAGCATGGTTCACCACACCGATATTGTACTGTTTTTCCCATTCGGGGTCAAACTTCCTTGTTGAAGTAATATAAAAGGAAACCACCAGTCCGGCTTCCCGAAGCTTTTTCAGGGTTTCAACCGAGAAATCGCCCCATGGCTCAAGGTTTGAAATTTCTTTGTTTAAAGCCGCCAGTTGTTGCTGCAGGTTTTCCTGTTCGTGGAGCAATTCCCTGACTTTACCGGCGGTTTCTATTCCGTTTTCATTGGCGGAACCGGTTTTTCCGGCCTCAACCTTTCTGCGCTGCAGCAGTTTGATGGTGTCAGAAATTTGTTTCTGCTCAAGCAACTGATCGCGGGTTTCGTCATCAAGATCTTTGGTGCGTTCCACCACATCCACCACGCCTACTTTTCGCAGTCCTTCCAGGAATTTCTGGTATTCGGCATGGTAAACCAGAAAGGTGTATTTCTTCATGGGTACGATCATGCCACGGCCTCCATTTGTGTTAATCGGTTTTTCACAATTTTCTGCGACGATTTTGACAGGTTCTCCTCGTCTTCAAGGAAACGTTTGATTTTCAGGATGGCCTGCTCATAACCGGGTATCTGTACTTTTTCGTAAAGGTTCACTTTCTGGGTGGTTTTCTTACGGGCATAGTCCAGCAGGTTCATCTTACGGATGAAAAATTCCCGCTCAATGGCTACAGTTGCCAACTCCTTTAAAATTGCGATCCCGTCCATGAACCAGAAAGGCTGATTGAACAAACTGAATTCCCTGATGCTGAAATGTATCTCTTCCAGAACCGGCGTTTTAACGCCTGCGATCTTTTTGATGCTCAGATCCACATCTTTGATGGTGATGAGTGCCGGATCGAATTCGCCCCATAGCCTCACCATGTCCTCATAAGCTGCAATACGTTGTGCGAGCTTCTCGTCAAGCAGGGTTGCCTCATCTTTGGCGCGTTTCACTTCAACACGCAAAGCCGATTCCTTGTTTTTCAATGTAGGAAGCGCCCGCACCCTGATGCGGAGCTGCTTGTTCATGTCCTGCAGCGAGGTTTTGTTATATTGAAACTTAATTGCCATTCTTTTTTATTGTGATACCGTGATGCTGTGTTGCAGTAATGCAGTATGTTACTTATTGCCAACTGCCAACTGCTACTGCCAACTCTATTATTTCTTCGGCCAGTATTTGTCCACCAGATCTTTCTTCAATCCTACCTCTGCATGGCTGAAATGCTTGCCAAATAAATCCCAGGCTGTTACCAGCATCTGTTCGGTATCAATGTTTACATCAATTGCCAGTAGCTTGTCTGAATATTCCTTAGCAAAATCCAGGGTACGCTGGTCGTAATCAGTGAGATCGAAACCGTTCTCAAGTTTTGTGCGTGCGTTGGAGGCATCGGCATACAAACGCACGGCAGCATTCATCACCTGGGGGTGGTCTTCGCGGGTTTTCTTTCCGATCACCAATTGCTTCAAACGCGACAAACTTCTGAACGGGTCAACAATAACTTTCCCGATCTCGGTATCACGTCGCAGGAACAACTGCCCTTCGGTAATGTATCCGGTATTATCGGGAATGGCGTGTGTGATATCGCCGCCCGAAAGGGTTGTAACGGCGATGATGGTGATTGAACCTCCTTCGGGGAACTGCACCGCTTTTTCATATAGTTTGGCCAGGTCGCTGTATAGTGAGCCGGGCATGGAGTCTTTTGAGGGTATCTGGTCCATACGGTTCGAAACAATACTGAGCGCATCGGCATACAAGGTCATATCGGTAAGCAGAACCAATACTTTCTCATTTTTATCCACTGCAAAATACTCAGCCGCGGTAAGCGCCATATCCGGAACCAGAAGCCTTTCAACCGGCGGGTCTTCGGTGGTGTTCACAAAGCTGATGATGCGATCGAGGGCGCCTGCATTGTCGAACACATTTTTGTAATACAGGTAATCGTCGTTGGTCAGACCCATGCCGCCCAGAATAATTTTATCGGCTTCGGCGCGCAGGGCAACCATGGCCATCACCTGGTTAAAAGGCTGGTCGGGGTCGGCAAAGAAAGGAATTTTCTGGCCTGTTACAAGGGTATTGTTAAGGTCAATCCCTGCAATACCTGTGGCAATAAGCTCAGAAGGTTGCTTGCGACGCACCGGGTTCACCGAAGGTCCACCGATTTCGCGTTCTTCGCCTTCTACTTCGGGGCCGCCATCAATGGGCAGGCCAAAAGAGTTGAAAAAACGCCCGGCAAGGTCTTCGCTTACTTTCAGCGTAGGCGGACGGTTGAAGAAAACAACTTCGGCATTGGTAGGAATTCCTTCGGTGCCTGCAAAAACCTGCAGGGTCACACTGTCGCCCATTACTTTAACAACCTGCGCCAGACGTCCGTGAACCATGGCAAGTTCTTCGTTTCCAACACCTGTGGCATTTAAGGAACAGGTTGCCTTCGTAATCTGGGTAATTTTTGTGTATATTTTCTGAAAAGCAGTGGTTTCCATTAGTTCGCCTTCCTTTCATCCATTACGTTATAGAATTCTTTTTCGTATTTGTAGAAATCGTCCGATTCATAAATCGAATAATTCATTTGTTTCAATTTGTTGATGATGTTCTTAAAAAATGGGTTAACCTCTTCAAAACCATCAAAATTGAAATTGGTATGATATACCTCATACACTTTTTCAAGCATGTATTTCTGCCTCGACATGGGTGCATTGCAGTCAATCTTGTCAAAGGCGTCCTGCTGCAGGATTACGGCATCAAATACTTCTGCTTTCCAATAGGTGAGGTGGTAATCAAGCGGAACGCCATCGTCGCCGAGAATATTGATTTGTTCGCTGGCTTCCTTCCCGCGGATTAGAATGTTCTTAAGCTGCATTACCTTGTCAACCCAGTCTTCCGAAATATTTTTCTTCAGCGTTTCCTGAAGTTCGGGATACTCAAGGTATTTTGAATAGCTGTCAATGGGGTCAATTGCAGGATAGCGTTTGCTATCGGCACGTTGCTGCGAAAGCGCGTAGAATGCGCGGGCGGCCTTTTTGGTTGATTCGGTAACAGGCTCTTTCAGGTTACCCCCGGCCGGTGAAACGGTTCCGATAAAGGTGATTGAACCCGTTTTTCCGTTGTTCAGGTAAACGAAACCTGCGCGGCTGTAAAAGTTCGAAATGATGGCGGGCAAATCCATCGGAAAAGCGTCGGGGCCCGGCAGTTCTTCCATACGGTTCGACATTTCGCGCAAGGCCTGCGCCCAACGTGAGGTGGAATCGGCCAGCAAAAGCAATTTAAGCCCCATGGCGCGGTAATATTCTGCCAGGGTCATGGCGGTGTAAACCGAAGCTTCGCGCGCGGCAACCGGCATGTTTGAGGTGTTTGCAATGATGATTGTACGCTCCATCAGCTTGCGCCCTGTACGGGGGTCATCCAGTTCGGGAAACTCCGTAAAAATTTCCACGACCTCATTGGCGCGCTCTCCACATGCGGCAATCACCACAATGTCGGCTTCTGCCTGTTTTGAAATGGCATGTTGCAAAACAGTTTTGCCGCTGCCGAAGGGGCCGGGGATAAAACCGGTTCCGCCTTCAACTATCGGGTTAAGGGTATCAATTGTTCTGACACCGGTTTCCAGCAGTTTGAATGGCCGCGGTTTATCCTTATATGTTTTAATGGCTTTTTTTACCGGCCATTTCTGGATCATGGTTACTTCCACCTCTTTGCCTTTTTCGTCTTCAAGAACGGCAATTACATCAGTGACTTTGTATTTGCCGGCTTTGGCCAGTTTCCTGATGGTGTATTTTCCTTCAAACACAAAAGGAACCATAATGCGGTGAGGAATTGAGTTTTCCTGCACTTCTCCAAGCCAGTCGGCTGCAATCACCGGATCCCCCTCCTTAGCTATGGGTTTAAATTCCCATTCTTTTTCAAAATCCAGGGCGCGGGTATAATCGCCACGTTTCAGGAAAACGCCTTTCATTTCGTCAAGGTCGTGCTGCAATCCGTCGTAGTTGCGGGAGAGGATGCCAGGTCCGAGGGTTACTTCAAGCATGTGACCCTGAAATTCGACATCTGAGCCGGGTTTTAAGCCGCGCGTGCTTTCAAAAACCTGTATATATGCCTTGTTGCCAAGAATTTTGATTACTTCGGCCATCAGGTCGGTACCCTGGTGGTTGATATAGCATATCTCGTTTTGGGCTACTGGTCCGTTTACCTCAACAATAACGAGGTTGGCAATGACTCCGGTTACTTTTCCAAGTGTTAAAGTGCTGTTTTTGCTCATTATACATTAAATTCTTTAGGGAATTTATAACTATTTTCAAGGTCGCTGACCAGTTTTCGGAACATCTCTTCTCCGGTCTTTTTATCAAGTTTCAGCCAGCGCTCTACCATGCTGAGTTTGATAACAAAGCCCAGAATAACTTCAATGGTAAAATAATTGAAGGTGTTGAGCTCGTCAATGAAGTTCCATTTTAACTGGTCAATGGCTTTTTCGCGTTCAAGCAGGTTGGGGTTTTCGTTAATCTGGATCAGCTTTTCCACATAGGGGAATTCTGATGTAAGGCCAAAATCCCTGGCGTTGCTCTTGCGAATGGCTTGTGTAACAAGGTTGTCGCCGATAAGGCGGTTTTCGATCTGAATTTTGTGGCGACGGGCTGTAAAACCGGTAAAAATATTTCTGATGTCGCGTTCAAAAGAAAACCATTCTTTCAGAAACCCATTGTTCACATTTTCGGTATAATCGTAATAAAGGGTTGACAGTTGGTCTTCCCAGCTCATATCTGCGTTCAGCGGCTGGTTCTCTTTGAAATTTGAGATAAATGTTTTGAGGTAGGCAGGAAGGGTTTCGGGCTCTTTGATTTCCTCTTCCAACTCATCGAAGGTGAATCTTCCAGCTTCGTCGAATTCGCCGATGTTTTTTAACATCATATTGAGTATGTTCCTGTTATCGGAAGGGAGGAAAAGCTTTTCCACCAGCAGGTAGTCATCGGCATGTAAATGCGTGCTTAGTGTTTCCCGAAACTCTGCAAGGGAAAATGAAAGTTTGTTTTGCTCAAGTATGATATCCGGCAAACCGGCAACCAGGTAATAATAATTCCTGCTTATCATTATTCTCCTCCGTAAAGCAGTTTTGTGGTTCGTGGCTTGAGATAGTTTTTGAAAAAGTTCCCGAAATCTTCGTCAGAGAAACTCAGGACATAGCTCTTATCGGCCGGACCAATACGGAAGCCGCTGCCTAACTTTGAGTCGAACTCAACAACCAGGCCGTCTTTCAGCAGTTGGTGGGTTTTTGATTCAAAATAGCTTCCCAGGCTTTTTTCGTCTTCTTTCGGAAGGATCAGGGCCAGTTCAGGGCCGCTGCCCGATTTTGGATCCCAGTTCCTGATGACTGATTCTATGATTTTTTTAACAAATTCCTTGTCGCTGATGGCAGACTTAACCGGTTCTTTCACAAGACTGGTTGTAACCAAAGCGGTAATTTGTTGTTTGATTGCGGCGATTGACTGCCTGGCCGACATCTTTACTTCATTGTCTACGTTTTTACGTAGTTCATTTGTTTCATGCCTGGTTTGATCCATGAGCTTTTCAGCCTCTTTCCTTGCATTCTCAAGAATTTTATCGGCTTCCTTCTGAGCGTTTTCAAGTATCTCAGCAGCTTCTTTATTGGCCTTTTCAATACCTTCGTTATAAATTCTGCTGGTAAGTTCCTGAAGTTTATTTTCCATATCGGGGGATTTTAATTTGGAGCGCAAAAGTACTGTTTTAATAATATATAAAAAAATGAATCTGAATTAAGTTTTCAATTTTTGCTGTCACCGAAAGCCTTACCTATCAGCTTCGGGCTATCCTTTTTCCGTAGGCTAAGGAAAGATATCTTACCGGTGTTTACTTGTGGTTTATACATGCTGTCATGCTTATCAAAAATCCAGTTCTGCTCCATGCCCCTTTAACCCGAAATACCGCCTGATGCCATAGATCAACAGATACGCCAGTGGTGTGTCGAACAAGGCAAACGCTACCTTAAACAAAAAGCCATTGAGGATTAAGGCAAAGTAGAATTCCTTTTCAATCACTTCAAAGGCAGTAAGCAGGGAAATGATCACAAAAGTATCAACAAACTGGGAAGTAAATGTTGAAGCATTGTTCCTTAACCACAGATGCTTGCCTTTTGTAATCCTTTTCCAGAAATGAAAAAGCTGAACATCAATAAACTGGGCCAGCAAATAGGCCGCCAGTGAAGCTGCAACGGCAATGTAGGTAAAACCAAAAACCCTCTTGAAATCGGCATTGTCGATTGGCGACCAGGAGGTGGCTGAGGCTTCCGAGGCAAGTATAACAATGAATAAAGCAAACGCACTTGCAAATAATCCGGCAATCACAACCCTGTTGGCCCTTTTTCTTCCATAAACTTCAGAGATAACATCTGTGATCAGAAAAGTGACAGGATAGGCAATAATGCCCACGGAAAGTTCGAACTGAAATAAACCAAACGGGTTCCAGCTAAAGAATTTTTGAAATATAAGGTTGCTTGTTACCAGCGATGTAATGAACAAGGATGCAAGTATCAGATAAAGGATTTCGGCATGGCTTTTCAGACGGGGAGGCATGGCTGCTAAATTATCGTTTGGTTTCTCCGGTTTAGGATATGATGGCTAAAAATGTTTGGGTGTTTTGCATTGCTATTTGAAAAATTTCCGATGCTGCGAAAACTTGACAGCCTCTTAACAAGCTTAATGCCTTATTGTTTTGCCTACCCGAAGAAAATCCGGGAATTCGCTTTGAAAAATGAAAAAATCCCGTAGGTTTGTAGTCTTTAAAATATAAACCACGATTAACAAGACTATGGAAAATGTATTCAACGGTTTGCAGCCCGAACCACTCTGGAATTATTTTGCTGAGATTTGTAAAATACCCCGTCCGTCGAAAAAGGAAGGTAAAATAAGCGCTTACCTGCTGAAATTTGCCGAAGAACATCAGCTTGAAGCGGAGAAGGATGATGCAGGCAATATTCTCATCCGTAAGAATGCAAGCCAGGGGTATGAAAACCGCAAAACTGTTGTTTTACAGAGCCATATTGATATGGTTTGCGAAAAAAACAGCGAAACCGACCACGATTTTGACCTTGACCCTATCCAGCCATACATTGAAGGAGAATGGGTGAAAGCGCGCGGAACAACGCTTGGCGCCGACGATGGTATTGGAATTGCTGCACAGCTTGCCATACTCGCAGCCGATGAACTTGTGCATGGCCCCATCGAATGCCTTTTCACTGTTGACGAAGAAACCGGGCTAACAGGCGCCTTCGGGCTTCAGCCCGGGTTTCTCAAGGGAAAGATCCTTCTAAACCTCGATTCGGAAGATGAGGGAGAATTGTTTATTGGCTGCGCCGGGGGCAAAGAAACTGTTGCAACCCTTACATTTTCAATGGTTTCTGTAGGATATGATCCACTGGCATACTCACTTAAGGTAGGCGGACTAAAGGGAGGACACTCAGGTGATGACATCAACAAAGGACTCGGAAATGCCATTAAAATGCTGAACCGTGTTCTTTGGAACTGCAACAAGAAAATTGACCTGCGTATATCACATATTGATGGCGGCAATCTGCATAATGCCATTGCAAGAGAAGCCTCTGCACTGGTGGTCATACCGCGGAGGTTCAAAGATGAATTTGAACAATTTGTGGATGAAATGCAGCAGGCAATCAGGTATGAATTCCGCACAACTGAACCCAATCTGACCATCAAAGCCAAACCCGCCGATTTGCCTTCGCACCTGATTGATATTTCGACCCAGGAAAAGCTGCTCAATGCAATTTACGCCTGCCCTCACGGGGTAATGGCTATGTCGCGCGAAATACCAAATTTTGTGGAAACAAGCACAAACCTGGCGTCTGTGAAAATGGTTGACAACAAAATCGTTATCACAACCAGCCAGCGAAGTTCGCTTGAAAGCGGTAAAATATGCATTGCCGATATGGTGGCAAGCGTATTTTCCCTTGCCGGGGCAAGAATAGAGCAATCAGCCGGTTATCCGGGCTGGACGCCAAATCCTTCATCCGAAATTCTGGATATTACCAAAAATGCATACATCAGGCTATTTCGCACCGAACCCAAAGTGCTGGCCATACACGCCGGACTTGAATGCGGAGTGATTGGTGAAAAATATCCTGGAATGGACATGATCTCCTACGGTCCCACCATCAAAGGTGCTCATTCACCGGATGAAAGACTTCAGATTGACACTGTTATGAAGTTCTGGGATCTCACCGTTGAAGTGCTTGCAAATATCCCGGCTGAAAAATGATTGCTTGCTTCTTCGGGTCACAATAACGCTTTTGGAACAACAAATGCAATTACTTATTCACGACCCAATTCTTAGCGCGTTTTGATTTTTTTCTGACCTTTGCCCGATTAATTATTGAGCATCAGGTATGGAATCCTATTTTGAGAAATTCAGAAAAAACGTTGTAGGAATTGATCAAACCTATGAATCTCCTTATGGGGTTCAGAAAATGGTTTATGCTGACTGGATCGCCAGCGGAAGGCTGTATGCGCCCATTGAAAAGAAACTCTTTCATGATTTGGGGCCATTTATCGGCAATACCCATACCGAAACCAGCGAAACCGGTACCCTGATGACCAAGGCTTATCATCATGCTCAGCAAATAATTAAAAAGCATGTAAATGCCAGCAATACAGAGGTGCTCATTAACACCGGATACGGAATGACCGGGGCCATTGTTAAGTTTCAGCGCATACTTGGTTTGAAGTATTGCGGCCAGCTTCTGAAACGGGACTGCCTGAAAGAATCAGAACGCCCTGTGCTTTTTATCACACACATGGAACATCATTCCAATCATACCTCATGGTTTGAAACCGTTACGGACGTTGTGGTGCTGAAACCCGATCACAACCTGCTTGTTGATCCTGAAGAATTGCGCCGGCAATTGAAGAAATATGAAGACCGCAAGCTAAAGATCGGTTCATTTACTGCTTGCAGCAATGTTACAGGTATTCACACCCCTTATGCCCAACTGGCCCGTATCATGCATGAGAACGGAGGGCTGTGCTTTGTTGATTTTGCCGCATCGGCGCCTTATTGCGAAATCAATATGAATCCCGAAGATCCACTGGAGAAACTGGACGCCATTTTTTTCTCCCCACATAAATTTTTAGGCGGACCCGGGGCTTCCGGTGTGCTGATCTTTGATAAAAGCATGTACCGCAACCCCGTTCCTGATCAACCCGGAGGCGGCACGGTTGACTGGACCAATCCCTGGGGTGAGTATAAATATGTTGACAATATAGAAGCCCGCGAAGATGGCGGCACGCCAGGTTTCATGCAAGCCATTAAAACGGCTCTGGCAATTGAATTAAAAGAACAAATGGGTGTGGATCAAATCTGTGAAAGAGAAGAGCAGTTGTTAAACAGGGCATTCACCGGTTTGGAGAAAATCAACGGAATACATATTTTGGCCGATAATGTAAGAAACCGTATTGGTGTCATCTCGTTTTATATCGAAAACCAACATTACAATCTGATCGTAAAATTGCTCAGCGACCGCTATGGCATTCAGGTCAGGGGAGGCTGTGCCTGTGCCGGAACCTACGGGCACTTTTTATTGGATGTGAGTTATGAAAAATCGAAGCTGATAAGTGAGAAGATTACCTCAGGCGACTTATCGGAAAAACCGGGTTGGGTGAGGCTTTCGTTGCATCCGGTTATGACTGATGCCGAAGTTGATTATATTATTCATGCAGTTTCTGAGATTTCTGCAAATTACCATAAATGGCAGGCTGATTACGTGTATAATAAGCATACTAACGAATTTCAGCACAAATACGAAGGCGATCGTAAAGACCGGATTATCAGAAACTGGTTTTCTTTATAGCTGTAATTACCAATCAGCACATTCTGGCAATTGCCTCGCACCATCCGTTACGCCCTGAGATGGCGAAACACAATTCTCTTCCATCGCGGGTTACTACTTTCAATCCATTCGGAAATAAAAGCCGGTTGCGGAAAAATAACACTTCTTTTATCTGGTTGAACAGCAACTCAAAGTCAAAACCTGATTTCTCTGAACTTTTCGTTTTGAAATATACCCTTTGGTTGGTGAGGATCAGCTTGCCTTCAACCTCGTTGTTATGGGCCAGATGCTGAGAGTCTCCTGCTTTCAGAACCATTTCGTTGGCTTTAAGTGTCATTGTCATGTGAATGTCGTTTTATGGTTACATGATTTACTAATATTCAAATGCCGTGCCTAAATACTTACAACCTGATAATGAGTTAGATGAACATGCATAACCCGATTGTGAACAGATGTTTGTGTTCGGAAATGAACAAGCATTGTTCATTTTCTGACGAACTCTGCTTATTCTGACGGGAAATTAACGTAAATGTTACACCAAACGTTTGTATTCAATGATGCTAAGTGCACTCTAAGGCCTATCTTTAAGGCGCTTAGGAATTGAAATGAATTCAATTGCTTTCGCCGGCAAAAAAAAGCCGCCCATGCGGACGGCTTCCTCATTATTTCATGTAACGATTAATTGCATTTCAAAACATGTTGGATCTGATAATTGGCGGCTTCTGCATAATTGCCATGGGCAGCGCTTCTGAATGCCCTGCATGCAGCATCGGTATCGCCTTTTTCGCGCAAGGCATTGCCCATCTCAAAATGAATTTTTGCCTTTTCTGCTGCATCACCGGCTTCAAGCTCAAGGGCTTTACTGGCAGCGGTTATAGAATTGTCCCATTGTTGCAGGCTGTTGTATGCAAGTGTAAGCAGGAAGTAAGTTTGCGCCTCCTCTCCATATTTTAGGGCAATGTTAAGGTACTCAACAGCCTCTGTGCTTCTGTTACCCTGAATGCTTCTGTTAGCCCTGACAGCCAGATAATCCCTCATGCTTTTCTCGGCTGTAGCCTGGGTTTGTTCATCATCGGCAGCCCTGGCCTTTTCTATCGCCAGATCCATGGTACCAATCATGCCTTCGAGATTTTCGAGCCTGCGGTTGGTCAAACCCAGTAATAGGTAGGTTCTTTGGTTATCAGGATCAAATTCAACAGATTTGGTCAACAGTTCAATGGCTTTTTCATTTTCATTTGCCCGATATGCTGCGTTTCCCTGCGATAAATAAAGCCTGCCTAAAATGTTTTGGGCCCTGGATACAGTATTCGGATCATTGTATTCCAAACCAAGATCGAGGCTTTTATGAAATGCTGCCAAAGCTGATTCTGTATTTCCATCGCGTTGCTGTTCTGTTCCTACCCTGAAATATACTGCCGGTAACTGAGCCTGTGCCATCAATCGCAATTCATCGGCTTCAGCGCCAACTTTGGTTGCCAGTTCCACGGCTTCTTCAAGAAGCCCGGCGGCTTTTGCGGCATCGGAATTAACGTGCTCGGCGGCTGAGTTAAACTTGTTTACAACATCATCAAGGGTTTGCGCTGTTGCTGCTGTTGAACCAATTATTGCGGCAAAAAGCAGAGTGAAGAATAGATTGCAAATTTTCATTTTCATTGTTTTTGGTTTATGTTTATTAACTGGTTAATTGTTTTCTTGCAATTTTTATGCCGGCAAAAATATAAAAATCAGAATATCTTTGGATACCTGGCCGGATTATACTCATGCATCAGGTTGTAGGCCGCATCAAAAACATCTTCTGCATTTGGGTTGGAGAAGTAGTCACCATCGGTACTGTAAGCAGCCCGGTGGGGTTTTGAAGTTACTGTGCGTGGTTCGGCATCCAGATATCGGTAACCGCCTTGTTCTTCCAGCACTTTTTGCATCATATACGAAGTAGCACCTCCGGGCACATCTTCATCAAAGAAAATGATTTTGTTGGTTTTCTTCAATGATTTTACAATGGCGTGATCCAGGTCGAAAGGCAGGAGGCTTTGAACATCAATCAGTTCAACACTGATGTTGAAATCTTTTAATTGTTCAGCAGCATCCCGGGCAATCCGCACACATGAGCCGTAAGTTACAATGGTAATATCGCTGCCTTGTTGCAGTGTATCGGTAACCCCCAAAGGAACTGTAAACTCGCCAATGTTTTCAGGCCGTTTTTCCCGCAGGCGATAGCCGTTTAGGGGTTCAATAATCAGTGCGGGCTCGTCGGAAGACAGCATGGTATTATAAAATCCCGCAGCCTGGGTCATATTTCTTGGAACCAGCACATAAATCCCGCGGATGGAATTAATCACCATGCTGAGTGGTGAGCCCGCATGCCAGATGCCTTCGAGCCGGTGGCCGCGGGTGGTGATGATCATGGGGGCTTTTTGCCTGCCAACGGATCTATACTTCAAGGTTGCAAGATCGTCACTCAAGACTTGCAGGCCATATAACAGATAATCAAAGTATTGAATTTCAGCTATTGGCCTGAAACCGCGCATGGCCAGTCCGATACCCTGCCCGATGATGGTGGCCTCGCGGATACCCGTATCAAAAACACGGTTCTCTCCGTACTTCTCCTGCAAACCATCATAAGTCTGGTTCACGCCACCGATCTTGCCGACATCTTCGCCGAAAATAACCACTTCTTTATGTTTTTCCAGGATTCGGTCAAAGTTCTCACGGAGTATTTCCCTGCCCGGAACCATTGTTACGTGTGGTCCAAACACCGGTTTTGATTCCTTAATATTAATGGCTGCATACTCTGATTGGCTGTGAAGATAGGAGTTATAGCGTTGCCTGCTGTCTTCCATGGCGGCTTCAAGCCAATGGGTTACATTGATCTTAAGAGAGTTGAGCGGATCGCTGCAAGAATCGCAGATAAGGCGTAAAATGCGTTTTGCCGATGAATAGATATCTTTACGTATTGGTTCGGCAATTTTTGAAAGTTCTTGCTTAATGGCTTCAATCTTTGCCGTTTTTGCACAGTTACAGGTGGTAATATCAACCATTTGTATGAAATCATTACGCATCTGCAACATAGGCTGCATATAGTTGCTCCAGGCTTTATTCCGGGCTTCCCGGGTGCGTTTCTGAGCATCATGTTCAATTGTGTCGAGGTCGGCGGCGGCAGCAAGTTTTTCATCAATAATCCATTGCCGCATTTTTACAAGGCAGTCGTGTTGTTTTTCCCATTCAAGCTGCCCGGGTGTTTTGTATCTTTCGTGCGAACCTGAGGTGGAATGCCCCTGAGGCTGGGTTAATTCTGTAACATGGATGATGGCAGGAATATGATCCTTACGGGCACTGAAAGTGGCTTCATGATAAGCTTCAAGCAATGCGGGATAATCCCATCCTCTGACTTTAATAATTTTGAAACCCCGACTGTTATTATCCAGTTCAAAACCTTTCAGGATTTCTGAAACGCTTCCCTTAGTGGTCTGATAATCTTTTGATACGGAGATACCCCATCCATCATCCCATATTGACATCACAACGGGAACTTTCAAAACCCCAATGGCATTGATGGTTTCAAAGAAATGCCCTTCACTGGTGCTGGCGTCGCCTATGGTGCCGAAAGCCACTTCGTTTCCTGAATCTGAAAACTTTTTGAAATCTTTCAATTCCGCGTTTTCGCGGTAAAGCTTTGATGCCAGACCCAAACCCAGCAAGCGGGGCATCTGGCCGGCAGTGGGGGAGATATCGGCCGATGAGTTTTTTTGGTTCGTCAGATTTCTCCATTCGCCCTTTTCATCCAGCGATTGGGTGGCGAAATGATTGTTCATCATCCTTCCTCCGCTTCCGGGGCTGGCTTTGTGATCGGTATCGCCATAAAGCTGGGCGAAAAACTCTTCGAGCGTCATCATGCCTGCTGCCAGCATAAAAGTTTGATCCCGGTAATAACCTGAACGCCAGTCGCCGTTTTGAAAAACACGCGCCATAGCCAATTGCGGAACCTCTTTTCCGTCACCGAAGATGCCGAACTTGGCTTTGCCTGTCAGTACTTCTTTGCGTCCCAGCAAGCTGGCATGGCGGCTCTCCCAGGCAATGGAATAATCTTTCAGAATTTCCTCAGTTGACGGCAAAAAACCATCATTTTGCTTTAATCCAGATCCGAAATCAGTTTTTCTGTTTTTCTGAGCCATATTTCAGGGTTATTCAATTGTCTGCTTCATGTGTGAACAAAAAAACACGGGCTATGGTTCATAAGCGCAAGGATGTTTTACGGGCATAATCCCTCGCAGGCTTTAATAGCCATGTTGTCCGACAGCAATTACTTTTCGATGCAAATCCTGGCATCTACGGCAACAACTCTTTCAGGTGTTCCAAGTAATGGGTTCAAATCCAGTTCAACGATTTCGGGAGCGGCCTGAATAAGCGAGGAAAGCCGGAGAATGATTCCAGCAAAAAGTTCTTCATTAATTCCTGGTCTTCCGCGCACACCCTTGAAAAGCTTATATCCCTTCAACTCTCTGATCATCTTCACGGCTTCGTTTCTGCTCACCGGAACAAAAGAAGCATTGATGTCGCGCAACACCTCAATAAAAATGCCACCAAGACCACAAACAATCATATGGCCAAAGCCAGGCTCATGTTTGATGCCCAGAAACAATTCCTGTCCGCTGAGCATGGGTTGAAGCATTACACCTGTAGCGCCTTCGATTTCCATCAGATGATCAAAATATTTCTCAACCGAAACAAGGTCAGAAACGTTGAGGATTACCCCGCCTTTGTCAGTTTTATGCAAGGGGCCCACCACTTTCATTACTACCGGGAAATCAATGCTGATAGCTGCTTTCACAGCATCTTCCTTTGTTTGAACCACCAGCTCTTTTGCCCGTGGAATTCCGGCAGCGTCAAGCAAAGCCTGAACATTATCCGGCTCAAGGTAGCCATTTGGCGATCTTTCTATGATTTCACGGATAATTTTACTATCAGGGGTAACATCAATTTCAAATGTTTCAGATGGTTCAGGAGTGGAATAAACCCTTGCAAGGGCATTTCCGAGCACTACTTCGTCAGGGAAAAACACATGTCCTTTGCTGATAAAATCTTTAACCTCCTCAGCGGCGGTTAATGTGGATGGCAAAACCGGGTAAACAGGTTTCCGGCATTTATGCATTTTTTCGTGTAGCACATTATATACATCATATATCCTGGAAAGTCCGGGGGTTCCGAAAATCACGATCATGGCATCAATTTCATCAAATTTCTGATCCACATAATCCATGATAATGCCCAATTGTTCAGCATTGCCGGTTGCCAGGAAATCAATGGGATTGGCAACCGATGATCCCGGGTAAAGATGGGTCAGTAGTTCTGTTGCGGCAGCATTATCAATATGCGGAACCTGCAGCCCCCCCTGCGAGAGTGCATCGGTGAGCATTACTGCCGGACCGCCTGCATGGGTGATGACGGCGATATTTTTTCCTTTAAGTGGTTTATGCATGAACACCGACGCAACGGCAATCAGGTCTTCACGGCCATAGCATCTTACAATACCTGCCTTTCGGAACAAGGTATCAACGGCAAAATCAGGAGTGGCCATAGCTCCGGTGTGAGAGGATGCAGCCCGGCTTCCGGCTTCTGATGACCCGGCTTTTACTGCGGCAATTCTGCATCCCTTTAGAATGAGCGAACGGGCGTGTTTCAGGAGCTTCTCAGGCCTGGCGATGTTTTCAATATAGAGCAACTTGATTCTTGAACTGTTTTCAGGTTCAAAATTTTCATCAAGATATTCAAGCACTTCCTCAACTCCGGTTTGTGCGCTGTTGCCAACAGAAAAAACACTGGAAAAGGTCAATCCTTTTGGTATGCCGGCTTCCATTATGAAACATGCCGTAGCCCCTGAACCGGATATGAAATCGGCTCCATGCGCTTCGAGTTTTGGAATAGGCAGGGTGAAAACACTTTGGTGATGCGGTGTCATCACGCCTATGCAGTTTGGGCCGATCAGAACGCCATTTACGCTATCAATAACATCCATGATTTGTTTTTCCAGTTCAGCGCCCTCCTTACTTTCCTCGCTGAAACCGGCCGAAAGAATTATAAAAGCCCTGGTTCCCTTTTCTTTTGCAAGTATTTCGATTGTCGGCAAACAGTATTTGGAGGCTATTGCCAGCACTGCCATGTCAACCTGAGGTAGTTCCTGCGGGTTCAAAAAACTCTTGATGCCCTGAACTTCTGTTTCTTTAGGGTTGACCACAAATAATCTTCCTTTGAATGAGCCATCAATAATATTCTTAAGGACTTTGCCACCTGGCTTACCAGTATCATTTGAACCACCAACTATAACAATGCTTTTCGGATCAAGTAGATGTTTGTTTATCATGCTGCTAATTTAAATAGGGTTTGTAATAATTAATGCCGGGCAAATTTAGCAAAAAGCCTTTTGCCACATGCGGTTTGCAACATAACCATCACACAATAATACTTCCCGTCCGGGTTTAGAGGCTGCAAATTGGTTGCAAAAAAAGTCCGTATGTGCGATTCTGGTCAGAGTGTAAAATTAATTTACAATACTGTAGAATGATTTAGCTACACTCTTCACATATAGTTTTGATATTCAATATCTTGAAAATAACTGATGCCAGCAATAAATTTGGTTGTACCTGTTTTGCAACAACTGATGGATTACTACATGACACCCGGAGTATTAATCTGTGAATCAGGTTATGGTCATTTTTTTAGCACTTATCAATTGTCATGAGAATCAGTTATAGATATCTGCTGCTGTTAGCATTGCTCATTCTGGTACAATTTAAGATTTCCGGACATGAACCAATACAGGTGAACTTTGGTGACAGGCCTCCGGTGAACATAGAATCCGTTCCTTCAAATGCCTACGAGCCGGGCAAAATCCGAATCCAGGTAAGCCAGAAATTGCTGGATATTATTCAGGTTGCAAACTTTGACACAGGCAATAAAGGGTATCTGGAATCAGGTCACGCTGAACTCGACGAACTTAACAGGGACTTTGCAGTAACGGAATACCGCATTTTGTTTGAAAGAATTTTTGAAACCTACCAGACCAATGATGAACACAGGCAAAGGCATGAAGCCTGGGGTTTGAACCGATGGTTTGAACTTCAACTCGCCCCGGATAGCGATATAAAATCGGCTGTTAAGCGTTTTTCTGCATTAAAAGATATCATTGTTGCCGAACCAGAATACCGCAAGCACCTTGTTATGGATGATCCTGAATTTACTGCAAAAAGCAATGAGACATTGCCATTCAATATTCTAAGCCTGCCTTCGGCACCTAACGACCTGCATTTTGCGAACCAATGGCATTATCATAATACCGGGCAGCAAAACGGAACCCCGGGAGCTGATATTAATCTGCTTGGCGCATGGGTACTTGAATCTGGTAATCCCGACATTATTGTTGCCATTATTGATGGTGGCATTCAAACCAACCATCCTGACCTTGCTGGTAATATGTGGTCTGGTTCAGGCTATAACTTTGTGAATGGCAACACCACCATTATTCCTCATAACCATGGAACCCATGTTGCCGGAACTGTTGCTGCGGTTACCAACAACACTACCGGGGTGGCAGGGATTGCAGGCGGATCAGGTAGCGGAAATGGGGTCAGGCTGATGTCATGCCAGGTTTTTACCAATACCGGGAGTGGTGGTTTTCATGTTGCACCAATATGGGCCGCCGATAATGGAGCTGCTATCTCTCAAAACAGTTGGGGCTACACCCAGGCAGGCGTATACGAAGTGGCTGTTCTGAATGCCATTGACTATTTTAATACCCATGGAGGCGGCGATGTTCTTGATGGTGGACTGACGGTATTTGCAGCGGGGAATTCAAATTCCAGCGGTCAATGGTACCCTGCCTGTTATTCGGGCGCTTATGCGGTTGCAGCAACCAATAACCAGGATATCAAAACCTGGTATTCCAATTACGGAAGCTGGGTAAATGTGTCTGCACCTGGTGGCGAAACAAATGCTGTTTCATCAAGAGGCGTGCTGAGTACTCTCACCAATAGTTCTTATGGATATTATCAGGGCACATCAATGGCATGTCCGCATGTTTCAGGGGTTGCAGCCCTTGTTCTTTCCTATGCCGCCCGAAACGGCCTGGTGTTGAGCAATTCACAGCTTAAAAATATTATCAGCAATACTACCGATAACCACTATGGCTTGAACCAAGGTTTTACAGGCCAGCTCGGAACTGGTAGGGTTAATGCCGGAAACGCCCTCCTCGAAGTTCAGGATATGCTTTCAGGGGTATTGAACCCCAACCCATTTAATGCTCAAAACGCCGGCCCATATCAGATTAATGTTAACTGGTCGCTGAACAGCAACAACAATCAGGTAATCCTGGCAACCTCTGCTACAGGCAATTTTGGTATACCAGTAAACGGAACAAGTTATCTAACAGGAGATGATATAGTTGGCGGTGGTACAATTATATACAGAGGAAGCAACACTTCGCATGCGCATTCTGAGCTCCAGCAAGCTACCACATATCACTACCGTATATGGTCATTCAATGCTGACTATGCTTACTCCTCTGGCAGAAGTAAATCGGCTGCCACTGAATGTGGGTTATTCAGTGCCATGCCGTTTAATGAAAATTTTAATGCAGGAACCAACCTGCCATCCTGCTGGCAAATTATTGATCATCAGGGCAACGGGCAGGTTTGGAAATTTGGAGTTTTTAGCCATAAGGTTTCCGGTACAACAGGAAATGTAGCATACCTGAACAGTGATGCTTATGGATCGGGTAATTCCCAGAATTCAGATTTGATCAGCCCGGTTTTTGATTTTTCTGAGTACTCAGAAGTGACACTCTCGTTTAAACACTATTTCAGGCAGTTTAATTCCACCTCAAGCGCTTCACTTGCCTACAGCCTTGATAACGGCTCAACCTGGGTCAATATCCAGACCTGGACCAGCACCATTCCAAACCCATCAACCTTTAATCAATTGATACCGGGAGTTGCCGGAAATTCAGGAGTAAGGTTCAAATGGAATTATATCGGATCATATTCATATTATTGGAGTATTGATGATGTTGAGATTACTGGTATACCGATTACTGTATCGGCTTCGTTTACGGCCAATCTAACCGAAGTTTTGCCCGGAGAACCGGTTGTTTTCATCGAGGAAATCGGAAACAGCAGCTATTCAACACTGGAATGGAACTTTGGAAATGGCGCTGTTCCTGCCACAGCTTCAGGAAACGGCCCTCATCAGGTTTATTATGAAACATCGGGATATAAAACAGTCTCTTTGGCCGTTGACGGAACCACCACAGAGATAAAAGAAGACTATATTCATGTTCTTGGTTTGCATACACTTAGCATCAATATTAGCGGAACCGGCAACGTTCTTGTAAATAATGAACCTTATTCCGAACCGGTCTCTTTCCCGGAAGGAACAACCATCTCACTGCAGGCAGTAGGAGACGATACCTTTGCATTTTCAGGATGGTGTGGCGAACTCAGCGGATGCGAAAACCCATACAGCCTGCTGATGAATGGTGATAAAAGTGTGATCGCCAACTTTTCGCGCTTTGCCTCAGCTACATACAGTGAAGGCCCCATTCCAACCGACCTGGCCTTTCAGTCCGGTTCAGATAACTCATCATGTCCGGGGATTTTAGAAATACCTCTGCCATATATTGCACAGATCACGTCAGTAAGCTTAAGCTACCAAATGTCAACTGCCGGCAGCGGGTTGATGGCAGATCAGCGAAGCCAGTTAAGGTGTGTTTCACCTGGTGGAACCCATGAAAACACTGTTTATACGGGAACTGGAAGTAGCTCAGGAACCCAACTATATCACAGAAACGGACTGGATATTGCTAATAATGTTTCAGGAACTGGTAAGGTGTTTTTTGAGCTTCACGCCGGCAGAATGAATGGGGGAGTTGGTTGTAGTTTTGAGCACAATTTTGTAGAAAACCAATCCTGGTCGGTGATGGTTTTTTACGACCTTGTTCCGGGTACTCCCACGGTTCAGACGCTGCCTTCGGAAAGTATTACTGCAAATTCGGTTCAGTTAAGTGGTTTGGTTTTGTGCTGTGGCGGAACAAGCTTCGTACAGCGAGGGTTTTATTACAGCACGGATCCTGAGCCTTCCGGGTCGGGAAACCAACTGGAAATGGGTGAAGGCACGGGTGAGTATTCATATATAGTAGATGGTTTGCTGCCTTTAACCACTTATTATTATAAAGCCTATGCAACCAATGAATATGGAACCGTATATGGTGATTCTCAAACGTTCACAACGGGACTCCCACCCGGGTTATCAGAAATTGTTGAGCTTGTAAATCTGTATGTGAATGAAAATCAGGATACCTGTTATTCAGCTACACAACAAATCATTGTTGCCGGAAACGGCTCTCATTATACAGTGGAAAACGGAGGCTTTGCAGAAATGGTAGCAGGAGAAAAAATAGTCTTTTTGCCCGGCACCCACATAAAGCTTGGCGGTAACCTGCTTGGAAGGATAACAATGAGCGGGGATTACTGTCTGAATGAAACCAGTTTGCCCTCTTCAATTGACAGTCACGTAATACCCCCCGAAGAGCCATTCGTTAAAGATATCACACAATCGTTCTATAAACTCTACCCCAATCCTGTTAGAAACCGGCTGCATTTTGAAATAACTTCTGAATTCATTTCCGATAAGGCAATTATCAGCCTATTCGGGATGCGTGGAGAAAAATTGCTTTCAATGGAGTTGTATGAAACAGGTAACCACACTTTTGATCTTTCGGCATTTCCAGCCGGGCTGTATATCGTTCACATCCTAAAAGCTGATGAGCTTTTCGTTGAGAAGATCATCAAACAATAACTCCTGCCTAAATTCCGTGCCTCATGGCAATCAGACGTGAGCAATATAATTTGGTCTGTGTTTCGGTTTCAGGTTTTTAAGATTCCTCCATCATAAGAGCTTTCTCTATTTCTTTCGCTAATTCTGATTTCTCCAATGGGGAACTTCATGTCCCGAAAACCTTAGTGTAAAAAATATTTACATTAGCGAGAAGTGGCATATATTATTTAATATTTCAGTAAATTGATATTCATGCTTATACAATTGCGTCAATTACACCGCTGGTATGGTGTAAAATAATTATACACCCAGTGTAAAACATTTTTAATGCGTGGGTATAAATTTATAGCAATAATAATTTTGAAATGAAAAGGCTGATAAACCTAAGCTTATGGCTTTTATTCTTTTTCATACCTGTTTATTCCAATTCTCAGGAAGCCTATTTCGTTCAACGCGGCGACAGGCCTGTGGTGATACTTGAAGTTTTGCCTGATGATTCATGGGTTCCTGGAAAACTGAGAATAAAACTGCACCCTGACCTCTCTTCCATAATCACAGGCAAAACTTTAATTGCCGGTGATGCAGCTTATGTTAAAACAGACAATCAAGCTCTGGATAGACTGAACAAGGCATTCAATGTAAGCAGATATGAACCGCTATTCAGGCCTATATATGAGTCAAACTCAAGATCACCGCTTTTCCGGGAGAGACATGAAGCATGGGGCTTTCATCAGTGGTTTGAACTGGATATTGATACAAAAGCAAACATTGCAGACGCAGTGAATGCTTTTTTGTTGCTAGAGGAGGTAATTTGTTGTGAACCTGAATACAGAAAACATCTGGTTATTGAAGATCTAAATTTGAACTCCACCAGCAGCCAGCAACAGCACTCAAATGTTCTCTCCGGTGGATGGATTCCAAACGACCCCGAATTTGTGCAACAATGGCACTACAATAATACCGGCCAACATTCGGGGACGCCCGGAGCAGACATTGCCCTGCAGGATGCCTGGCAAATCGAAAAAGGAACTCCGGAGATTATTGTGGCTATTATTGACGGTGGAATTGATTATACCCACAATGATCTGGCTGCCAATATTTGGGCAGGGATAGGCTATAATTTCGTAAGTAATACTTCAACCGTTCTCCCGCACAACCACGGAACCCATATTGCCGGAATTGTAGCAGCATCCAGCAATAATGGGATTGGAGTCGCAGGAATTGCAGGTGGATCGGGAACCGGTGACGGAGTCAGATTAATGTCGTGCCAGGTGTTTACCAATACAGGCAATGGTGGTTTTCATTTAGCTCCGGTTTTTGCTGCCGATAACGGAGCCGCCATTACCCAGAACAGTTGGGGATATACCAGTCCGGGTGTTTATGAGCAACTGGTACTCGACGCCATTGATTACTTTAACATATATGGTGGGGGCGAGGCTATGGATGGCGGAGTTTCATTCTTTGCAGCAGGAAACAGCAATACTACTGGTCAATATTATCCTGCCTGCTATGAAGGAGCGTTCTCTGTGACCGCAACCAATAACAAGGATCAGAAGTCATGGTATTCAAATTTTGATACATGGATTGACATCGCTGCACCTGGCGGAGAAATCATTTCATTGGTCAATACAGGTGTTCTCAGCACAGTGATCAATAATGAATACTCGTATTATCAGGGAACCTCAATGGCTTGTCCGCATGTGACCGGTGTTGCGGCCCTGGTTATCTCCAGCGCATACGGACAAATTCAAAATAATCAACTTACAGAAGTTTTAAAGAATTCTGCCGATGATATTTATTATTTAAACCCCTCCTATCTGAACATGCTAGGCGCCGGTCGTATTAATGCCTACAACGCCTTAATCGAAATACAATCATATTTGCCTGGAGTCAATAACCCTTTGTATATTCACGCCAATGTAGTGACCTTAAATGAAATTAATATTTCCTGGTCCAAAAACATCAATTATGATGAAGTCATGCTAGCTTGGTCACCTACAGGCGATTTTGGTTCCCCAATAGATGGTATAGTTTATGAAACCGGCGAATCACTGCCTGGTGGAGGATACATTTTATATAACGGTAACCAGACAACTTATAATCATGCCAACTTAGAGCCTGCAACTCATTATTTCTACAAAATTTGGTCCCGCAATGATCTGGTTCAATATTCGCATGGCAAAACAGCTGATGCCCAAACCCTTTGTCAGGAAATAATAACATTGCCCTTTGCAGAGAATTTTAATGCTAAAACCTCCCTCCCTTTTTGTTGGAACGTGGCAGACAATCTCGGCAATGGCCAGGTATGGGCATTCGGCAATTTTAACAATCAGGTTTCGGGCACAACCGGAAACGTGGCTTACCTGAACAGTATGGCTTATGGATTTGGCAATTCACAGAACACCGACCTGATAACACCGGTTATGAATTTATCAAATTATTCAGAGGTTTCTTTAAGCTTCAAGCATTATTTCAGGCAATATGGCAATGCTTCCTCTGCTACATTGTGGTACAGCATTGATGATGGGTTATCCTGGGTTCAAATTCAAAAATGGACAGCCACAACCCCAAATCCTTCCAGTTTTTCAATGGCTCTTCCTGGAGTGGATGGTCAGGCAGTTGTGAGGTTTAAATGGAGTTATTCAGGTACATGGGCATATTATTGGAGTTTTGATGATGTCGAAGTAACCGGAATTTATTCGGTTCCTTCTACTTATTTTATTGCGCAGCCAACCCATGCACTTGTCGGTGATGTAGTTACCTATTCCGATATGCTTGGCAGTAGTAACTACACTAACTTGGAATGGAACTTTGGTGAAGGGGCTGATCCGCAATCAGCTACAGGCTATGGGCCTCATGATGTGATTTATTATACCGATGGTTCCAAGACTGTAAGCCTTATGCTGGATGGTGTTCAAACAGAAGTAAAAACCGATTACGTTTCAGTAAGTGAATCAATTAATGTTTTCAATGAGGGCTTTGAGCCAACCATCGCGGCAAATATTTCCTTACCAGATGGCTGGGATATTATGCGTAATTCAATTGACGATGGTGGCTTGAATGGCAATAATCTGGTTATTGCAGCCTCAGACTCATGGTTTGTTAACAGCATATCAAGCGGACTTAATCCTCCTGAAAAGTACATTTACCAGGGACAAGCCTCTTTGGCAATTGATCAAGATGCCCCGGGTTTATCCTGGGCAATAAGCCCGGAAATAATTGTGCCTGAAAGCCAACATATCAAACTGACTTTTTGGCTATGGTATGCATATGATGACGGAGTCGGGCCAAAATCTACAAAGTTTTATGTGAACATACTGCTGGATGATGAATGGAGTACCTTAGAGTCATGGCTTGGCGCACCAAACAATATGTATGAAAAACAAGTGCTTATAGATATTTCGGCTTACTCTGGGGAAATGGTAAGATTTGCGTTTATCTACGAAAACGCAGATGCCTATCCTGTCGCAATTGATGAAATCGAAATAAATAGTGAGGCATCTGTTTACTCGGTATGGCTCGGAAGGCAATCCTCTGGTTGGAACAATCCTGAAAACTGGTCAAGCGGTGTTCCAAACGAGGATTCTTACATTGTGATTCTTCCCAGCGATAAATTACCTGTGATTGATTCTAACTTAACAGTGGGTAATATCACCATTGCTTCAGAAGCACAGCTGACACTTGCCCCAGGTTCAAGCTTAAATGTTAATTCAGAAATTATAAATAAGGGCGGATATGCCGGGCTGGTTCTTGAATCAGGTAGTGGAACCGGTATCGCAGATGCTTCAATTATTCATACCACCCCGGGTGTGGAGGCGACTGTGAGACGTTACATCAGCAACGAACCCTATGCCTGGCATCAGTTATCATCTCCGGTTGCCAACCATTACATCAGCGCTGAAATCCCTGGCAACTTTGATGAAGGAAATGTTTTTGCCTGGTTTGAACCAGCGCAAACATGGGTGAGCTACACCAATAATGTCATTTGGCCAACATGGGAATTCGTTAACGGAAGCGATAATTTTGTGTCAGGAAAAGGCTACATGGTTTCATATACCGGAAATCCAATAAAAGAGTTTACCGGAGAATTAAATCAGGGAACTATAAGTTATGATATTTCTTATATGGCCCACCCAGACGAAAACCCGGGCTTCAATCTTGTTGGAAATCCATATCCTTCCTCCATTGATTGGAAATCTGACTCAGGGTGGAATCGTGAAAGTCTTTTATCCTCTGAAGATCAAGAGGGCTATACAATATGGATATGGAACCCTGAATATGCCCAATATGGGACCTATCATTCAGCAGCACTGGGAGATTATGGCACCAATGGTGTAACCCGATACATCCCACCAATGCAGGCTTTTTGGGTTAAAGCTAAAGAAAACGGCAGTTTAGGCTTCAATGATCAGGTAAGGGTTCATAGCAAGCAGCCTTGGCTTAAAAATAATGCTCCTGAATTTACAACGTTAAAATTTAGTATTACCAACAGTGTTAACCGCTACAGAGATGAAATCATTGTTGAGCCTGGGCATGAAAAAACCGGAGGCGGGGCAAAAAAAATGTTTAGTCTTAATCCAACTTCTCCTCAAATGTATATAACGGACAACAATGAGAATTGGAGCATCTATTTCCTGTCCGACAACTTCGACAGCACCAATGTTTCTATAGGTTTCGTCCCTGCAGTATCTGCATTATACTCATTAAATTTATCTGGTCACGAATCTTTCGACAAGGAAATTGTGCTGGAAGATACCAAAGCCGGCCTGTTTCACAGCCTTACTCACATATCTGATTATTTCTTTACTGCTGAACCTTCTGATGATGCTGATCGTTTTGTATTGCATTTTAGAAAAAGCAGCACAGGGTTCACAGCGTATACTTGCGCAAGCAATCCGGGCTTCTACTTAAACAACAACGTTCTTTATGTCACAAGCGGTATAAGCAATTCCCAGTTGCATATTTATGATATTCATGGACGTACGCTACTTAGCAAATCACTTACATTGCCGGGAATGCATCAATTTCCTTTGAACTATCCGGCCGGGATATATATGGTTAGGGTAATAACTGGAAAACAAATGAAGGCTGGTAAAGTCATACTACATTAAATCCACTCTAATTCCTTCATTTGTATTTATACATAATTAGCCTAAGAAGAAGGGAGTTGAGCCACCATCCAATGCCCCTCTTTTCTTATTCCCTTTCTTTCCTTTGACCATGAAATTAATCACTTCAGCTTGTTGCTCCAGTACTTAGCTTTGCGCTCACCTCTGAGAAGCATGCAGGACAAGGCAACCGGATTACCAACAAAATTCATTCAGGATTGTTATTTCCCTTATAAATTCGTACTTCATTTCAATTTTTGATGAGGCAGAGATGATTACCTTAAGCTAGATCATGAACCGGAATTTTATATTTAAGCTATAATACTTTCAAAATGACAGAACATCTGTTGAGGTCAGTCCTACTAATATATTTATATTCCTTTACGAATTCATTGTTAGGTGCTACGGCTGGCTTCTCCCAAACCTCATATAAATCAACAGTTACGGATTTTTCCGCTCTGTATTTAACATCACAGGCTTTCTTTGCCCAAAAAGATGATTCTGTTTTTATCACAGCCTTTAACAAGGATCCTGATCAGCAATCCGGAAGAATTGTTGGCGGAAGCAATGCCAGCATCGAAGATTACCCCTGGCAGGTTGCCCTTCTGCGCAGTGACAATGCCCAGTATTGTGCAGGAAGTATAATCAGTGAGATATGGATATTAACAGCAGCCCATTGCGGAATGCCTGCAAAGGTACGCGCTGGTGTCACCAATCGTAATGATAATACCGGGCAGGAAAGAACTGTTTTGCAAAGAATCGTCCACCCGCTCTACACACCTTTTAAAAATGATGTGGCTTTGCTGTTGTTAAATGCGCCTCTTGACTTTTCCGATCCGAAAGTTCAGGCAATCTCTATTGCCACACAGTTGCATGCCGAGGAGGGTTATACCGATGCCGGTGTGAAAACTGTTGTAACAGGATGGGGAGCCACGCTTTATGGAGGAGAATCCTCAGATATTTTACAGTTTGCTGAGATTCCCTTGGTTTCAAATGAAGATGCAGTGTTTTTTGGCGGCTATAATCCCAGCCAGATCACTGATGATATGCTTTGTGCCGGATTTATGGGGGTAGGAGGGGTTGATGCCTGCCAGGGCGACAGTGGTGGTCCTTTGATTGTTCCCGATCCTGAAAATGATCAGGGTTTCGTGCTGGCAGGAGTAACAAGCTGGGGAGTAGAATGTGCGCGACCCGAATATCCAGGCGTTTGGGCCAGGGTTTCGTACTTTGAGAACTGGATACAGGGTCACACAGGCTTAAGCTGGGACGGCCCTTCAGGATTACCAAATTTGTCTGATTTTTCTGCTGATGCATTATCATGCGATCAGGTATTTTTAAACTGGAACCAAAACATATTGAACAATGATGTGTTACTCACCTTGTCCGTGGATGGGACTTTTGGAATTCCCGTAAACGGGACTAGCTACAGCATTGGCGATACGATCCCTGGCGGTGGAGCAGTTTTATATTCCGGAAGTAATACCAGCTATCTTCATACGGGTCTGGAAACTGGAAAGGTTTATTTTTACAAAGCATGGGCTGTGAATAACCTGTTTGAATATTCCATTGGTCGGTTCGCACGAGACACAACGAACTGTTTGAAATTCACCTTGCCTTTCGTTGAAACATTTGAGGATGACTCCGAATCCAGAAATTGCTGGAGCCAGATGAGAGATGGCAGCAGTCACAGCTGGATATTTGCTTCCGGTTCAAATGGCGGAGATGTGAAAACAGCAAAAGAAGGTCAGAAAAACGCAAGGTTTACGTCCAGCAACTTTGGTCCGCATATTACCAAGCTTATTTCTCCTGTATTAAACCTGGCTTTCTACGAAGATGTTGAACTGAGTTTCTGGTATGCACAGCAATCATGGGCTGGCGATCAGAACCAACTGAATATTTATTACCGTTCTGCTGAATCTGATCCATGGGTTCAGATCGGAAACGCCTTTTCTGGCAACGTATCAACATGGACACAAGTGCAGAATATATTCTTACCAAACCCCTCATCAACTTACCAGATTGCATTTGAGGGCATTGATAACTGGGGATACGCCAATGTAATAGATGAGGTTTCGATAAGCGGCACATACACCGGGCCTCCTGATTTTTTGAGTTTGCAGGACACAACACTTACTGATTCGGGTTATTGCTTTGCCGCTCTTGAAACCCTTAGTATTGCCGGCAATGGATCATATTTTCATGTTGAAAACGGGGCTTTTGCAACTCTTGCTGCCGGATTTAGTATTTCATTTCTGGACGGAACCTGGATTAAAAACGGTTCACAGCTACTGGCATTCATTGATAGTACTGGATTGTTTTGCAACAACAATATGCTTTTATCTGAGTCAGATGAAATGATTCATTATGCTGAAGCTTCATTAGCCCTGCCAACCAACGATAGTGAGTATTTATCCGGCTTACCCGAAATTATTCGCATATTTCCAAACCCAACCCAGGGACTGATATCTGTAAAACTTTCAGGTTTTCAAGATGAAGATACACTCATTGTTGATTTTTATAACCTTCAGGGAACTTTGATTCAGAGAAGTGTTCAATACCCGGAACTCCTGCATTCGTTTGATGTAAATCATTTCCAACCAGGCATTTATTTTCTCCGTATTATTTCTACTCATACAAGTGTATCAGCCAGGTTTGTAAAGTATTAATGCCAAATGCATTCTTTGCAGTATACTACTTTTGACTTTACTCTGCCCGCATAACAATGTTTGGTGCCCGACAGCAGGGGCTTGATATCCAATTATTTGGCCTTCACAAAGCATTAGTTGATACAAATTTCCTCATTTCATTACCAATCGCCAAATTTTTCAAAACAGGAAATGATTTCCACCTGTGGGACATCTGAAATCACAACTAATTATTTAAGTCTCAGATATACAAATATATAGATTTGTGGCATAGTTTTGGTTATAATGGATTTGCCAAAAAAAATGCTCTTTAAGAAGCGAAAATGCCACATTTCAGAAGTTGTGGATTTGGGGAACAAAGTTATTCTGTGAATTATTTAGATTTACTTCTTTTTTGCCAGGTTTCCCCGCTGCTAAAGAACATTTTAATAGTTCTTATAACCAAAAACCAAAACCAAATCAAATGAAAAACCTGCAAATTAACCACCGTTTGAGGTTGTGAATACCTCACATGCCAACAGGCAGACTTCTTCAGGATGTACCAGCCAGATGCTGGTTTTTTAGGTTTTTTAAACGTTTTCCTGAGAAGGCCATTTAATCATCCTTATTCAGATCACACTTCTAAGGCTTAAGAGATAAGGTCTTTTAGTAATTTCAAGGATATAATTATTTTACATCTACATATTTGTTTAAATACATTCATCATGCATTAATTATCCTAAAAATCAATTCAATGAAAACAAAATCAATTATCTTTATCTTTCTTGCAGCACTTTTTATTGCTGCTTGCCAGAAAGAAGAAAACGAACCCATCGTAATTACCGAGCAAGAAGTAGTTTTCGGTATCACTGAACTGGGGGCAGCAGGTCTCAAAAGTGATCTGTCTGATTATGATTGTCCTGTTGATCTTTCAGGTAATCCTCTTGTTCCCACGATTGCAGAAATCGAAATCGAGGACAATCAGGGTATGAAAACAACCTACAATCCTCTGGTGTTTTACTTAGATGGCAAGTTGTATTCACAGGCCATCAAGCTCAAACCAGGTACTTACACCATAACAAAATTCCTGCTTAAAACCGATCTGGGTGGAGATATCGTAATGGCTATCCCGGAGCAAGGTTCCACATTTGCATCATACGTTACCAAAAGTGTTGACTTCACTTTCGAGGTAGAAGCATTCAAAAAAGCAGAAATCAGTATTGAGGTTTTATGCTTTATCCCGCGGGTTTATGAAAGTTTCGGATTTTTCTGGTTTGAGATCACGCAAGTCATCGTCAGGGAAATCTGCTTCTTTGGTGACCTTTGCCTCAAAGATCCAAATGAATATATTGGATCGTTATATCAAAATCAGGTTACAGGGCTACAGATTGACATGCCGGCCATTTTCAAAATGCACGTTTTCAGGAACGGCGTTGAACTCGCTACTTCACCTTTTACAAATGCCACTGCTGCTGCAGGTTGGGGTGTAGGTGCACCTGTTTGCGTTCAATACCCGGATAACCTTGCGATAGAGGAAGAGTTTTCCTTTGAACTCTGGATACTTGTCAGATCCGGAAGCGGGTTTGCATACAAACATTTCCACACCTGGAACTTATGGGATGACGATGAAATAAAAGACGGTGATGATGGCGTTGTAGACTTTGTTCTCGGAAACTGTGTATACAGCGAAACCGACCTACTACTCCCGCCTTATATGAATCTCCCTGCAACAGCCAATGTTAAGGTTTCTAATCCCGGAAACCCCGGTTACTGGAATTTTACAATTAACAGTGTTTCCCCCGCCGGAGTATACGATCTGCCCTTAGGACAGATGACTGGCTGGTGTGGAGACAAAAATACCGGAATGGGCAACAATACCACCTGGAATATGCATGTTTACAGCTCATTATACAGCATGAACTGGCCAAGCGGTATGCCTTTTAACGAAGACAAAGTTTCTAAGGTTAACTGGCTGTTTAATAACATAGGCGATTTTGATGGCTTCAGTACACCCACCGGTATGTATATTACTTCGGGAGATTTCACTCAGGCTCAAGGTATAGTTATTCAGGATGCTATCTGGGGGTTGATTCACGGAACCAGCGGTCCGGGAAGTGCTAACATCTCCGGAATGGCTCTTGATATGTGCAATACAGCCAACATATTAGGCGGTGGATTTAGTCCTCTTCCAGGAGGATGGGCAGCCATTCTGTTTGTTCCAAACAATGATCCTTCACAAGCACAGCTCGTATTTACAATGGTTGATCCCTGATAAAAAACCATATACCGGGAGTTAGTACCTGACTCCCGGTTGCAAATTAATAACATCCTAAAAATAACAAAAACCAAAAACCAAAGCAATGAAAACTTTTAAAATTTTAACAGTATTAATCCTGGCTCTTGCCATTTCTGCGTGTCAGAAAGAAGAAAACGAACCCATTGTAACATTAGAACAAGAGGTGGTATTCGGAATTGATGAACTTGGCTCTGCCGGTTTGAAAAGCGGCCAGTCTTCATATGACTGCCCTGTCGACCTTTTGGGCAATCCTCTAATTCCAACCATTGCTGAAATTGAAATTCAGGACAACCTGGGCAACAAAACCACCTATACCCCTCAGGTGTTCTATCTGGATGGGAAATTATATACCCAATCCATTAAGCTTAGTCCTGGTAACTACACCATTACTTTATTTGTTTTAAGAACCGCAATTGACGGAGATATCGTAATGGCCATTCCACAGGCTGGTTCACCTTTTTCTCCTTATGTTACCAAAAGCGTGAATTTCGACTTTGAGGTTAAAGCGTTTGAAAAAACTGAAATCAACATCGAGGTGTTATGTTTCATTCCAAGAGTGTATCAGGAATTCGGATTTTTCTGGTTTGAAATAACCGAGATCGTTATCAGGGAGTTCTGTTTCTTTGGTGATATCTGCGCTGATGGTGTTACCTGGTCGCCTTCTGATTTTAATGGTTCTGCATATGAGAATGTTCCTGGTGGAATTCAAATGGATATGCCCGCTATTTTTAAGATATATGCCTACAAAGATGGCGTTGCACTGCCCAACTCACCTTTCTCAAACTTAGGCTCAGAAGATGCCCCTTTATGTGTTCAATACTCTGATAGAATCAGAACAACAGGCGAAGTATTTACTTTCGAACTTGAAATCCTTGTCCCAGATGGATTTGGAGGTTTTGAATATATTCATTATCACACATTCACCTCAACTGATGGCGGGCCATTAAGCGTTGCCGATCAACATGGTGACGGAATAATTGACTTTGTACTTGGAACCTGTAATTATTCACAAACTGATCTTCAGATAATCCCTTAATTATCTTCTGAATTTGTATTCGCTTTTAAGCAAAAGGTAGATGGCTCCTGATATAGGGGCCGCCTTTTGCCTAAAGGTACGATTGCATATGCTAACAAGAACTTCAAAGATTTGAACCACAAGGCACTATGAGGATGAGATTATTCATATCATTTCTTTTATTACTGGTACTATCATCGTGCCAGAAAGAAGAATCATATGACTCATACAAGGTAATACAGGAAGTTGCTTTTGGTATAGATCTGCAAGATCTGAGCGGATTTAAGAATGAAAACTGGGACTTCAGATGTTATCCGGATGATGATGGAAAGTTTCCGGAGGCCAGGTTTGCACAAATCGAAATTAAGGATGAAAACAATATCGTTTACGCTTTCTATCCTGCGATTTATGTAATTAACAACCGTGTCTATACCCAATCAATTAAGCTCAGGACCGGAAATTTTTCCCTAACGAAATTTCTTCTCTGGTCCGATCACCCGATAACCGGTAATAACCCTTCAATTATTATGGCATCGCCTGAATCGGGAACAGAATTTTCCTCTTTTGTTTCTGCACCGCTTCCTATGGCTTTTGGGGTAAATGCATTCCAAAAGGCTGAAATACAAATTGAAGTTTTATGCTTTCTTCCTCAAGAGTATCAATCTTTTGGTTTTACATGGCTTGAACTTACCGAAATTGCAGTAAGAGAGTTTTGCTTTTTTGGGGATATTTGCGCCAACAGGGAGGATGATCCGGATTATCAGGAAGAAACTGCGTTTGGCGGTAATTTTGAAGGTGCGGGGGCGGCCTGGTGGTACTACTTTGACACCCAGGGAACGTCTACACAACCAATTTATGCCGGCCAGCAACTTACTGATGGAACCGTTACCTATGCGAACGGACAATTAATCATTGATCTGGGTTCCTGGGGTTTACAGAATGTTGATGAACCCGTAAAAATCCAGGGATACCACAACGGACAGTTGCCTTCAAGCCTGCCGGTTGCCGGCCTTTTTGATACTTACAAAGGGTCTGATTTGATTATTAACGTACCGGCATATCGTTTCTATGTTATCCATTTAGATGTTGAGAAAGCCGTTAATGATCCGGCTCTGTCTCCTTTTGGTATGAACGATTTTATTGGTTCGGCATACGAGAATGTTCCGGGTGGACTTCAACCCGATATGCCGGCAATTTTTAAGATTCATGCTTTCAGAAATGGCATGGAATTGCCCAATTCTCCATTCCAGAACCTGGGCTATGAAGACCAGCCCTTGTGTGTGAAATACCCCGACAGGATCAGGATCTCTGGTGAGGTATTTGAATTTGAACTGTGGATACTAGTGCCTGATAACAGCGGAGATTTTATTTACAAACACTTTCACACATTTACTTCTACTGATGATGGCCCTCTTGATATAGTTGACGTTGGCGGGGACGGGGTTGTTGAATTTGTTCTGGGAAATTGTAATCATTCACCCACTGATTTACAATTAAACTGGAACCAATAGCAATGAAAACAAACTCTTAACGGGTTTGCTTGTTTTGTGTTTTACTTTTCATGATTGAAAGCTGTCTCAGACCTCTGGGGCAGCTTTTTTTTAATGGGATTTAGGCTTTCACCGGATTCCTGAATTTCAGGCTGCTACATGCTGAAATGGTATCAGTTTATGCCAGATTTGATAGCAATTGCCTGTCAAAAAGTTATTCCTAATGACAGGTTGTGATATCTTCTTGAATTATAATCAAAATAGGATCCAAAATATAAATCAACATACCTGAACATTCTGATACCAATGCCTGCATTTAACCCAAAGTCCGAAGCCCTTTTGGCTAACTTTACTTCTATTGATGACGGGCCATTTGATTGCCCGGGCTTGAGAGTCATGTTGAATGCGTAATCGTAATTGAAATAACTTGCACCAAGCTTACCGTATAGCCGGTATCTGTTATTAATGTCTGTACCAACCATTACAGAAGGATTCAGCTTGAAAATGGTGGCGCTTCCATCAACAGTATGGATTTCTTTTGTGGCAATAGCGTTCAGATAACAATAATCTGCTGACAAATCAAGAGCAAAATATGGTAGTAATGCATAGCTAAACCCGATTCCACCACAATAACCAAAATAATTTGCGTAGTGGATATCTGGCCGTGCTTTATGAAGATCAGCATAGCCTATTCCGCCGGATGCATAAAACCATGTTCTTTTTTGTTTACCGTCTGAAGTTTTGGCCGAAGGTTGAGTCTGCGTAGCATCAATGTGTTGATCGGGTTCCTTGGGAAGGCTTTTAGCTGTGTCAGCAAGCGGGATTTTTTCAAAGACGCTTATTTTTTCGTTGATCTCATGAAAAACCAACAGTATTTCATGTAATACCTGCCTAATCTCCTGCAGTTCCCCTTTCACTGAATAATCCGGCTTTTCCGCCTCAGAAGGATCGGGAAATGTTTCTTCTAAATTGCTGACAGGATATACCACAAATTCATCATACGGCAGTGTAATCCAGGCATCCGGATAGTGCTCCCGGGCAAGTTTCAGCACTGACGAAGCTTCCCGGAAACTGTCAAAATCACCAACCATCACCTTATAACATCCGTTCTGGAATACAAGATACGCTTTTTCACCTATTTGATTCTCAGCCTGAGAGCGTAATGAAATTGCCGCAGAAAAATCGTCCTTGCAAAACAGAATAACCTGAATCCGATATTTTGGGTTATCATCCGAAGCTAAAGCAAATGAAGGGAATAAAAGTAGTGATAGGATTATGATTCGAAGTACTGTCATATATTGCATTGTCGTAATCTTTTGTTTGTGAAGCCAAAAAATGCTTAAAATTCCTGATTCTTAAGGTCCGATGCCAAATATACCCTGTAAAAACAAAGTTACGATGTGGTTACTGTTAAAAATTTATATTTCCCCATTTTTATCAACACTTTCGGTTGGTTTATCAACAGTCATGATAATTATCTATTATAATGATAAGAATTACAACAACATAGATCGCGATTTGGGGATCAATTTATAACCGGAACACCATTGAGATACATGGGACACTGATTCATAACAGAAATAAAAATCGTCAAAAATTGATTGAATATATATATTTTGTTGTATATTTGCATGAATTTTAAATACAAATCCTATGAAATTGAAATTTTTAGATGCAAAAGAGTTTGAGGCAAACCTGAAATGTACTGTGCAAGGTAATGGAAAGCTTAATTTTTCAGCCGCCGCCATTAACATTCTGAGTTTGAACAACCAAAAAAGCGTCAAATTTGCAATGAATGAAGATGCAAAATCTGGGGAGGAACTTTACATCATCATTCTTGACAATGTTGCTGACGACGCATTCAAGGTGAACAAAGCCGGCAATTACTATTATCTGAATGCAAAAGCGCTGTTCGACAATCTTGGAATGGATTATAAATCACATTCTATTATTTTCGACATCGTAAAAACCGAAGAAGTAGTTGATGGCCGTATTGTTTACAAACTGAATCGCCGTAAAGGGAGAACAAGAAAGTCGAAGTAAGAAACTTGCAAGACTTTCGTTAATAAACCTGAACCATCTTTTCTGTTATTTTGCAGAACCGGGGTTCAGGTTTATTATTTCATAGAATATGGCAAATAAATTAACCAAAATTATTGCAACCCTTTCCGATAAGCGGAGCAGCATTGATTTCATAGAATCGCTGTATCAGGCAGGAATGGATGTTGTGAGGGCGAATACCGCCCATCAAACTCCTGAGGCGCTTAAAGACCTTGTGTTCAGGGTAAGACGCGTCAGCGAAAAAATTCCTGTGATGGTTGACACCAAAGGCCCCGAAATCAGGACCTCAGCAGATGGTGAGGATATCGTTGTTAAACAAGAAGATATTATCCGGGTTTGTGGTCCAGGAGAAACAATTACCGGGAAATTGTGCGTGAATTACCCAGGTATCGTCCAGACTCTTAATTCTGGCAATCTTATCATGATTGATGACGGGGATATCGCCCTTAAAGTGATAGATAAAAATGATGGCTATCTGATATGCGAAGCCTTGAATTCCGGTACAATTTTCAGAAGAAAGAGCGTGAACCTACCCGGAATTCCCATTGACCTGCCCTCATTGAACATGCGCGATCTCGAATTTATCAAACTGGCAATTGAACTGGATATCGAATTCATCGCTCATTCTTTTGTGAGAAACAAGGAAGATGTAATGGCCATACAGGAGATACTTGATGGGCATAACAGCCGGATCAAAATAATTGCCAAAATAGAAAACCAGCAAGGTGTTGATAATATTGAAGAAATTTTGCCACATGTTTATGGGGTGATGATTGCACGTGGTGATCTGGCCATCGAGATACCGGCGGAAAAAATCCCGGTAATCCAAAGGAATATTATTGATAAATGTATCAGCAACCGAAAAGCCGTTATTGTGGCGACCCAAATGCTCCATTCCATGATCAGCCACCCCAGGCCAACCCGCGCTGAGGTGACAGATATTGCCAATGCAGTATTTTCCGGAACCGATGCCATTATGCTCAGCGGTGAAACTGCATACGGCGCATATCCGCTGGAAGCTGTCAGGCTGATGACCCGAACCGCTATGGTTGCTGAAGCCAGTACTGAATTGAATGAGAACCGCAATATCACTCCACACGACAACCTGATTTCCGGCTTTCTGGCCAAAACAGCTGTCAGAGGCGTTTCCAGGCTGGGCGCAAAAGCTGTGATTGCCGACACAGACACCGGCAAAACCGCCTGTTACATTTCTGCGTTCAGGGGAACCTGTCCCATTTATATGCAGTGCTACGACCCCCGCGTAATGCGAGAACTTGCCCTGATTTATGGTGTTTATGCTGATCTGATCAATGTGGAAACTTCCAAAAAAGAGTTCATCAAACACACCCTTCAAAGACTGTTGGAAAAGGAAGCCATTCATCTTGAAGACCTCGTTGTAGTCCTGGCCGGAAATTTTGGAAAAAAAGTCGGGCCATCGTTTGTAGAAGTCAGTACTGCCAATAATCTCATGATGCAATAGAAATGAAGATAAAATATGTAATTCTGCTTCTTATCGTTCTGGCCGGTTGCGAACCTGCTCATGCTCAGTATGCTGAAAATGAAAATCCCAGAAGGTGGTTTGCCGGTGGGAATCTGGGTTTGCAGATCGGAACTGTAACGCTGATAGATGTTTCACCGCTTGTAGGTTATATGCTTACCCCAAAACTTGCCGTAGGCGTAGGCGCAACTTACAAATATTATCACATTCGCAATTATTTTTATGACCCGGCATTGAACCGTTATGAAAATTTCAAAAGCCATATTTTTGGCGGAAGCAGTTTTGGTAGATATTTTATTACCCCAAACATTTTTGCACACACAGAATATGAATACCTGCGTTACAACAATCAGGTTTTTGGCAATATTAACTTTCACAGTTATTTTATTGGCGCCGGATACCGGCAGTTTTTCAGCGCCGGAAGTGCTGCGGAGATCATGATACTCTGGAATCTGAACGAAACACATAACTCACCATACAGCAACCCGGTGATCAGAATGGGATTTTCGATAGGTTTTTAGGATTGGGAAAAAGGCTAATGTAATACAGCACTAAAATCCATTAATCGCCGGAGGAAATTCTTAGCTGAACAATTTCAACATCCGATCCTTCCGGATAAATACTGATCCAGTTATTGTCAATCCTGTACCAGCGATCCTGACTGCTCACCCTTACAATGAACTCCTTTTCCTCTTTTCCTCCGGGATTCCTAACCACAATACCACCGCTTCTCTGGCCATCAAGGCCGTAGTTCAGAAAAAAGCGCGATGCTTCCGGGTTCTCGAAACGCATAGTCAGAATTACATAATTATTCCGGCGAACACGCATATCCACAGGGGCAAACGTGAATCGTTTTTCATCGCCGGAGACGACATTTACCGGATCGGATACAAGATCAACAATAGCTCTTTCTTCAATGTATTTTCTGATATTAGCAATCATCTCCAGCGGATAACTTTCGTCAGGTCTTAAATGTCCCGCTTCGGTAAAAGCCTCAATGGCCTGATCAAATACCTTTGTATTGAAAAAGCGGTTTCCATCGGCAATGGCTTTTTCATAAGCATCCTGAATCTTCCTTTTCTCTGCTGCAACAATCGCGCTTAACTCTGCAATTTTTTCCCTTGGCAAAGTTTCATTTGGTTTCAGGCTTGCTGCTGTTTGCCATGAATCAAGTGCGCTTGCGAGATTACCATTGTCTTCATGAAAACCGGCAGCATTCACTGCCGATGTATAGGCCTCATTTATCTCCGCTTCACTGATCAGGCTTCTGGCTTCTGATATCCGGTTCGCTGCATATTGATCCTCAGGCTTATATTTCAGGGCCTCCTGATAGAAGGAAACAGCTTGCTGAAACTGCCGTAAATCGAACATATTATCAGCGTCTCTGATGTTTTGGTCGAATGCAAGCTGTTTGGCCCTGATCTCATCAAGTATTGCCTGAATTTCCTTCACGCGCGATACCGGGTATGCTTCATCCGGTTTCAGCGATTGTGCCTGTTTAAATGCGTCCACTGCTTTTTCGTACTCTTTTGTCTGAAAAGCGTTGTCGCCTGTTCTGATGGCATTGGCATAAGATTCTTCAATTTGCCCGAACCGGGCCAGGATTGAATCAATTTCGTTGATTCGGGTTAAGGAATGTTCATTACCGGGTTTGAGGACCAATACCTGATTGTATTGGTCGCTTGCAGAAGTATAATCCTGGGTTAGAAACAGCTTGTCAGCCTTGTCAAGGGCTTCCCTGAAGGCTTTTTCCTTTTCCAGCAGGTTTGTAATTTCGTTAACTATGCTTGTTTTTTCAGTGTCAAGGGATCGGAACTTTTCAGCATTTCTGAATTGGGCCAGCGAAGCCTCATATTCTTCTTTTTCGTAATACTGCATGGCCAGCTGAACAGATTCTTCATAGGCTTCGGCTGACGTAGCCCTTTCTGCAAGTTTGGCATCAATTTCGGCAATCCGATTCCTTGGGTGTTTTTCATCCGGTTTCAGTTTCAATGCATGTTCAAAACCAGCTTTGGCCGCAATAAGTTCGTCGTTTTTATGAAGCCTTTCGGCATTCTCTATTACCTGTGAATAAATTGATTCCAGTGATCGCTGATCATCAGCCATAGCATTGATGCGGTCAATCATACTTGCAGGATAGCGATCGCCGGGGCGCATCTCAAGAGCGATATTGTATTGGTTGATGGCAGCATTATAGTCCTGGAGCATGTAAAGCTGATCGGCTTTCTCAATGGTATTCTCAAATTCCTTTTGTTCTTTTCGTGCTGCCTCAAAAATGTTGTTGATTTCATTGATTCTATTTCTCGGGTAGCTCTCAGCAGGGAGCATGCCTGAAGCATACAGATACTCATTCAAAGCCATCTGGTATTGGTTCAGGCGAAAAAGAGAATCGGCGGCGGATATTGATCGGTCGAAAAGTTTTTTTCTGCGCTCAACCTCCCTTATTTGTTCGTCAGTTTCTTTTAGCCGGTTCAGGGGATAGCGCTCGTCAGGTTTCAGAATATTTGACCAAAAATACTGTTCTCGGGCTTCTTTATAGTTTTGCTGATTGAAAAGCCGGTCACCTTCGCTGATGTAATTGTTATAACGCCTTGTGTCGTCAGGATCGGCAAAAACCTCGCGAATTTGCTGAAGTTTGATCCGTGGATAATTAGCGTCTGGCCGGATACGCAATGCGTTTTCATACTCTGCTTTTGCCTGGCGGTAATCTTTCTGATCCAATAATTGCTCTGCCCTTAAAATTATTGCTTCATAATTTCCTGAACTTCCCTGCTGTCCATAAAGCCCGGAAAGTAAAACCAAAAAGGAACCAATTAAAAGAATCAATTTATAATTCCTGTGATACATTATGAAAATCAGGTTTTTATGGTTGGTTGGTTATTAATGCAGACCGCCGTTAAAAATAACGCCATCAACAATGGTTAATTTCCGATCGGCAAGGTTTGCAAGTTCTTCGTTATGTGTTACAATAACGAAGGTTTGCTGAAATTGGTCTCTGAGTTTAAAAAAGAGTTTGTGTAGTTCCTTTGCATTGGTTGAGTCAAGGTTTCCGGAGGGTTCGTCGGCAAAAATCACAAGAGGATCGTTAACAAGTGCGCGCGCCACAGCCACCCTTTGTTGCTCTCCTCCTGACAGTTCGGATGGTTTGTGATGCAGCCGGCCGGAAATAGTTAGAAAATCAGCAAGTTTTAAAGCCTTATCTGTAGCTGCTTTCTTCGTATGTCCTGCTATAAATGCCGGGATGCAAATGTTTTCAAGAGCAGTGAACTCAGGCAGGAGATGATGAAACTGAAAAACAAAGCCAATATTTCTGTTGCGAAAGGATGACAATTTTTTATCGTTCAGTTTGCTGATATTGGTGTTGTTCATCAGTACGCTTCCGCGATCGGGTTTATCAAGCGATCCGAGAATATGCAACAGAGTGGACTTTCCTGCTCCGGAAGCGCCAACTATTGAAATTATCTCACCTCTGGCAATGGTGAGTTCAATGCCTTTGAGTACCTCGAGCGAACCAAAACTTTTATGAATGTTTTCAGCTGTTATCATCTTGTTTTTTCTGACTTCTTATTACGTTATCAGCAATTGATTTATTGTGCTGCATTTTAATGCAAACAAATAGGTTACCCTATCCCATCGGTTCATCGTTTCGCTTTCTTCGCTGCAGCGATTGATAATCCAGGTAGTATAGGAGCTTAACTGTAATACTGTTTAATTGCGGAGCATCAAGTGTATTGCCAAAATTATCAAAGAAATTGTAAACCAGATGGCTTTCTTCGTGGATAATTGCATTTTTGTAAACCACACTCAGGTTACTTCCTGGGGCAAATTCCCAATCAAAAAGCAAGTCAATGTTAAAAGTGTTAAAGTTGAAGTCATGGTTCTTCTCATAGTACTCATTGAAAGCCAGCATCCCGTTTTCCAGTAACCGGTAAAACTTATCGTACTTGCCCCTGAACCAGTAGTGACGCATCCACAATCCAAGTGAAAGGTTGTTGCGAAACATATACCGGCTGCTTAAGGTGTTTTCAATGGTTCTGAGTTTTCTGTTACCGAAAAATACATCACTGCCTTTTCTACTTACGAAACCTTTATCATTATGCTGATCCGACAAGCGGATACGGTGGTCAAGTGATAGCTGATCGTTGAAACGGAAGATTGGCCTTATGGTGAGTGATTGCTCACTATAATCATATTCGTTCGTGCCTAAACCGATACTACCATCCAAAGCAAAAGGCTTGCGATAATCGCTTGAGAAGCTTACACTTCCGCTTGTAGATAAAGGTGTGCGATAAAAACGTCCGTTTGTTCTGGGTTCGTAATAGTCATAGCTGCGATTGATGGTTTGATTGAGGCCAGCCCACACACTCAGGTAATTGGTGAATGTACCGCTCAGCCTCCAATGCAGTGACCGGCCGGTATTCGTGCCCGTGCTCATTCGGCTCGAATTATAAATGCTGATGTTTGTAGAAAGGTTGAGCAACCGCCAGAATGGGTGGTAAACATTGTAGGCCAGCCAGGCCCCGTTGTTGATGGCATCGTTCCGGTGGTTCAAGCCAAGGCCATTAATGTTATAATTTTGGTCCATTGCATTGTACCAAAGATCAAAATGGAACCTTCCTTTTACACGGGCAAACCCCAGATCGTATCTGTAACCCAGGTCAACTTTGGCAGGTTCCGCATCGCTTTCCGGACTTTGTTTGTGATAAATCTGGCTTAATTTTCCGGATGCATGTAACCTGTATGTATTACTGCTTTCAAAATAGGTAATTCCAGCGGCGGTAACATTTTCGTTATCAAAATTGTGTGCACGTGTTACGTTTGAATTGATCAGGTAAACAGAAGAATTAAAATTCAATCCCTGATCCAATACAAAGATGCTGTAGTTTGTGAACGGCTCAGTGAGTATGCTTCTTTGCCTTCCGGAACTATCTTCGGCAATAGCATATGTGTTGTCAGTGAGGGCATTAAAAACCCCGATTCCCAGATTGCCTGAGGTCCGGCCCGAAATTTTTGTAGCATTAATAAGTTGGGCTTTATCAGGATTGCGATAAATAAATTCCCCTTCCAGCAGTTCGTCGCTCAGTTTTCCGTAAAGCCGTGGTTTACGGCCAATCCGGCGGCTGTAAAAAATTCCGCCTTTGTGAAAAAGATCAACACCTTCCTTAAAAAACTCGCGGTTTTCGCCATAAACCGTCTCAAATGCCGATAAATTCTTGATTTCATGATCCGAAGCAACGGTGCTGAAATCTGGCATCAGGGTCATATCAAGTGTAAAGCCTTCGTTTAAGCCATATTTCAAATCCACCCCACCACTAAAAGAGTATGAGTAATTACTTGAACCCGGGGTATTATACGGATAATGTTCGGTCATGGCTGAAACATAAGGTGTGAGTGAAAGCCTTAATGGAGTATCAATATTGGCAAGACCATGTAATTCGCCCCAGTAAGCCAGTGTGTTTGATGCCCCTTTCGGAACCAATGCCCATTGAAGCATTTGCCTGTGTCGCCGTATCGACCTGTGAACCTGCAGGCCCCAAACATGTTTGCCGTTTCCGGGAAAGCGAATTGCCGACCAGGGAATGCGCATTTCCACAGTCCATCCTTTCTGATCAATAGCCACAGCACTTTCCCACACTGCATTAAAAGTATGATCGCTGCGTCTGCTGTCGCGCTGAACCCCTGAGGCATACACTTCAAAAATATATGCATCAAGCCCGTTATGGTATGTATCGAACTGAATGCCAAAAAGGTCGGCGTTTAAACCATCATCACGGTTGCCTAGTTGTTTCAGGATGCTGTCAGGCGCTGTATCATAGAGTCGGGCGCCAATATAAATGGCTTTGTCGTCAAATAAGATCCGTACTTCGGTGGCCTGAGACGGTGGCGCGCCAAAAACAGGGTCATACTGAAGAAAGTCGGTTAAAGGATTGGCAAGCATCCAAACCTGTTCATCAAGTTCGCCGTCCATTACAGGCGGCACAGGAGTTCTGACAGCACCAGCTGTTTTGGGTATTGGCCTGGAGTATAAAAGAGATGGAATGATAAGTAGGAGTAAACAAAACCTCAGCAACATCTGTTATCACGTGTAAATTTGGTATCCTAACGATTATTTTTCTTTTATCGTCTGTTGTTTTTCAAATTCTGAACAGGGTATGCATGCTTTTTCTATTTTTGGCAATTATTTTACAATACAGGCAGCCCGAAAACCGCTATCAAACGATTACTAACAACCGAAACCAGAAACAATATAAACCATTAATATCCCAATACTTTTTGAAATGAATCTTCACGAGTACCAGTCAAAATCAATTCTGAAACAATACGGTGTACAGGTTCCTGAAGGGATCGTAGCATTTACGCCGGAAGAGGCCCTGCAGGCTGCCAAAACACTTCAAGAGCAAACAGGAACAGATAAGTGGGCTATTAAAGCGCAGATACACGCAGGAGGCCGTGGAAAAGGTGGTGGGGTGAAAATTGCAAAAAACCTGGATGAAGTCAGGGATTACGCAAAGGCAATTCTGGGGATGCAACTTGTAACGCCGCAAACAAGTACAGCGGGCAAAAGGGTCAGCAAGATTTTGATTGAGCAAAACATCTATTATCCCGGGCCCTCAGAAGTGAACGAGTTTTATGTGAGCATTTTGCTTAACCGGGCCAATGGCCGTAATATGATAATGTATTCACCAAAAGGCGGAATGGATATTGAGAAAGTGGCCGAAGAAACCCCCGAATTCATTTTCACCGAAGAAATAGATCCAAAAGTTGGCTTACAGGCTTTTCAATGCAGGAAAATTGCCTTCAATCTTGGTCTTTCCGGTACTGCTTTTAAAGAAATGGTCAAATTTATCGCAGCCCTTTACAGAGCCTACGAAGGAGCAGATGCTTCCCTGTTTGAGATCAACCCAGTGATCAAAGCAGCCGATGACCGTATTTTTGCCGCCGATGCCAAAGTAGTGGTTGACAACAACGCACTATACAGGCACAAAGATATTCATGAAATGCGCGACCTTGATGAAGAAGATCCTATTGAGGTGGAAGCAAGCAAATTTGACCTGAACTATGTAAAACTCGATGGAAATGTGGGTTGTATGGTTAATGGCGCAGGACTTGCCATGGCCACCATGGACATGATCAAACTTTCTGGTGGCGATCCGGCCAACTTTCTTGATGTTGGCGGTTCTGCAAATGCCAAAAGGGTAGAGGAGGCGTTTCGGATCATTCTTAAAGACCCGAATGTTAAAGCCATTCTTGTGAATATTTTCGGGGGTATTGTGCGTTGCGACCGGGTGGCACAAGGCATCGTTGATGCTTACCACAATATCGGTGAAATCAATATTCCAATAATAGTCAGGCTGCAGGGCACTAATGCGGAAGAAGCCAAAGTGCTGATTGACAACTCAGGATTAAAGGTATTCTCGGCCATCACACTTGAAGAAGCTGCCGAAAGTGTAAGAAAAGCGGTCGAATAAGTTATTCAAAAGTCAGGAACATAAAAATAGTGCCCCATGCCAATGGTGTAAACCAAATTGCCATAAATCGCATGTTCGGCACTCACTGTAAGCAGCGATTTGGTTCTCAGATAAGTCTGCGCCCAGAATATCCCAATAATGAATCCTCCCGCCAATGCTATCCAATTGTTGAAGATGATATGCATATAGGCAAAAAGCAATGCATTTATCAGCACAAGAACATTGGGATTTGAAATAATCAGATGATAGCGATGAAAAAAGAACACCCTGAAAATCAATTCCTGGGGCAGGGCTGACCATATCGGGTAGAACACCATGATTGCCAGCCACAGTGCAGGTCTTTCTCTTGGAATGATAAACAGGTTTTCTGGTTCAAAAATCAGAATATACAATGTAAGAAGTGCCGCTGTTAATGCGAACCGCTTCAATATGTGGCCGAAGCCTCTGAAGCGATTCGCTCCAAGCATTTTTCGGTCAAAACTTTTGTCGAGCATCAGAACCAGAAAGCAATAAACAAAAGCCAATAACAAGGGAACCGACTTGGGTCCGGGAATCAAGTCAAGATAAAATAACAGAGGGGCGGCAATAAACAGAAGCAAAAGTTCGGCGGTCAGCAGATATTTTTTCATTGTCAGAAACGGTTTTCCAATAAGCTTTCCATCTCAACGAATATTTGCAACCCGGATTGTGAAATCAATCCCTGGATCATTCTGTTATTTGATTGCCGCCATTTAGCATCGGATCGCAATACGATCCCGGGGGAATTGTTCAGAAGGCTGATTTGTAGAATGCGTCTAATAATTCTCTACGTGCAGCTCAAAATATGCTTTTGGATGCGCGCAGGCCGGACAATTTGCCAATGCTTTGGTTCCTTCATAAACGAATCCGCACTTCCTGCACACCCATTCCACTTTTTCATCGCGGGCAAAAACCTTGCCTTTTTCAATGTTGTTCAGCAATTTAAGATATCTCTTTTCATGCTCTAATTCAACCTTAGCGATGCTTTTGAACAAGGTTGCTATTTTAGTAAATCCTTCCTCCTGAGCAATTTCTGCGAACTCGGGATAGAGAATTGTCCACTCCTCGTTTTCCCCTTCTGCCGCTGCTTTCAGGTTCTCAACGGTTGTTCCGATTTTGCCGGCCGGATACATGGCTGTGATTTCAACCATTCCGCCTTCAAGACATTCGAAAAATCGCTTCGCATGCATCTCTTCATGTCCAGCGGTTTCAAGAAACAAGGCTGCGATCTGCTCATAGCCTTCTTCTTTGGCAACTTTTGCAAAGAATGTGTAGCGGTTCTTTGCCTGCGATTCTCCTGCAAAAGCTTTTAGCAGGTTCTGTTCGGTTCGGGTTCCTTTAATGTTTTTTTCGCTCATGGTAATTTTATTTTCAGGTTAATATTGATTAAACTATTTGGTCGGATGAATAATGACTCTATTGATAATTCGGGAAATGTTTATCTGAGCGATACACCCAATCCGGCAGAAACAATATTATAATTGGCATAGGTGTAATCGGCATGAAAGGTAATCACGGCCACTTTCAATTTGAAGCCGATCGTTGTTTGCAAGCCTGAATAATTGGTAAATTTCAGGGCAATCGGATCGGTAACATCAACAATGGGTATTTTACCTGGTTCAATATTCTGGCTGTCGATCAAAGGATAATCGCCCAGAAGGTCTACAGTACTCAGCGACCTGCTGTATCCAAGCCCGCCATAAAAAGTTATAACAGGAAGATCGGCAGAAACCAGCGCCATGGTGGTAAAACCCTGCATCTGAATTTCAAGGTTTTGGTTATCATAGTTGTCTTTTCCGCCAACCACCGGTATGCCGGCATGCGAGCTTCCATATATACTTTTCTGAAAATTGATATCGGATGATGAATTCACCTTTGTGTATGCCCCCATAACTGAGACATTAAGTATTGGAAACTTACGCAATACAGGCACATGCTGAAGCACATCGTATTTGATGCCGGCTCCCCACATGCCCAGCGACATGTCCTCATAAGTGATCCGGGGCAGAAACCTTCCCATGATCTCGATTCCGGCAGGAATGCCAATAGCAGCCTTCACCATCGGCAGGGGATAGGCAGGGATATCTACACCGTTATGGGCCTGGAAACGTGTAAGAATAAGATCATCGCCTCCAATGGGGTTGTTGGCTGCCAGTTCAAGCCATGGGCCTTTATCGCGGCTTCCGGCAAACGTAGGCGTGTTGGTGGGTTGGCTGGGTTCGGCAATCCTGAGGGTTTTCAAGCCGATATCCGCCAGATCAAAAGTTTTATCGGTTTGGGGAACAAAGGCAGCAGACAGTGTAAATGTAACATCAAAGCCCAAAGTGCTGTGAACCTTTGCGGTATTATACCATCCGGCATTCAGATCAGTGCCCATGGCGTTGCCAAGTGGCTGAAGATAGGCCTGTATGAGTTTTTCCCCGTCTTCAACTCCGCCGCGGATGAAATTCACAATCTGAGTTTGTGAGTTAACTGTTTGACTGCCAAGCAACACTAAGGTTGCCAGCAGGATGATAGCATGGAATTTTATTTTCATGATTGGTGGTTTTGATGGTGATAACTGTTTGCATATTCTGAAGAACAAATTAAAGGAAAATCCTTTAAACAGAATGCATTTCGATAATTGAATAAAATCACTATTTTTGAAACTGCCTGTTTAAAGCCCTATTGTCTGTTTAAACAATTGCTATTGAGACCCGTATCTTAAATGTTTAATCCACATCCCCACACTAATATGGTAGTTCTTCATGGAAGGTTTGCTGTGAGAAGTTTGATCAAAGCATTGAAAAAGAAATCATATGCGGCAATTTTCCTTTGCCTGTTTGGATTTCCCGGGCTGTATGCCACGGATCATAACGTGGTTTTCTACCGTAACAGCGGAATGCACCAATCTAATATTATTTCTCTGTCGTCGGATTATGAGGGAAGGTTATTACTCACTTCTTCCACCGACCTAAGCGCCAGGCTATGGGATGCCGCAAACGGAGAGTTATTGAGGTCTTTCTCACTGCCAGAAAAAGAAAATTCTGCTTTGTATTCAGCTATTTCGCCTTCGGGCTGGCTTGTTGCCATAGGAGGTGCCGCATTGCATGTTTTTAATGCAGAAACCGGAAACCGGCTTTTTCATGAACCATTGCTGCAAGGCGCCATCAAAGCATTGGCGTTTTCGCATGATGGATCTTTACTTGCTGTTAGCAATGCTGAAGGAATCCGGATTTACGAAACCACATCCTGGAAAACCCAAAAGTTCATTCCTGCCGAAAATTCAGTATTTGCAGCACTGGCCTTTGATCGGATCGGGTGGCTTGCCTGTATAACATCCAATGGAATCCGTTTCTACGACCAACTTTTCAGGCTTAACAAATCCTTTGATTTTGAAGCTCCCTGCCAACCTGCCTCTCTGGCCATTTCTCCTGACGGACTTGCCATAGCTGCGGGATTTTTTGATAAAAACCCCGAAGTATACGATTCCGGCACACTAGAGCTGATTGCCAGACCAGAAATTCCCGGAAAGGCATCCATCAGCGGTAACTTTCCCTGGGTTGCATTTTCTGCTGACAGCCACTTTTTGCTTGCAGCCGGCGGAGCCAGAATATCCGTAAATGAGAATGATTTGAATCAGGAACACAATGGGATTTTTAGAAATGATATGGTAATCGGACGATGGGGAAGGAAAGGAGCAGGAAATTTCAGGGCAATTTTAGGTGAGTTCAGCAAGATCACGGCATTAACCGCCTTGCCTGACAGAAGCCTTGCATATGCTTCGGATAAGCCTGAAATTGTGAGAACCGGCCCGGCCTTTGAAACCATTTATTCTAAATCGTCCCAGGCAAATGTTTTCCGTTCAGCTAATTACGAGTTACTCAAAGTAAGTACAAATGCCGACGAAATTGTGATTCAATATGAAAACCATCCTCCGTTGGTTTTTTCGCTTCGGTCAACATTCATCGGGTACCTGAACGAACAGCCACCGAGGACCAGATTAAGGTCTTCTACCCAAAGTACGTCACGCATAAGACTGGATTCATGGGATCAATCCGATTCAGTTTATCTGAACAGCGAATATATAACATGGATTGAGAAGGGCGATAAGACTTACTGTGCCGATATTGCTGACCACGGATTGAGGTTTGTACTGGGTTCAGAACGCTATTTGTATTGTGCTGCCAGGGATGGCGATCTGATCTGGAAAACCCGGTTGCCTGCCGCAGCAATATATGTAAACATCTCAGGAAATGCGCGCGTTGTAGTGGCAGCCCTGAAAGATGGGAGCATCAGATGGTACAGTATGGCAGACGGCGCTTTGCTTCTCAGCCTGTTTACTTATGATGCAGGTAAATTTTGGGCTTTATGTACGGCTTCAGGATATTATGCTCATTCACCCGGCGCTGAGAATCTTATTGGTGTAATGGTTCAGAAAAGCGATAATAATAAATTGCTTTTTGCTGTGCTTTCGAACCTTGCTGATACACATCATAAACCAGAAATAATTGATCAGCTTATCCTTGATTGGGACGAAGAAAAAGCCCAGAGAAGACTTGGAATCAGCCCTGCCAGCCTGCCTGAGTTATTGATCAGCCTAAGCAATTCCAAAACATTGCCAACGAAAACAAACTCACTGTAAAAATCTATCAGGGATAATATATACCTGCTCCCGGGCCCAGCGGTAAATTGAGTAGCGTCCAGCCTACCAAAAGCAATGTCCAGCCAATGAAAAGTACGACCGAATAGGGAAGCATGGTTGAAATTAAGGTGCCGATGCCGGCTTTGGGTTCGTATTTCTCAAAATAGACAATGATAAGGGCAAAGAAACTCATCATAGGCGATATGATATTGGTTACGCTGTCGCCAATCCTGAAAACGGCCTGAGATAATTCAGGCGAATATCCCAATAACATAAACATGGGGATAAATACAGGACCCAGAATAGCCCATTTTGCCGAGGCACTTCCCATAAACAGATTGATGAAGCCTGAGAGAATAATGAAAAATACAAGAAGCGGAACCATTCCAACATTTGCATTTTGCAGGAAGCCTGCTCCTTCAATGGCTATGATCAGGCCCAGGTTGCTCCAGCGGAAATATGCTACGAATTGAGCAGCAAAAAATACAAGAACAAGAAACGCGGCCAGTGTTTTCAGGCTGTCAACCATTCCTTTCACTACATCGGCATCGCGTTTGAATTTTCCGGTAACCGCTCCGTATATGATGCCCAGGCTTCCGGCAATCACAAAAAGCAATGCAATAAAACCCTTCAGAATAGGCGAATGCAGTATAGAGTTATTGGGGCCACGCAGCAGTCCGTTTTCTGGTGCAAGGCCCGCTACGATAATGACTCCCCAAAAAAGTGTGGCAAGCAACACATAGCGTAAAGCTTTCTTCTCTTTGCTATTAAGCCTTTCCAGCGGTTCTGACTGAACATTTCCTTTATAAACCCCAAGCCTGGGCTCAACAATTGCATTTGTGACCCAGGTGCATATAAAAGCGATCAGAAAAGAAGAAACCACCATAAAATAGTAGTTTGCCGTTGGAAGCACATAATACTCAGGATCAAGGATGCGGGCCGCTTCGGTGGACAAACCGGCAAGCAAGGGATCAATGGTTCCGATGAAAAGATTGGCGCTGAAGCCGCCTGATACCCCTGCAAAAGCAGCTGCCATACCTGCAATGGGATGCCTGCCCACCGAATGGAAAATGATGCCCCCAAGTGGTATGATGAGCACGTAACCCAAATCTGAGGCCATGTTACTGATGATGCCGGAAAGAACAATCACAAAGGTGAGCATATATCCCGGCGACTTCAGAACCAGCAACCTGATGGCAGCACTGATCAGCCCGCTGCTTTCTGCAATACCAATTCCCAAAAGAGCCACCATAACGATTCCAAGAGGCGCAAAACCAGTATAGTTGTTCACCATTTGAAGAATGATACGGTGCAGCCCTTCTTTGGAAAGCAGATTCACGATCTGAACCTGTTCACCTGTTGCCGGATGTATGGCCGACCAGTCGAGCCAATGCCCGATCAGCGAAAAAAGCAAAGCCAGCAAGGCCAGAATGCCGAAGAGGCTTGCAGGGTGGGGTAGGGCATTGCCTCCTTTTTCTACAAGATTTAGAAATTTTGTTACAATTGTACCAGAGGTTTTAGTCATAATTGATTTGTTTTGAATAAACTGGTATTATCAGGTTTAAGGAGGAATACGGCCGCCAAAAATATAACAATAATCAAATTCTGAAAACCAAAATCTCAGTGTTTGTGATATTATCTGAAACGTATTAGCTATATTTGCATGTTTTAATGCCTTTATAACACTGATTTTTCAGCTAAACAGGGATACTGCAGCCGGATCAAACAACCGGCAAACTTGAAACTACTCTTATACATCATTATACAGTCATGAGAATAACTGCAAAACCCTTTGCACCGCTTATCTTCATCTTTTTTACCCAGTTAGTGTTTTCACAATCCGGCATCAGCCAATATGACGGGAACATACCCTTTGCCGGAATAGTGGAAAGTATTGAGAAGATACATGGTGTAAAAATCTATTACAAATCTGAATGGACAGGTAACAAACGGTACAACGAACAACTAGTTGATTTGCCATTGACACGGGCCGTTGACGTGCTGATTTCAGGATTGGATCTCGAAGCAGTCTACCTTGACGACATGATTATACTCATTCCAAGTGAGCCTTTGTCAGGTGAACGTTTGCGTGGAAGAGACCAGATAATAACCGTAGGAGACCCATCAGAAGCCGGTAGAAGCAGATATGCAATACTGAGCGGTAAAATTTTGGATGGGAGCAGCATGGAGCCGCTTACCGGTGCCGTGATTTATGACGAAAAAACCAGGTCAGGCAGTTCGGCTGATCTCTATGGAAATTTCTCGCTGCAATTACCGGTTGGCAATCATAACCTGAGAATTTCATTTGTGGGATACGAAGACCGGCACCAAAGAATCAGGTTGATATCGGACGGGACACTGGATTTTGAACTATTTGAACGCTCAATCTATCTCGACGAATTTACTGTAAGCGCCCAGCGTGCTGAGATTAACCTTACACGAACACAAATGAGCGTGATCACACTGGATTCGAAAACCCTCAAAAAATTGCCCGGAAATTATGGCGAACCCGATATCATTCGAAGCTTTACGATGCTCCCCGGCGTGCAATCAATTGGCGAATTCGGAACGGGCTTTCACATAAGGGGCGGAAGCGCGGACCAAAACCTGATTCTGATTGAAGACGTACCAATATTTAATTCCTCACACCTTTTCGGGCTGATCTCTATTGTTAACCCCGATATGGTGAATAACGTAACCATGATGAAAGCCGGAGTACCCGCCCGTTATGGTGAAAGAGCATCTTCGGTGATTGATATCAGGCTGAGTGGCGAAACGCCCGAGAAAATCCGGTTAAGCGGTGGAATTGGCTTGCTCAACAGCCGTTTGCTATTTGAAACACCACTTTTCAACAGGAAAGTATCGCTTGCAATCGGAGGACGCTCTTCCTATTCCAACCTCTTTCTCAAACGTATGCCCGATATTGACCTGATGAACAGCGAGGCAGGCTTCTACGACCTCAGTGCATTGTTCTCGGCAGAAATTAATCCCAAAAACAACATCACACTTTTTGCTTATCAGAGCAACGATGAGTTTTCATATGCCGGTCAAACCGACTTCCGTTATTCCAGTTCCCTTGCTTCTTTCAGGTGGAACACTATTTTCAGCGACCGGTTTACAGGACGGATCAGCGGCGGGCTGAGTGATTATACATATAACGCCGGCGAAACCAACGAATTTAGTCCGGGAAAGGATTATAAAATTGAATCAGCCCTTCATTACAGAAACCTGAAACTACACTTTGATTATTATCCCAAAGCCGGAAGATCTTTTGATTTCGGGATACAGGCTTTCTCATATGCCGTTGCACCCGGAACCATTGGTCCTTCAGGAGAACAGTCGCTGGTAAGGCATTTCTCCGTAGAAAATGAGCAGGCTCTTGAACTGGCTGCTTATGTAAACACCCAACTTGAAATCCGTGAGTGGCTTGGTGCTGAAATTGGCTTACGTTATGTACATTACCTGCAAATGGGGCCGGGAAAGGTTTATAAATATTATCCAAACCGGTCTAGAACCCCGCAGAACATAAACGACACTTTATTTTTTGCATCGAATGAGCCTATCAGCCAATATAATGGCCTGGAGCCACGTATGGGCCTCAGGATAATGTTGGGTGAAACCAGCTCCCTGAAGATGAGCTATAACCGCAATCATCAGTTCATCCAACTGATTTCAAACACCTCCCTCATGACTCCCTCCGATGTGTGGAAGCTGAGCAACCCTTATCTGAAACCGCTTATAAGTGACCAGTTTGCAATTGGTTACTTCCGGAATTTTTTCGACAACCAGCTCGAAACTTCGATAGAGGTATATTACAAACGATTACAAAATCTGATAGATTACAAAAACGGGGCAAGTATTTTGCTCAACCCTGTTATTGAGACCGATCTTGTGAATGCAAGAGGTTATAACTACGGGCTCGAATTTTATGTAAACCGGCGAACCGGCCGCATTAATGGCTGGCTGAGTTATACATATGCAGTTTCTATGCGGCGATCCGATGAAATTTTCAAACAGGATCAGATCAATGCGAATGCCTTTTTCCCTTCTGACTACGACAGGCCACACAATCTGGTTCTCAACGCCAATTATGAGATATCGCGCCGCTGGCGCCTGAATGCCGTTTTTTCCTACAATACCGGAAGGCCTGTGACCCTACCCGAAATGCATTATGGTTTTGGCGGGCAACAGGTGGTTTATTACTCCGACCGCAATAAATACAGGCTCCCTGATTATCATCGCCTGGATTTAACGCTAAGCTTTGGTGAAAACCTTAAGATCAACCATCGCGGAAAGGGTAGCTGGTCGCTGTCGGTAATCAATGTGTATGGAAGAAAAAATCCCTATTCCGTTTTTTATAAGAAAGATGTTCCCACCGAAGCAAACAACTTCCGGCATTACGCTACCTACCAGCTCTATATAATCGGACGCCCGTTGCCTACACTAACCTATAACTTCTCATTTTAGCCATGAAATACATTAATACGGTCAGTATCCTGCTTCTTATCAGCCTTTTCATGGTGTCGTGTGTGGATTATTACGATGCCAAAACCGAATTTTCTGAACCGGTCCTGGTTGTTGAAGGCCTGGTTACAAATGAATTGAAACATCACGAAGTAAAGCTTTCGCTCACCGTACCGTTCTCAAATCCATTTACATTTGTTCCGGTTCGCCAGGCAAGAATTTATGTTAAAGACAATTTACTGAATCTTTATCATTTTTCAGAGGCAGAACCAGGTCATTATATCAGCAATGAGCCTTTTAGCGGTATAACCGGCAATGTTTACACCCTGCATATTGAAACACAGAATGGTGGCAGATATCAATCAGACGAACAAACTATTATGCCAACTGTGAGGCTTGATACCATTTATGGACAAATGGTGAAACGGCAAATATACATTCCTGACAACTCCGGTGCGCTTATACTCACAGAGGTGGAGGGCATTGAGGTGTTTGCCGACGTTCAGAACTACAGTTCCCAAATGCCCAGATTCAGGTTCGACCCCACAGTTCTTGTACAATATATCACAGTATTGCAACCCGAAAACCCGGATAGCCCGCTTGATTTTTGCCGCCTGAAGGTTGGGATTGAAAACCTGGTCAATCTTACCGTCCCTGAAAACGAAACTGCAACAGGTAGTAAACTAAGGCATGAATTAGGATTTATTCCTGCTGAACGCAAATATTACCCCGGGCTTTTTATTCTGCACACGCGAATTGACAGGCGTGCACTAATAGTGAGGCAGTATAGCCTCAATATCACTGCTTTTCAATATTATAAGCAGTTGCGGGAGCAGCTTTTGTCCGATGGCAACCTTTTTGACCCCATCACCGTCCAACTGTATGGAAATATAAGGAGTCTAAGCGACCCAGAAGAACTTGTTCTGGGCTTTTTTGAAGCCTCCGGTTTCCATTCACAAACTTTTGTTCTTCCTTCCGAACCGCTGATGCCTCACAGAATTAGCTTTAAGGAAGTTATTGACCTGGATCATCTGCCCAGACATCAATGCTATTATGACTTACGCCCCCCATTGTGGTTGTACTAAGATCAAAAATGATGAAAACAATCTACTCTATAATTCTTGTATCGCTGTTTTTGTGTGTCGCACAGGCAAGTGAAACATCAGATAACCATAGCGTTCAGCATGAGACGTTAATGTTGCATACCGACCGTGACCTATATATTGCAGGCGAATATTTATATTATCAATTAAGCCTCGTTCCTCCGTCAGCCCCGGAAACGCCGAGCCGGATAGCATATTTGGCCCTCTGCGGCCCGGGCAACAACTTAATTGAAAATGTAATTGTTAGGGTTCAAAACAATATCGCTTTCGGTAGTATTTATCTACCCGATACTTTGTCAACAGGCCCATACAGCCTGGTGTGTTTTACAAGCCGCATGCGCAGCTATTATAGCGAAAATCATATTTCCCAACCGCTGTTCATCGTCAACCGTTTTGATGAAACACTCGGGAAGGTGATAAGCAGGACAACCGAAGAAGCTTCATCGGGTATAAGAAGCGGCATCAATCAGGAGAAGGATTCAGAAAAAGACGGATTTGTCATTCAAACGGATAAAAAAGAATACGGACGCCGTGAAAAAGTTGAACTCAGCATAGCATGGGATCAGAAAGAAAGAGGAAACATCTCCTTTTCAATCTCAGTAGCAGATAATAGAAGTATCCTTTTTGACGGGCCGGGAGGTGTTGTCTCTAAAAGCCGTTTTCACCACATGGAAGGCAATGCATCCAACGGCTTTTTGCCTGAGACCATGGATATGATCCTGTCCGGAAGGCTTAAAGACCAATACGGTAATGGGCTGGCCGGGGAGCGCATACTGCTTTCCACACCCGACAGTGTATTGAATCTTCAATATGCTTACACCGAAGCCAATGGCGATTTCTATTTTCGAATAAATGATTACTACCTGGGTAAACCCCTGTATATCAGCGCCGACAAAGCAGATACTGCGGGAAGTATCGAAGTTTATGATAAGTTTCATTTTGCTGAGCTTGTTAAAGAACAGTCGGCTGCATTTACAGCAGGGCATCCAGATTACATATTCCGCACTCAGCAACATCTGAGGCTTCAGAAACTATACGAAACCGAATACATGGTATCGTTGAACGGTGATAAAACACAGGAAGGCTTCAGGCCTCATGTATATGGCGCGGCCAGATATACCATTCTGCCTCAAAACTATACTCCTCTGCGAGATTTTCGCGAAATTTCCAGAGAGCTGATCAGTCAGGTTCGAATTAGAAAACAACGCGGCGAATACAGTATCAGAGTTCATGACGAACGCACTGCCTATAAGTTTTTTGATGCCCCGCCTGCAATTTTCCTCGATGCCATTCCTGTAAATAATATTTCCGAAATTTTGCATCTGGGTTCCGAATATTTGCAACGCATTGAAGTCCAAAACTACCACTGGGCATATGGTGATATGCGATTCTCCGGGATTCTGGCGCTGTTCAGCAAAAAACATGAATATCAGATGCTGAGCATGCCTCCATCTTCACTGATGTTGCCCGGTTTCGACATACCCGCACCTTCAGTATTTACCGGGCCGGATTATTCGAAAGATGCTGAAAAGCTTAACACCATACCCGACCTGAGGAATATGCTCTACTGGCATCCAAATCTGCAATTGCAAAACGCTGAATCATTGTTTCTGACATTTTATACAGGCGATCTGAAGGGCAGGTATGTAATTACAATTGAGGGACTTGATGAAAATGGCAAAAGGTTTTCACAAAAATCTGAAATAACCGTTAATTAGAACGACCATGAAAGTTTATCTTCTCTTAATCATAGCTATTGCAAGCCACGGCCTCTCTTTTGCACAAAATAACCACAGCCCAAATCACGCAAATCGCTTCGAAGCACATTTATCCGGAGAGGTGTATATACCTCCGGTAATACATTCCGGAAGCCAATGGTTCATTTCTGATTGGTGCAACGGCAGTGTAATTCTTAAAACAGGAGAAAAAGTAAACCAGGTATTGCTTCGCTATAACGGCTTCCTGGATGAACTGTTCTGGCTGACACCGGATAACTATGATCAAATCCGCCTTGATAAGCTACTGATCAGCAGCTTTGTGTTGAACCCTACCGGCAGCGGGCAACAGCTTCACTTCAAAAACATGAGCGTCAGCGGAATCCTGGGGGGTAGCAGGGAGAACGTGTTCATGCAGGTTCTGTACGAGGGGGATATTTCACTTTTTGTAATCAGAAAAATAAGGTTAACAGGAGGTACAACCTCAGTAATGGTTGGCGATGTATTGGTGCCCAGGCAGATTATAGGCCCCGATTACCTTTATTATCTGCAGCGCATGGGCTCTGAGCCTGAACCGATCCTTCCAAACCGCAGGGCTTTGATCAACACTTTTCCTGAGCACAGGCAGGAAATCAGGCAGGCATTGCGCCGGAACCACAACCGCGTCAGAACAGAAATTCAGTTTATTGAGGCTATTGCGATCATTGACAGAATTATTGCTGCGAAAGATTAAACTACGAAGTGCATGCCCTCTGAAATGCAATGAGAACTGCAACAGGGCTGTGATAAAATGCCCGGAGGCTAGAAGAATCATACAGTTAACAGATTGCTGCCTGTGGCAAGATGAAAACAGGTAAATTATTAATCCCCAGGCTGGTCCAGAGGCAGTATGAGCCTGAATACTGTCCCGTTTTCTTTGTCGGTAGTAAAGCTGATCTTTCCTTTCAGGTATTTCTCGGTAAGCAGCCGCATAGACCAGGTTCCCAGGCCCCTGTCGGAGCCCTTGGTGGAAAATGATCGCTGGAAAATCTGTTTTCTGATATCAGCCGGGATCACACCGGGATTACTAACCCGGAAAACGATTTCATCGTTCATCCGGTAACACCCGGCACTTACCTCCTCATGCGGATTACAGGCCTCAAGTGCATTTTTGAGCATGTTTATCAGCACCCTGCGCAGAAGGGTAGGGTCGGAATGGAAATGAATGTTGTCGGCTTCCGGGTCCGTAACGATCTGCCTGTTTTCGGCAATGCTGTGGTAAGCCATGAAGTTTATGGCCTCACAAAGCAGATCGAGGCTGTATACATCTTCGATGCGAACCGAGAGTTCGTTTTCCTCAGCCTGTAGCAATTCGCGTTGGGCGATGATTTCATCAAGCAGGCGTTTACTGAGCCGGCGAACAATACCGATGTGACCGGCAATCTCCTGCTGGGTATTCACTTCCCTGATGAAATTTATAAAACCGTCAAGGCCGGAGGCTGTATTGATCAGGTCATGGAAAAAGATGCGCTCCATGGCGCGCCTGCGTTTCTCATCGCTGATGTCAAGCAGTGATAGGATTGTATAATTGTTTTCGTTTATCCGGAAAGGGGAGGCAACACAACGAAAATCCCAGGCTTTGTAAACGGATCCATTAGCTGAAACAATCCTGCACTCCCCGCTTACCGGTTTACCGCTTGTCTGCGATTCAAGAATCACCCGTGCAGCGCCGCATAACTGGCAATATTTCGATGTGCCGCAGCCACCAGGTTCGCGAACGGCATTCTCACAATTTAATAGTTCCCCGGGTCGTTTCCCCAATAAAAGTTCAATACCATCATATCCAAGTGTTTCAATTACACTGGCATTTGCGAAAACAACCTGGCGTTGGGCATTTAGTATCAATCCGATCTGTGGAACCGCGTTTAGGATTCCACGTACGCTATCAATCCCACTTAAAAAGAGTGAATCGCCCAGAATGCTTTTATCATCAACCCGTTCAGCCGGGGCGAAAAATGTTGGCAGTTTAGTCATAACAGAAAAAGAAGGGTAAAAGTAGTCGATTTTTTTGAAGAAACGCCTGTTGACCAACCAAAAATTAGCTCAAAATCCTTTCTAAACGACGAATTAATGCAGTCGGTGTATGATCACATACGCTTACTTTATATGCTTTACATACTCTTTAGTCTCTGCCAATATTGAATGGTTATATGAATCAATGAAGTTCACATTAGGAAACCAGATACATGATTTCATATTTTTAACTGATAGAATTTATATTCATTTTTGTGATTTTTGTCAGGGTAATACCAAATTATTCTATTTTTGAAGAATAATATCGAATGTTATTATTCTTTGAATTGCAGCAAGAATGGAGTATTCAGGTTTGGAACGCATTATCCGCTTAATTGGCCTTCTGATCGGAAATAAACGATCAACTTCAGAATTGGCCGACATTCTTGAATGTGATCTTCGTACGGTTCAGCGCTATCTTCAATTGCTAAAATCAGTTGGATTTCTTGTTGAGTATCATATAAGAGGCGTTCCATTTGTCAATACACAGCAAGGACGTTTAAAGGATATCAGCAAACTCGTGCACTTCAACCCTGAAGAGGCTTTTATCCTTCGCAAAGCCATTGACAGCATCAGCGGAGCCACATTGCTAAAGCAAAACCTGAAGAAAAAACTTTACAGTATTTACAATTTCCCCGATCTTGTAGAAATAATTGTAAAACCTGAACTTGGTGAAACGGTGCATCGGCTTATTGAAGCCATGCATGAGGAAAAAGTTGTTCAACTCATTGGATACCAGTCAGCAAACAGCAACACCATCTCCGATCGTTTGGTGGAACCTTACCAGTTCACCACAAATTATGCACAGATTTGGTGTTTTGATCTGAAAGATCAGAAATGCAAACTTTTTTCCAGCACCAGGATCAGGGAAGTTGACATACAAGAGCAATCATGGCGGTTTAAAAAGAAGCATCTCGCAGCCGGTTTGGATGTTTTCCGAAACAGTGGCCACCAACCTGCTGGCCGGGTTGCCATGAAGCTGAATGTGAGGGCCGCTTCACTGCTGGCTGAAGAATACCCGCTGGCTGAAAAATATCTGACCGCATCGGATTTGGTAAACATTGTTTTTGATGCACCGGTTTACAATTTCGAAGGCCCGGCCAGATTTTATCTTGGGTTGTTTGAAAATATTGAAGTGATGGGTGATGATAACTTCAAAATCTTTTTAAACAACAAAATATTATCCCTGAAATATTAGCGACAGTATTCGTCGTTACACCGCTTTATTTTTGCGGTTCAATTAATATTTCACCATCTATGAAAGATCTTCGTCATTTCTCACACTTTAGCCTTGCCGGTTTTACATACTGGGAAGGCGCATTGGTGTTTAATAAGTTACAAATAGGAACAGAACTGCGATTGGACTATGAACCCGACAACCGCTACGACCCTAAAGCTGTTGCCATCTACTTCGGCGACCACAAATTAGGATATGTGCCCCGAAGTCACAATGGTCCCATTTCTAAATTTCTTGAAATGGGACACCATCCCTTTGCTTGCTACATCCAGCAACTCGATCCGGCCGCACATCCCGAACAGCAGGTGGGGGTGGTGGTGTTTGTGAAGAAGGCTCAACAAAATAGTTTATGAAATAATGGAACCACTAGCTCATATTAATAAGAAGCAAGATGACGATTTTGGATTTCATTCATTGACGGAGCACTTGTATGGAACGGCTAACAAAGCCAGTGTTTTTGCCAATGAGTTCAACAACCATGAATGGGGATTCCTTATTGGACTTTGGCATGATTTGGGCAAATATTCCGATGAATTTCAGGAGTATATCAAAATCAATTCAGGCTATGAAGAAGATGATCAGAAGCGACCTAAAACCGATCATACCTCAGCGGGCGCAATTTTGGCGAAAGAAACCTTTTCAAACTTTTTTTGGCAGCCAATTGCTTATTGCATTGCAGGACATCATGCAGGATTACATAATTGGATTAATGATCTGGGGGTGCCCGGCGATTTGTCAGATCGGCTCAGGAAACAAACTTTCCTTGACAAAATCAGATGTAGAATTCCTGGCCAATTGCTGGAAAAGATAACCCTCAACGCTCCAACAGGAATACCGATTGAGCCAAATCAAATGCATCTGTGGATACGAATGCTTTTTTCATGCCTGGTAGATGCAGATTTCCTTGATACCGAATATTTTATGAATACGGAGCAAAGCCTGAAAAGAGGACACCATCAATCATTGGGTGAATTGCACGAACAGTTCAAAGTATTCATTGATAAATTATCAAAGGGAGCTGCCAAAACAGATATAAACACAATCAGGAATAGGATTTTACATGATTGCATTGAAGCAGGAAGTCAAACACCAGGCTTTTTTTCGATAACAGTCCCAACAGGAGGCGGTAAAACAATATCATCAATGGCATGGGCACTCGAACATGCCAGGAAGCACAGGAAACGTCGAATAATCTTTGCTATACCCTATACAAGTATTATTGCTCAAACAGCCGAAATTTACCGTAATATTTTTGGTGATAACAATGTGATCGAACATCATAGTAACCTTGATGATGAAATTGAAACACAGGAAAGGAAACTCGCTGCAGAGAATTGGGATGCACCTATAATAGTTACTACGAATGTGCAATTATTTGAATCCTTATTCGCAAATAAGACCTCTCACTGCCGCAAGCTACACAATCTTGTCAACAGTATTATCATTTTGGATGAAGCACAAATGCTCCCCCCCGAATTCTTAGAACCAATTTTATCCACATTAAAAGGATTGGTTGACTATTTTGGTGTCTCGGTCATGTTATCAACTGCAACTCAACCAGCCTTAACAGGAAATATCGGTGGGAATGGACGTCATTCATTTAATGGAATTCCATCAGATGCTGTAAAGGAAGTCGTTAGCGATATTTCATCACTTACACAAGAGATGAGAAGGGTTTTCATTGAGATGCCTTCAAGCATCAATGAAAGAAAAAGCATTGAAGCTATAGCATTTGAGCTTTTGCAGCATGAACAAGTTCTTTGCGTAGTGAACACCCGTCGCCAATGCCGTGATTTGCACAGCTTAATGCCAAAAGGCACATTTCATCTTTCACGGCTGATGTGTTCAGCTCATGTAATGGATACAATTAAACTTATCAAGGCAAGGTTGAAGGATAAACTGTCAGTATGGGTTATAAGTACCCAGCTAATTGAGGCAGGGGTTGATATTGATTTCCCTGTTGTTTATCGGGCGCTAGCCGGACTTGATTCTATTGCCCAATGCGCTGGAAGATGCAACAGGGAGGGCCGATTAAATGAGACAGGCAGGCTTGGAATTGCAAAGGTGTTTATTCCTGAAAACGCTGCACCCATTGGGCTTATGCGTAAAGGTGCGGATATGACAATGGAGCTTATTGCAATGAATGACAAGCGCTTCCAAACATGGCTTGAACCTGAAGCCTTTAATACATATTTTAAAGGAATGTACAGTAAAATTGATAATTTTGACAAAGCTGATATCAAGTCTAACCTGTGGGATGATGCAATGAAAATGGAATTTCAGTTTGCCACTGCAGCCCGTAATTTCCGTTTGGTTGATGATAAAGGTGCAAAATCCATCCTTGTTGAATATAATCAAGGAGTTGATTTAATTCAACTTCTTAAAAGAAAAGGGCCGGAGCCCTGGCTTATGCGAAAATTGCAATTGTATTCAGTATCAGTAAATGAAAGAGACTTTAATGCGCTGTTACATGCAGGAATGATTGAGCAAGTACATGGCTGTTGGATACAAGCATGTGAAGGGCTGTATGATAAAACCGCAGGGCTGTTGTTAAACGGAGAGTGGTTAGAAGAGATTTTCATTAAGTAACTCTTTTTCCCTGCAATATTGCCGTCTTAAGCAAAGGCAAGGCCAACAAATAACGATTAACCAAAGCCTCATCCACTTCGGCTTTTATTTTCGTCGAATGACGTGCTTTGAGTTCAGTTCTTATTCCCCGTTCTCGTGGAGATCAGGGGGCTTTGGATGTATTTCTGTAAGCAGATAATAAAAAACGCTTGTAAGATGTTTATCTACAAGCGTCTAAAATGTGTCGAAGTGATCCGGACAGGATTCGAACCTGTGACCCGCAGCTTAGAAGGCTGCTGCTCTATCCAACTGAGCTACCGGACCTGAAATTCCGGCGGCAAAAATACAAATTTCGCTTGTGCAAAAAAAACAGGCTTCGATAAAAAAGCCTGTTTACTAAACATTGATCGCTAAGTGCGTCATGAATCAATCTTCAGGAGGCAGTACTTCGCCGTTTATACGTAATACGTAAATCGCCCGGTTTGTGGCGTTTGAAGTGATAGTCACCGTGCGGTTTATTCTGTGCGGACGGTTGTGTATCCTCCAGCTCACATTCACAGAAGCTGAGTCGCCGGGCGAAATAGGCGCTTGCGGAAAAGCGTCAACACGTGTTCCGCAACAAGCCCTCACATTTGAAACTATCAAAGGTTCATTTCCACGATTGTAAACGGTAAACGATAGTTTTCCGTCTGGGATTTCATGTGGCCTCATAGAACCGAATTCATGAATTTCGCGGTCAACAGCAATCCGTGGTCCGCCGGCTTCCTGTGCGCTTACGAAAACCGAAAGAATACCAACCAAAATGAGTGAGAAAAAGAGTCTTTTCATAATTCCGGGAATTTTAGAGTTTATGGTTTATAACAAAGTTTTCAGAAGTTTTGTTAGCAGCATCAATAAAAAATCATGACAAAGTTACAATTTCTATGCCATACCCGGGCATATTCCATCCACAGCTTTCATATGTCAGGAAGAGGCGTTAAGGTAGCAATCTGTAAGTTTATTAAGGAATATTTTTCCAGAACCCCTATCTTTGCGCGCAGTTAAGGAAAACATGTCCCATATTGCCAATCAATAAAAGGTTCCCATTATGAAGATTAACCTTACGGTTTCGATCCTGTTGCTGAGTTTCTGCATTTCAACAGCACAGGTTTCATTCCATCCGCATATACTGCAAGCCATAGATAACCTGGCTGATATAGAAACTGAGCACACCCGGGAATCGCTATTCTCTATTGATGATGTGTTCCGAATGAAAACCGTCGCAGAAACTGCCGTTTCGCCCGATGGAAAACATATAGCATTCAGCCTGAATGTTCCCCGGCCGTTTCATCACCAGCCTGGCGGCGATTATCGTGAGCTATACATGTACTCGGTTACTGATGGCAGCAAACAGGCTTTTATAACCGGAAACAGCAATGTTTTCTCTTTAAGCTGGTGTCCTTCGGGCAGAAGGATTGCTTTCAGGGCCAATCTCCCCAAAGCCTCGGGTGTGCAGGTCTATGCAATGGATCTGGAAGGTGGCGAAGCGTATCCGCTCACCGATCATCCGGTTTCAATACGCCAGTTTGCTTTTACTGCAAACGGGAATATTGTATTTACTGCCGAAGCTCCTGAAAATGACCTTAAGCGCAAATTCCGCGCTAAAGGATACGATATTGAAATCTACGAGGAAGAATTCAGGCACCTCAACCTTTATATTCTTGATCTGAAAAGCCTTGAAACCAGGCAGCTTACACATGATGTGACAGTATTTGATTTTACCGTAAGCCCTGATGGCAGGCAGATTGCTGCAGCCATAGCACCTAAAAACCTTGTGGATCACAGCTATATGTTTAAGCGCATCTATATTGTTGATATAGAATCTGCCACAGCCACGCTGCTGGTTGATAATCCCGGTAAGCTTGGAAAGATGGCCTGGAGCCCTGATGGTAATCATCTTGCATTCCAGTCATCCAGCCATATCCACGATGCCGTGGCAGGAAGCCTGTTGGTTGCAAGTGTGGATAATCCACTACCATTCAGCAATCTACGCAATTATCTTCTCGGCATGCGCGCATCAGTGATTGATCTTGGATGGAAAGACCGCAACACCCTGTTGTTTGTAACCGAAGAAGGTGTTGATATTGTTTTGAGTGAACAAAAGCTGGCCGAAAAGGAACGTAAAGTATTGATTGCTCCAGGGCAAGTGGTTTTCCGCAGTATTTCTTTGAACGCCGGACTTATCGCCTTTTCAGGAAACACATGGCAGCATCCACCTGAACTTTACACATTTGATCTTCGCAGGCAGAACCTGAAGAGGATTACCGATCATAATGCCTGGCTGCAGGATATCACACTGGGCAAGCAGGAGAAAATCGTTTATGATGCCCGCGATGGACTTGATATTGAAGGAATCCTCTTTTACCCGGTTCATTACGAACCAGGCAAACGTTATCCGCTCATAATATACATACATGGAGGGCCTGAAGCCGCCAATCAGAACGGCTGGAACACGTATTACAGCCGCTGGGGCCAGGTTGCTTCTGCCAGGGAGTACTTTCTTTTCATGCCTAACTACAGGGCCGGATCGGGTAGGGGGGTGGAATTCACCATGGCCGGTTTTGGCGACCTGCTTGGTGTGGAATACGACGATGTACTCGACGGCATTGATCATCTCATTGAACTGGGTTTGGTTGACAAGAACCGCGTTGGCATTGGCGGCGGTTCCTACGGCGGCTACTTTGCTGCATGGTCGGCTACCAGGCATAGCGATCGTTTTGCGGCCTCGGTGGTTTTTGTGGGCATCGGAAACCAGGTTTCAAAGCGGAACACCACAGATATTCCGGAAGAAGATTATTTGGTGCACTGGGGGTTCTGGACGCACGAAAACCATGAAAAAGTTTACGATGTAAGCCCTGTTAAATATGCACATCTCAGCCGCACACCCACTCTGATCCTGCATGGAAAGGACGATCCGCGCATCCATGTTTCTCAGGGGCTGGAACTTTACCGTTCACTTAAGCTTCATGGGAAAGCCCCTGTGCGACTTGTTTTATACCCCGGTGAAGGCCACGGAAACCGAAAAAATCTCAATCGCCTGGATTACATGGTCAGAACCATGGAATGGTTCGACCACTACCTGAAAGGCTCAGGCAATGAGGAAATGCCCATGAAATACCCTTCCATCTTAATGAATGACTGATGATAGGGCAGTGCAATTTCTCACTGGCCTGACATTTTACAAAGGATTAACCCCAAAAAACAGAATGAAATAAATTATAACAAAATAATAATTCAAAGAATGAAACAGATCATTGACGCAGTTCGCAAACTTTCATCAAGGGCTTTTATCAAATCGCTGGATTACATTGAAATCGTTGGGAATAAATTACCTCATCCCGCAACGCTTTTTGCTTTGCTGGCTTTGCTGGTAGTTGTTGTTTCCTGGATTACCTCTTCAATCAATTATCAGGCAATCCATCCGGTTAGCGGCGATCCGATCACCGTAAACAATCTGATTAGCGGCGATGGCCTTCGCTGGATCTATACAAACATAACCCGCAATTTTGTGCTTTTCCCTCCTTTGGGTTTTGTGTTGGTTGTGATGGTAGGGATTGGGGTCGCAGAAGGATCTGGTTTGTTTAACGTGATGATCAGGGCGCTTGTATTGGGCGCTCCTCCACGCATGATCACTGCGGCTGTGGTAACCGCCGGAATTCTGTCGCACCTTGCCTCCGAGGCCGGTTATGTTCTTCTCATTCCTTTGGGAGCCATGATCTTTCATGCCATGGGCCGGCACCCTATGGCAGGCCTTGCAGCCGCCTTTTGCGGGGTGAGCGGCGGATTTGGAGCCAATTTTCTTATTGGTGCAGTTGATCCGATCCTGGCAGGATTATCTACAACAGCGGCCCAGATTCTTGATCCTGAAATGGTAATCAATCCTGTGGTTAACTATTACTTTATGTTTGTTTCGGGTTTCCTTATAATAATTATAGGAACCTGGGTTACCAATGCCATCGTGGAACCAAGGCTCGGAAAATATACAGGTAGTGCTGAACAAATTCCGGTTGACAAACTGAGCCCCCTTGAAAAAAAAGGCCTCAGATGGGCTGGTCTTGGAATCATGGTAGTGGTTGCACTTCTGGCTTTCAGCATTATTCCGGAAAACGGGCTGCTTCGCGACCCCAAAACAGGATCCATTCTGCATTCTCCTTTCTTCGACGGAGTGATTATTGGAATTATGGTGTTCTTTTTCGTTCCGGGAATTATTTACGGGTACATTGTTGGAACTGTTAAAGGCGACAAGGATGTTGTGAAACATGTTACAAAATCAATGGCAGGAATGGCATCCTATATCGTACTGGTTTTCTTTGCAGCACAATTTGTGTATTTCTTCAGTTACAGTAACCTTGGACTGGTGGTGGCCATAAACGGAGCGCAAACACTCAGTAACATAGGGTTAACCGGAATTCCCCTCATAGTTGCATTTGTGTTGCTTTCAGCATTTATAAATCTTTTTATGGGAAGCGCCTCAGCAAAATGGGCCATCATGGCGCCGGTTTTTATCCCAATGCTCATGTTGCTGGGCTACCATCCAAGTCTCACACAGGCAGCATTTCGTATCGGTGATTCGGTCACCAACCTCATCACACCAATGATGAGCTATTTTGCCCTTATTGTTACATTTGCCCAGAAATATGATGAGCGCTACGGTATTGGAACCATTATATCCTCCATGCTTCCTTACACCTTATTCCTGACAATTTTCTGGGTGCTGATGCTTGTGGGCTGGATGCTTATCGGTTTACCCCTCGGACCCGACGGGCCACTTTATATGCCTTAAAAAGCACCCACCAGCATTAAATAATCTTTAACTAATCTTAAACCTACAACAAAGCCTTGATTCTGTTGTTAGATTTATAAAATTACAGCTCATGAAAGTTTACAACTTCGCAATAGCGCTACTAATATTTGTTTTCTCCCTTTCATCAGAAAGGCTTGCTGGCCAGGACATACCGGTACCAAAAAATGTGATTTTCTTTATTGGCGACGGCATGGGGTTTAATCATGTTGATGCAACCAGTATTTTCAAATATGGCGAAACCGGCAAACTGGTATTTGAAAGTCCGGACTGGATGCGCGTTGCCCAGGCTACCTATCCAGCCATTATCAAAACCCACCCTGATACAATTTTTGCCGAAGGATACGACCCCGGTCAAGCCTGGAGTGATCCTGAATATCTGAAACAGGGATTCACCGATTCAGGAGCTGCCGGTACAGCATTATCAACAGGGGTGAAAACATACAGAAGTAGTATTGGGATTGGGATTCATGGAGACACCCTGCTTCATCTTTCACAGCATGCGAAAAATATAGGAAAATCAGCAGGGGTTATTACCAGTGTTCAGCTATCACATGCCACTCCTGCCGGATTTGCCGCAAATAATGCCCATCGGAGAAATTATGAGGAAATTGCTCAGCAAATGATCCTTCAAACCCAACTGGATGTGCTGATTGGATGTGGCCATCCCAATTTTAATGATGATGCCCGCCGGACATTAAAAACAGACCATCGTTATGTCGGAGGAAAACAACTTTGGAGACAGCTCCGGCAATCGGACGGCAATACAACATTCAGACTTAACGGCAATGACTTTATTGTTGCCGACACCGATGGCAACGGCGAGCCTACGCCCTGGACGCTTGTTACAAGTGAGAATGAATTTGCTGACATAGCGAATGGCAAAGAGATTCCACAACGCCTGCTCGGTGTCCCAAAGGTTAGGTCAACTTTACAATTTTCCAGAAGAGGAAACGATAAAACTCAGCCTTTTCAGCAGCCGTTTAATTCAAACCTTCCAGATCTTGAAATGATAACCGTGGCGGCAGTGAACGTACTTAGCCAAAACCCCGAGGGATTCTTTCTGATGGTGGAAGGCGGCGCAATTGATTGGGCTGCACACGATAACAATTCGGGCAGATTGATTGAAGAAATGTATGATTTTGTTAAAGCCGTGGCAGCAATTGTCAGGTGGGTAGAAACTCACAGCAGTTGGGAGGAAACCTTGTTGGTAGTGACCAGCGATCATGAAACCGGAATGCTTTTTGGCCCTGCTGATGACACTTCAATCATGCAACCGGTTGAAAACCGTGGAAAAGGAGTATTGCCAGGAATGCAATGGCACAGCAACGACCACACCAACATGCTTGTACCAGTGTATGTACGCGGAGCAGGCAGCGAAAAATACCGATTACTTGCCACACAATACGATCCCTTAAAAGGCCCATATCTGCAAAACACTGATATTCCCAATGCCATTTTCAGGTTATGGGGCAGAGAATAAGCTTAATGATCTGTTACGGTTCCTGAAACCTCTGTCCAAGCACTTTTCTCAGCTCAGATTTTATCCGTTGAAAATCCCTGGCAGTAATAATTATTTCACTGAATGCAACCTTTGCCGTTTTGCGAAACCAAACAAACTGGTAAACAAAAATTGTGATGTATGACAAGGAGGTTGCTATGGCAGCTCCTGTGATGCCTAAAAAAGGGATCATAACAAAACCGGCAATCAGAACAACAACAAACCCGGTTGCCGAAGAAATGGTATTGTGCTGAGGTTTACCGGTTCCGCTGAAATAGTGGCTGAAAATATGGCTGGCTGATAAAGTGAGTATGCCCGGAGCCAAAGCCAGGATAACAGGTTTAATGTGAGCATAGTCACTGCCAAATACCCATGTAAAGAATTGTTGTGGAAGGGCTGTAAGTATGGCAAGCATAAATAATGTGGCAACGAAAGTGAATTTCAGGAAAAGCAGTGTGATGTTTTTCGCGTATTCTGCATTGTCCGGTTCATTTGATATGCGTGAATATTGAACAAGAGCTATGCTTTTAGATATCAACCACATACCTTCGGCCAGCTGCACACCTACAGCAAATCTCCCCAGTTCAGATTTGTCGTAAAAGGATTCCAGGAGGTAATAACTCAAACGATAGTTAAAAAACTGTATGATGCTTGCCAATTGCATCAGGCCGCCATAATGGATAATTGATTTTATAGGGTCGGAAATGTTATTGGGAATAGAAAATGCGATATAGCGGCGGATGGCAGCAAAACTCATAAAAAAGGACGAGAGGTATGCTAAATAGAGAGCATATATATAATAGTCAACATTGGTCTGCTTCAGAACAACAACAAAGAAAACGATGCCTGAGAATATCAGTGCTGTTTGCATCACACTGATAATGTTGTAAAACTTTATTTTTTCTTTCCCTATCAGTATCATCATGTTTACTGAGGCCCAGTTCGAGAACAACGAAAGTATCATTGTAGCATTCCTGTACTCGTTGGGAACCAGCTTCAGGAACCAAAGCATATTAGCCCCGGCTACCGATACAACAACCGCCCATACATAGGAAAGAATAAAAAGGTTAAATACGTCATGGCGCGGAACCAGGTATACAAGCGCCGGGCCACCAATAATATTATTTACCAATTGGATAAAGGTTATGGCGAGAATAACAAGCACAATGATCCCATAGCCTTCTGAACCAAAAGTGCGCGCTGCAATCCACACCACCGCCAATCCCAGCAGGGCGTTAAATAGTCTTGTTAAAGCTGTGCCGGCAATATTTTTAAACAAGGCTTAGAGGTTTTTGGCAAATATACTTAACGTTTTGAGGAGTAAATGTATTATAGTATCAGAGTACCAGCAAATACAGATAAAGAAAGTAAAGCGCAATCAAAACCACACCTTGCCATCTGCTGATGGTTTTTAGCCTGGGACTGAAGATTAGCACAAAAGCAACAATGATCAGGTTTGAAACAATAGCCACCCATATGTCAATTCCCATTTCCTGGGTAGGTAAAGGCCTGATAATAGCAGAAACGCCAAGCACAAGAAAAACATTGAATATATTGGATCCCAGCGCGTTGCCAATTGCAATATCGGAATTCCTTTTAAGGGCAGCCACCGCTGAGGTAACAAGCTCCGGAAGCGAGGTGGCTACTGAAACGATTGTCAACCCGATAACACGTTCGGAAATCCCATAAGCAATTGCAATGTTTACCGAACCGTTCACCACCAACCTGCCTCCAATGAACAACATCGCAAACCCAAGCCCCACGTAAGCCAGACTTTTTCCAAGCGAAATGGCTTTGACAGGTATTTCAATCGTTTCTTTGTGTTTCCGTGTAAGTTGAAAATTGTAATAGATGAATCCTAAAAAGAATCCAAGGAAAATAATGCCATCCCACAAAGACAATGAACTGCTTTCTCCCGAAAAAATAATATAAACACCAAATAACAATAGCAAGGCTGAAGCGATCATGCTTCCCGGAAACTCTTTGTACAGGGTGTCTTTCTTAACAGTAATCGGATATAAAGCCGCCGCAACGCCTATAATCACAAAAGTGTTGAAAATATTGCTTCCAATTACATTGGATACGGCCAGGTCAGTGGCTCCTTCGGCGCTGGCAAGCAAACTGATGACCATTTCGGGAGCAGAAGTCCCAAAGGAAACAATCGTCAGGCCGATAACGATATCGGGTATTTTTTGCCGGCGGCCAAAAGCGCTCCCCCCATCAACAAGGAAGTGAGCACCAAATAACAGCAAGGCAAAGCCTCCCGCAAACAATATGATATCAAGCCATCCCATGTTTTTAATTCAAAATCAAATAAATCGTCATTCGTAACTCTTCATTCGTCATTCGTAACTCGTCATTCGTAACTCTTCATTCGTCATTCGTAATTCGTCACTCGTCCCTTCTTTCAATTTCTTTCCCCAAATATCGCCGTCCCAATCCTCACCATTGTACTACCTTCTTCAATTGCAACATGATAATCGCTGGTCATGCCCATTGAAATCTCGCAAAATCCCTCGTCCCCGGCAAAATAATTGACTTTGAGAAAATCAAACATCTTTTTCAGGTTCTGAAATTCTTTTCTCACCCAATCCATATCATCGGTAAAAGTAGCCATTCCCATTACACCACAAACCCTGATGTGTTTCATTTGTAAATAATCTTGTGATTCCAGAATCTGTTTTGCTTCATCCATATCAAGGCCATATTTGCTCTCTTCCTGCGCAATATGAAACTGCAACAGGCAATCAATCACCCTGTTGTTTTTCAGCGCTTGCTTATTGATTTCCTTTAAAAGTTTCAGGCTGTCAATACTATGGATCATAGCCACATATGGCGCAATATATTTCACTTTGTTTGTTTGTAAATGGCCGATAAAATGCCACTGGATATCCTCTGGCAATAATGGCTGTTTGTCAATCAATTCCTGTGCACGGTTCTCGCCAAACAAACGGTGACCCGTATGATATACTTCAATGATTTCTTCCGGGCTATGGGTTTTGGAAACGGCAATGATTCTTACGGAATGGGGGATGTCTTCTCTTAGTATGATAATATTGTCCGAAATACTCATTTGATTTATTGTTTGATCGGCAAAGTTACAAATCCTGCCAAACCTGATACTAACCCGCAATTTGCATCAGAGGTGTAATTTGTGTGTAGTATTCCTATTTTTGCAGTCAGATTCTGGCAATTTGGGTCTTAAACCTACATATATTAACACAAAAACTCACGATTATGAAAACAACGTTGCTTATTATTTTGCTTTGCATGAGTGTGCCGGTTTTGGCGCAACAATCAAAAGGTGAAATTCTTCAAGAATTTCTGGGCAGTGTCATCCAACTCAATGAGGAGATACTCACTCATTCGGAACCCATTGCCGGCGTTGCTGAATTAGCTAAGAACACAGCGGCTAAAAGCATGGAGATCACAAAAGAAAATATGGCCGCCTTCCTGACTGAAGCCCGGAATTATCAAAATGTAATCATCATCACCGGCAGGCATACCATAGTAAAAATCACCAGCCTTGACGATTGTGTTCAATCAGGCGCCTGGGGTGTTTGCATGCCTAAGGGAGTTGGCTATGTGCAGCAAGGCGGCGAACTCAAAGAAATGGAAGGCTTTATCAACAGCATTATAGGTGTACCCGATGCACAAAAACGGACTGCCTTCCTTTTCAATTAGAATCGTTTCTATTATTGGCTTTTGATCATTAACATGCAGAGATTAATTTTAAATCCCGTATGAAAAACAGATGGCCTTGAAGTACAGCAGCGGTGCAATGCGCTATATCTGTGTTATTTAGTATTATTTCTACTTAACATCATAAAAACATACCTTCGGCGACCAAATCTTTTCTTCTTTCTTCAGCTTTTTGATCGCTTTGTCAACGTCTGCTTTTTCTACGCCTGCCATTTGGGCAATCTCACCGGCCTTCATCGGTTTGCCGGCTTCTTTCAGGGTTTTTATTACAATTTCTTCCATTTTCGTAATTTGTTTATTAGTTTATTAGTTAATTGGTCAATTGGTTGATTGGTCAATTGGTTTCCCGATTGCTATCGGGATGGTTAATTGGTTGATTAGTTTATTGGTTGATTAGGCAGATTAAACTTTCATCTAACCGTTTAATAACTCGCACTTAATAAAGATGTTATGAATTATGTAAAATGCATAAATACTGTATCACTGCATCCCGATAGCTATCGGGACTGCATCACTGCCTCACAAAAACAAATGCTTGTTTCTGGCGGTTAGCCATATTTTGCGCAAAATGATTTTTGCAGGCGTCTGCCAACTTATATCAATCAAGTAAATGCACAACCAGCCCGCTACGCAGTTTGGGTTCGAACCATGTAGTTTTTGGCGGCATGATATTTCCGGTATCTGCAATGTCAATCAATTGCTGCATCGAAACAGGGTAGAGGGCAAAGGCTGCTTTCATCTCACCGCTGTCCACGCGCTTCTCCAGTTCACCAAGCCCACGGATCCCGCCAACAAAATCAATGCGGTCGCTGCGGCGCAAATCCTTGATATCAAGAATCTCGTCCAGCACTTTTTGTGATAATATGGTTACATCCAATACACCGATGGGGTCATGGTCGTTGTAGGTGCCCGGTTTGGCCGTCAAGGAGTACCATTCACCTTCAAGGTACATCCCGAAATTATGCAGGCTGTCAGGCTTATAGATGTTGTTGCCCTTTGATTCCACCACAAAAACATCCTGCAATCTGGCGATAAACTCTTCCTTGCTTAGTCCGTTCAGGTCTTTTACAACACGGTTATAATCAATGATGGTGAGCTGGTTATCGGGGAAGAGTACGGCAAGGAAGAAATTGTATTCTTCGTCGCCGCGATGGTTCGGATTGTTCTTCTTTTTCTCATTTCCTACCAGAGCGGCAGCCGCTGTACGGTGATGGCCGTCGGCAACATAGAAGTAGGTAACTTCCGAAAAGAGTTTTTCAAGCTGCTCATTGATGTTTTTCTCGCGGATCACCCAGAAGTGATGCCCCACGCCATCGTCTGCAACAAAATCGTAATCGGCAGCCTGGTTCACTACCACTTTTGAAACCACTTCATCAATTTCCTTTTTGGCAGGATAGCTGAAAAAAACCGGTTCCATGTTGGCATTGGTGATTCGTACGTGCTTCATCCGGTCTTCTTCTTTGTCAGGCCTTGTAAGTTCATGCTTTTTAATTATATCGTTCAGATAATCTTCAACCGCGGCACAGCCAACCACGCCGTACTGGGTTTTGCCGTTCATGGTTTGGGCATAGATGTAGAAATACGCTTCAGGATCAGGGACCAGCCAGCCTTTTGCCCTGAAAAGGTCAAAGTTTTCTTTGGCTTTGTCATACACAGGTTGTGAATGTATGTCAATATCGGGCGGCAGGTCAATTTCGGGTTTAATTATGTGCAGCAATGAGTGTTCATTTCCTGCTGCTTCTTGTTTTGCTTCCTCTGAGTTAAGCACATCGTAAGGCCTTGATGCCAGATCTTTTACTATTTCTTTCGGTGGCCTCAGGCCTTTAAATGCTCTTAAAACTGCCATAATAAATCATTTTAATGTTTGTAAATAAGTGAATTAAGTAGTGAATCATCGGGGGTTCAAAGATAAAAAAAAGCAACGATATGCAATACCGTTGCTTTTATGTGCTGCAAGATCAGTGCCCGGAGGCAGTAAGAATCAGTGCAGAAAGCTATTAATCTGCGTCATCATCCAATCCGCCTGATTTTTGTAGGGATCCGATCAATGCGCCCAGCATTTTGGTCATTTCCATCAGTTGGGAGCGTGAATACTCTTCTTCCTCGTCGTTTATATAATTCAGTTGTCTTGCCATTGCCGTGTAAACCACGCAATCGCGCAACGAGCTTTTGCCCATTTTCAGGTAATAAATAAACTGACTTTTGTTACGGGCTGATCCTTCGGCAATATTCAGCCCAATGCTTTGAGCCGAATGGCTGAATTTTGTTGATATCAGGCCCTTGTCTTTTTCATAAAACCTGGCGGCGCATTCGTTAACCCAGGCAATATAATCAAGGGCTTTGTGATAAACCCGCAGGTCTTCAAACCTGAAAAAAGAGATCGTTCTGTCGAGTTCTGCTTCCATAATATAGAGGTCTTAGTTCAATAATCAACTGATAGAAAACCTGGATAAGGTTAGTTCACTTTATAGGTGTCGTCGCCATGCTGGATGAAATTTACAATCTGAGTAGCCGCTGCCAGTCCTGCATTGATGTTGGCTTCAGAGGTTTGTGCCCCCATTTTCTTTGGCGTGAAGAAAAAGCGTCCGGCAAACTCCTCCGCTATTTTGTCTTTACAATCAGGCGCAATATCCGATAAATAGGCAAAATCCTTGCGGGCAGCAAAAACTTTCAGCAATCCATCTTCATCAATTACTTCCTTGCGGGCAGTATTGACCAGGGTTGCGCCCTCGGGCATTTTGCTCAGCAACTCAAAGTTAATGGATTGCTTTGTTTGCGCATTTGCAGGTATATTCAACGAAATGTACTGACAGCTTGAGTAAAGCTCTTCAACAGTAGCAACGGATGCAACGCCATCTTTTTCGATATCGCTTTTTGATACAAATGGGTCGAAAGCATAGACTTTCATTCCAAATCCTTTGGCAATTCTGGCAATGCACTTACCAACATTTCCATAGGCATGGATTCCCAGGGTTTTACCCATTAATTCACTGCCAGATGAACCATTGAACTGTTTACGCGCAAAATAAACCATCATGCCCAGTGCGAGTTCTGCAACGGCATTGCTGTTCTGACCCGGTGTATTCATGGCCACCACCTTGTGTTCTGTTGCGGCTGCAAGATCAATGTTGTCGTAACCGGCACCGGCACGAACAACAATCTTCAGGTTCTTTCCGGCCTCAATCACCTGGCGGTTAACATTGTCGCTCCGTATAATCAGGGCGTCAACATCTTCAACGGCATTAACCAAATCGCTGTGATCGGTGTATTTTTCGAGTAGCAGAAGCTCAAAACCTGCTTCCTCAACTATCTTTTTGATTCCCTTAACGGCGATTGCCGCAAAAGGCTTATCTGTAGCTACCAATACTTTTGTCATATTAAAATAAAATTTGTGATTGTTTGATAAAATTCTGCTTCAAATATACGTAAATAGAATGCTGTTTGCAAATTATATTATTTATTTGTAAAACAACGCCTTACGATAAAAAATAAAATTCCGGATCGCAAAACAAGGCTTTAAAAATCAGGAATTGTTGTTGCAAAACGGAATTTTACTACAGGCATGGCTTATGCATGCATCTGTTCAAATTCGTTCATAACCTCAATCAGAGCCTGAACACTTTCCTTTGGCATGGCGTTATAAAGAGAAGCACGGAATCCACCCACCGAGCGGTGACCTTTCAACCCGATCATACCTTTCGACTGTGCAAAAGTTATAAAGTCAGCTTCTTTATCCTTATATTGCTCTTTCATTACAAAACAAACATTCATTACCGAACGGCTTTCTTTTTCAGCGGTTCCAACAAACATTCTGCTGTTGTCAATGGCATTGTAAAGCAAATTAGCCTTATGCCAGTTTATTTCCTTCATTTTTGCAACACCACCGATTTCCTTTACCCATTTCAGGGTTTCCTTTACTGTGAAGATAGGAAGGCAGGGAGGAGTATTGAACATTGAACCGTCGCCGATATGGATTTTATAATCCATCATGCTGGGCAGTTTTCTTTCCACCTTTCCAAGTATATCTTCCCGGATGATTACAAAAGTAACCCCTGCTGGTCCGGCGTTTTTCTGAGCGCCGCCATAAATAATGGCATACTTTGAAATATCAACCGGCCGGCTCAGAATGTCTGACGACATATCGCAAACCATAGGAACAGGGCTATCAGGATCATTGTGGATTTCGGTTCCGTAAATCGTGTTGTTTGATGTAAAGTGGAAATAGTCAGCATCAGCAGGAATTTTGTAATCCTTTGGTATGTAGCTGAAATTCTTGTCGGCCGAGGAGCCTACCACCACAACTTCGCCAAAAAGCTTTGCCTCTTTAATGGCTTTCTTGGCCCAAACGCCTGTTTCCAGGTATGCGGCTTTTTTCCCCATAAGGTTGTAAGGTACCATGAGGAATTGAGTGCTTGCGCCCCCTCCAAGGAAAAGCACCTGGTATCCTTCAGGAACATTGAGCAATTCTTTGAAGAGGGCAACCGCCTCATCAATTACAGCTTGAAAATCTTTACTGCGGTGCGAGATCTCCAGAATCGAAAGGCCGCTGCCGTTCAGGTCGAGAATAGCCTTGGCTGTGTTTTCAATGGCAATGCGGGGCAGAATGGACGGCCCGGCGTTAAAATTATGTTTCTTCATGATTAAAAGAATTAATGGTTTATAAATTGTTTAGTACTCTGAAGCCAGTTGTATCTTCGAGCAAAGTTAGAAGTTTTCCTGTAATTAAGACCATGGTTTCGTAATTTTGCATTTATGTCAGACATACCAACATTAAACCAGCGTATAGAAGCGTTTGCCATGCTCGGCAGGATTTTGCAGGATTGCGCCTGGGAGCATGATGGGGAAAGTGATTTACACCCTATTGTTCATGAAGGTATTAAGAAATCTCTGGAACACAATCACTGGTTTATTCCGGCGCACATGAATTATGCGCTGGAGGCCATCGGCAAAATGCTTTGCAAAGAGAAAATCTCGCAATGGGTATCGCATTACAACCTGCCAGAACCTGATGATGGCAAACAATTGAATATCGGCGTGATTATGGCAGGAAATCTTCCGGCAGTTGGGTTTCATGACTTTCTTTGCGTTCTGATATCGGGAAATCGTATCTCTGCCAAATTGTCTTCAGATGATCCTTTTCTTTTGCCTGCATTCGCAGAAGTTCTTGAGCGGATTCACGGTGGATTTGGTAAACTGGTTAGTTTCAATGAGGATAAAAATCTAAGCTGCGATGCCGTAGTCGCCACAGGAAGCAACAACACAGCCAGGTACTTTGATTACATGTATGCACACGTACCGCACATTTTCAGAAGGAACCGAAATGGCATTGCCATATTGAGCGGAAAGGAAACGCCAGATGATCTTCAAAAGCTTGCAATGGATATATTTCTGCATTTTGGCCTCGGATGCCGTAACGTTTCAAAACTATACCTGCCGGCCGGATATGATTTTACCAATCTGATTCACGCCCTGCACCCGGGCGCGTATGTCGGTTCGCACGAACCGTACATGAACAACTATAGGCATTCTAAGGCGATGCTGCAAATGCAGGGAATCGGATTTATTGACAATGGTTTTCTGTTGATGCTTGAATCCAAAGCAATCTCATCGCCGGTTGCTGTGCTGCATTATGAGTTTTATGACGATCGCGCTATATTACCCATATTGATAGCAAAGTCAGTTGAACAGATACAGTGCGTTGCAGGCAATTCCGAAGTGTATAAGAATGCCATTGGCTTCGGCAAATCGCAGCAACCCGCTATTAATAACTACGCTGACGACGTTGATACCATGGATTTTATCGCTGGCCTTGGAATGCATTAATTTTCGGAGTTCCGGCGTTTATTTTGCCATGATTAAGTGTTTGCTGGGATGTAGTTGACTTTCATCTAACTAGCATTCCTTCCTACTTCCTACTTCCTACTGCCACTGCCTACTGCCACTGCCTACTCTAATAATCAGACACCAAGCTTCCCCCTTATCTCATCCATCATTGCCCCGGTGCTTTCATAACCCGATTTGTATATTTCATCTGCCTTTCTGAAATCGAATGTATTGTAATCCTTCGCTTTATCAGGTTGGATCACAACATCGCATACATCCAGATTTTCTTTAACGCTGCCTTCAATAGCAAGCCTCAGGCAGCGTTCAGCAATTTCCTTTATGCCGTTGATTTTATCCAGAGGCCCGCTGTGGTTCACGTTTACACCAATCAACCGCTCGCAATAATCGCGTACTGCAAGGGCAGGAAGGTTATTTTGTAAACCGCCGTCAACATACATTTTTCCGTTAATAATACGGGGTTTGAACACAATAGGAATAGATGCCGAGGCGATCACAAATTCAAAAAGCCGCCCTTTACCGATCACTTCATTCTTCCCGGAATTCAGGTTGGAAACCGAAACGAAGAAGGTTTTCTTCAGTGCGCTGAAGTCATTCTTGCCAACATGCTGTCCAAGCAATTCCTCGATGTGTTCAAGATCAAGAAAACCGTCGCCAGGAAGGCTCCACGACAGAAATTTACTCAGCCTTTCCTTTTTGATCTCTTCAAGAATATATTGCGGCTCAATGCCGGCAGCGTAAAAACACCCGACTATTGCCCCCATACTTGCTCCGGCAATCAAATCAGGTTCAATACCATGACGATGTAAGGCGTCCAGCACGCCAAGATGCGCTATACCCCTGGCTCCGCCGCCACTTAAAACAATACCCAGTTTATGTTTGCTCATAACCAAATGTTTTTTAGAAAGTGATACGTTAGCATAATTGAAACCGCAAGTTTCATTAAGGTTCCGGCAACAAAACCAATAAACGATACAAGGGCTGGTTTCAGGGCTTCATTGAAACTACGGCCGGTAATAAGCTCTCCGAGCAAGGCTCCGGCAAACGGGCCTATGACCAATCCAAAGGGAGGAAAGAAGAACAAACCTATGATCAGGCCAAAGGCTGCACCTCGTACTCCCGCCTTTGTGCCATTCAGTTTTTTTGCGCCGTATATTGGAATCCAATAGTCAGCCAGGGTTACCGCAACAGTAATTAGTCCCCATATAATCAGAAAATCTTCGCTGAATGGAGCAAATGAGGTAAATTGAAGCAACAACAAAGCTGCAAACGAAAGGGGAGGCCCCGGAAGAAAAGGCAAGAGACAGCCAGCCAGCCCGGCCAGCAAAAGGATCACACCCAAAACTACCAAAAACAAATCCATATCAGGGTTTATTTCTTTTCATTTCCAAACTGAAACCTTTTGACTCCTTACCGAATCCGTCGCGGACAAATACATGAAGAATGTCATCACTGACTTTTTTGTAAATGATATAACGTGGGAAATCGTGGTCTGGATTTGAAAACACAAAGGAATCAGGCTCATGATGCACCAATTTGAAATACACCGGAAGACCCATATTTTGCTCCCTGACCAAAGCCTGATAGAAAGTGCCCGTATCGCTGTGAAAAATCCTGAGGTTCTCACTAAACAACGTATCGCCATGTTCGAGAGTAAATCCAAATCCTTCCAGTAGCGAATTGTTGGTCTTCTGCCAGTTTTCACGAAAGCCGGCATCATGTGCAAGCCATCGTCCTTCAAGCCATTCCAGATCAGGGTGTTCAATGCGTGTGCCTGTATCGCCGCACGAAACAATAAGCAGTATGCTGATCCAAAAACCCAGATAGAGAATACTTCTGCGCTGTGATTTCATTTGACGCTGATTGTGATTCATATATGCAAACCTAAGAAAAAAAATCATATGCCGGGGCTGAAAGAACACCCGCAATCAATCGTGCTTAACCGCTGGCACTATAACACCTTAGAACTATAACACAACAAAACCCCTAAAACCAAACAAACCCACTCCTGATTTGTTATAAGCCAAAACCCAAAATAAATGCTATTAAGAATCATGCAGGCAATTGTGATCCAGGCGTTGATGGTAATCTCGCTGGCTTCAGCCGCTCAGGAAAGTAAAGCGGATCGCAGTGCCTTAAACCAGGGAAATACTATGCAAAACGCAAAAAGCATACAGGACGAAGAATGGCGTCGTTTGCTCAGCCCGATGCAGTTCCATGTGTTGAGGGAAAAAGGCACCGAACGACCCTTCACAGGTGAGTATGACAAACATTTCGAAGATGGAATTTATTGCTGTGCCGCCTGCAATGCTAAATTATTCCGTTCCGATACCAAATTTGACTCAGGATGTGGATGGCCCAGCTTTTTCGAACCTGCCGGCGATGGCGGAATAACTTATAAGAAAGATTTTTCTTATGGCATGATCCGTACTGAAGTTTTGTGTTCAAACTGCATTGGTCATCTCGGCCATGTTTTCGACGATGGCCCAAAGCCAACAGGGAAGCGCTATTGCATTAACTCGGCTGCCTTGCGCTTTATTCCGCTAAATGACGAAGATGATAAGCCAAAAGATCGTCAATAGGCTTTTGAAGGATTTTTCCGGGTCGGATGCCGTATTCAGTACACAGTTCCAGAAGCAAAGGTTTCAGGTGCCAGGCCAAGGATCCTGAAATATTCAGGGTGTAGTGGCTAAAATCTTCATAAACAGCTACCATTTGTTCAAAAAATCCATGTAAATGTCTTTTGAGCTGATCGTGCATCCATTCATGGTTCATGTGCTCAACGGCAAAAGGAACGTGCGAAGCCAGGTAACGATTGGGAAATGGCTGCCTGTAAATTCTTTCAAGCACGGCATCGGGTTTGGCAGGGAAGGCTACCAGAAACTTTTCCAATAAATCCAAGGGCATCGAACCGGATAAAGCAGCCTTGAGCAAGGTTTTTCCCAATACCGCACCGCTGCCTTCATCACCAAGTATATAGCCAAGCGACAGAATCTGTCCGGTAATGTTGTTTCCGTTGTAAATGCAACTATTTGATCCGGTGCCAAGTATGGCTACGATGCCGGGGTCTGAGCCGCATAAAGCGCGTGCCGTTCCAAGCAGGTCGGATTCTACGCTGATGCGGGCATTAGGAAAGAAGTCCGACAGGGCCGATTCTACCTCCATGATCTTGTCATCATGGCTGCAACCGGAACCGTAGAAAAACACCAGGCTTACGCCCTCATTGTTAAAATAGGGATGAAGGTCTTTTTTCAGAACGTTGGTAATTTCTTTTGCGCTTAAAAAGTATGGGTTCAGACCCGTGGTTTGAATTTCTTGCACGCCATGCAGCCTGTCGTACAGGCGCCAGTCGGTTTTGGTTGATCCGCTATCTGCAACTGCAATCATAAAGAATGGATTAAGGCCGCAAGATAGGGATAAAATATAATTGCTGCTATAATGGCAGAGATAATCGCGGCCACCAGTACCGCTGAAGCTGCCATGTCTTTGATTCTGGCAATGTTTGGATCAAAGCCAGCCGGGTTCTTATCCGCCAGTTTCTCAATGGCTGTATTCACGGCTTCAAATGCCATCACCATAGCCATGCAAATGAGTGCAATACACCACTCATAACGGTTGATTCCAAGGAAAATGCCGATCAAAACCACCAACACGGCAGCAACCAAATGAATACGGAAATTGGCTTCGGATTTGAAAAGAAAACCCAGACCCGAAAAAGCATAGCCGAAGCTTCGTGTTCGGGATTGAAGAAATGATAACATTTTAATAATTTTTGAAGATTATACAAACGGCAAAGTTAACAATAGCATGAAATAGTTCAGATAGCAGAGGATTCCGACTAATTACCAACGGGACAATGGGCGTATGTCTTAGAATACTGTCGAGACGGGATTGATCCGCACGATCCTCACTTCCCCTCTCTAATTGGAGAGGGGTTGCAGGAATTGGGAATTGCGTATAATTTCTGTCGGGGGGTGAGGTGAAAAAGCGCGGGCAGAAAACCACCCAAAACGGCAAAACCTGACATCGTCCGCATGACATGTCAGCGTTTTAAACTTCTTGAACTTCATAGAATTTGCAAGTAAATTATTTATCATAACTTTGTGAAGCTATACCACAGAGAGAAACGAATAAATGATAATGAGAGAAGATGTGAATTTGGATAATAACAAATTATCCGGGCTTTATCCTGAACATGCACCTGCCAGACTGGAACTCATCTCAATGGATGGCAAAACAATTTACTCCAGGCAGTTAAACAACAACAAGGACAGGATAATCATTTCAACCGCCGCTTATCAATCCGGCAGTTATATGATCGTTCTCTACCATAACAATCGTTTGGTTGCAAGCAGGCAATTGATCATTAATTGATAAATTTTGTCTACCAACCTCTGTCTTTAGGCAGAGGTTGGTTACTTATAAAACCAATATCATGATTAAAAGAGTTTTATTTATATGTAGCCTGGGTTTATTAACCTTTACCGCTGCACTTGCTCAACCCTGGCCAACACTATACGGACAGCCGGAACA
>ERZ869909.118-NODE-118-length-119210-cov-21.167124_pt1 | contig 119210 bp, 107 predicted proteins | sample MGYA00520892_ERZ869909 | MGnify/ENA primary metagenome ERZ869909 (study PRJEB32215, sample SAMEA104723947) | bioreactor metagenome | biome: bioreactor; feature: anaerobic bioreactor; material: water | place: China | collected 2015-03-12 ... | reverse complement strand
AGCCCAGTTCAATATCGAACTGAGAAATTGTATGCATAAACGTTTTAATGTGTCTACTAACTCTTTACTATTTCAATATCATGTGCGATATATCCGTTTTAACTAATGAATAAGTTTGTATTTGTTATTGACTGTTTCAAAGAGTGTATCAACTTTTGATGTCTCAAAGACGGATAAGAAAACAACCATTAAAATACTATATGGCACTGCAAATTGTACATTATCAATCAAACCATGGACTTGTGATGCGATATAACCTATAACAAATAAGTATTTTTCAAGTGTTAAATGTTGAAATATAAATTTAAATATTTGTGTGTAATGAATAATAAGACCAACAAGTCCAAAGAGTCCCATGGTTGCTAGTGTGTGAAATAAGGTCGAATGAAACATGAATAGTCTTTGGTAGGCACCATATTCTAAATACCAAAGTTCTGCAACTTCATCTATAGATAACCAACCAGCACCAAAGAGAGGATTTCTTAGGAAAATACGCCAGCCTTCTCTATATAAAAAGAGTCTATTTGATGAAAATTCATTTAAATCACCCGTGGCTGTATCATTGAAATATTGCCACCACAGTATAATGACATCTCTATTGACGATAAAAAAGATAATTAGGAATGATAAAAAGAGAATTCCATGTTTTAGCTGTACTTTTTGACCTTGATAAATCGAAAAATAAATAAGACCTATCACTGCAACACCAAAACCTATCACTCCACCTCTTGATTTCGACAAGATGATAATGAGTATGGGTATAAGCATTAAAAACCAGATAAGATAAGTTTTGGGCTTTTTAAAAATAAAATAGACATAGCTAGGTGCTGTGAGAGATATATAGAAGCACATATCATTTACATTAGCCCATCCTAAGTTTCGATCCCAACCAACTAATAACCTCTCATAAAAAGTTAGTTCGGGATGCTGAATGTATCCATTCATTATGTAGACAACCATCTGAAAACATAAAAGTAGATTAATGATAAGCATCATTTTAAACAAGTAATCAATATTTCCTTTTGTAGTGCTTGTGAAAAAGACGTAAAATCCCAAATATGTGGCACCTAATAATGAAACTGGAAGAGCTTTAAATTGAAATGGTGTGTATAAAAGTGGTATGAGATAAGCAATTGCTAGTAGCAAAAAGCCTAAAAAAAATCTACCCCTTCTAAATACAGGTTTGAAACGAATGATGTGAACAACGAAGCTTATAATTATCAAAGCAACACTTATAATGGGAAATATTAGTGTTGTTGAATCAAATGTTAATGATGGATGGTTTATGATAAATAAAAAGCCAATCAGTATGGGCATAGCATATAAAGTGTTTTCAAATGATACTAATACAAACACCAAAAAAACAACAAGTGTTAATACACCAATCATATTATAAAGATTAAAATAATGTGGAGGAGTTTCTTTGAAAAAAGTCCAACTTATGAATGTGAATATAAAAATAAACGCAATATAATAAAACGAATTAAGGAATTTTTCTATGTGTTTCATGATGCACCTCATACAATAAATATATTATAGATGTAAAGCGTTATTTTGTCAAAAAAGAGTTGGTTTATACCAACTCATTTGTCATCAATCAAGCGTTTTGCCATCATAGCAGCTGCAACTGCAGGATCATATATCGGTTTGATCAAATCAATCATTGGATCAATCTTTTGGATCTTTTGATAAAGCATATCCCCAAAGTATCCGCCTGAATGTCCAAGACTACCTACGATGACTAATGTTTTATTTTCAGGCTTTACCTTATGATAAACAGCATGAATAGCGTCTCTTAAATTAGATGTCCCTCGATCGATGATTTCTTTAGCATAGATATTTCCAAGATTTGCATGCTTTGTCACTATGGGTGATAAGCCTGCAATCCATGTGCGCTCTAAATAATAAGTGTTCATAATGCTAACAATATCCGATGCTTCTTTTAGTCCAATCTCTTTTGCGATTTCTTCTGAAAAATCATCTTTTTCTTTTCTGCCGTCATACGCTTTTGCTACATGCTTTAAGGCTTGCATACCTAAATCATAAGAAGAACCTTCGTCACCTTCCTTAAAACCCCAACCACCTGCTTTAGCAGAAAAGCCAGCTTTATTTTTTGCATAAGCAACCATACCTGTACCACATATAAGTGTCATACCTGATTCAAAGCATGCACCAGAATATAATGCGTTTTCCATATCGTTTCTTGCTGTAATCATTGTGTGATTGCTCGCACCAGGGATATATCTTAATAAGCCTTCTACATGCTTCATGTCTTCTATAGAGACAAGGCCTCCAAGACCACAAAATATACCATCAAAAGAAACATCTTTATGTATTTTCACATATTCTGCATAAGCTTCTCTAATGTGTTTAATTGTTGTGTCTATCAAGACTGTATCGGTGCTTGATGGTCCAGCAACTCCGATGTATACTGTTTCATTTTTTTCATTGATGATCGCTACTTTTGTTTTCGTGCCACCACCATCAATACCTAGATAAAATGCCATGACTTCACCTCTTATTTCTTATACATATTAAGAGTATCTTAAATTGTAAATTATGTCAACAGAAACCGAAAATGTATTGTAAAGGTATTATACATATGATACAATTAAATAGAATTGTTTAGGTAGGTGCAAATATGAAAATTGATGTAACAGATAATAAACCTTTTTATGTCCAAATTAAAGAATCTATAAAAGAAAAAATCGAGCACGGTACATATCAAGAAGGTGATCTAATACCAAGTGAAAAAGAGCTTGCTGAAACATTTGGGGTTTCTCGTGTCACTATTCGTGCTGCGATTTCACAGCTTGTACAAGAACAGTATTTAACAAGAAGAGCTGGTTATGGTACAACTGTCTTAAGAAACAAATCTTCCTTATCAAGCTTTACACTCATTCAAAGCTTTACCAATGAAATGAATGAGATGGGGATGCAAGCAGAGACATTAGATGCCCATTTAAAACTGATTGAAGCAGATCAAAAGCTTGCAGAGATTTTTAAAATTGAAGTGGGGGCACCGTTATATAATCTCATACGTGTAAGAGGTTCTAAAACTCCGATTTTATATTCTGATACGTATATGGTACCCATTATTGAACTACCAAACACGCATGAGTTTTTATATGGTTCTTTATATAAGTTTTTAGCATCGAAAAATATTTACTTTAGTATGTTTGAAGAATATGTAAGTGCAGTCAGTGCACCAAAAAACATACGAAATATCTTAAAGATTTATGATGATACACCACAATTAAAACGAAAAAGATATGCATTTGATCAAGAAAATCATTTAATAGAGTATACAGAAACGTTTTATAATGCGAGTGCTTATGAGTACCGCGCAAGAATCTTTTACCGCAGAAAGTAATCTGCGGTATTTTTATTTTTAGGCTTAATGTATCATAAAAATTATAAATGTATTATAAATGTATTGTTTTTTTAATTTCTATATGGTATATTGATAACAAGAAAACGCTTGCATAGGAGGTAGCGCATGAAAAAATGGCTTTTACTCACATTCATCATCTCATTAGTTATCCTCTATGGTTGCAAAGAATCTATCGAAGAGGAAGAAGTAACGAAAGATCCTTGTATCGAAACCTTTGATATGTTCTTAAACGAGGTCATTCCTTTTAAATCCATACACATTCCTTATTCAGAAGTTACAGGGAATCCTACTAATTTTATTAGAACATGTAAATTGGATGGAGAAAGTCCCATTACTTTAAAAAATGCATCCATTCAATCACACTATATCGTACTCAATTTTGATGCTATTTATCCAATTGGAGATTTACTCATTGAACAACTTTCATCAGAAAAGATGATTTCATCGATTTCGATTGAAGTTTCATTAAATGGCAATCAATATAAAAGAATTATGCATCAAGCACCTGTTGAAGATTACAGTACGACATTCAATCTTGGAGGTACCATGGCAAAATCCATCCGATTTATATTTCAATCTGATGATCAACAGTATGGCTTTAAAAAAATAGAAGCTAGACTAAATGATGGCATCATTATTAAAGAAGCTCTTGATTATACAAAAGAATTTCTAAGATATGAAGGTTGGACAGGTGGCGATGGGATTTTTACCTTTAATTTAACAAGTGGTGATGAAAGAATCGGTGCTTTAAAAAATACGGTTGGTTATATTTTTTCAGATACCTTTATTGGAGAGGTTTATCCTCATAACAATCTTAGAAAATCAAGTGTGATGATTAATAATTCCTTTGGATATCAAGATATGCATAAACCACTTAACGAAGCATTTGATTTTGTTTGGGGCAATATGGAAGGTACACCTGATTCGCTTTATCATCCAGAGTCCTATATTGGTAAAAAGCCAAGAAATTTACTAGATGGCGATGGTTTATCCATATCACAAAGCCCCAATGCAACACTTACGAATCTAAGCGAAGGGTTTAGCTTTATCTCAAATGATCATGAAGATACGTTAATTATCGATTTAAAGGATGTTTATACATTAAATGAGATCTATTTATGGAACTTAAATGAGGAACCAGAAAAAGGCACTAAGGATTTTGATTTATTTTTAAGTAATGATGGAGAGACCTATACATTAATTAATAGCTATACATTAGATCAAGCCTCTGGTTCAAATGAAGAACCTTATACCTTAAAGATTGATTTGGAAAATGAAGCAAGATTCATCAAGCTACATTTAAAGACATCTTATCATGATGAAAAAATAGGCTTAGGTAAAATCATGATTTTTGGAGAAAACGAGCAATTTCTTTTTGGAGAGATTTCATCAACGAGTTATGATGCTACAAAACATCCCAATGAAGCATCAGCTAGACTTTGGCTTCAAGATGGTGTAGTTATAGATAATCACTTATATTTATTTCCAATTTTAGTAAAAGATGAAAGTGATATCTTTAAAGTCCATAATGTGGGATTAGTAAAGACACCGATTTTGGATGAAAGATTAAACTTTGATGAAACGACCTACTTAAACACACCACTTCAAGCAAAAACTGAAGATGGTGGCACGATTTTCTTTGGTGCTGGCTTGATGAATCATGTAAAGAAGGATGGTTATATCTATATTTATGGTTATAAAGATTTAAATGGTAGACATTTAGTGGTAGGTAGATTCAAACCAGAAGATATTGAAAATTTTAATGCATGGACCTATTTTGATGGGACATCCTTTACACCTCATATGAATGATGTTTTTCCACTTAAAGAAGCGGTCTCTGCAGAGTTATCTGTTACTTATATCGAAGAAGGTATCTTTCAAGGTAAATACATGCTTGTTGTGATGGAAAACACAACATCAGGTAGAATCAGCTATAGTTTATCTGATACACCTTATGGACCGTTTGATGATTATCAGCTCATCTATCAAACGACAGAAAACACCTACTTACGCGGTGGGTTTACATATAATGCAAAATTACATCCTGCTTTATCTAAACCAGGTGAGTTTCTCATATCTTATAACGTGAATACAACGCTTGTTGGTGCATTATCCGATGCAAATATATACTATCCGAGATTTATTAAAATGATTGAAGTCAAAAAATAGGAGGTTTTTTATATGAGACAAGGGGATTTAATCAAGAAGGTACAACTTAAAAAAGGGATAAACACTGTGTGTTTAGACCAAATCTATCCGATTCAACCATTTAAATCAAAAAATCATAATATCATTACATTGATGATTGATGATGAAACGATGGATGATGGTATATTTTATGCGAATAAAATCATGATTGATGCTAAGTCAGAAGAAACCATTGAGTTACATGTGGGCCAAGGTTTTATAGCATCAAAAGATGCTGATTTAACAGATAAATTTTTATCTTATAGCCACTGGTCTGGTGGTGATGGTATTTATTCATTTAATATGACAAGTGGTAAAGATCGTTTCGATCAAAAAGAAAACATGAAAACACTTTTCTTTTTTGGTGATACGTTTGTTGGAACATCTGATCTTAAAACGAACCAAAGATATCAACCACACTTAATGCCTAATAATAGCTTTGGTGTTTATGAAAATGATCATATCGACTTTTTAGTGAATTTTCAAGAGGATGGCTCTGTATCTGCCTTTTATAAGGTGGACCCAAAGTTTGATGAGTCAGGAACGATTGCATCAAATCTAACGTATTATGACAGAAAAGAAAAAAATAATGGTTTTCTATCAGGCTATCTTCCTAAATCATTATCTATTGTTTTTGATCTTTATGATGAAAGAGACATTACGCATATGGAGTTTTATAACTACTATAGTGATGAATCTTCGATGCTTGCTAAAAGAGGATTGAAACAAGTTCATATATTAGGATCACATGATGGTAAGACGTATGACTTGATTAAAGAAGTCACCTTATCTATGGCTGAGCACAAAGATGATAAAGAAAAGGTCAGCATTCAAAAAAGATATCGTTACATTAAATTAGATGTGCCTACGAAAAATGGTATAGGGAATCATAATGATGACACATTTGATGAAGGTCTTTACGGTCTTAATCTTGTTAAATTCTTTCATCATACGCATCAACTAAAAGATATCTATGCAAGCTCAAATTCATTTTTACTTAAAGATTATGAGCATTCATGGATTTGGCTTCAAGATGGTGTTGTGATAGGTGATCATCTATATACATTACCTATGGTTATTAATAGTGATTTAAATCAACCAGAGGGTCTTCAATTTTGTGTAAAGGGTGTTTCACTTTATAAAAGTAAAATAATTAATGGTATGCCAGATTATAAGAACGCAGAAATGAAGATGGCACCACTTTTGGTTGATTCTAAGACATCTCAATGGCTATTTGGTGCAGCAATGACTGCAAATACGAAGCAAGCTGGTGCAAAAAATCCTGATGGTTATGTTTATGTTTATGGATATAAAACCACCATGGGATTAAGAGAGCTTGTTGTTGCAAGAGTCTTAGCAGAACGTTTTGAGTTTTTTGATGACTGGAGATTTTATAATGGTAAGGATTGGGTCACAGATATATTCGAAGCAAAAGGACTCTTAGAGCACATCTCTTGTGAAATGAGCGTTTCAGAGCTTTTAGATGGACCATATCAAGGCAAATATATCGCAGTATTCACATATGACACAAACACACCTTATGTGTCCTTTGCTTTAGGTGATTCACTTGTTGGACCATTTACGAAACCACAAAAGATTTATAAGACACCTGAACAAGAAATCTTTAAATCAACGACATATACTTATAATGCAAAAGCACATCCACATTTATCCAAATCACGTGATATTTTAGTGTCTTATAATACAAATACGTATAATTTTGATCATAACATGTCGAATAATTTGATTTACAGACCAAGATTCATTAGACTTAAAGATACTTTTTAAAAAAGGGGTGATCCTATGACGGATGCCATCAAAAAACCGTTACTTAATAAAAAGCAAAAAGATTTCATCAAACAAAGCCTCTTACACTTTATATTGATCCTTGCAAGCTTTGGCTTTATCTTTCCATTTTTATGGATGCTTTTTACAGCTTTAAAGACACCTCAAGAGCTTTTACAAGGGACTGAAGCTTTTTTCCCACAAACACCACAATGGGGTAATTTTTTAACCGCGGTGAGATCGATTCCGTTTTTACTCTATTTAAAAAATAGTTTGATTATTGTGGTGCTGGTTATGGCAGGAACACTTTTTTCTGCAACTACCGCTGCTTATGCTTTTGCAAAGCTTAATTGGAAAGGTAGAGATAAGTGGTTTTTAATTATGCTAGCAACCATGATGATTCCCATTCAAGTGATTTTGATTCCAACGTACATTATGTATGCACAAATCGGATGGTTAGGTACAAGACTTCCTTTAATTGTTCCTGCATTCTTTGGTGGTGGATCAGCGTTTTACATTTTCTTATTAAGACAGTTTTTTAAAGGGATACCTAAAGAGCTTTCAGAGTCTGCTATTATTGATGGCGCAAATCATTTTCAAATATTTTTCAAAATAATGCTTCCTTTATGTAAACCAGCAATTATTACTGTCATGCTATTTACATTCATGGGTGCATGGAATGATTATTTTGGTCCTTTGATTTTCTTAAGTAATCCAGATCATTGGACACTTGCTTTAGGTTTAAGAGCTTTCCAGCTGCAGTTTGGTGGACGCTTTGATTTAATGATGGCAGCTGCGATTCTTATTATGTTACCGACATTAGTGCTATTCTTTTTTACACAAAAAAGCTTTATAGAAGGTATTACATTTACAGGTATAAAAGGTTAAGGAGGAAAAAAATGAAGAAATTACTCGTTATCATGGTCTTACTATCTACATTACTTACACTTGCAGCATGTAATAACGAAGATACAGGCGATAAAATTGTCATTGACTTTTGGCATATGTCACCTGTGGGTTCACCATCGTTTTCTGGTATGAGGGGTATCATCAATGATTTTAACAATAGTCAAGATACCTATTTTGTAAGAGGTACAGGATTTTCATTTTGGGATTACTGGGATAAAATCAATGTTGCAGTTTCTTCTAGAACAGCACCAGAGGTCGGCTTAATGACGATTGATGATGTTGAGGCAAGAGCAAGAGCTGGTGTGTTATTCAATATTTCTGAACTCATTGAAAATGACACATCTCTTAACAATATTGATTTATCAGAGTTCAGACAGTCTCAAAAGGATTTTGCTACCTATAATGGTGATTTATATGCGATGCCATTTTCTGCAACTACACGTGCTTTATTTGTCAATATGGATATGTTTGCCGAGCTTAATTTAACTGAAGATGATATACCTGAAACATGGGATGAGCTTCATACGATTGCTAAAATGTTTGATGAAACTGATAATCAAAATAACATCACACGTTTAGGATTTGATCCAACTTATGGTAATGCAACATACCATGGATGGTTATGGCAAAACAATCTTGATTTCTTTGATGAAGAGGGGTTACCAACCTTAAACACTCAAGGACATATTGATGTTTTAGAATGGATCATGAATTTTAACAATGATTTTACAAGAGCGCAGCTTACATCCTTTGGTGAAGGTAATCAAATGCTTGGGATTAATCCTTTTGCATCAGAAAGAGTTGCGATGATTGTTGAAGTTGATGGTTTATATCAAATTATTAAAGATGCTGGTGCGGATTTTAATTATGATGTTGCACCAATTCCGATTCCAGAAGGTGGAAGACATGTCAACTGGGGTAGTGGATTTTCTATCGAACTCTTTGATAATGGAAACACGACAGACGCTGAAAGAGATGGCGCATTTGAGTTTTTAAAATATCTCTTATCTAAAGAAACTCAAATAAGACTTGCAGAAGTGAATGGTTGGATTATGAGTCATATCAGTGCGATGGAAGAACATGTTGCTGGTGATCCAATCTTAGAAAAATTACTACTTGAAGTAGATGATGCGATTGATAAAGTTTATATTCCTTACGCACCATCTTGGCATGGCAATGACTGGCAACCTTATTATAATCAAGCGTTATCTGGTACATTAACTGCAGAAGAGGCATTAGCTGCAGCACGTGCCAATTATATTCAAAAGAAACAAAATTATGATGCAGTAAATTAGGAGCGTATGTATGGCTAAAACAATATCTATTACAAAACTTAAAAAACAAGAAAATTTGATTGGGTATTTATTTGCATCCCCTTGGCTTTTTGGGTTGATTGTTTTAGGTATGTTTCCCATTCTTGCATCTCTTTATATTAGCTTTACCACGTATAATATGATATCTTTACCAAGATGGGTAGGATTTGCAAATTATCGTATTTTATTTACCAATGATTCACTTTTTTGGAAAAGCTTAGGCAATACGGTTTATCATGTTGTGATTGCGATTCCACTTGGTATTGTTGTAGGTGTTTTATTAGCTTTATTACTGAATAATAAAATTAAAGGTATGAGCGTTTATCGAACCATGTTTTACTTACCTAATGTCGTAAGTATCGTTGCGATGTCACTCTTATGGCTTTGGTTATTTCAACCAAATTTCGGGATTATTAATCAGTTTCTAGCACCGATTTATCGCCTTTTAGATATGGAACCCTTAAGATGGCATCAGGCTGAAAGTACAGCGAAAATGACACTCATCTTAATGGGACTATGGACTGCAGGTGGTACGATGGTCATCTATTTAGCACAAATGCAAGATATTCCTACATCGTTATATGAGTCTGCTGAAATGGATGGCGCAAATTGGATTAAAAAAACCATGTATATTACACTACCACTCATGACACCTTCGATCTTTTTCAATTTTATTATGAGTTTAATTGGCGGCTTTCAAGTCTTTACGATTGCCTATATTATGACAAATGGTGGTCCATCTCGTTCAACATATTATTATGCATATTATATGTTTGACAAGATGATGTTAGATAGATCGATGGGCATGGCATCAGCCATGGCTTGGATCTTATTAGTCATTGTTTTAATTTTAACTATGTTAGCTTTACGTTTGAATAAATATGTTATTTATTTAGGCGAAGAAGGATAAAAAAAGAAAAGGGAGAGAATTTATATGAAGAAACTACTCAATGTAGTGGTATTACTTGTTATGGCATTTGCACTTGCTGCATGCTGGCCTGGAGAAGTGGCAGTAAGCACAACGTTCAATGCAGATGGTTCTGGTGAAAGATTTATTGTGCTTGAAGTGATGGATGATACACTTTCAACATCACCTATTACAAATCCTGATGATCCTGAAGGTGATGAAGGTAAAGGTGCTGTTTTAAATGATAAACACATCACAGGTGGTGTGATTGCTATTCAAACATGGCTAGAAGAAAATGCACCAAGCTTTATCACTGTACATGATGCAAAAGTTGAAGGTTATGTACGCACATTTACAATGAGCTTTACTTTTGATGATTTTGATGATTTCTTAGACAAATACGAAACACTTGTTAATTTATCACCAAATCTATCATGGGATGACTTTGATGATTCAGAATTACCAACATTAACAACAACTGGTGGATTTAATAAGACGTTAACATTCACTGAATCAAAAGCGATCGTTGAAGCATCATTAGATTGGGCAATTGATGGTATTTATAACTCCATTTATGATGAAGCTGATTTAGCAGGATTTGTTACAAAAGCTGATATTTCAGTTTTAGCTAATTACACACTTACCATTAATGATGAAACGTTTGAAGAATTAAGATATTATGATGAAGATGCAGCTGATGGTGATTTTACTGGTAAAGTCATTTTTGTTGAAAGTGAAAACTTTGAACTTTCAGGTTCATTCTTCAATGTAACACTTGTTGTCATCTTAGTTTTAGGTGTTGCAGTACTTGGTGTTGCTGGATTCTTTGTTTCTAAGAAAGTATTAAAAAAATAGTTTAAAGTAGGCTTTAACATGAAAGAGTTTCTTAAAAAACTTACAGACATCATCTATGTGAACTTCTTATGGCTTTTAGTAAGTTTTTTAGGATTGCTCATTACAACAGGTGCATCCACAACAGCACTATTTAGAGTTATTTTTCAAATTATGAAAAAGCATGAACCAACCAATGTGCTCAACCTATTTGTTAAAAGTTTTAAAGAAAACTTTCTCCTCAGCACATTGGTTTGGTTGGTGCTTATCATCATAGGTATCCCACTATTTTTCATGTATCATTATGCATTATCCATGGAAATCACATGGTTACTTATTTTAGCAATTGTATCAAGCTATCAAGTCATATTATTTTTGATTTATGTTTTTCCTACCATTGCTTTATTTAAGACAGATAAACATAGCACACTCATTAAAAATGTATTATTACTACAAAACAAAAATCTTTGGACAAATTTTAAACTATTAGGAAGTATGCTTTTTGTCATTTTACTCATCTTATTTGTCCATAACATGTTTTTGATTTTAGCAGTTGGCCTTTATGGTGTTTTGATAAGCTTTCACCTTAAAAAAGTATTTCTCCCCTATCTAAAAGACTTAGGGGAAATAGACGAAGAGGAAGGTATTTGAGAAATGGCCTATTTAAATTTTAAATCTCTATACGATAAGTATCCCCATATTGAGATTAAATCCTATCATAGTGATCAATTATACAAAAATCAAGAAGAGATTCTTAAAGTTTTTCAAAACATCAAAGAAGGCATTATCATCTTTGAAACATATCCTGGTATTGATTTAACAGTCTTATTAAAAGACATCATTAATCCACTAAAAGCTGATGAAGTTATATGTATCGAAGAATTTAGTCACAGAGAAGAAACCATTGATGATATGCTTAAACATCATTTAACTGATGATCGCGTATTTGGTGTGATGAGTCATCACACGATACATGATTTTTATCCTAAAGAAATCATTGCTTCAATCAATAAAAGATTAAAAACGCAAAAAGGATTGACCATTGTTTATGGTTTTGGTGCGAGTCTTATTCATGGGACACATCTTGTCCATGTATCACTGACGAGATGGGAAATTCAGTTAAGATATCGAAAAGGCTTAACAAATTTTAAGAAACACAATCCAAAAGAAGATATTTTAAGAAAATACAAACGTGGCTTTTTTATCGAATGGCGTGTTGCTGATCGAATCAAAGAAAGCTTTTTACCACATGCAAATTACATCATTGATTATAATGATTTAAGTCAACCAAAAATGATTACAAGAGAACTTTATGTTGCCTCTTTAGATCATGCTCTTATGAGACCCTTTAGAATGGTACCTTATTTTGATCCAGGTGTATGGGGTGGTCAGTGGATGAAAGAAGTGTGCAATTTGGACAAAGATGAACAAAATTACGCATGGAGTTTTGATGGTGTACCTGAAGAAAATAGCATGCGTTTTAAATATGGAGAAACCATTTTTGAGATACCTGCACAGGATTTAGTGGATTATGCACCTGAAAAATTGATGGGTAGTCGAACGCATGCAAGATTTGGTAAGAAATTCCCCATTCGATTTGATCTTTTAGATACGATGGGTGGCGGTAATCTTTCCTTGCAAGTCCACCCTCTCCAAGAATACATATATGATAAATTTGGTATGCCTTATACACAAGATGAATCATATTATATATTAGATACAGAAGATGATGGTACAGTCTATTTAGGCTTTAAAGAAAATGTTGACAAGAAAGCTTTTGAACATGATTTAAGAAAAGCACAAAGAGGCGATGCTATGTTTCCTGCAGAAACATATGTCAATATTTACAAAGCTAAGAAGCATGATCACTTTTTAATTCCTGCAGGAACCATTCACTGTTCTGGTAAAAACACATTGGTCTTAGAAATTAGCGCAACAGCTTATATTTTTACGTTTAAACTTTGGGACTGGGGAAGAGTAGGATTAGATGGCAAACCTCGTCCTGTACATCTAGAACATGGATTTAAAGCCCTACAATATGATAGAGATACAAATTATGTGAATAAAGAGCTTTATAATGCTATCACAAAAGTAAGTGATACCGAAGAAATCACAGGTTTACATGAAAGAGAATTTTTAGAAACAAGACGATATCATTTTAATGATACCGTTGACATTGATACGTATTGTTCTGTCAATATGGGGAATCTTGTTGAAGGACAAAAAGCAATCATTGAGTCTATAGATGGTTCTTTTGAACCCTATGAAATTCATTATGCTGAAACATTTTTAATTCCAGCGACAATTTCTAAATTTAGAGTGCGTTGTTTAGATAAGTCATGTAAAATCATTAAAGCACACGTGAGGTAAGCTATGCCTTATATCATTATTGGATTTTTAGTCATTATGATACCTTTATCATCCTATCTCTTTTTTAAGCGTGGCAAGAAAAAAGGGATGGATGATTTTTTAGCACTTTTAATTAAAAGTGGTTATGATGCAAAGGTCAAATCTTTTAAAACACAAAACAAAATCGTCAAAAAAGGTGGTATCGTCTTTGTAGGTGATTCAATCACTCAAGATTTTAATGTTTATGAGTATTTTCCAGATTTTTTAGTCTATAATCGTGGTATCGGTGGCGATACGACTAAAGGTTTACTTGAAAGACTGGATGTTTCTATATTTGAATTAGAACCTAAAGCAGTTGTTTTACTCATGGGAACCAATGATTTTGCAGTTTTAAATGATGATATTAATACGATTTATGATAGAATGAAAGAAGTCTGCAAGACTATTTCAATGCGTCTACCAAACGCTAAAATATATCTAGAGTCTATATACCCAGTCAATCCAAAAATGGATATCATGAGTGTAGGAAACAGAAAAAATCATCACATTGAAAAGCTTAACGAATTATATCAAACTATTCCTAATATTATTTATGTTGATTTATATCATGCTTTATTAGATGAAAATCATTTACTTCATCCTAAATATACTGTTGAAGGACTTCATATAAACCATGAAGGTTATCAATTGATTTCATCAATACTTAAAACATTCATTAAAAATGAGACGTCCAAGTGAGGTGCATATGGATATTATATTTTTAGAGCCAACATTTAAAGAACGTATATGGGGTGGCGATAAGCTTAAATCTTTTGGCTATCATTTACCATTTCAACACACAGGAGAATGCTGGGCAATATCTGCACATAAAAATGGTGAGTCTATTGTAAAAAACGGTCCTTATCAGGGAAAACCTTTAAGTATAGTCTATCAAAATGAACGTCATCTATTTGGAAATATCCAACACGATGTCTTTCCATTACTTATTAAAATATTGGATGCTGAAGATGATTTATCTGTACAAGTCCATCCAGATGATCACTATGCCAAAGAAGTTGAACATGATTTAGGTAAAACAGAATGTTGGTATGTGCTTGATGCAGCACCTGATGCCCATATCATTTATGGACACAGAGCACAAACTAATGAAGCATTTAAAAAGATGATTGATGAAGGTAAATGGGATGAGTTGCTAATTAAAAAGCATGTTAAAAAGGGTGATTTCATTTACGTGCCATCAAAGACAATTCATGCTTTAGGTAAGGGACTGCTCATATTAGAAACGCAACAATCATCTGATACTACCTATAGACTTTATGATTATGATAGAAAAGATGCTTTAGGAAAGACTAGAGAACTACATATCGAAAAATCTATCGAGGTTGCACGAATACCTCACATAGAGGAAAAAATCGATCAAAAAGAAGAACACTTTGGTTCATCAAAACTTATCACATTGATTGATAATCGATTCTTTAAAGTAATGCACTTAAAGACCAAAGATCAACTTAAAATACCTCATCAGCATTTTACGCTTGTGAGCGTCATTGATGGATTTGGTAAAATCAATGGTCAAAAGATTAAAAAAGGTGATCATTTCATTATCACTACATTAACAAAAATGCTTGATATTGAAGGTAGACTAGAATGTATCATGTCTAGCACACACTAAAACAAAGGAAGTCCGCTGGACTTCCTATTTTGTTAAGGATTCTAGTAAATATTTAGCAGCCTCTTGAGGACCCTTCATTTCATATCCAGGTATCGCAAGCTTGGTATATAACTCACCCACCTTAACACCTTGTTTAAATAAATCTTCAAAATATGCGATAAGTAGTGGATCTGTAATCTTTTCTCTTTGCACAGGTCCAAAGGGATTTGCAAAATAACTTTTAACGATACCAACCTCTGAGGTTGTACCTTTAGCCATACGTTCGCCACGTCTAAAGACATCTAAGGCTTCATCTGGCTTTTCAAATAGCTTTAAGCCGACATTTTCATCTTTATAGTTATTTGCATATAAGACCAAATCAATTTTGTGATCTTGCATGACAAAATTATAATAGCTAATAGGTAGAATGACTCTTGCGTTGGTTTGATCTGGATTTAAGAAGATCGCTCGATCCATTTCTTGATAGGCATAGCCTGCATCTAAGTCATCTAATCTCACGAATGCACCAATTTCAGTGCCTTGAGCGTATACTTTAGCACCTTTATAATAAAACGTGCCCATATCGTCAAATACGACTTTCATTTCTTTAATATAATCTTTACCAATCACCCTTAATGCTTCTAGTGATTCTGATTTTCCAGCACCACTGTCGCCAATAACGACGATGTTTTTTGTTTCGTTATTTTTTAGAATAACTGAAACCATCGCGCCATGGATCGGTAGCTTCTTTTGATCAATCATATGGACATTGTGAAGTGTAAGTAGCATTTTTTTCAAGTATCCAAAATAATCATTTTTATCATTTCTACTGACAAAGCCTATATAAAGATCTTCCTCTTTATCATGATAGAATGTACAATCATACTCATGTTCTCTAATACCATAGACATATAAAATATCTGGCTTTTTGTCTTTAAATGCCTCATAAGAAGCAACTTCAAATAAATTAGATAATCCAATCCCGTGATGTAAAAAATCTCTATGAATATAGACAAAGGCTAATAACGGTCCGATTTTTACTGGATAAGCAAAATAATGGAGCTTGTTGATATTTAGATCCTTTAAAGGATTATGATCAATTTCTTGAAATAAACCGGATCTTGTATTACTTTTAGAATAAATCATAAATGGTGGTCTTGTTAATACACTTGTGATAAATCCTACATTTTGAAGATTAGCATAAGTCTCATTATATGAGAAGCGATGCGGGACATATAAAATATTAGCGTTTACGCCTGCAGGAAGCTGACGATACACATCATAAGGATGTCCTAATAAGTTTTGTGAGATGGTTCGATATAGATATAAGATTTTAGCATTAAAGTTATCAGCTGCATGTATAAAATCAGCTGTCTTAGCTGTTTGATGATAAAGCTTAGAAGAAGCCATGAGACCAAAGCGCTCTAACTTTCTCCAGTAATCATAAAACTTTTCTGTTAGATGATAGAGTGTTTCTCTTTTCTTTAAGAGATGATGAAGCTCATGATTTTTCTTATAGACACTTTCAAAATCATAGATTAAAAGAAGCTTATAGGTATCTAGGATTTCTTGAACTCTAATACCTTTAAGTTCTGTCATGATGATATCTTTGTTTTTTCTTAAAAGCTTTATATATTGAACTAAAACGGCTTCAAAGCTCTTTGATTGAATAATCGTAACCTCTGAGTCACATAGTGATGCATCAAAGTTTATTAATGCGTAGTTTTCTGTTAAGTGAAATTTTTTCATGTTATGATCCTTTCTTAGGTGACACCTTGTTCGTGCATCGCTTTCGCTATCTTTTTGAAGCTAAGGATGTTCGCACCACAAAGTAAATTGTTAGGTTCGTTATATCTTCTTGCTGTTTCATAGATATCATGAAACATCTTATTCATGATATCCTTTAAAATCGTATCTACCTTTTCATAAGAGTAGTTATAAAATTGATTGTTTTGTGAGATTTCAAGACCTGAGACTAAGACACCACCTGCATTGGCTGCTTTTGCAGGTCCAAAGAGGATATTGTTTTCTAAAAGTAAGTCAATAGCTTCTTTAGTTAAAGGCATATTTGCTCCTTCTGAAACCATAAGAACGTTGTTTTTAATGAGATGTTTGACATCTTTGTCATCTAATTCATTTTGAGTTGCACAAGGTAGTGCAACATCACAAATTATTTCCCAAAGCTTTTTAGGATTCTTTTGATAGGTAGCGTTTGGGTAAGTATCTAGATATGTTTTGATGTTTTCCCTTTTAACTTCTTTAATCTCTTTAATGATTTTGATATCGATGCCAGTAGCATCATGAATGATGCCTTCTGAATCACTCATGCCTATAACTAAACCACCAAGATCAATCACTTTTTCTGCAGCGTAAATAGCGACATTACCTGATCCTGAGATGATCACCTTTTTATCTTTAAAGTCAGTTGCATAAACTGTTTTAAGTGCTTCATTTGTAAAATAGACTAGCCCGTAACCTGTGGCTTCCTTTCTAACGTAAGAACCGCCATAAGATGTGCCTTTACCAGTTAAAACAGAAGAGACTTGATTTTTAAGCTTTTTATAATATCCATAAAGATACCCGATTTCTCTACGGCCAACACCAATGTCACCTGCTGGAACATCAATGTCTTCGCCTATGTGATGATAAAGCTCACTCATAAACGCTTGACAAAAACGCATGATTTCTTGGTCACTTCGTCCTTTTGGATTAAAATCAGATCCACCTTTCGCACCACCCATAGGTAGTGTTGTAAGTGCATTTTTAAATGTTTGTTCAAATGCTAAGAATTTTAATATGGAAAGATTTACTGAAGGGTGAAATCTTAAACCACCTTTAAAGGTACCAATCGCTGAATTAAATTGAACGCGGTAACCTCGATTGACTTCAACGTCACCTTGGTCATTTGTCCAAGAGACTCTAAATGTTATAACTCTTTCTGGCTCTAAAAGTCTTTCAATGATGTTTTCTTTAATCACATATGGATAATCATCAACAACGTGTTCTAATGATTCTAAAACTTCATAAACAGCTTGATGGAATTCAGGTTCATGAGGTGTACGTAAAAGTAATGTGTCATAAGCCTTTTTTAAATATGGATGTTTCATAAATCAAACCTCCCTTATCTTAACATTATACCATAGATGCCTGTTTTCATGAAAACAAGGCATCCACCTTTCATTGATAGATAAAGCATTATACTACTGTATTTTTTAGTGGATTTGATGTAAAATAAGAGTACAAAAACGTACCCCTAAAGGAAAGATAATCTATGTCACTTCAAGAGAAAGCAACAGATCTTGTTTTAAATGCTAAATATCCTGCAAAAACCCCCGTGCAAGCACTTGCTTTCACGCCTTTTTTGATGGATCAAGGTGTCCATCAAATCAATCTAAATTATACGTATGTCAATAAATTAGATAGTGCGATTGATATTTTCGTAAGAAGACCCACCTGGTCTGGGGATATAGGCTCTGGAAATAACTTTACAGCGATTCATGAGCTATATATTAGAACAGATCTAAATTTAGGTGGTAGTGGGTTAAATTATAGAGATCCAGCTAATCCTACAACTTTTTCTCCTGAACTCTTAGAAGCGATTGAATCAGGTGCCAGAGTGCCTTTTGATCCTAATAATCCTGAAGCATTTCAGATCCATCACATTAATGGCAATGTTGAGCCTTTTAGATCAGATCCCAATAATTTAATCTTTGTCACAAATGAAGAAGCAGCAAGAATCAATAATGGGACATCAACAAACACTTATGAAACGCAAAACTATGATGCGATTATTAGTAGATCTCTAATTAGAGCAAACGGAGCTATCTTTTTTAAAACTTTATGGACTGTTTCTTGGATGGGCTTTTTATTAGGCTTTTTATCTGAGCTTATCTACACGATCTTTATGATCGGTATGAATAGAAAAAAATTTAAGAAAACCCAAATTAAAGAGATTGGGTTAAATCTATTATTTGCAGGTATATTAATGGGCTTTTATTCAGCACTCATTTGGTCATTAAATCTACTTTTATATCTTATGATCTTTAGATTCGCAAGAGATATCATTAATCAGTCTCAAATCATTATGTTAGCTGCCTTAATTAATTTAGCCTTACTATGGACAGCACAGTGGATTATGAGCCTTCATGCTGAAAATAGTAGAGAAAAAGAAACCATGCAAGCTGATGGACATAAGCGTATTTGGTATCTAATCATCACATTCTTTATTGTGATGATAGGATATACAACTTTAGGCTTTTTAGGTGGTGTCCTTGCATTAGGTTTAGTTAGAATATTATTTGGTAATAAGAAGTATCACTTAGTAGGCTAAAAAAAAGAACTCTGGAAAGCTTCCAGAGTTTTTGCTTTTAAATATCTTTGGTATAGCAACGTCTTCTTTTATGCTCAATAAATTCAAAGTTTTTCCATTGATTTTGAATGGCATCATTTAATTCTAATTCAGGTCCAGTTTCAGCGTATCTTACGTTATGTTTAAGACCTTCTAAAATACCATCTTCCCAAATCATCGCGATGATGCCATGACCTTGATGCTTTGGATCGATAGCAATGAAATATAAATCAATCACGTCATATTTTTTTAAGCCTCTTAAGATATGCCACCAGCCAAATGGAAACAAATGTCCATTTGCTTTTTTATTAGCTTCTGCTAAGCTTGGCATAATCACAGTAAAGCCTACGACTTTCTTATCTTTATCTAAGACAAACCATAAATAATTTAATTGAACAAGTTGAATCACTTGTTTTATATAATAGTCCATGACCTTATTTGTAATAGGGAAGAAGCCATATAGTTCATTGAATGCGACATTGTACATTTCAAAGGCTTCATAGACATATTTAAAGACTTCTTTTTTGGTTTTACATTTGATAAGCTCATAGCCATAACGTTTTCTTGCGATTTCTGCACCACGTGTCACTTTTTCAGGAATAGATGTAGGCCACATGATTTGTTTTTCTGTCCAATCGACATCTTTAACAAAGCCTAGTTTTTCCATATGTTCCATATAATAAGGATGATTATAAATCGTAATAAACATGTTTAATTGGTCAAACCCATCAACAAGCATGCCTTGTCTATCTAAATCGGTAAATCCAATAGGACCAATCAGTTTATTCATGCCCTTTGCTTTAGCCCAATTAGTCACTTGATTGATTAAGGCTTTTGTGACTTCAATATCATCAATCATATCTAATCTTGTAAAACGTCCTGTTTTAATCTTATAAGCATCATTTAACTTATGATTAATAATCCCTGCAATACGTCCAACAATCTTACCATCATGATATGCAAGATATCTCACTGCTTCACAGTATTCAAAAACAGGGTTTTTCTTCTCATTAAAAACGTTTCTTTCATCTAAAGATAAAGCAGGGACATAAAAAGGATTTTTCTTGTACATTTTATTAGGAAATTCAGTAAAACGGATACCATCTAATGTGGTTTTAACTTCTTTGATTGTGATCACTTTGAAATCCACCTCACTCACATGAGATTATTTTAACTTAATTTACCAAAAACTGCAATGTTTAACTAATTTACTTGGACAAAATATATTTTATGTTATAATAGATAAGGCTATGAAACAAAAAGTATACGTACCAAAAGGAGTAAAACATGAAAGTAGAAAAATTAACAAGTAATAGCGTCAAATATACATTTGATGTCACACCACATGAGTTTGAACATGGGTTAGATCATGCATTCGATCATGTACAAAAAGACGTTGAAGTCAAGGGCTTTAGAAAAGGTCATGTACCAAGAAATATTTATGAAACAAAATTTGGTGTTGAATCTTTATTTGAAGATGCATTAAACCATGTGCTTCATCATAAGTATCACGAAGCTCAAAATCATCCTGAGTTTGAGATCGTTGGTCAACCTGATATTGATATCGATTGGAAAAACGTAAAACGTGGGGAAACATTTAGTGTATCTATTGTAGCTCCTGTAAAACCAGAAGTCACTTTAGGTCAGTATAAAGGTATTGAAGTAGACAATGTTGATACAACTGTGACAGATGCTGAAGTTGAACAAGCAATCAATAAGCTTTTATCACAAAACTCAGAATTATCACCTAAAGAAGGTGCTTTAGAGTTAGGCGATACAGCAATCTTTGATTTTGAAGGCTTTTTAGATGGTACACCATTTGAAGGCGGTAAGGCTGAAAACTATCAATTAGAAATTGGTTCTAACCAATTTATCCCAGGCTTTGAATCACAAATGGTAGGATTAAATCCTGGTGATGAAAAAGATATTAACGTCACTTTCCCAGAAAACTATCAAGCAGAAAATTTAGCTGGTAAACCAGTTGTCTTTAAGATTAAGCTTCATGAAGTAAAATCTAAGGTTAAAGTTGAATTAAATGATGATTTTGTTGCATCATTAGAAAAAGAAAACGTTAAAACAGTAGATGAACTTAAAGCATCTACTAAAGCTGATCTTTTAAAATCAAAAGAAGAAAATGCGAAAAACCAAATTGCTGAACAAGCTATCAATAAGCTCATTGAATCATCAACTATGGATATTCCAGAAGTGATGATTACTGAAGAAATTGAAGCTGCTAAAAAGAATGTTGAAAACCAAGCGAAACAATATGGCTTAGAAATGGATATGTTCTTACAATTATCAGGTGTCGATAAAGAAACATTTGAAGCGCAACTTAAAACAGAATCAGAAAAGCGTGTGAAGACAACGTTAGTGATTGAAGCGATTGCTAAAAAAGAAACATTTGAAGTAAAAGATGAAGAACTCGTCACGCAATATGAGGAATTATCAAAACGCTATAATATGCCTGTTGAAGAAATCAAAAAATACATCCCAGAAGCTCAACTTAAACAAGACGTAACCTTAAATAAAGCATATCAATTCGTGATTGATTCAGTCGTTAAAAAGTAAATGAAGGGGCCTTGTCCCTTCTTTTAAAAAAATGTGATTGGCACTCGTGCTAATCGATTGCAAATTTAAAAAGATATGCTATAATAAAAATAGATTAAAAAAGGATGTGAAAAGAGATGGAACTACAAAAAAGTCTACCTGCGATTGTCGTTAGGGGAACCATACCAGTTCCTAATAATGATTTTAGAATTGAAGTAGGTCGTAAGATTTCCCTTAAGGCAGTGGAAGAAGCAGAAAAGAACTTCGGATCCTATGCGATTGTTTTAATACAAAAGAATCCTATGATAGAAGAACCTACCATTGACGATTTAGAGCCTTATGGGGCACTTGTTAAGGTTCAAATGAAAATTAAATTACCAAATGATGCCTATAAAGTCAAATTTAATGTCATCTCAAGAATCAAGGTCAAAGAGTATTTTTTAACTGACCCTTATTTTGTGGTGGAATATGAAGAAATTGAAACTGAACCAGGCAATGTAGATGAAGAAGTTACTTTGGTTAAGATGATTGTACAAGAGGTTGCAAATCATGCACAAACCATTTTAGTACCCAATAATCAAGTCTTAGAAAAAGTCCAACAAGGCTTATCTACTGAAAAAATATGTGATATTGTGGTCTTTAACTTAAAGAGTCCAGACCAAACCAAATATCGCTATTTAGAAGAAAGCAACTTAAATAATCGTTTACGCATGCTCTTAGAAGATATCAATAAGCAAAAGATGATTGTTGATCTTGAACAAAAGATTAATGATGAAATCAAAAAGTCCATTGATGAAAATCAAAAGGAATACTATTTAAGAGAAAAGATGCGTGCCATTCAAAATGAGTTAGGCGATAAAGCGAAAAAAGAAGAAGAGATTGATGAGCTAAGAACAAAAATTTTAGCTGCTAAAATGCCTAAAGCGATTGAAGAAAAAGCACTTCAAGAATTAAATAGATATCAATCTACACCAGCAGCTATGGCTGAATCATCTATCATTAAGACGTATTTAGATTTACTTGTTGATCTTCCTTGGAAGAAAGCAAGCAAGGATAACTATGATTTAAAGAAGGTTAAAGATAAATTAGATGAAAATCATTATGGCTTAGAGAAAGTCAAGGAACGTATTATTGAATATCTAGCTGTTAAGATTATGACGAAACGTAATCCACAGACGATTTTATGTTTAGCAGGGCCTCCAGGGGTCGGTAAAACATCCTTAGCGATTTCAATCGCTGAAGCCTTAAACAGAAAGTTTGTCAAACAATCCTTAGGTGGGGTGAGAGACGAATCTGAGATTAGAGGCCATAGAAGAACCTATATTGGCGCGATGCCAGGTCGTATCATTAAGGGTATGAAGGATGCAAAAACTGTCAACCCTGTCTTCTTATTAGATGAAATCGATAAGATGAGTAGCGATTATAAAGGTGATCCAGCATCTGCGATGCTAGAGGTTTTAGATCCTGAACAAAACGCGAAATTTAGTGATCACTATTTAGAAGAACCTTATGATTTATCTCAAGTCTTATTTATTACAACCGCAAACTACTTAGAAAATGTACCAGCACCACTTCGTGACCGTATGGAGATTGTAGAATTATCTTCTTATACAGAACAAGAAAAATTCCAAATTGCTAGACGTCATTTACTTAAGAAGCAATTAAAAGCTCATGGTATGAAAGAAGCACAGTTTTCAATTACAGATGATGCCATTTATTTCATCATCCAAAGATACACAAGAGAAGCTGGCGTTAGAGAGCTTAACCGCTTTATTGGTGCTTTAATTAGAAAATCCATAAAGGAAATTCTTTTAACAAAGGTAGAAGCTGTACATATTTCAGTTGATAACATTGAATCATATATCGGTAAAGCTAGATTTACACATAACTTAGCTGACGAAAAAGAACAAATCGGTGTAGCAACAGGTCTTGCTTACACAGCTTTTGGTGGAGACACTTTACCTGTAGAAGTTACTTACTATAAAGGTAACGGTAAACTCGTCTTAACTGGCAAGCTTGGTGATGTGATGAAGGAATCTGCTCAAACAGCATTATCCTTTGTTAAATCTAAAGCGAAAGCCTTTGAAATCAATGAAGATTTATTTAATCAAAATGATTTCCACGTCCACGTCCCTGAAGGTGCCATTCCAAAAGATGGTCCATCTGCAGGTATTACGATTGCGACTGCGATTTATTCAGCAGTCACACAGCGTTATGTGAAAAAAGAAGTCGGCATGACAGGTGAGATCACCCTTCGTGGTTATGTTCTTCCAATTGGTGGCTTAAAAGAAAAGTCTATTGCAGCACATAGAAGTGGGCTAAAGACAATTTTAATTCCAAAAGATAATGAAAAAGATATTGATGATATTCCAGAAGAAGTCAGAGATGCACTAGAGATTATCCCAGTTGAAAATGTCACTGATGTCTTCCAATATGCCTTAAGATAAGGTATAATGAAGTAGTCCAAAAGACTACTTTTTTATATAGGGAGATATGTTATGATTAAACAAGCAAGTTACTTAACTTCCGTTGTTCATCCAAAGGATGCACCAAGTGATTTACCCCATGTGCTACTTTTAGGACGCTCTAATGTAGGAAAGAGTTCTTTTATTAACGCGATTACTAATCGTAAAAATTTAGCAAGAGTGTCTAACACACCAGGTAAGACACTGACTTTAAATATTTATGATTTCGATAGAAAGTATTATGTCGTAGATGCTCCAGGGTATGGCTATGCGAAAAGATCGAAATCAATGAAAGATGATTTTATTATCATGATTGAGCATTTTATCTTAGACAATCCTAATTTAAAGCTCATCATCATGCTTATTGATTTTAAAATTGGACCAACCAAAGATGATTTAGAAACCTATTTATTTTTGATTACCTTAAACTTACCTTTTATTGTGGTTTGCACCAAACAAGATAAAGTGCCTAAAACACATCAATATAAACAAGAAAAAGTGATTAGACAAGCATTACATGATGCACTTCATATCATTAGCTATTCCAATGTCACTAAAAATAATGTAGAATATATATTAGAGACGATAGAAAACTATATCATCTAAAATTAGAGGGGGGAACTTCTATGAAAAAAATGATAACATGCATAGCGATTTTCTTTTTCGCTATGTTTTTTTATGCCTGTAAAGATAAAACCATCACTGTGAATTTTGACACAAGAGGTGGCACTGAAGTTGAAAGTATTGTTTTAGCTAAAGAAGGAGAGCTTTTAGATTTACCTTTGGTAGAAAAAGAAGGTCATTATTTTCGCGGCTGGTATTATGATCCATCAGGACTACGTGCTTATGATGGCAAAGTCTATGATGGTATAACACTTTATGCATCATGGGAAAAAAGACTTTATCAAGTCACATGGGTTTACGAAGATGAACATATCATAGAAAATGTTTTTTATGGCGAAGGCGTGAACTTTCCATATACCTCTATTTATGATGATTATGTCATCGAAGGATGGTATCTAGATGAAGATTTTGAGACTAAAGCTGAGATTCCATTTTTTATGCCCGCAGAAGATCTGATGCTTTATGCAAAAACAGAGGATAAAAATCTCTATATCGAAAGACAAAGTGCCTTACTTTTAAATGAAGAGAGTGTTTTCTTGATGATTGATATCTATCATGAATCATTTCCAAATCCCATTGAGACACATACATATAGAAAAAATGATGGTGAAGTCATCATGAGTCATAGTTATTTTAATGGCGTATCTTATGATTATGAGTCTGTTTATCTATCCCTAGTTTATAACGGGACCTATCACGCAAAATCTTATTTTCCGGGATGTCAAAAAAAGGAAGCTTATGATGATTCCTATTTAGAAAATGATTATTATCATCAAAAAGCAAAGGTTATTGCAAGTTTATTTTCAGATATGACTAAATTTGAGCAAGATGGTGATGTTTTTATCTTAAAAGATCTTTATATGCTTGAACTTACAAAGGCTTATCACGGTAACAATCAAGATGAAGTTCTATTAGAAAATGTCAAATTAGAATTAGAAATTGATTTATTCATGAAAACACATATTAAAGTTAGCTTTACCGACTTAAAGTATCATTATGATGTTCTATATGATTTTAGAAGTATTGGTAGCACTCAAACATTCTTTGATGAACCTAATACTTGCATGATGGATGATAGACAAGGCGTCACTGATGATAAGATAAAGCTTGGTATGCTTTTGTATGATAATTATCCTTCTAAGCAAGTTAAAGAGTTTATAACAAATTATATTGAGTTTGTTAATAGCGAAGGTGGCATCCATGGAAGAAGTATTGAACTTATCTCATATGAGTTTCTATACGGTCAAAATGATTTAGTCACATACACAAGAAAATTGATGTTAGAAGATCAAGTGTTCGCTATCATCATGAGTGATCTTATGTTTGCAAATAGTGAAGTGACAGAACTACTTAGTCTTTATGAGGATTTTCCTATCTTAGGTATCGAAAATGTTTTAAATTATCCACCTAATATAGAGCTCAGTGATCAAGTCTTTTTTACAAATCCTTCCTATAAGGATGATGGCTTGATGGCTTTATTAAGAGCCTTAACAAGTGATATTTATAAAGATGAAGAAAATGAGCCTTTAAGTGAAAATGATCAGGTAGCAATCATCCATAGTGGTTTTTCTAGTATCACAGCGACTGCTGATTTTCAAAATTTCATCTATGAATATGATATTACCCCTAAATTTGAAATGTTTAGATTTACCTCAATCACCGATTTAGCTGTTGATGAAATCATGCGAGAAGTAGAAGATTTTAATCCAGCATCGATCGTTTTATATCTTTATAGTTTTGAAATACCTAAAGTGCTTTTATGGATGGAACAGCATGACTTTCATGTACCAGTCTTTTTAACAACCATTGGTACTGAACTTAGCTCTACACTTTTAGATCAGTTATCCATGCCAATCTATATGAATGAAGATATATCTATCTATAATCTAGATGGCACTTACACCACTTCATATCTCTCATATCAAAATTTGATGTCATCTATGGGATATACACCAGTGACTAGACCATCTTTAGATTTATATCAAACATTACATGCTATCTTTTATGATCTACTCTTTGAAGTTGGTGATGATTTATCGCATGAGACATTATGGACATACCTTCACAAAGAAACAATCGATCTTTATTTTGGTGGAGAGCTTAAATTAAGCAAACCTTATAGAAAATCCCATTTTGATATAAGTTATTTACTAACTACATATGAAAATGGCAAGTGGATTATTATTGATGATTACAGATTCATTGATGATTTAGCCTTAGAGCTTAAATCCTAAAAAAGGAGCATTGTATGAAAAAATTAATTTATGTAGTGATGTCATTCATGTTTTTAATTTTTTTATCATCATGTCAAAAAGAAATGGTAACCATTTCGTTTAATGCACTTTATGTAGATAGTCCTAATCCAATCATAGTTGAACGAGGTATGTCATTTTCATTTCCTACCCCAGTAGAGCGTGTAGGCTTTTCGTTTGATGGTTGGTATGAAGATGAAAACTATCTTGTAGAAGCTAAAGAAAGTTATGAAGAGAATATAACATTATATGCTAAATGGTATGCTAATACATATACTATCACCTTTGATACACAAGGTGGTGATCCTGTAGAGCCCATGACTTATAACTATATGCATATCATCAATCTACCAGTGACCAGTAAAGATGGATATATCTTTGAAGGATGGTATTTTGAAGATACTCCTAGTCATATTTTAAAAGGTGAAGCCTTAATATATAAGACTGGTGGCACATTAATCGCAAGCTATGAAAAAGATTATGAATCAGAACTACTTAACATGTTAAATGAGATTAAAGATGCTGATTCAATCAGTTTATTTGCCATTTCAACCATAGATATCTACCCATCCTACATCAAGGTAGAACATGTTGCTAAAGATGGTGATCTCTATTATGTTTCATATCAAGAAGAAAGTGACATCTTTTATCAATATGTAGATATGACGAATGAAAAGCTATATATGCAATTTGATTATTATCCAGATTTCTTTGTTGAAAAGTCCATGAGTGCGTATGCGAATTTAGGACCCGATTATTATGAGCAAGCCATGAAATTAGTGAATCCAAATTTAAATATGTCATGGTTTGATGTCGTTGATGGCAAATTTGTTTTAAGAGACTTAATGTTATATAGCTATCAACAAACATATACGAAACTTAATCATCCAATGACATTGATCTCAGATGTGACTTATGAAGTTTTGGATGATAAATTAGTTGTTTCCATTCAAAGTTTTTATGGTGATGGTTCTAAAACAGTATTTGAATATGAATTAATTAATGAAACGATAGTAGAATTACCAGATGATATTTATGAAGCACCACTTATTCAAGGCATCGAAAATAATCATATGAAGCTAGGTTTTCTGCATCCTGGAGATTTGAATAGTTTAGCAAGACTTCAATCTTTAAATGCTTATATAAATAGTATCAATTTAAATGGTGGCATTCATGGCATGACCTTTGAAATTGTGTCATATAGCCATCAAAATAGTAAAGCACTATCGATAGAATCAATGAGAAAGCTTTTATTTGAAGATCAAGTCTATGGACTGATCATGTCTGATTTATCAAAAGCATTTCCAGAAATGATGGAGTTATTAAGCATTATCCCAAATTTTCCAATCTTAGGTTATCAAAATGCTGATCCATATGCATCATTCTTTCCATTTGTTGAAAACATTTACCCAATGACATTTAATTATAGAGATGAAGTTAAAGTGCTTTTACATCATGCGCTCAACTTGGACGTTTTTGGACCTCTTGGTAATGAGTTACTTAATGAAAGTGATGGCATTGGAGTGATTTATGATGTATCATATGGTTTCACAATTACAGAAATCCTTCATGAGCTTAGATATCTTGATCTTAATGATAGAGTGACCATCCATCAATTTATTCAAGAGCCTTTAGAGGTAACTATCCAATATGTCATAGATCGATTCAAAGATCAAGATTTAAAAATCATATTTATGTATACATCTTTATTTTCGACAAATGATATGTTGTTAGCCTTAGAAGAAAATGATATTCATGTACCAGTATTCTTATCTTCATTAGCTGGAAATTATGATAAGAGTTTAGCAAGTAATCTTTCATTTCCTGTGTACACTATTCAAAATTATCATATCTATGATGATTTGGGCGAAGAAACAGATAACTATCAAGCGTTTAAAGAAATGATGAATGATGATATCAATTTATATACAGGTGTATCCATTGAAGCTTATCAATACTATCAACCGATCTTTGAAAGTATCTTTAAAAATTTAAGCAGCTATGCATATACTGATTTAATGGATTATATCAACACGAGTGAGATAGAAACACCTTTTGGCGGCATCGTTGATTATCGTGATCAGAAACGTGAAGTTTCCTTTGCACTCTATCAAATTGGTGAAACACATTTTATCGAAGTTTTACCTTATCAAACCTTGTCTTATTATCGAGAAATATCATAATATTCATTTTTTTGGTATTATTTAGAAAAATTTGCTATAATAAACACACCTAGAAGCAAAAAAGAAAGATTTTTATATAAAGGTGTGTCATATGGGAAAAGTATTAATTATGACAGATTCTACCGCAGATTTGTCGAAAGAAATCTTACTAAAAAATGATATAGAATCCATTCCACTCTTTATTCGTTTTGATGAGGAAGTCTATTTGGATGGTATTGAAATTGAACCGAAGGAAATGTATCAAAAGGTTCAAGAAAAAAAGATGATGGCAAAATCATCTGGACTACGTTCAGGTGATTTTAATGTCGCATTTAGAAAGTTTTTAGCTCGAGGTTATGATATTGTTTATATAGGCATTTCCTCTAAAGTCTCTGGTTCGATTCAATCTGCTGAGATTGCAAGAAATTCGATCGATCAAGAAAGAATCCATATTGTGGATTCACTAAATTTATCTGGTGGACTTGCTTATCTTGTGTTAAGAGCTGTTGAATTAAGAAATGATGGACTTGGTGCTTTAGAAATTAAAGAAGCGATCGAAGCACTCGTACCCTATGTGAAGTCATATTATATTATTCCAAGTCTTGATTATTTATATATCGGAAAGAAAATTACTAAAGCACAAAGATTCTTTGGGAAACTAAGATCTACGAAACCAATGATTACTGTTCATAATGGCGAGGTCATTATGCATTCAAAGCCTCATGGCACCATCGAAAAAGCCATTGATCATATGTTAAAAACGATCTTTCATAAAAATCATAAGGTGCTTAAAGATTTTTTAGTACTTTCATCATCCTATCAAGATAAAGGTATGCTATACTTAAAAGACACACTCAAAAAAACATACCACATGGAAAAATATCATCACGCATATATGGGCTGTGTGATTGCTGCACATGCTGGTAAAGGTGCCATTGGCATAAGTTATATAGAAAGAGATTGATGACATGAAGAAATTAATATTAATGATTATGTTTTTAAGTTTAGGATTAGCATTAGCTGGCTGTGAGTTACTCACAACATCTGATGATGGTCCTTTTATTGTGACATTTGAGACAAATGGTGGATCACTGATTGATAGCATCACAGTTGAAGAAGATGGATTGCTGATACCATCAGATACACCTTTAAGAGATGGTTATATATTTAAAGGATGGTATTTAGATCCTTCCTTTAATTATCCTTTCGCATTTAATGCTGGCGTTAGAGAATCTTTAACGCTTTATGCAAAATGGGAGAGCGAGACAAAGACCCTTGATGATATCAGAGCATTACTTTTAGAGATTTTAAATGATGAGAACTTAACGATTGCTGATCAAGAAGTGATTGAGGCGATACTCATAACTTTGATTGAAGAAGGTAATCTATTAGACCAAGAAGCTATCATACATGCGATATTAAATGAAATTGATGTCGTATCCTTATATGAAAAACATATGATTGATACCATTGAACACGCAAGAACATCGACAGTCATGATTGAAACCTATGCATTAGGCAGTGTTGATGGTAGTGGCTCAGGTGTGATTTATAAAAAAGTTGGTAACACGTATTACGTCTTAACCAACGAGCATGTCATCCAAGGCTATACATCAAATAATATTTCTATCACAATTTTTACACCTCAAGGTGAAAAAATCATCACTCGTGGGAATGTCTTAATTAAAGGTTCCACGGTCTTACATGATTTAGCAGTGTTAACCTTTACATCCTTAGATCAGTTTAATATCATGCCATTAGGCACAAAAGCATCTCTAGAAGTAGGAGAAACTGTGTTTGCGATTGGAAGTCCTTTAGACTTACCTAATTCTGTATCCAAAGGAATCATTTCTTATATCGATCGTGAGATGTGGGATGACTATGGGATGGATACCATCACTATCCAGCATACTGCAGCGATTAATCCTGGTAACTCTGGTGGTGCATTAATTGATATCTATGGTAACTTAATTGGTATTAACACGATGTCATATGTGGATGAATATGTTGGTGAAGGTATTACAGATTTAAATTTTGCTGTTCAAATTGATATTATCTTAGCACAGCTTCCTATCTTAGAAAATTAGAACCTTTGAGGTTCTTTTTTTATTTATATTGACAAACTTTTTCAATAATGCTATACTTAATTTAGAATTAAGGTATGCCTTAATATCTTTAGAGAACATCTAGAAAGGATGACCTTTATGGCTCAGTATATTTTTCCATTTTTATTAACCCTATTTGCAGGACTATCCACCGCAATTGGTGGCGTCATTGCATTTCACAAAAAAGCAACTTCAAAGAAATTTTTAGCCTTTGCTTTAGGACTTTCAGCAGGTGTGATGATCTATGTCTCATTTATCGAAATATTTCCTAAGGCTTATGCATCGTTATCAGAGGTATATAGTGAAAAAATGGCTTATCTTTATACAACATTAGGCTTTTTCGCTGGTGTTGCACTCATTGCCTTAATTGACCGTCTAGTCCCACATGCTGCAAACCCGCATGAGCAAGATGAATTAAACGTTTATGAGCACCCAGAACAAGCAACACTTCTTAGAATGGGCTTATTTTCAGCACTCGCGATTGCAATCCATAACTTTCCAGAAGGTTTAGCAACCTTCATTGGTGCTTTAGAATCACCAGCGATTGGTATTTCTATTGCAGTTGCGATTGCGATTCATAATATTCCAGAAGGTTTAGCTGTATCTATTCCTATTTATCATGCGACAAAATCAAAGAGAAAAGCTTTTATGTATTCATTTATTTCAGGACTTGCTGAACCAGTTGGTGCAGTCATAGGCTTTTTCTTACTTTATACATTTTTATCTGATTCACTCTTTGGGATTGTCTTTTCGATGGTTGCCGGTATCATGGTTTACATTTCATTAGATGAACTTTTGCCAACTGCAGAAAAACATGGTGAGCATCACATCGCTATTTACGGTTTAATTTCAGGTATGGTTGTGATGGCTATATCCTTAGTCTTATTTATTTAAGATGCTTGCTAAAGCATCATCTATATGTTAGAATAATTTTGAGAGCGAAGATGTGGAGGAGTAATCATTAACCCCTTTTAGAGACAGATTGGTTGGTGCAAAATCTGATGTGTGATGATGAAGGTCGCCATGGAGCTGATTAAATGAAGGCTAGTAGTTTAATCCGTCACTCACGTTACGAGATATTGAGGGCTAGTGCAAACTAGAACTAAGGTGGTACCGCGTATATATACGTCCTTAGATTTTATCTATGGGCGTTTTTTATTTTTTAAACCATTGGGGTATGTGTATGAAAACATTAGTAACAGAAAGATTAGTCTTAAGACCACTTAAATTATCTGATTTAGAAGCCTTTTATCATTATTGTAAAAAACCAAATATCGGACCTTCTGCAGGCTGGAAGCCTCATGAGTCCATAGAAGAATCTTTGCGTATTTTAAGAATGATGATTTCTGAACATGAGGTCTGGGGTATCACTTTAAAGCATGATGATACCTTGATTGGCACCATTGGCTTACATGCTAGAGATTTTGATATGGCCATTGATAATGCAAAGGAAATCGGGTATGTCTTAGATGATACCTATTGGGGTAAAGGCTATATGGTCGAAGCCGTTTTAAAAGTTTTAAATTATGCATTTTTAGATTTAGAACTAGATAAAGTAACATGTGGACATCACATAGAAAACATAAAATCAAAGCGTGTGATAGAAAAAACAAACCTATTTTATTACACACATGAAGAGGAAAGAAAGCATTATGATGGAACGATGATTCCAATTATGATGTATCAAATCCTAAGACACGAGTATATGGAGAAGATAATATGACAACATTAAAACCAAAATATGATTTCAAAGAAGTTGAATTAAATAGATATCAAACATGGCTAGAAAAAGGATACTTCAAGTCAGGTGATCAAAAGAAAGAGCCTTTTACTATTGTAATTCCACCACCTAATGTTACAGGTAAATTACATTTAGGTCATGCATGGGATAATACACTTCAAGATATTATCATTAGAAGAAAACGCATGATGGGCTATGATGCGCTCTTTTTACCAGGCATGGATCATGCAGGTATCGCAACGCAAGCGAAAGTTGATGAACGTCTAAAAAAACAAGGAATTTCTAGGTATGATTTAGGCCGTGAAGGCTTTTTAAAACAAGCTTGGGCATGGAAGGATGAATATTCAAATTTCATTCGTACACAATGGGCAGCGTTAGGTAATTCACTAGATTATACGAAAGAACGTTTTACCTTAGATGACAAATTAAACGAAGCTGTTAATCATGTATTTATAACCCTTTATGAAAAAGGTTTAATCTATCGAGGTAACAGAATCATCAACTGGGATGTTGAAGCGAAGACAGCTTTATCGAATATTGAGGTTGAGCATGAAGAACAAATGGGTAAGCTTTATTACTTTAGATACCCCTTCGTTGATGAAAAGGGCTATATGGTGATTGCTACAACACGTCCTGAAACCATGTTTGCCGACCAAGCATTAATGATCCATCCAGAAGATGTGAGATATCAATCATTTGTCGGTAAAAAAGTATTTATTCCAGGCACGAAAGTTCAAATTCCAATCATTACAGATGATTATGTCGATATGGACTTTGGTACAGGTGTTGTGAAAGTAACACCTGCTCATGACGCAAATGACTTTGAAGTTGGTAAACGTCATCATTTAGAGATGCCTTTATGTATGCATGAAGATGGCACGATGAACCATATGGCATTTCAGTATGAAGGCTTAGATCGATTTATATGCAGAGAAAGACTTATTAAGGATCTAAAAGACTTAAATCTTGTAGAAAAAATTGAAGATTATAAAAACAACATTGGCTTAAGTGAGAGAACAGGTGTGATTGTTGAACCAAGACTTTCCTTACAATGGTTTTTAAAGATGGATGAAATTTCAAAGATGACTTTAGAAAAATCTGAAGCAGTCTTTTATCCATCTAGATTCAAAAAAATCTTTAATAACTGGATGACAGATACCCAGGACTGGTGTGTCTCAAGACAGCTATGGTGGGGTCATAGAATACCAGCATGGTATAAAAATGATGAGATTAAAGTTCAAAAGGATTCACCTGGTGAAGGATGGACTCAAGATGAAGATGTCTTAGATACATGGTTTTCATCAGCTTTATGGCCATTTAGTACGTTAGGTTGGCCAGAAGAAACAGATGATTTTAAACGTTATTATCCAACAAGTGTACTTGTTACAGGTTATGATATTATTTTCTTTTGGGTTGCACGTATGATTTTCCAAGGACTAACATTCACCAATCAAGATCCATTTAAACATGTTTTAATTCATGGTCTCATTCGAGCTGAAGATGGTAGAAAGATGAGTAAATCCTATGGTAATGGTGTCGATCCAATGGATGTCATAGATCGTTATGGCGTTGATGCACTGCGTTATTTCTTATCAACTAATTCTGCACCTGGCGCAGACTTGAGATACGAAGAAGAAAAAGTGGAATCATCATGGAATTTTATTAATAAGTTATGGAATATCGCAAGATTTATTACGATGAATTTAGAATCTTATGATGTTACATTCCATGAAAATAACTTAGAGTTAAAGGATGCTTATATCCTATCAAGACTTTCAGAAGTTATTGAACAAGCGGATCTATATTATGAAAGATATGAATTTAATGAGGCATCTAGAGTTTTATATAACTTTATTTGGGATGAGTTTGCTTCATGGTATGTTGAATTTGCTAAATTAAGTCTTAAAGATGAAGATCTAAAAACACAAACTGAAGGTATCTTGCTTTATGTCTTAAAAGCTATCTTAAAGCTTATGCATCCATTTATACCTTTTGTTACTGAAAAGCTCTTCTTAGAAATGAGTACTGAAGAAACCATCATGGTTTCAGAGTGGCCAAAGAAAGGCTATTATGATGAACAAAGTATCCTTTATTTCAAGGAAGTCATGGATACGATCATAAAAGTTAGAAACTTAAGAAGTGAAAACCAAGTGCCACCAACAAAACCGCTTAATATCCATCTAGTCATTGAAGATGATACATGGCGTGCAATGATGAATGAACAAAACGTTTATTTTAAGAAATTTTTAGCTGCAGAAAAATTAATCTTTGAAAAAACTTTATCTGCAAAAGAAGAAACCATACTACTTGTAGGAGATCATATCTCCACATATGTCATTAAATCAGATATTATTGACCAAGAAAAAGAAAAAGCAGGACTTCTTAAACAACAAGAGACTTTAAAAGCTGAAATTCTTCGATCTGAAAATTTACTTAATAATCCAAACTTTGTGAGTAAAGCACCAGAAGCAAAACTTAATCAAGAAAAGGAAAAATACCAATCATATTTGAAACAATATGAAATGGTGGTTGAAAAGCTCAAATCATATGTTTAATCACTTAAAAGATGCAGTTTCATGGATTGAAACAAGGATAAAATTTAGACCTAAGACAGATTTAATCAGAATGGCTGATGCCTATAAGCTTTTAGGTGTTGATTTAAAGAACATTAAAAAAATACATATTGCTGGTACAAACGGTAAAGGTTCTGTTGCAAGCTTTATGACGCATATTTTAATGGAAGACGGCTATAAGGTGGGGACCTTTACCTCACCTTATTTGGTGCGCTTTAATGAAAGAATTAAGGTCAATTTTGAAGATATCAGTGATCATGATTTATTAGAACTCATCAATATCATTTATGACTTTAATCAAACCTATGAAAAAACATTTGGTGAGCCACTTGCTTTTTTTGAATTACTCACTTTAATGAGCTTTTTATACTTCAAGAAAGAAAATGTTGATTACATGGTGATGGAAGTTGGGTTAGGGGGCTTATTAGATGCGACAAACGTATTAAATTATGATCTTTCTTTAATTACCTCCATTGGTTTTGATCATATGAAGCAACTAGGTAACACGTTAGAATCGATTGCTTTTAACAAGTTGGGTATTTTAAAGCCAGGAAACCATTTAATAACAACCGTTGATCCATCCTTGCATACGTATTTTAAAGACTATTTAAAGGATATGGATGTGACTTATGATTTACTTACTTTAGATGATATAAAGATATTAAGCTATGAACCAGTTTCATTTATCTTTGAAGATGTCACATACACATTATCTCTTATAGGAGAATATCAGTTTTTAAATGCATTATTAGCAATTAAAGCATCTTTTTATCTTTTTAGGGATTTAGAGCCATCCATTATTCAAAAAGCCTTATTAAAGGCAAAATGGGCAGGTAGATTAGAAAAGATGGCACCAAATATCTATATTGATGGTGCACATAATACGCACGCTATTCTTGCCTTAAAGGAAACAGTCTTACACACTTTTAAAGATCATCATATCTATGTACTCTATAGTGCACTTGGTGATAAGGATAGCAAAAGTATGTTAGATATCATTCGATCGTTTAGTCATAAGATTATGATGACTCGATTCCCAGATGTGAGATTTCTTGATTTGAAACCGTATCTAGAAGTAAATGATCTTTACTTTGAAGATGTCAAAGATGCATTATCTTATTTTAAAAAGATAGAAGATCCAAAAAAGTTGCTTCTTATCACAGGTTCATTACATTTTGTTGGGTACATCAAACAAAATGAAAAAATATTATTTTAACGCAAAAGAGGGGGAAATATATGAACACATACTTAAAGCACATAGATTTAAAAAGCCATATCATATTATGCTTGATATGGTTTTCTTATGTTTTACAATTAATGACGCTTTATCCGCATGTTTTAATTACAGTTATTTATATTGGTATATCGATCTATCACATCATGACAACGCTCAATCTAGAAAGACTTAAAGGTAAAAAGATTGTCATATACATCCTTTATTGGATATCTTTGATCTTAGTCTATTTAACGCCAGTCATTGATATATTCATCATCTTTTTACTACCGCTTTTGGTTCTATCAATTTATTTAGACATTAATCTATACAAGCATCCAAGACATTTTCCAACCAATTTAAGTATGCATAAAGTCCAATACAAACAATTTATTGCACTCATTTGGCTCTTTACACTCATTTTTTTCTTTAAGACAGATTTAATGTGGGTACTTATTTTACTCATCTTAATTTTTGTTAAAGATAACATAGAATTGATGAAGGAAATGAGCGTTTTTGAAAAAAGAATGCCTTTGACCTTTATCACCATCATCATGTTTGGTTTGGCATATCTATCAACAACCGTTGATATCAATGGTGGGAAGGCTTATCATATCTTATTTAATATTGATTTTTTAATTGTCTTTTTACTTTCAATCACACATCTTGTTTGGAGTAAAATGAGCTTTAAAAAACATGTCCTAGAGACCAAGGAAAGAAGAATTAAAGTTTAAGAAGTTATGAAGCATGATGTTCTAATCTTTTTCTAACTATTTTTATTGATTTATATGACTTGATTCTATATAATAAACTTGTTCAAAAGAACTAACATTTCGACCAGAGGTCGTATATATAGACAGGAGTATCACATGACATTAAGAGAACATCATAAATTAGCCCTAGCTTCCTTACTATTAGCATTAGGGATTGTACTACCTTTTTTAACAGGACAAATACCAGAGATTGGGTCTAGATTACTACCTATGCATCTACCGGTTTTACTTTGTGGCTTTATTTGCGGCTGGAAGTATGGCTTAGGTGTTGGTTTCATCACACCCATTTTAAGAAGCCTTCTTTTTACAATGCCACCTTTATATCCGGTTGCTATTGCTATGAGCTTTGAGCTAGCAACCTATGGTTTATTAACAGGTCTTTTATATCATGTTTTACCTAAAAAGCCTTATACAGTCTTTGTTGCTTTAATCATTTCGATGTTAGGTGGAAGAATCATTTATGGGATCCTAAATCTGATATTACTTTCATTAAACAATAGAGGATACACATTTCAAATCTATATCGCATCTGTTTATATTGATGCAATACCTGGTCTTATCTTACAATTGATCTTGATACCACTGATCATACGTTCAATAGAAGCGTATCAGGGAGGTTACAATGGCATTCAAAGACATTCTTAAACATCATATAGAAACTTATCCAAAACATACGATTGTTGATTTATATAAACTGATTTACCAAAGTGTATATGGTGGTGGACATATTATTGTTGATTTAAATCAACATCTTCACTTTTTAATTCAAGAGTTAAAATTGTCTAAGGATAAACCCCTTAAAGAGTTTGAGAAGCTTGATGAAAAGGTCTATCGTCTTTATCTAGATGGACTTTATAACAAATTAGAAGCTGAAACGATAGAACGCATGGTGATTAAATCTTCAAATGATATCAAAGGAGACGTCAGCTTTATTCAAGATAAACTGGAAATCCTTTATGATCTAAAACCAGAAGCAGAGACGGCAAAGTTCATCTCATATGTTACAAACTTAAAATATCCTATTTATAGTCATAGTGAAGTCTATAGAGAAGCTTACGAACCACATTATAGAATCGTATCAAAGGAATTTGTGTTTTACTTAGATATCTTTGAAAAAATTGATCACATACTAAAAGAAAAAAAGAGCCCAGTAATCGCGATTGATGGTATGACAACCTCTGGCAAAACATATTTAGCTAAACTTATTCAAAGCATCTATCCTGCAGATATCGTTTCAGTTGATGATTTCTTTTTACAAGAAGATCAAAAAACAGAAGATAGATTAAATGAAACTGGTGGTAATCTTGATTATGAAAGATTTCAAAGTGATGTTTTAGATAAATTAGATAACGATTCATTTTCATATAAACCTTATGATTGTCAATCAAAAGCTTTTCATGAACCAAAGAAGATAAAAAGAAATCAGATGACAATCATCGAAGGTTCTTATAGTTTAAGAGTACCTTTTAGAAGATACTATGACTTAACCATCTATCTTTCTCTTGATCCAGAGATTCAGTATGAAAGACTTACCATTAGAAATAAACATATGATCGATCAATTTATAAAACTTTGGGTACCTAAAGAAAATCTCTATAGAGAAAAAGAAGAGACAGATCTTTATGCAGATCTACTTTTTGATACAACAGCACTCTTTGATCTAAAAAAATCTCAATTTTAACATAATGATATATATCTATTGCTTTAGCATAGTAAAGTATGTATAATAATTTTAAATTCAAAGATTGAGAAGAGTACCTTAAATGAAGGTTGCTAGCGAGCTCGTGATGGTGAAAGACGAGTCAACTAACTTTAAGCGAATGGCCTCATGAGAAGCAGGGTGAACAAAGTAGCCTGAGCCGGGAGCTCCCGTTATTGAGCAAAAATATTAATGTCTTATGGACAGCGTATTTTGACCAAGGAGAAATTTTATTTCTTGAATATGGGTGGCACCACGAGTATCATCGTCCCATGAAGATGATACTTTTTTTGTTATCCAAAGCTCAAATATGACTGGCTAGACTAAAAAAAAGGAGAAACCAATGGAGTTTGGCAAGTTTGGGGGACAATTTGTTCCTGACCACATTTTAAAGGCGGTCAAAGAAGTGGAAGAGGCTTATAACACGTATAAGCATGATGAGACGTTCAGGAAAGAGTTAAATGAGTTATTCTTAACTTATGCAAATCGACCAAGTTTACTTTATGAAGCGAAAAATATGACAAAAGACTTAGGTGGTGCTCGTATTTTCCTTAAGCGTGAGGATTTAAATCATACTGGTGCACATAAAATCAATAATGTGCTTGGACAAGCTTTGCTTGCAAAACGTATGGGTAAGAAAAAACTAATAGCTGAAACAGGTGCTGGACAACATGGGGTTGCTACTGCGACAGCTGCAGCGCTATTTGGTATGGACTGTGAAATTCACATGGGTGCAGTAGATATCAAAAAACAAGCAATGAATGTTTATCGTATGGAGCTTTTAGGAGCTAAGGTTGTCTCTGTTGAGTTTGGCTTAAAGACTTTAAAAGAGGCAGTAGATAGTGCTTTAATGACATGGAGTAATGAATTGGAAGATACCTTTTATCTAATTGGTTCTGCTGTTGGACCACATCCTTATCCTTTAATGGTTAAAGATTTTCAATCTGTGATTTCTAAAGAAATTAAAGAAGAGTTATTAAAAAGAGAAAATAGACTACCTGACGCAGTCATTGCATGTGTTGGTGGTGGATCGAATGCGATTGGTGCCTTTGCACATTTCTTAGATGATCCAAGAGTAAAACTCTATGGCGCTGAAGGCGGCGGTAAAGGTATACATGGTAAAGATCATGCAGCAACCATGACTAAAGGAGTTGAAGGTGTGATTCACGGCATGAATACGCTCGTTTTATTAGAAGATGATGGTGAAATCTCACCTGTTTATTCCATATCAGCAGGTCTTGATTATCCAGGTGTCGGACCAGAGCATGCTTATTTAAAAGACAAAAATCGTGTCGATTACCACTACATTACTGATGATGAAGCGGTAGAAGCCTTTGAATATCTTTCAAGAACTGAAGGCATCATTCCAGCCATTGAAACCTCACATGCTGTAGCACTTGCTATGAAGGTTGCTAAAACCATGGATAAAGATCAGATTTTAGTCATTAATCTATCAGGCCGTGGTGATAAGGATGTTGAGCAAATTGCATATTTTAGAGGTAAAAAATTACATCGTTTAGAGTAAAACCATATGACCTCCTCTACCATAAGTAAAGGAGGTTTTTATATGTACTTTATTAAGGAAATGCCCAAAAAAGAAAGGCCAAGAGAAAGACTTATGATCTATGGTGTAGGTGCTCTTACAAATGAAGAGCTTTTAGCTTTGCTTATTAGAAGCGGGACTAAAGATTTATCTGTGATGGAGTTATCTAAGCATATACTTTACCATTTAGAACATATCACAGATCTTAAAAACATGAAATTAAAGGAACTCACACATATTCCAGGCATCAAAGAGGCCAAAGCAACGACCATATTAGCTGCCATCGAATTAGGTAAAAGACTTTCTAGCTATCAAAAAAGCGAAAAAAAGAAAATTACTGAGCCACTTGATGTCTATCACATCTTATCACCAGAAATTGGTCATTTAGATCAAGAGCATTTCATTTGTTTTTATTTAAATACGAAAAGTGAGATTATTCATTATGAGACTATCTTCATTGGCACCATCAATCAAACACTCATTCATCCTAGAGAAATACTTTCAATTGCATTAAAATTAAAAGCTTCTGCAGTACTATTTGCCCATAATCATCCAACAGGCGATAGCTATCCATCTAAAGCAGATATGGATGCTACTGAAAAGCTTAAGGATGCTTCAAGAATCTTAGGGATTGATCTTGTGGATCATATCATCATTGGACATCATCAATTTTATTCTATGAAAGCTTCTAAAAAAATCCATTTAGATAGAAAGTGATTTCTTACTTCGTGATATAATATTTTAAAGGGAAGTGATATCTATGAAGAAAAGAGATAACACCAAATTTTTCTGGTATGCGATTGCTCTTGGATTTATTTTGTTATTCGTACTTATATTATTATCAAGTGTTTTAGATGTAGGAGAACGCTTAAGACAAATATCGCCATATGTTGAATATGGTTTTTATGGTATTTCATTCTTATTAGTCTATATACTTATTTTAAGACCCGTCAATATTATCGCTTTTTCACCAACCTTTAGTGTAGCGACAACACTCGATGAAGCCTCAAGAAAAAATTATGGTTTATATAAAAAGATAGCCTATCGATTACTAGAAGATCCTGAACTACCTGAAGAAGAGCAAGTAAGACTCAAAGATGCACTTCATTCAAATGCAGAAGATCTAAGATTATCTTTAAATCATACGTTTAACAAATATATTAAGAAAAAGATGAATCAAACGATTCGAAAAAATGCGAAGACTGTGATGATTTCAACAGCAATTTCGCAAAATGGTCGCCTTGATTTCTTTACCGTCGTAGTTGTTAATTTAAAAATGATTAAAGAGCTTGTCGTCATGAGCGGCTTTAGACCATCCTATAAGAATCTAGCTAAATTAACAGCAAACGTCATGTCGACGGCACTGATTGCTGAAGGCTTAGAAAATATGGACATTGGTGATATACTTCCTCAATCAACGATGAATACACTTGCTGATATTCCACTGATTCGACCAGTTTTATCTTCAGTCACACAAGGGATTTCAAATGCGTTACTTACTTTAAGAATTGGTATTGTTGCTAGAAAATACTTATTTAGCGATGCAAAGGAAATCACGAAAGAAGAAATCAGAAAAACAGCTTTACTTGAAGCAGCAAAAATGTTACCTGTAGTGATTGCAGATGCATTCATGGTTTTCCCTAAAAAGTTTGCAGGTTTGTTTAAGAAGCCAACCAAGGAAGAATCACCTGATTTTGCAGAAGATTTCACTTAATACACCGCGAGGTGTATTTTTTTTAGAGTTCCTGTTTTAAAAAATGATATCGTTTATCACATTTTATCTAAATATATATATTTATACCTTGCAAAAATATGTAAAAGTGAGTAAACTATTATAGAAAGACAAGAAAGCCTTTTCAAAGACTTTCAAAAAAACAAAGAGGAGAAAAGAAGAAATGAAGAAATTTTTATTCGCATTTGTTTTACTCGTTACTGCGCTAGCCCTTGTTGCATGTGGTCCTAGAACATACGAAATCGCAATGATTACTGACTCTGGCGATATCGACGACCGTTCATTCAACCAAGGTACTTGGGAAGGTATCCAAGATTTTGCAGAAGAAAACGATAAGACGATTAAATACTACAAGCCAACTGCTGTAACACTAGATGCATATGTTGCTGCAATTGACTTAGCAGTTAAAGGTGGCGCTAAAGTTGTCGTTACACCAGGTTTCTTATTTGAAAACAGCGTTCATAAGGCTCAATCCTTATATCCAGAAGTAACATTCATCTTAATCGATGGTTCACCACACAACGTGGCTGACTGGGGTACAATGGAAACTTATGATGGCGAAGCAGTTGATTTTACAATCGGTGCTAACACATTATCTATCTTCTTCCAAGAAGAACAATCAGGTTTCTTAGCTGGTTATGCTTCAGTCATGGAAGGTTTTGATGTCTTAGGTTTCATGGGTGGTATGGCAGTGCCTGCTGTTGTTAGATTCGGTGCTGGTTATGTCGCTGGTGCATTCTATGCAGCAGAAGAAAACGGCTTAACAGCTGCTCAAGCTCAAGCAGTATTCCCAACAAACCGCTATGCATACTTAAACACATTTGCTCCAGACGATTCTATCGTTACTCAAGCAACTTCATGGTTTAACGCTGGTGTTGATGTCATTCATGCTGCTGCAGGTGGTGCTGGTTTATCAGTTATGACTGCTGCTGAAAATACTGACAAGTGGATGGTAGGCGTTGACGTTGACCAATCTAACTTAAATGACAAAGTTATTACATCAGCTATGAAAGGTTTAGCAGTTGCTGTTCAATCAGCATTAGCTGACTTCTTCAATGATGAATTTGTTGGTGCTCGTTCAATCACTTTAGGTGCTGACGTAGATGCTGTTGGTCTACCTACTACTGAAGATTCATGGAGATTTGAAAACTTTACAGTTGCTGAATATGAAGCAATTTTAGAAATGGTTGCTGATGGCGATATCGCTGTTCCAACAACAAGAGAAGCATTTGCTACTTTTATTACTGGTTTAGGATATACTTTTGAAGCAACTTATCAAACTGCATTACTTAATGCAATTTTCGGTGCTCCAGCTGCTTAATAAGTAAATATTTATACAATTACACACTTAGAACGATGGGGAAAGTTTACTTTCCCCATTTTCTAAAACTTGAGGTGAAATGATGACATACAAGATTGAGATGAAAGGCATTACCAAACGTTTTGGTACTTTAGTAGCAAACGATGCTGTTAATCTCGAGGTTAAACCTGGTGAGATCCATGCACTACTTGGTGAGAATGGTGCAGGTAAATCGACGTTGATGTCGATTCTTTTTGGTCTATATACACCAGACGAAGGGCATATATACATTGATGGCAAAGAAGTAGAAATAACGAATCCAAACGATGCAAATAGATTAGGCATTGGGATGGTCCATCAACATTTTAAATTAGTTGAGGTTTTTACTGTGCTTGATAATATTTTCTTAGGCGCTGAAGACCACAACCGTGGATTTGTTACATATGAAAAATCCATTGAAAAATTAAAACATATCATTGATACATACAAATTAAGAGTGGATTTAAATGCACTCATTAGAGATATTACAGTAGGGCAACAACAAAGAGTCGAAATCTTAAAGATGCTATATCGTGATAGTGAAATCATGATTTTTGATGAGCCTACTGCCGTATTAACCCCACAAGAAATAACTGAACTTATGCAAATTATGAGAAATTTTGCCAAAGAAGGTAAAACCATTATTCTCATTACTCATAAATTAAATGAAATTAAGCAAGTTGCTGATCGATGCACCATTTTAAGACGTGGTAAGATGATTGGCACAGTAGATGTAAAAAACACAACTACTGATCAAATGGCAGAAATGATGGTTGGTCGTGAGGTAAGTTTTACTGTAGAAAAAGAAGATATGCCAACCGGAGATACTGTCTTTGAAGTTAAAAATCTCTCAGTTGAAGGTAGAGGACGTCATGCTGTAAATGATGTATCATTTAGAGTGAAAGCACATGAAATTTTAGGTATTGCAGGGATTGATGGTAATGGTCAAACGGAACTTGTTCAAGCAATTACAGGTTTAACTATACCTAAAGCAGGAGAAGTTTTAATCAATGGCGAAGATATTTCTAAGCTTTCAATTAGAAAAAAATACGAGAAAGGACTTTCTCATATTCCTGAAGATAGACATAAGCATGGTGTTGTTCTAGACTATGATTTGCAAAGTAATTTAGTGATTCAAAATTATTATCAATCATCCTTTCAAAAACACCAATTCTTAAAATTCGATGCGATTACAGAACATGCTAATGAACTCATCAACCAGTTTGATATTCGTTCCGAACGAGGTGCAAAAACTTTGGTTCGTAGTATGAGCGGTGGGAACCAACAAAAAGCCATATTAGGCCGAGAAATCTCTCGTAAGCATGATATTATCATTGCTGTACAACCAACAAGAGGACTCGATGTTGGTGCAATCGAGTATATTCATAAGCAACTTATTAAAGAAAGAGAACAGGGAAAAGCTGTCTTACTTGTTTCCTTAGAAATCGAAGAAATTATGAACTTATCAGATCGAATTTTAGTTATGTACGAAGGTGAAATCGTTGGTGAATTTGATCCTAAGGAAGTAACCATTAATGAATTAGGTCTTTACATGTCAGGTGCGAAACGAGGTGAATCCCATGGAAGTTAATCAAACAAGTGTCTTTAAAAAACAAGTTAAAAACTTTTATGAGATCATTAAACCATCTTTAATCTCCATAGGCATTGGTTTGCTGATTGGACTCATCATCATGATCATTTTTGACCCGATTGATGCATTTCCAGCATTATTTACATTGATTTTAGGTGGATTTAGAGGTGGCGTCGTTGGTGTTGGTGACATGCTAGAAATGGCAGCTCCAATCATGCTTGCAGGTCTTTCTGTTGCTTTCGCATTTAAGACAGGTCTTTTTAACATAGGTGCCTCTGGTCAAATGATGATGGGAACCTTAGCATCTATTTATGTAGGTATCATGTTTTCCTTCCCACCATTTTTACATGTAACAATCGCTTTAATAGTAGGTGTTATAGCTGGCGCAATCTGGGGATTTGTCCCAGGTATCTTGAAAGCCACACGTAATGTGAATGAAGTTGTTACATCGATTATGATGAACTATATTGCTCTTTATATTTTTACAACCGTTGTGATTGACTTTTTATCACAAGGTGCTGGATCAAACTCAACATCTAGACCTGTACAAAATAGTGCAGCATTACCAAGACTTTCATGGTTATTTCCTGGTTCAACTGTGAACATTGGGATATTTATTGCCATTGGTGTTATTATCATTGCTCATATTATTATTCATAAAACAACCTTAGGCTTTTCTTTAAAAGCTTCTGGATTTAGCTTTGATGGTAGTAAATACGCAGGTATGAACACGAAAGCTAACATTATTACAGCGATGACAATCTCAGGTTTAATTGCTGGTTTAGGTGGATCGATTTTATATTTAGTGCAAACAAAAACGATTGCTCATTTTCATATCTTTACAGAAGGTTTTGACGGTATTTCTGTCGCACTCCTTGGCTTAGGTGAGCCTATTGGTGCGCTTTTTGCAGGATTATTTCTAGCAAACATTCGTATGGGTGGTTATTTCATGCAGCTTTATGTCTATACGCCAGAACTTGTTGATATGATTGTTGCTGTGATCATTTATTCTATTGCTATTTCTATGGCAATTCAAATGTTTATTAAACATAATCGTGAAAAGATAAAAGCCTTTATCGAAAAAAGAAAAGAAGCTAAAAGTAAAAAGGTAGGTGAAGACGCATGAAAAAAAGACTCATGTTATGGGGCGGTATCTTTCTAGGTATCTATGTGCTTCTCCTTATCCTGCATTATACGACTGGGCTTTCACTTTTTTATCAAATGGTTCAGTCCATGACAACATCGTTTCCGATTTTACTCATTGTAGCGTTAGGTGGTTTAATTTCTGAAAGAAGTGGTGTCACAAACATTGCGCTTGAGGGGATTATGATCATGGGTGCCTTCTTAGGTATCTGGTTTATAACAGGCTTAGAAGCATATCCATATTCAGGACTTACTCTATTTGTCATTTTCCTAGTAACAACCTTATTTATGCTCGCGGTTGTTTTAACAGGATTATTTATCTTTGATATTATAAGAGAAAAGAAAAAGCTAGCATCTATTAAAGTGAAGTTCTTATATAAGATGATTGCAGCTTTAGTGCTTGCCATTCCACTCACACTAATCATAAGAAATATTGAGGCCGAAAAGCATTTTATCTTCATCATGGCTGTGATGGTCGGTGGTGGTGTTGGTGCACTTTACGCGATGATTCATGCATATGCAGCGGTTTACCTAAAGTCAAACCAAATCATTTCTGCAACTGCACTAAATATCTTCGCACCAGCGTTTTCAATCTTTACATCACGTATCGTCAATGGCTCATCAAACTACTATATTTCAAATAATATGCAAATTAGAGAAGTACCTGTATTATCAAAGATTCCAGTGATTGGACAGATGTTTTTTACAAACACCTATTTAACACTCTATTTAGCAGTTTTAATCTTTATTATCGTTACAATATTCTTATACAAAACAAAATTTGGTTTACGCTTAAGAGCTTGTGGTGAAAATCCACATGCTGCAGATTCCTTAGGTGTGAATATCTATCGTACAAGATTTATTGCAGTCACATTATCTGGTGTACTTGCTGGTATGGGTGGTATTTTATATGTTTTACCATCTAAAGCTTATAGTACAACTGTAGCTGGTTTTGGATTCTTGTCCCTTGCCGTGTTAATCTTTGGTAACTGGAAACCTAAAGGTATTATTCTTGCAGCATTATTCTTTGGATTTATGAGAACCTTAGCTTTATACTATCGTGAAGTTGAATTCTTAGAAAACTTGAATCTAAGATCAGATATTTATAATGCGATTCCATTTATCGCAACACTGGTTGTACTCGCGATATTCTCTAAGAAATCATCAGTACCTAAAGCACTTGGTCAAATATACGATCAAGGGAAACGTTAACATTTTAGAAACGGTTGTCCATCAACCGTTTTTTTCATGTTATAATGACGTTGTATAAAATAGACAACGAAAGGGTGATTCTATGGATAAGACTATTGAATTACTAAAAAAAATTCATTTTTCAGAGCATGAGGCGCGTATTTATCTGCATTTACTAAAATATCCAGGTCAAACTGTCTTTCAAATATCAAAAGACCTTCATATCGCAAGATCTTCCATATATACGATTATTCAAAGCATGTATGAGCGTGGTATTTTAATCTTAGAGCAGGGAGCTAAAGAGCTCTATTTTTCAGAGAAACCTGAATCACTTTTAGACGTATTAAATAAAGATTATCAAAAAAACTTGAATCTCTTAAAAAAGTCTTTAGAACACATAGAGCAACCCATGGATAGAGAACCTTATTTGAACTTGGTAGGCTTTTATACGATATTAGGTAAAGTAAGAACACTGCTTTATGGCGCAGAAAAAGAAGTATATATGAATACAGATATGAATCTTTTTGACTTTGATGATGCGTTTTCTCATTTAGAAAGAAAAGGTGTCGATGTCTATATATTTTCCTTTGCAGGTTCAGATTATAAAAGAACAAATGTGCATCATTATAACCAAAACCTAAAAAGAGAAGATGCAACAAGATTAATGCTTGTCGTTGACCTAGAAACTGTCTTAGTTGCAAACTACCATAAAGAACGAAATGAATGGACGGCTACACTTACTAAAAATGATCTTATGGTCTCTATTATTACTGAACATATTCATCATGATATCTATTTAAACAAGCTCTATCAAAAAGAAGGATCCTCATTGTTTAAAACACATCCTGACTTACCGATAGGCACATATTTTGAACGTGTTAACACTTTAAAAACGAAGAAACACATATAAGTTTATTTTCTAGCTCTTTCTAAAGTATTTAAATCACTTTTTGATTGACTTTTCATACTAACTACGTTAAAATATCTATGTTGTACCACATAGAATAGGTTAAAAACGCGATAAAGCTACCTAAATAGTGAGTCTTCAGATAAAAAAAGGAGGATAAACATATGTATGCAGTGATTAAAACAGGCGGAAAACAAGTCAAAGTTGAAGTTGGTCAAGAAATCTACGTTGAAAAACTAGACGTAGAAGCTGGCGAAACGTACACTTTTAATGAAGTACTTATGGTTGGCGGAGATAAGCCAGCAATTGGTACACCACTTGTTGACGGTGCAAAAGTTGTTGCTAAAGTTGTTAAACATGGTCGCGGTCCAAAAATTATCGTGTTCAAGTACAAAGTTAGAAAAAACTACCGTCGCAAACAAGGACACCGTCAAGCTTATACAAAACTTGTCGTAGAATCAATCAAAGCTTAATTATGATTGAAGCAAGATTTAAAGGAAAAGACGAAAAATTCGAGCAAATTTTCGTCACTGGACATGCCAATTACAAACCTCATGGTGAAGATATCGTCTGTGCAGCAATCTCCACAGCAACCATCATGACAGCGAATATGATTGAGCATTTAGGGTTACAAGATCATATCTTAGTAACGATGAAGGATGGATACTTTAAACTCGATGTCTTAAAAGAAGCACATCTGATCAATCAAGTATTAAGTAATCTAAAGTACACCATCATTGAATTAGAAAAACAATATCCGAAATATATAAAAACCATAAAGGAGGGATAACATGTTAAAGTTTAATATACAGTTATTCGCATCGAAAAAAGGTACAGGTTCGTCTCGTAATGGACGCGATTCCCAATCCAAACGTTTAGGCTTAAAATTAAGCGATGGACAATATGCAACTGCTGGTTCAATCATTTACCGTCAAAGAGGCACTAAAATTCATCCAGGCGAAAATGTTGGTCGTGGTGGGGACGATACACTCTTCGCAAAAGTTAGTGGCACCGTTAAATACGAACGTTTAGGCCGTGACCGCAAGCAAGTGTCAGTTTACGAAGGATAACCTAGTTATCCTTTTTTTCTAGAAAAGAGGAATTAAAAAATGTTTGTTGATGAAATAGTCGTAGAAGTTACAGGTGGTCGTGGCGGCAATGGTCTTGCTGTCTTTCGTCGTGAAAAATATGTAGAATATGGTGGTCCATGGGGCGGCAATGGTGGTCGTGGTGGCTCCGTTATTTTTGTTGGCGATGAAGGTAAATCGACATTAATTGATCTACGCTATCAAAGACATATCAAAGCGAAACATGGTGTTAATGGAAGAACAAAAGGCCAACATGGTGCAAACGCAGAAAACACTTATATTAAAGTACCTCTTGGTACGATAGTTTTTACTGAAGATAAATCCACAAAAATTGGCGAAATTATAAGACATGGTGAAGAACTTGTTGTTGCAGAAGGTGGTAAAGGTGGACGTGGAAATATGGCGTTTGCTACACATAAAAATCCAGCACCTGATTATGCAGAAAATGGTGATCCCGGTGTCCAAAGACGCATTTTAGTTGAATTAAAGGTACTCGCTGATGTGGGTCTCATTGGTTATCCATCCGTAGGTAAATCAACTTTAATATCCGTTGTTTCTAATGCGAGACCAAAGATTGCTGAATACCCATTTACAACCCTTCAACCGAATTTAGGCATGGTTCAAGTAGGGGATCAGTCCTTTGTCATAGCGGACCTTCCCGGTCTCATTGAAAATGCCCATTTAGGACTTGGTTTAGGCATTCGTTTCTTAAAGCATATTGAAAGATGTAGAGTGTTCTTACATGTGATTGATTTAACAAGAGAAGATCCTTATCAAGATTATTTAAAAATCAATCATGAGCTTAAGATGTATGATCCAAGACTTTTAGATCGTCCACAGCTTGTTGTATTAAATAAGATCGATATGCCAGAAACCGAAGAAAAAGTCACTCAGTTGAAAGAAAATATAAGTGCACCGATACAAATTATATCTGCACACCAAAGAAAAGATATTGATAAACTATTATATAAAACACTAGAGATGCTCAAAAACGCACCAAACATCATAGATGAAATCGATGAGGATATTAAAGTCTATCAATTAGAACCAGAAGAAAAGCCTTATATCATCACAAAAACAGAAGACGGTTTCAATTTATCAGGTGATAAACTTAAGCTCATCTTTGAGCGTACTGATTTTACCAAAGATGAAGCTGTCAAACGCTTTGCTAGACAGCTTAGAAGCTTAGGTGTCGATGAAGAACTAAGAAGCTTAGGTGTTAAAAATGGTGATATCATCACGATCTTTGATTATGAATTTGAATTTATAGATTAGGCCTTTATAAGGCCTTTTTTTTTACAAAAAAAAGAGGTTTTATCCTCTAATTTAAATGAAGCATCCTTACTTTTGAGTAATGCGTTTTCTTAAGTAATCTTAATTCCTTTTTGAGTTCGTGATTTTGAGCACGCTTGGTTTGAGCTTGGAATCTTTCCGTGTGGTTTTGGATATTAGATAATTCATCTTTACGTCTTGTTTCTTGACGATTTAAGCTTTCTTCAAGTGCCTTTTGTTTCGAAAGATCGTGTGCTTTTAATTTTTCAATCTGCTCATCATAACTCAAGGTCTTTTGTTTAAGCTGGTTCATGTGCTTATCATAATTTGTTTGATATTTATTTAAAATCATTTGGTTTTTAGCCTCTAAATTATGCTCTAGTGACTCATGATTTTTTATGGATTGTTCATTAAGATTCTTAAGTTCAAGTATTTTCTTTTGCTCACTATCTTGCATGAGTTTTACCTTATGCAGGTATTCTTGTTGATATTGATTTGCAATCGCGATTTGATTTTCATTGATGAGCTTTAATTCTGCTAGACCTTTCCCTTCAGTTTCACTAATCTTTTTCTCTAAAACTCGAATGAATTCTAACTGTGCATTTAGCCCTTTTTGATAGCTCATATGATCAATTAAATGCTTTCTCTTAAATTTAATGCGTTGGTTTTTAATGAGTCTTTCACTATCAAACTTCATCTTTCGTTCATCTTTTAAATATTTTTTCTCTTGGCTTAAATAGTTTTGGTTTAAGCTTTTAATGAGTGCGAACGTTGAAAATTTAAAATCCTGAACAAGTTTATCTTGCTCACGTTCATGATTTTGATAGAAGGTAAGCATAAGATTTAAAAAGCGTTGTTGCGTGTGCATGAGCTTTTCATCAATGATAGAGATTTTTTGATCAAGCTTTTTCGTTGCTTGAGATAGTGTTAAATCAGTTAAGTAGACTTCGTCTAAGAGCGCTCTATAAAAACTATCGCTTGCTTGATAATCTTCTTTAATGATATGTGATAAATGCTCATAGATTGCTTGATTTTTGTTTAAGAATGCATAGAAGATTGAAGCTTCATCTTTTTTCTTACTTTCAAGCTCTTTTTCTTTTTGATTTTGTTTATTTTTTAAAGATGTCATCTCATCATCATAAGGCAACATCTTTTTATGCTTTTCATCCATTTCTTTTTCAACTTTTAAAATCATTTGCTTGATTTGCTTGATTTCTTGAATATGATGATGCATGAGCTTTTGATTTTCTTTAATATCCTGATGACGATGTTCTGATGGTAAATCTTTTTTCTTAAGGCTATCAGATATTTTAGCAAGTTGATTTAAAAATGCTTGATTTCGTTCTAACTCTGATTGATGTTGGAAGAAAGCTGATTCTAATGCTTTAATCTCTTCTTCAATTTGTTTTTTCTTTTCAACAATCTTACCGATTTCTTGGCCGTAGAAGTTCATCTCATTTTCATGCTTGAGCATGTACTTATAGCCTGTTAAATCTTCAATTTTACTTAAATAGATATCTTGATTTAAAGCTTGGAAATGCTCTAATATGTTAAGACTTAAACCCTTAAAAGATTCTAAATACTGTTTTAAAATACCAATCACACCTTTTAAGACTTCAGGATGTGAGGGTAAATGATAAAGCTCTAGTATGCATTTTTTGAATGCATTTAACTTTTGATGACCCATACGCACTAAAAACATGAAGTCTTCGGTTTGAACTTGGTTTAATTCTAATTCGTTTTCATAGATGCGTAGTAGTCTATGTGCTTTTTCATTCGATAAGCGTTGTTGATGCTTATAGCGTGCTTCATTCATAATAAAGGTGCGTTTTAGTTCTTCAACGTGTGCTTTACCTTTGATCATTTCAAGCTTTGTGCGATGCTCGATATAATGAATTTCTCTTTCCATTTCGATATGTTTAATTGCTTCATTTTTGTTATATTCAATAAGCGCTTTTTGTTTATTAAAAATGGATTGAGAAAGTTCAATTCTTAATTCTTGTTCATTTTGAACATAATCTCTTTTAACCTTTTCTTTTTCCAGTTCTAGAGTTGTATTGGTGTTAAGTACTTGAACATCCGCAGCATAAAGCGTTTTAGCTTGTTCGAGTTCAAAAAGATTTTGAGATTTTAAGATGTCTAAATCTATTTCAAGCTTTTTTTCTTCCAATCTAAAAGAAGATAAAGACAGTTGGGCATCATTTGCAAGTAAGTTTAATTCTCTTTCTTGAATCGCTTGTGCAACCTGCAATTGATATTCAAGTGGTAAAAGATCTTGATTATGTTTAAGAAGTAGAATCTCTTTATTACTTTGATATGTAGCTTCCATTTGTTTTAAGGTTGCTTCAGATCTTGACATGTTATGATTAAAATTAAGTTCAATTTTGGCAAACTCTTGTTTTTTCTCATATTCATAAAGCGTCTTTTTGAAACGCCATTCATTGATTTCTTTTAAATGCTGCATATCAAGTTGATAAAGCTTTTTTTGAGCATCTTTTTTCTTTTCGATAATATCTTTATTGGTTCTAATAATTTGCTTGTTAAGCTCTTGATCCAAATCTTTCAAGGCATAAGTTAAATCACGTGTTTTCTTATCTTTTAAATGTTCATCTTCGATAGACTTCATTTCATCTCTTTTTTCACGTGATGTTGCCATCTTATCACGTTGAATAGATTCTTTAAACGCTGAAAGTTTACTATTTAAAAGCGTGATTTGTTCATTACCTTCATGAATGATACGTTCTTTTTTGCTTTCGTAGTTTTGTTTTTGAACGTCAAAAATCACGTTTAAACTCGTGAGTTTTTCTTGATATGAGACAAGTGATTTATCTTGTGCATCTTGAAAATCTTGTTTGAGCTTTTCAATTTGTGCAAGATGTGGTTTTAGCTGTTTTTCGTGTGCTTGATCGAGCGCTTTTAAGAGTGCTTGATGCTTTTTCTTGACTTCATTAATCTTTTTATTCAGTGAAATACTTAACTCTGTGTATGTATTTTTAATGGTTAAGTATGTTTCATCTTGTTCCTTAACAAGTGATTGATGCGTTTCTCTTACTTTTTCTAGCTTGATCTTATAAGTCTCTTCATATCTTTTCATTGCTTCATCAAGCTTTAAGGTTTTTTGATCATAGCTTAAAGAGATTTGCTTTAGCGCAAGTTCTTTTTCCTTTTCAATATCAGAAGAAACCTTTTGATAGGTTTTTCTCGCTTCAGTCATTAATTTATGACTTGAAGTAAGCTCTCTTTTATACTGTTGATCTGCTTTTTCTAACTCATTTGCTGCATCTAGTGAAACATCATTTACTTGTTTTTCAAGGTCCTCTAAAATAGACTTTAAGTCTTGACTAAGTTTTTGAGTTTGAAGCACTCTTTCCTTATGTGCTTTATCGATTTCAGAGGTGTTTTTATCAATAATTAATTTGAGTGATTTTTGATAGCTATCCATATTTTCTGCATAGGATTTATGGATTTGGATGGATGCTTGAAGAAATTCTTCTTTAATAGCTTTTTGATGTGCTTCAATGTCTGTCATAAAAGGACTAATATCACGCAAAAGAGCTGCCATCTTTTTTTGAATAGGCAGATATTTTTTATCAATCGCTAATTGTGCTTTTAAGTCAGTCTCTAATGACTTCAAAAAATCAGGCTTTAACAACGAGATCACGTCCTCCTACATATTATATCATAATCATATGTTATGATAGAAAACAGGTCATAAAAATGTTATAATAAAATGGAATAAAAAAGGATGTGTTATGATGTATGCTTATATTGACGGCATCGTATCGGATATTAAGCCTAGTTACCTCGTTATTGAAAACAATCAGATTGGCTATTTAATCATCTCGCCTTATCCTTATCACTATCATTTAGGGGCATCTGTAAGGGTTTATACACACCACTATGTGAGAGAAGATATCAATCATCTTTACGGTTTTAAGACCTTAGAATCTAAGGAGCTTTTTTTGAAGCTCATTAGTGTTTCAGGGATTGGTCCTAAAAGTGCTTTATCGATACTAGCAACGGATGCTATAAACGATATTATCTTAGCGATTGAAGAGGGTAATGCAAAATATTTAACGAAATTTCCTGGCATTGGTTTAAAGAGCGCTCAGCAAATCATTTTAGATTTAAAGGGTAAACTCGTTGAAACAGATGATGAGCTCATACCTACCCATAAAAATGATGTTGAAGATGCGTTATCTGCACTTGGATATTCTAGAACTGAAATAAGAAAAGTCTTAAAGAAAGTTAATCAAGATTTACCTGTCGAAGATATGATTAAAGAAGCTTTAAAGCTATTTATGAAATAGGAGTTTTTAAATGGATAAAGAACGCTTAGTTACTGCACTTTCAATTAAAGAAGATGAAGATCAAAGTCTACGTCCACAAACATTAAGCCAATACATTGGACAAACTGATATCAAAGAGATGCTATCTGTTTATATTCAAGCGGCTTTAAAAAGAAAAGAAGCATTAGATCATATTTTACTTTATGGTCCTCCAGGTTTAGGGAAAACGACACTTGCTCAAATTATCGCAAATGAACTCGGTGTCCAAATTAGAGTCACTTCAGGTCCTGCGATTGAAAGAAGTGGTGATTTAGCTGCTGTTTTATCTTCATTAAATCCAGGAGATGTGTTATTTATCGATGAAATTCACAGACTTCCACGCTTTGTTGAAGAGGTTTTATATGCTGCGATGGAAGATTATGTGTTAGATATCGTCATAGGTAAAGATCATGATTCAAGATCCATTCGAATTGATTTGCCACCTTTTACATTAATTGGTGCAACCACGAGATTTGGTGATTTATCGGCTCCCTTAAGGGATCGTTTTGGTGTTGTACTCAGATTATCTTATTATGATGAAAAAGATTTAGAAGAGATTGTTTCAAGAACAGCAAAGGTTTATAATAACCCGATTCAAGAAGATGCCGTAATTGCGCTTGCAAAAAGAAGTCGTGGTACACCAAGAATCGCGAATCGTCTATTTAGACGTGTAAGAGATTTCGCTGAAATCATCGGTGATGGTGTTGTTACTAAAGATATCACAGATCACGCACTGACAAAATTAGGGATTGATCATAACGGCTTGGACCACACAGATTATCGTTACCTACGTGCTATCGTAGAGAAATTTTCGGGTGGTCCCGTAGGGATTGAATCCATTTCGGCATCCATATCTGAGGAAATGACGACCGTAGAAGATGTCTATGAACCTTATTTACTTATGGAAGGCTATATAAAAAGAACAGCTAGAGGTAGAGTAGCAACTGAAAAAGCCTATAAAGCCTTAGGCATTAAATACTATAAAGGATTGTTTCAAGATGAAAGTTAATGATTTTGATTTTATATTACCAAAAGAGCTGATTGCTCAACACCCTGTTGATCAAAGAGATCACTCAAGACTTATGGTGATTGATAAGCATACTGAAGAGATTACACATAAGCATTTTTATGATATTAAAGATGAATTACATCAAGGTGATGTCTTAGTCATCAATGATACAAAAGTCATGCCAGCTAGACTTTTAGGTCTAAAAGAAAAAACGGATGCCACAATTGAAGTGCTTTTATTAAAAGAAATAGAAAAAGACACATGGGAAGCCATGACAAAACCAGCAAGAAGAGTGAAGGTTGGTACTAAAATTCGTTTTTCCGATCTTTTAATAGCAGAATGCACTGGCATCTTAGAAGAAGGTATGCGTGTCTTTAAAATGCATTATGAGGGTCTTTTTATTGAAATCCTAGAGCGTTTAGGCACAATGCCTTTACCACCATACATTACTGAAAGATTAAATGAAAAGGACCGCTATCAAACGGTTTACGCAAAAGACTTAGGAAGTGCGGCTGCACCTACTGCAGGTCTTCATTTTACAAAAGAACTATTAGAAACGTTAAAGGATAAAGGTGTCAAGATTTGTCCTATTACACTACACGTAGGGTTAGGTACATTTAAACCAGTTCAAGTAGACGATGTCACAAAACATCATATGCATGAAGAGACTTATACGATTAGAAAAGAAAGTGCTCAAATCCTAAATGATGCCGTTAAAAACAACCAAAGAATCATTTGTGTAGGCACAACTTCCCTAAGAACATTAGAAAGTAATTTCAAGGACCAGTTCATACCTGGTACCTTTGAAACAGATATTTTTATCTATCCAGGCTATTCATTTAAGGTTGTTAAGCATTTAATTACCAATTTCCATTTACCAAAATCAACTTTGATTATGCTTGTTAGTGCATTATCAAGTCTTTCACTTATGAAGAAAGCCTATCTAAATGCCGTCCTGGAACGCTATCGTTTCTTTTCATTTGGCGATGCAATGTTTATAAAGTGATTGAAAAAAAATGGTGAAACCATTATAATTTATATGAACGGTGGTGTTTCTTTTGATTAGCTTAGCATTAAGTACGTATATCCCATACATCACTATGATTGTTGCGGTCATCGTCTTATTATTTTTGACACTTTTCATACTTAAAAAAAGAAAACAAGAAAAACCCAAGCTTAAGAAAGTAGATACAAGTGAACTGATATTAGCGCTTGGTGATTTAGAAAATATTACATCAGTCTCTTTTGAGCATCAAAGACTTAAAGTGATGATTAAAGAGATCAAACGCGTAAAACAAGATTTACTAAAAACACTAGAAATCCCTGTTTTCCTCAAAGGAAAAGAGTTAACCTTACTTATTAAACATCAAACCAAAGAAGTCTTTAACGATATAAAGACTAGAATAGGAGCTTAACGATGGAACAATTATATTTAGTGACTTCCGAATATGGGATTCATGCAAGACCTGCAACAAGACTTGTGAATCTAGCCATGACATTTCATGCTGAAATCTTTTTAACTGCGATGGATAAAACGGTCAACTTAAAATCAATCATGGGTCTGATGTCCTTAGGGATTTATAAGGGTGAAAAAATAAAAATTACAGCATCAGGTGTTGATCAAGAAAAAGCTTTAGAGGCATTAACAGATTTTATTCTCACTGAAGGCTTAGGTCGTTTAGCTTAAAAAAACTGAAGTAAAGTGGTAGATATCTACCGCTTTTTATCGTTTTAAAAAGGGGGTCAACATGAGACAAAAGAAAATTAAATATGCAACAAGAGAACTCATGGAAGCATATGATGTCATAACGCTACCCAAAATGCTTGATTTAAAGGATGATAGACCTGTTTTTATTGAAATTGGTAGTGGGAAAGGTCAGTTTATCACATCGCTTGCAAGAGACAACAAAGCGCATTTATATATCGCTTTAGAGATGAATATTAATGTGTGCTACCGCATATTAGAAAAGAAAAATGAGCTTAAATTAGATAACTTGATCATTATTTTAGGTGATGCTAAGGATTTAGATTTATACCTTAGTCCCCATAGTCTTGATGGCATTTATCTCAATTTTTCAGATCCTTGGCCTAAAGCGAGACATCATAAACGAAGATTAACCTATCCACCCTTTCTAAAACACTATCAATCCTTATTAAAACCGAATGGTTTTTTACAGTTTCGAACAGATCATTTAGAGATGTTTATGGATAGTTTGAATTATTTAGAGCCCTATTTTTTATTACATGATGTGACATATGATTTAGAGGCATCCAAATATATGACAGAGTATGAAGAAAAAAAACGCAAGATTGGACCAATATATCAAGCAAAAGGCATGGTGAATATCGATGTTAAAGAAAGTATATAAAGATTTATTTGATTTAGAAGGCACAAGTGGTTATGAACATAGTATTCGTGCTTATATGAAAAATTACATGGAAAAATATCAAAGCTATGACATAAAGACTGATGGACTAGGCTCGATTTTCGCTATTAAGAAGTCTAAGTTAATCGATGCTCCTACAGTTATGGTCGCTGGTCATATGGATGAAGTAGGTTTAATTGTTGTAGGTATTACAGAACAAGGCATGCTGAAAATGAATAATATCGGTGGTTTAAATGGTGAAGTATTTGTTTCTCAAGTCTTAAATGTTCATACCAAAGATGGTGTGATCAAAGGTGTCGTTGGCGCACTACCTCCACATCTTAAAAAAGGTCAAAATACCAATCTTTCTGATTTGATTTTAGATATTGGTGCATCATCGAAGGAAGAAGCGAAGCATTTTGGTGTTGAATTAGGCAATATGATTTTATGGGATAACCCATTCTTTTACACTAAAAATCAAAACCGTTTAATATCTAAATCAATTGATAACCGCTATGGTTGTGGTCTAGCTTTAGAGACAGTTAGTCATTTTGATGGTATTGAACTACCATTTCATCTTGTTGTTGGTGCAACCGTTCAAGAAGAAGTTGGTTTAAGAGGTGCTGAGACAGCAACCAATCTTTTTAATCCTGATGTCTTCATCGCGCTTGATGCATCACCAGTCAATGATGCACTTGATAAAGAAGCTTTAGGTAAATTAGGCGAAGGCTTTTTAATTCGCATGTATGACCCTAGAAATATCATGCATCAAGGCTTACTCGACTATTTTGTGAAGCTTGCTACTAAGCATAAGATCAAATATCAACATTTCATGTCATTAGGTGGCACAGATGCTGCTAAAGCATTAGATATGAATCGTGGTGTACTCGCAACAACCATCGGACTACCTGCAAGATATATTCATTCGACAGCAGCTATGATGGACTTAAGAGACTTAGATGCAGCAAGAAATATGCTTTTTAAGGTATTAAAGGATTTAAATCCAGATAAAATTCAAAAATTAAAGGAGGCAAATTCATGATAATTACATTAAGAAATGGCGTAAAAATGCCACAACTAGGCTTAGGAACATTCTTAGTTAAGGACGGAGAAAGTGCATATGAAACCGTCAAGGAAGCTTTAAACATTGGATACCGTCATATTGATACAGCACAGATGTATTTTAATGAAGCATCTGTTGGTAAAGCAATTAAAGACTCAGGTATTCCAAGAAGTGAGATCTTTATTACGACCAAGCAAGCAAGACATGGATCTATAGATAAAATGAGAAAGCAATTTTATGAGTCATTAGATAAATTAGGTACCGACTATGTCGATTTATATCTCATTCATTGGCCTAATCACGACAAGAAAGTCAATCAACAAACGTGGGCTTTATTTGAGGAATTATATAATAAAGGTCTTTGCAAAGCGATTGGCGTTTCAAATTTTATGAAACATCACATATTAGATTTATATGAAACAGCCAAAATTAAACCCATGGTCAACCAAGTGGAATTACATCCTGGTTTATCTCAAGAACCTTTAAAAAAATTTTTAGATGAAGAAGGCATTGCCATTGAATCTTATGGTCCTTTCATGAAAGGTGGCATTTTTGAAGGTATTTGGCAAGAAGGCTTAGATAAGATTGCTAACAAACATGATAAAACGATTGCACAAATCGTTATTAGTTGGGGTCTACACCGTGGTGTGATTATGATTCCAAAAAGCATCACACCTTCTAGACTTTTAGAAAACTATAAAGCGAAAGATATCAAGCTCAGTGAAGAAGAAATTTTAACAATTAATAACCTAAACCGAGGTAAACGTGTGTATACGGATCCAGATAACAGTCCTTGGGGTGCATTTGAATAATATATTGCCTCATCTCTTGATGAGGTTTTTTGTTGTTAATTTGATTTAAAAGTTTTATAATAAAGATATACTTATGGGACCCTTAGAGGCCTAAAAAGGAGAAAACATATGAAAGTAAACGATATTCGTTCATTAACGTTGGCATCTGTTTTTGCAGCTGTGATTCTCGTGATGACTTTTGTACCTCAATTAGGATATATCACAATCGGTACAGTAGCACTCACATTGATTCATATCCCTGTCTTGATCGGTGCTTTTTTGTTGCGTAAACCTTACGCATTGGTTTTAGCTTTTATTTTTGGTATAGGTTCACTGATTAGAGCTGCAACGACACCGACTGGACCACTTGATCCAGCATTCGTAAATCCATTGGTATCCGTCTTACCAAGACTCTTATTTGCACTTGCAGCTGTTTATCTTGTGGATTTATTTAAACTTTTTGAAAAGAAAGTTAAAAACAGTCATATTTATATCTTTGCCGTTGTGACATTAATCACCTCATTAGGTATTTATTATGCGGGTCAAGCAATTATTCAATTTTCTGGCTGGAATAGCACACTTGTGACATTATTATTCTTAGTGATTAATGTAGCTTTTGTGAGTGGTTATTATGCATTCATCCAAAAAGGTGATACGAAAATTTTAATACCATCAACCTTTATCATCGCAACCTTTATACATACAGTACTTGTTTTATCAGCAGTCGTTATTTTTGAAAACGATTTAATCAGATCACTCGTACCATCAGGCAATTTAATGAGTTTAATCTTTACGATTGCGATATCCAATGGCTTAGTTGAAGCGATTTTAGCTGCCTTTGTAGGTACACCTATTGTGATAGCAATCAACCAATTAGAAAATCAAAGATAGGATGATTTTATGATTTTATTATGTGATGTAGGCAATACACAAATTACATTTGGCTTATCAGATGGAGTGTCCATTTTACAAAGCTATCGTTTGAATACTGAGGTCCAAAAGACATCGGATGAATATTATATTCAAATGAAAAACTTGATGGATTTAAAAGATATAATGAGTGTCGCTATATCGTCTGTGGTGCCTCGTATCACAGAAAAATTAAAAGACATATCAGAACGTTTCTTCAAGGTTCAACCTTTAATCGTAGGACCTGGTGTTAAAACTGGATTAAATATTAAAACAGACCACCCTAGAGAAGTAGGTGCTGATTTAATTTGTGATGCGGTAGGTGTTGAGCATGAAGAAAAGCCAATCCTAATTGTTGATTTAGGCACAGCTATTAAATATATCTATGTTAAAAATAAAACCATTTTAGGCGTCATCATCACACCAGGTGTCAATATTTCCATTCGTGCACTGGTTGGAAATACTGCATTACTACCTGATATCGATATCGAAGTACCTAAAAAAGTATTAGGTACACATACAATTGCATGTATGCAATCTGGTGTAACTTATGGTGTCGCAAGTCAAGTAGATGGCTTAATAGAGCGTATCAAAGAGGAAGTAAGTGAAGATTTTGATGTCATTTTAACTGGTGGACTTTCTGAGCTGATTGCACCACTTTGTAAACATCCTTTAACAAGAGATCCTGATCTCATCTTAAAAGGACTCTTATCTATATTTAACAAAAATCAAAAAACTTACCAAAAATAGCCAGGATTTTCTGGTTATTTTTATATAAAAATAGTGTATAATAAGTAAGGTGATAAAAATGTCTTATGAAAAAAAATATCAATTCTGGCTCAATCAAAAAGATTTAGATCCAGTCTTACTCGATGAACTGATTAATTTAAACGAAGAGCAAATTGAAGAAGTCTTCTACAGTGACCTATCGTTTGGTACAGGAGGGTTAAGAGGTTTAATGGGTGTCGGAACGAATCGTGTCAATGTCTATACGATACGTAAAGCAACCTTAGGCTTTGCGCGTTTCCTAAAGAAAAAGGGCATACCTGGTGGGGTTGCTATTAGTTATGATAATAGACACTATTCAGAGTCCTTTGCCAAAGAAGCAGCGATGGTTTTAGCAGCTGAAGGTATAGATTCATATCTGTTTGAGTCCTTAAGACCAACGCCCATGCTCTCTTTTGCTGTCCGTCATTTTAAAGCATGTGGCGGTATTATGATTACTGCGTCACATAATCCTAAAACATATAATGGTTATAAAGCTTATGATCATACAGGTGCACAACTCAATTTAGAAGATGCTGAAAAAGTCATTGAAGAAATTAGTCATATAGATAATCCATTTATGATTGATATTCTTGATAATGAACGCATTCATTATATCAAAAAGGATTTTGATGAGATTTACTTAAATGAAGTGAAAAAGATAAAGATCAATGATGTCAAAAAAGACTTAAAGATTGTGTATTCTCCGCTTCATGGCACAGGTAAGGATATCATTCCAGGTTTCTTGAAGGCTGAAGGCTATCAAATCTTACCTTATGAACCACAAATGGTCATTGATCCTAATTTCTCTCAAACAAAGTCTTCTAATCCTGAAGAAAAAGAAGCTTATGAAAAAACAATTGACTATGCACATAGAAATGATGCTGGTTTAGTTATGATTACTGATCCTGATGCAGACAGATTAGGCATTGCAGTCAAGCATCAAGGTGAGTTTCATTTACTCACAGGTAATCAAACAGCAGCCATTGAACTTTTTTATATCTTATCAGAAAAGAAATTACAAAATAAATTACCTAAAAAAGGGTTTGTCTATACTACCAATGTTACAACTGATCTTATTAAAGTCATCGCAAAAGATTTCGATATGGAAGTTGTAACAACCTTAACTGGCTTTAAATTCATCGGTGAGAAAGCTGAAAAAAATAAGCATTTAGGCACATATGTGTTTGGCTGTGAAGAATCCTATGGTAGTTTAGTCAAAGACTTTGTGAGAGATAAAGATGCTGTTCAAGCAGTTTATTTACTTTCTGAGATTGCTAACTATTTAAATGAACAAGGCCAAACCTTGATGGATTACTTAGATCATATCTATCAAATTTATGGTTTCTATTATGAATATACGAATAGCATTACGCTTTTAGGTCTATCAGGACTTGAAAAAATGAAAATACTCATGCAACACTTCAAAAAACATCCTCCAGTCGTTTTAAATAAGAGAATGATTGCTTTTGATGATTTAGATAAAGGTGTTCATGTTGAAGATGGTATCACTTCAAAGGTTGATTTACCAAAATCAAATGTATTAAAATACTATTATGAGGATAATACATGGATTGTCTTTAGACCAAGCGGTACTGAGCCAAAGATTAAGATATATTTTGGTACCAAAGGTAAATCTATGGAGGATGCAAAAGCATTCATTCATGCATTATCTGATCAAATAGCCTTTGAGATTGAAGGCTTATAAGGAGAGCTTATGTTTAACACACGTCGAAAAAATTATTTTAACAAGATTGAACCACTCAGTTTAACACTGATTTTTTCAGGTCATGCACCACAAAAATCTGCAGACCAATTTTATCCATTTGCGATCAACCGTAATTTTTACTATTTGACAGGCATTGAACAACAAAACACGGTCTTACTTTTAGCAAAAGGCTTAGAAAAGGAAGAAAGCTATCTTTTTATTGAAGCGATTGATCCTGTTAAAGCTTTATGGGATGGTGCAGGTTTAACATTTGAAGAAGCGAGCAATATCGCAGAAATTGATCTAAAAAACATTAAAAACATCGATACATTAGATACCTTTATTTCTGAACTTATGTCAACTTCAAGACGTGCACTTTTTGGGCAAATCAAAAAGGTATATTTCGATTTAGAACATCCAAAAGATCACACAACACCTGGATTAGCATACAGTCATAAGCTTCTTAAAGCCTATCCTTTTGCTCAAATTGAAACCAATCAAATGATATTAGCTGAACTTAGAACAGTTAAAGATTCATTAGAAATTGAACATGTGGAAAAAGCGATTGAAATTACTAAAGAAGGCTTAAACCAAATCATGTCTACCTTAAAACCAGGAACATATGAATATCAAGTCGAAGCTTCTTATAATTATGTCTTAAACCTTCATCGTACAAGCCCTAGCTTTCAAACGATTGCTGCAAGTGGTAAAAACGCGACCATCTTACACTATGTAGAAAACAAAGATGAGATTAAAGATGGCGATTTAGTGCTCTTTGACTTAGGTGTTGATTATAAGCGTTATGCTTCTGATATTACAAGAACCTATCCAGCGAATGGTAAGTTTACAGATCGCCAAAGACAAGTTTATGAAATCGTCTTAGAAGCTAATAAAAAGACCATTGAATGGTTAAAGCCAGGTGTCACGCTTGCTGAATTTAACGATTTTGGTAAACAAATCTTAATTAAGGGTTTAAAAAAATTGGGTCTAATCGAAAAAGATGAGGACATTATTAAATACTATTATCATAGTTTAGGACATTATTTAGGATTAGATGTCCATGACGGTGGTAACTATAGCTTACCTATTCCAGAAGGTGCATTAATCACAGTTGAACCTGGGTTATACATTGCTGAGTGGGGTATTGGTATACGTATTGAAGACGATGTTTTTGTCACAAAAGATGGTGCAATCAATTTATCAGCATCAATCATCAAAGAAATTGATGAGATTGAATCTTATATGAAGAAGTAGTCAGGTCACTGATTACTTTTTTTTAATTCAAAGAAAAATAACAAGATACCCTCTATGATAAGGCAAGGAGGGATTATATGAAAAAACTTATTATCCTATGTTTATGTTTTATTACGTTTTATGTCATGAATCACGAAGTCAAAGGAACGACCTATCATCACTTTGAAACGATTGAGGTTTTAGATGGCAAGCTTTTAGAAGATTTTACAGATAAAGAATATAAAAGCTATTATAAAGAGGTAGATCAAAGAAAATTTATGGGGTGGCGTATTCATAAAGTCCATACCAATGAGAAAGTCACGTTTACGTCTGAAACACTTTTTTCTTATTACAATGATGGCTATACACCCATTGACTATAGCTATAAGCTCTCAAGAAAAGAAACATCAAAATTTGCTGTATCAGCGACAGGCTCAATCGGTTTAACCTCAGCAAAAGATGGAAAAGGCTTTAAAAATAATCTGACTGGAAATTTAAAGCTGTCTGTTGACTATCAGGAAGCTAAGGAAGATTCAGAAACGATTGATATTAAGCTCAAGGTTGATCCTGGCACACAAGTGGATCTTTATATATATGGCGAAGGTAAAATCACAAATGGTGTTGCTGCAAGATATGTCTTTTTTATCAGAGCTGATCGTGGTGGATTTGAAGTTTTTATCGTGACGACACAATACCAAAGACTTGAGAAAAGAAAAATATGAAAAAGATACTACTATATATCACACTTTTTTTATCTTTTAGCTTGTTAATCGTGATTGGTCTATCGATGAAAGAAGATAAGGTTTCTAAAATACTCACGGTATCGACTGAATATCTTTACCTTTATGATGATGATCATTACATGAGATTTATGTTTTTTGTTAATGTAAATCATCCAATCACTATAAAGGAAAGCTACGATGACATTTATATCCACGATGAATTAATGCATGAAAGAATGACTTTAAATATCAAAGGCATAGAAAAAAGTCATGAAGAAAGCTATTTAAATGAAACATATCATGCTTATGAAATCATTACAGATATCCCTTACTTAGGGATAGATTATAAATTAAATGATGCCTTTATAACCATCACATTACAAAATGGTGATACTTATACGCTTTACTTAGGGCATCTATCTATTCTAAAAAAAACATCTTCATCTTCACATATAAATTGGACAAATCTTTATGGCATCAAAGAAGATAACGAACATTTATCAAGACTTAGATATATTGATCTATATTTTGATATATTAAATGAAGATATCCTTAAAATTGACATTGGATCTATGCATGAAACGTCATTTCTTCTATACGAAGATTATTTAAGAATAACGATAACAGAAGCACCTTTTTTGCTTTATCAATGTCCATTAAGAATTTATTATCAAAATGGCGACATCGATACGATCTTTACATTCACCTATTTAAAGGACTATGAAATCTTAAAAGAAAGTGGGTTACTTGTTCACCATGGCACCCTTAATTAAGCTGGAAAAAGCTAAAAAGAGATATTTGGATCATGCATTTGATTTAACGATTGAAAAAAAGGATTTTATCAGTATTAGTGGACAAAACGGTACAGGTAAAACGACACTGATTCAAATGCTACTTGGATTTATTGAACCTGATGAAGGCATGATTAGTAAAAAGAAGTTAAAAATAGGCTATTTACCTGAAAGGATTAACTTACCCTTATTTATCAAAGTATTTCAATATCTTGAAACACTTGCTAGAATCAAAAAATCAGAACTCGATCAAGAGCTTTTGATGATGTTTAATCTGCCTTTATTTCAAAGTGTGCATACACTTTCTAAAGGTAATCAACAAAAATTAGCCATTGTTTCAACTTTTTTAGGTACACCTGATCTCATTATTTTAGATGAACCTTTATCAGGACTTGATGTCAAAACGTGCCATATCTTTAAGGATTATTTAAAAAAAAGAAGAGATGAAGGCTTAAGTATCCTGATTTCAACCCATCAGCCTGAGCTTTTTAAAGATCTTTGTTCTAGACATATTATTCTATGATTAGACTGATCTATCATTATGTGTTTTACACAAAAAAACAACGCGTCTTTATCCTGCTCTTATGTTTGATAATCCTTTTTTTATCACTTTTAATCTATGATAATGCACCTTTTTATGAACAACAGTTATATAAAGATTTAGAAAACATTTATTATCATCAAAGTACACAAAGACTTTATCTTTGGTTTTTGCCTTTTTTATATGAAATGATTTTAATGGATCATGATCAACCTTTCATGAAACCCTTTGATGTCTATTTTGGAAAAGATTATGTTTTAGCATCAAAAATCGTTTTTTATGTTTGTGTCTTAATATGGGTAACTTGGATCTTTATGATCTCTTATCATTTGATACCTTATATACTTACTGACTATTATGAGATTTATCTTATCTATGAACTATTTTTTATCAATCTATTTTTAGATGGTCTTTTATTACTCATCATTACCTTTTTATTAGTTAGATTGAAGTATCAAGCATTTTCATTCATGATACCCATATTTTATATGTTATATTCCTTTGTGTTAGAAGATATCCAACACCCCATGTTATATCTTCTTTTCCCAATATTTTTACCCTTAGAATCATTTAAAAGTATTGAGTTTTTCTACAAAATATGTTATATTTTTACTGGTTTTACCTTGTTATTTATCCAAAATCTCAAAAATAAGCACTAAATAAAGTTTATAGTTGACAAATGGTATTATCATGGTATAATCTATATGTAATTTAAGCAGTGAAAAGAAGAGGTACCCTCTCGCCTGATGGACGAATTCATAGGCAAAGATGTCACGATCATAACGATTCTTGATATATAAGTGGGTACTATGTACACACTTTTTCTTTTAACTAAAAATCACAAGAAAGCGGAGGTGGACTTTTATTAGACAAGTCAAACCCAATAACAAAAATACCGATTTAGTGAATGAGTTTATTCCAAATGGTGAATTATTACTCATTGATGAGAAAGGAACCAAGCTTGGAGTTCTTTCTAAGAAAGAAGCGCTTAAAATTGGTGCTGAGCGTGAGCTCGATGTTTTCGTCGTGTCTCCAGACTCAAAACCGATGGTTGCTAAACTTATGGATTATTCTAAATATCGCTACGAACAACAAAGAAAGTTACGCGAAATTAAGAAAAATCAAGTCGTCGTTGAATTAAAAGAAATTAGACTTTCTCCAACGATTGATAAACATGATTTTGAAACCAAACTTAGACATGCTCAAAAGTTCTTAGAAAAAGGCAACAAAGTGAAGTTATCGATTCGATTCTTCGGTAGAATGATCACCCACCAAGAAGTGGGCAGACAAGTTATGGAAAAATTTATTGAGGCTATCGGTCAAAAGGCGAATGTTGAAGCACGCCCTAAGATGGATGGTAGAAGTATGATTGCTATTTTAGCACCCAATCAAAACACATAAAAAGGAAGGTAATGGACATGCCAAAACAAAAGACACATAGTGGATTAAAGAAAAGAATTAAAGTCACTGGTACTGGCAAACTTATGAGAGGCCATGCATATACAGGTCACTTAGCAGCATCTAAAACAACAAAACAAAATAGACAATTAGGCGGCGAAACAACGGTACACGCTTCAGATAAAAAGCGTATTAAATCATTGATTTCGAACCTATTATAATCGGAGGGACTATATATGCCAAGAGTTAAAGGTGGTACGGTTGCCAGAAAACGCCGTAAGAAGATTTTAAAGTTAGCAAAGGGTTATTTCGGTTCAAAGAGTACAATCTATAGAACAGCTCATGAACAAGTGATGCGTTCATTAAGATATGCTTACAGAGACAGAAAACAAAAGAAAAGAGAATTTAGAAAACTTTGGATTCAAAGAATCAATGCAGCAGCAAAATTAAACAACATGAAGTATTCTACACTGATTCATGGTTTATCACTTGCTGAGGTTCAAGTAAACAGAAAAATGTTAGCAGATTTAGCAGTGAACAACCCAGCAGATTTTGCATTATACTGCAAACTAGCTACAGATGCTTTAAATGGTAATTTACCAAAGAAAGAAGCAGTTAAGCCAGTTAAAAAAGAAGCAGTTAAAGTAGAACCAAAAGTAGAAGCTAAGGTTGAAGTTAAAGCTGAAACTGTTGATTATTCAAAGATGCTTGTTAAAGATTTAAAGGCATTAGCACAAGAAAAAGGCATTGAAGGTGCTTCATCGATGCTAAAAGCTGATTTAGTAGAAGCTTTATCAAAGTTATCCTAATCTAAAGGGTGGTAAATACCACCTTTTTTTTGTATAATAAAAACATGGGGGCATCTTATGAAAACACGTGTCATCGTTTCACTCACATTAACCATACTGATCTTTTTATTTTTACCGTTTGCTTTGATATTACTCAATTATAGAGGTCAAGGCATTTTTATGATTTCAGCGATTGTGACACTGGTTTATGTAGGTGTTTATGTCTTTGGTGGTGTACCAAAGCTAATCGTCTCTTTTATATATGGAGCAGTCACCTTTTTGTGTCTTTATTTTTTAGATGCAGCCTACCATTTACCTTTCATCATCGTTGGATCATTACTCTTTGTGCTTAACCCACTATCTAGCTTTGAAACCTATTTAACAGCAAAGATGAATGACGAGGACGTCTTGCCGATTAGAATAAGTATTAGAGGCTCTTATTGGCCATTTTTCAGCTATCAAAAAGAAATGAAAAACTTTTATCATTTACCACAGGCTAGAAAGCTTTACACGAAAAAATGGTATTTGCATTTAAGACAAATGACGACGCTTTTTTTAGTGACTTTAGGTATTTTTCTCTTTATTTTAGGCATTAATAATATCGCTAACACCTTAGATAATTTTGATTGGCTTAATTTCTTTATTTTCTATAATGTCATCGTGATTTTTATTTTAGCGTTTTTTCTCTTTAAAAAAGGCTTTACATCGACTTTTAGAACCTTAGTGATCTCTTTATTCTTACCACTCATTTATTTGATTTTAATTTCAAGCTTTCCTGATGCATTAAAATATTCGTTAGCTGGATCAATCTTCTTAATAGGCTTAATCGTAGGTGGGGTAGAGTTATATAAGTATTATCAAAGAGTATCTTATGACAGCTATCATTATTATGATGTAGATGAGCAACTAGACGTTTATGCGAATGCATTATTTGAGCCACTTGTTTATAACGAGTCCTACATTTTATGTGGTCATTACCAAATCAAAGTCAAACAAGAGGATTTTAATCGACATCTACATGATATCTTAGTATATGCAAACTATTTTAAATTTATCATTACTGCTTATGCATTCAAAAAGGATGTTGTCCATCTACATGCACATTTCCATCATAAACAAAAGAAACGTCCAGAAAATTTTAAAACATATTTAGAGTCTAAGTTTAAGATGGATATACCGCTTGATTTAATCGAAGATCCTAATAAGGAATCCTATGAAAAGCATTTTTTCCATAGACCAGGATATATCATCAGTCGTGCTCAAAGCTTAGCAGGTTTATTAAAGGAACTTGAAATTAAGACAAAAATTATTATTTCTGTCATTGTTTATTTTGAGCTCGAGGATGAACTAGAAGCGTTTATGGATGAATATACAGTGACTAGACTCTCAGATTTATCTGATGATGAGTACATCACTGTTCGCGTAGATATTCCATCAGTCAATGTTGATTATATGATTGAGTCTAAAATTAGAGAATTGTTACTTGCTCTTATGGTGCATCATGGTAAGTTCGTAAGAATATCTGTTTATTATTAATATCTATTTACTTTCAACTCTATAACATTTATCTTAAGCGATCGAGTCTTATGACTAAAGCGCTTTCATAATACTTGACTAATCTTAAGATTAGTGATAAATTGAAGATGAACCTAGGAAGCAGCCGTGGAACCCAAAGCTTTTTATAGGGAGATAAAACAATATTGGCGTGAAAGCCAAGCGATTGGAATCCCGATATATTGACAAGGTATCTCCCACGTGGAACTATTTCGTTCTCACAGCTTTCTAGGCTTTTTTTTCTCTTTTTTTTATGGTATAATTTCATCAAATGTAAAGAGGTGTCGATATGCATAAAAAATATGAAATATTAAAAACATTATCCTTATTACCAGGTGTTCCAGGTAATGAGAAAAAGGTGAGTCAGTTTATCTCATCTGAGATCAAATCTAACGTGGATGAAGTCATCTATGATAATTTGGGATCTTTAATCGGTGTTAAAAAAGGATCAGGTCCTAAAGTCATGATTGCTGGTCACATGGATGAAATTGGATTACTCGTTACTAGTATTACCAAAGATGGTTTCATTAAGTTTCAAACATTAGGGGGTTGGTTTTCTCAAGTGATGCTTGCCCAAGTATGGGAGATTCATACTAAAAAAGGTATTGTCTATGGCGTAACAGGCGTTAAGCCACCACATATCATTCCTGCTGATAAGAGAAAAGATGCTTTACCTATTGATACATTTTATTTAGATATCGGTGTAGCATCTAAGGATGAGGCGGTTGCTTTAGGTGTTGAACCAGGTAATATGGTTGTACCTCATGCTGAGTTTATGGTTTTAGGTAATGAAAAATACTTACTAAGTAAAGCATGGGATAACCGTATTGGTAGTGCAGTTGTCATGGAAGTTTTAAAGGAACTCAAAGATCAAAAAGTACCTAATCAGCTTTTTGGAACATTCACTGTTCAAGAAGAAGTCGGTTTAAGAGGTGCTAAAACAGCATCTTATGTCGTTGAACCTGATATCGCTATTGCAGTAGACACTGGTTTAGCAAATGATGTTCCAGGTGGTGAAAAAGAGGAACAATCTCTTGGTAAAGGTCCTCAAATCTTGCTTTATGATGGTGGACTCATTCCTCATCAAAGCTTAAGAAGATTCGCGATTGAAGTCGCACAAAAAGAAGGCATTCCTTATCAAGAAGCTTTCATTGTAGGCGGTAGAACAGATGCAGGTCATATGCATTTAGCACATAAAGGGGCACCAGCATTATCGATTGGTATTCCTACACGTTATATGCATTCTCATACATCGATTATCCACTATGATGACTATGAAAACACCGTGAAATTAGTGGTTGCACTGATTAAAGCACTAGACGATAAAAAAGTATCTGAGATATTAAACAATGGACGCTCGTAACGAGCGTTTTTTTTATTTATAAAACTTTAACAATTATTTATAATGTCTCATGTTTTACTTGCATTCATTTTCTACTTCTTATATAATACAGTTGAATGAGTGCTCAACTGAAAGGAGTGATTCAATGAAAGCATGCGATATAAATTGTAACTGTACGATTTTTCATCAAGATATCCTAGAAAAAGTCGAGAAGTCCTTAAAAACGGATCAAGTCTTTAACGGTTTAATTGATGTCTTTAAAGTCTTTAGTGATTTAACAAGACTTAAAATACTTGAAGCTATCAAAGATGAAGCATTATGTGTCTGTGATTTAGCATACTTATTAGATGTATCTAAAAGTGCTATATCTCACCAAATGAAAACATTAAAATCATTTGATTTAGTCACAAGTGAAAAAAAGGGTAAGATGGTTTATTATAAATTAAAAAGAAATGAAGCGACAAACTTCATTGAAACAGCAAATAGATTAAGAAGAGGTTTAATGACATGATAAGAAAAACCATAAAAGTCAGCAACATTACATGTGCGCAATGTGCAAAATCGATTGAATCCTATTTTGGTGAAATGGATGATATTGATGCAAAAGTACTTGTGACATCGAAAAAGGTCATTTTTAATTACGAAGACGATAAGTTTGATCAAGAAAGTATCGGTAATCATTTAAGAATTATTGGTTACTATCCGATATTTAATAACGAAGAACAAGAAAAAGCAAAGAAAAGAGATCGTATAGATTTAATCTTAGCTGCAATACTAACTTTTCCATTATTATGGACCATGTTTGTTCATTTAGGCATAAACGTCCCTGTGCCAGACATTCTGATGAATGGTTATGTACAGTGGGCAATAACGACACCTATATTATTTTATGTAGGTAGAAGATTCTTTCAAGCAACCTATCATCAAATCAAAGGTAGAAATTTAGGTATGGATGCTTTGGTTGTCTTAGGGACAACTGCAGCTTATATCTATAGTATCATTACGACATTATCTTATGATGAACACGCAGGACATGCAATGCCTGATTTATACTTTGAAACCACCGCAGTTATCATTTTCATGGTTTTAATTGGTAATTACTTCGAAAATAGAGTGAAAGAAAAAACGTCTGATGCTTTACAATCATTAATTAGTCTAGGTGCCAAAGAAGCACGCGTTAGACGTCAAGGTAAAGACGTCATGGTACCTAGTGACGATGTTAAAATTGGTGAAACGATGATTGTCCTCGCTAATGAGAAAATCGCGCTAGACGGGATTGTAAAAGCCGGTAAGAGCTATGTCGATGAAGCGATGATTACTGGAGAACCGATGCCATCATTTAAGGAGCCTGGTCATAAAGTGATTGGTTCAACGATGAATACTGTTGAAACCTTAGAGATTGAAGTCACAGCAGTAGGCTCTGATACCGTGTTAGCTCATATTATTCAAACCGTTGAAGATACTGCTTTAATAAAACCAAAGGCTCAAAGAATTGCCGATAAGATTTCTGCTTTCTTCGTACCGGTTGTTGTCTTAATCAGTATCATTACACTTCTTTTATGGCTCTTTGTCGTTGAAGGTGGACATCCATTATCACATGCATTCGCACCTGCGATTGCTGTCTTAGTGATTAGCTGTCCATGTGCACTTGGTTTAGCAACGCCAACATCGATTTCTGTCGGTAGTGGTATCGCCTTTAAGGCAGGTATCTTATATAAGGGTGGCGAATTTTTTGAAATTGCTAATAAAATAAGTGCGATTGCATTTGATAAAACAGGTACACTCACAAAAGGACATCCTGAGCTCGCAGAATTTGTTGGTGAACAAGATTCACTCAAAATTTCTGCATCCTTAGAAAAACACTCTAACCATCCAATTGCTAAAGCAATCTTAGATGCATATGATGGTGACATCTTTGAAGTCAAAGATTTTGAAGTGATGCTTGGACTTGGTGTAAAAGGTAAGATTGAAGGTAAAAATTATTATGTCGGGTCTTTAAAAATGATCAATTCACTAGAACTTGATTTAAGTGCATTTTCTTATGAAAGCCTTCTTAAGCAAGGTCATACAGTGTTCTTTACAGCAGATGAAAAAAAGGTCATCAATATGATTGCTGTGCATGATCCAATTAAAGAATCCGCAGAAAAAGTAATTTTAGAGCTTAAACGCCGTGGCATCACGCCTTACATGATCACAGGAGATCAAGAAATCACAGCTCAATATATAGGTAGTAAACTAGGCATTGATCATATCTATCATGATGTCTTACCTCATGAGAAAGCAGAAAAGATTAAAGATATTCAACAACAAGGTAAGATTGTAGCCTTTGTAGGTGATGGTATTAATGATGCGCCAGCATTAAAGATGGCAGATGTAGGTTTTGCAGTGGGTAGTGGTTCTGATATCGCGATTGATACATCTGATGTCACCTTAATGAGTCTTGATTTAGGCTTAGTCATTCAAGCGATCGATTTATCTTTAGCGACACTTAAAAACATCTATAGAAATTTCTTTTGGGCATTTTCTTATAATGTACTTATGATTCCACTTGCAGCTATTGGATTACTCAATCCATCACTTGCAGGTATTGGTATGGGTTTTTCTAGTATTATGGTTGTTTTAAATGCACTTAGTTTAAAATTATTTAAGTTCAAAACATTCTAAAAAAAGGAGAGAATCAATATGAAATTAACAGTAAACAATATGACATGCAATCATTGTGTCATGACCATTCAAAAGGCATTACTTTTAAATGGTATTCAAGCAGAAGTCAATTTAGCATCAAAATCAGTCACGATAAAAAAGGAAACTGATTTAGAAAAAGCTAAATCTGTCATTACTAAAGCTGGCTACAACGTCGAAGTATGAGGATTATCGGTGGAACATATCGTGGCAAAAGCTTAGATAGGGTTTTGAAACCAACCACGAGAGAAACAGCAGATATGGTCAGAGAATCTGTATTTAACATGCTCCATCCTTATCAATACGATCAGGTCTTAGACTTATTTAGTGGTTCAGGTGCTTATGGTTTAGAAGCCATTTCTAGAGGAAGCATACATGCAGATTTAGTTGATATCGATAAGGACGCAATTTTAACCATTAAGAGAAATGTTTTATCCATGAAGATTAGTGATAATGTATCTATTTATCATATGTCTTATGATGGTTTTATGAGTAAGATTTCAAAAACATATGATCTTATCTTTTTAGATCCACCTTATCAACTTGATGTTTATGAAGACCTTCTAAATAAGTTAAGTCCATCCCTTTCAAACGATGGAAAAATAGTTTGTGAAAGTGATAAAAAGCGTATCTTACCAGATGCACTTAATGGCTTAGTTAAGATTAAAGATAAGACTTACGGTATCAAACGCATTACAATATATGAAAAAGCGTAAACGAAAAAGTTTACGCTTTTTGTTATTTTACAACTTTCTCTTTGATTTTCTCAACCGCACCTGTTTTTAAATACTGATACATCATTTTCTTATAATGATACTTTTCAAATATATCTAGATCTTCTTTATAAGGCACTTGGTTTATTTTATAAAGAGGACTATCCTTTAAATCAACTTTTGTAGATGTAGCTACCCAATATAAATAGTGAACTTCAACATGTTTATCATCGCTGATTAAACGCACTTCTCCAATTGGATCAATAATAAAATCTTCATTTTTAAAAAAATCAACGGGTTGCACTTTATAACTTTCTTTAGGGATATCATATTGATAGATAAACTCTTTATCTTTACCAATAAAAACAATAACAGACTCAGTTTTGATACGCTTTGTGTCTAAATAAATCCATATACCTCCAATAAGTGATAATACTGCACTTAAATAGACAATATAATTCATAATCTCTTCCATGAAAAAATAACCAACAAGAAAGAGTGGCACTGCACCACATATCATATAAATCGCACCAGTTTTTGCACGTTTACTTGTGATAATCTCATGTTTAATACCCTTTATTGTCTGTCTTTTAAATCGCAATTTAAAATGCAGACCGTTTGTAAATCTTAAGAAAAGATACCAAGATAAAAGCAACGGTAACACTCTTAACGTTAGCAAAATCAGTGCAACATTGATGTTTAATAGTAACGCCTCAACAACTTGAACAGTTTCAATCACGATAAACACTAAAAACATCACGTTGATGTACTTATGTCTTCTACCAGTGATTTGAAAAATAAAATATGAAAGAATAAAATAACCTGCCGTACTCATCACAAAATCAATGACAAAATCCATTTTTCCCACCTCGTGTTTTACTGTTATTTAAATTATAGAGAATAATCAAAATAAAGTCAAACAGATGACCGTTTTTGCTTGTATTTTATGTACTTATCAAGTAAAATAAGTATAGCAAAGTGAGGAGTGAGGAATATGCCACTAGGATTAGGTATAGGATTAGCAATCGGTGCATTATTAATTGGCGGTGTTTTAGGTTTTTTTATTGCCAGACGTTGGTTTAAAAAATATTTAGAAAAAAATCCACCAGTCAATGAACGCATGATTCGTGAAATGATGCGTCAAATGGGACGAACACCTTCAGAAAAACAAGTTCGTCAAATTTTATCATCCATGAATCAATATAAATAACAAGATATAAGGCATATTTAAATATGTCTTTTTTTCTAAGGAGTCCTCATGAAAGAAAACATTAAATCAATCATTAGCTTTATCTATCAAGAGGCTAGACCACTTGAAATTAAAAGATTAGAATATTTACTTGGCATGGGCGATGAAGAGCCTATTTTAGATGAGTTAGTTAAATACCAAAATCTAGATGGCGGTTTTGCTCATGGCTTAGAGCCTGATTTATGGAACATCGAATCAAATCCTATATCAACATGGACAGCAATGCATATCTTAAGACAAATCGGATTTAGCAAAAAAGATCCCCTCATTAAAAATATGATGCTTTATTTAGAAGCTACATACAATGATGAAAAAGTAGGTTGGGATTTAAAAATAGCTTCAAATAATGATTATCCATGTGCACCATGGTGGACATATCAAAAAGAAGAGATTGGATACAATCCTTCGGCATCGATCGCAGGCTTTATCCTAAAATATTCAGATCCGCTTTCAAGAGTCTTTAAATTCGCAACTAAAGTTGCTAAAAAGACGTATGAAGACATCATTAACCATAAAGAAAAAACCATGGAAATACATGATTTAAGATGTGTATGTGACTTAATTGAAGAATCAAAGCACATCTTTGGAAGATATGATCATTATATAGAGGCTAGAAAAAAAGTTATCACACTGATTGAACACACGATCAATCAGGATGAAACCAAATGGTTTACATCTTATGTGGCAAAACCTACATCGGTTATAGGTATCTATCCTTCCTTTATTACTGAAGTCTATGAAGACTTAATCTTTAAAGAGTTTAATCAAGCTATGAAGTATCGTAATCAAAAAGGCGTTTGGGATATAACTTGGTCTTGGGAAGATGAAAAAAACACCTTTAAACGCGCCAAAAAACATTGGGAAGGTGTCCAAGCTTTTGAATATTTATACCTCATGACACAGATGAATTATGTTGAATTAAGAGATTTATAAGAGAAAGCTCGTGGATTGCGAGCTTATATTTTTACCATATGAACAAGACGAAAATGACTAAAACAACCAAGCCTAACCAAAGGGTCCATAGAATGATTTTAGCAATGAGCCCATCTTCTTTAAAGCGACTTGAACCATCTTTTAATATACCTTGTTGTTTGGCCTTCATTTTTTCTTTTTCCATGTCCATGCGTTCTTGAAGCCATCTTGTTTGATCTGGATTAACTTTCATTAAAAATACCCCCAATCATTGATACCTTTAGTATACTAAATTGTGTGAAAAAAAGATATGATTTCAGTGTGATATAATGAAGTTGAAAGGTGTGATATTATGCGTATGTTTGAAGATTTTACTGAAAAAGAAAAAATAGCTAGTGTCAACTTTTTTAAAATGATTGCTCTTGCAGATCAAGAAATTGATGAAGCAGAGCTCGTACTTATTAATCTTTTGATTTTAAGTTTGCAAATTGATATCAACCTTTATGATCAGATGAAAGATGAAGAAGTATATGACATTTTAAAGGATTTAGACCATACGAAGTCACTAGAGGTATTACGCATAGGATATTCTATTATGAGCTTAAATTATGCATATACCAAGCAAGAAATGCGTTATATGGAACTGCTTGCATCAATGCATCACATAAAAATCATGGATTTCCCTAATTTCTATGAGTCAATCTCAGGCACAAATGATTTAACAGCTTTAGATCAGCTCGTGTTAGTCGCTTTAGCAAAACACATGACTTTAGCAGAAAAATATATCAAGAAAAATAAAGTGGAATTACTCCTTGTGTTAGCTGATATGATGGGTATACCGCCACATATCGTTGATATGATGGATGTATCTTTTGATATTATTATTCGTGCGATGAAATCTATGAGCGAATCATCTTTACATAGGATTTTAGAAGAGCTTGCTGCCATAATGATTGTTGATGGTCAAATCACAAAAGAAACCTATGAAATGATGCTTCCAATCATCTCAGCACTTCATATTGATATTAACCCCATTTTAAAGAAAGCAACCCTTAGGCTCACATATAATAAAGACTACTATGAATTACTTAGTACACCATCAGAAACAAATTAGAGGACATAGTCCTCTTTTTTTAAGCGTTTCTCGTTGATTGATTTTAAAAAATATGTTATTCTAAAAAAGATTTGAATTTCAAAGGATGGAACACATGATGAAAAAAAGAATTTGGCTCGTTATTTGTAGTATGCTCATGATGCTAATGCTTGGTACTGTCTATAGTTATAGTATGTTTAGAGGTTATGTTGAACAAATTTATGAAGTCGGTAGTTTAGTATCTGGCATTCCATATATGTTATCACTCTTTTTTTATGCTGTTTCAATGATGATTTTTGGACGCATAATGAAACCATCTAATTTACAGAGATTAATTCTTATAGGTGTATTATTTTTAGCTCTTGGATGGTTCATTGCATCCATTTCAACCTCGATTTTAATGCTTTCAGTTGGTTATGGCTTTTTTATCGGTATAAGTGTAGGGATTATTTACGGTATTCCACTTTATGTGGTTCAAAAAACCTTTTTAAATCGACCAGGTTTATATACAGGACTCATTTTATTAGGATTTGGTATGTCTCCTTTGATCACCGCACCTATTGGACGTGTATTACTTGATCAATATGGATTGTTTCAAACATTTAAGATTTTCGGTATCATTTTTCCACTCTTAATCGTACCTATTAGTTTCTTATTTAAACTAGAAATTGTTGAAGAAGAAGAATTTAATATACCAAAATTTAATCTTAAGTCAGATATTACTTTTAGATATTTATACATCGCTTTTTTGATTACAACAACCATAGGTCTCATGATGATTGGATTATCTTATCAAGTTGGTGTCACATATTATCAGTTTGATCAAAGAGATGTGACATTCTCTTTATCACTTTTTGCACTCTTTAATGGACTTGCAAGACCTTTATTTGGATCATTTATGGATAAATATGGATTTTATAAGACAAGTATCCTAAGCATCATTTTGATCTTAATAGCATCATTGATAGGCATTATGAATCAAGGTACGCATTACATACTTTATCTCATATCCTTTGGGTTATTCTGGTTTAATCTTGGTGCTTGGTTAGCTATTATTCCAAATACAATTAAATCAAGATATGGGAAAAAAGCTTATGCAAGAATCTATGGTTACACCTTTACAGCTTATGGGTTTGGTGCAATCATAGGTACACTCATTTCAGGATCTATATTAGATGTTATGAATCAAACAAATTATATTTATATATCGATTATTGTCTTAGTGACATGTGCTTATTTATGTATTCAAAAAATAAAGAGCCCTAAAGCATAATGCTTTAAGGCTATTTTTTTGATTTCGGCACAAATTTTAATTCGGTACCTTCTCTGAGTCTTCGATAATTCGCTTTATGTCTAATAAAGATGATTGTACCAAGTACAGAAACGACCACTAAATCCATAAGTCTCGTTGCAAGATTGAATAGTTCATGTTCAATAAACACTCTAACAACAAAGTATAACAAAGTTGATGATGCAGCAATCGTTGAAGATAAACTCACATATCTTGTTATGAAAAACATGATAAAGAATAAAATAATGACCCCAACAGCAACCCAAGGCTCAATCGCAAAGATCATACCAGCTGAGGTTGCGACTGCTTTCCCACCTTTAAAGTTAATGTAGATTGGCCACACGTGACCTAAAACAGCAGCCATACCATAAATGCTTGCAATATTAATCTCATACGAGCTCACTAAGTAAAGTGATGGATCTTTTAAGAAGAAAACAAGCATAATCACTAATGCACCCTTTAAGGCGTCAAAGATAAATGCAAAGACACCATAACGAAACCCTAAAACTCTTACTGCATTGGTTGCTCCTGTATTTTTAGAGCCATACTGTCTAATATCTATCTTTTTAAAGACCTTACCAATGATTAATCCACTGGGTATGGAACCTAAGAAGTAAGATAGAAGTAATAGCAGCATAATCCATACATATGTCATGAAATCACCTCACTACTTAAACAATTATATCACTTTTAATTTGAATGTCAAAACAAAAAAGAAAACATAATCAAACGTTGTAGTTGAGTATATTTTTTGATATAATATGAGCATACAAAAAAGTTGGTGATCATGTGAATAAAGCAAACAAAATCTACGATGAAAAGTCGATACAAATCCTTGAAGGCTTAGAAGCTGTCAGAAAAAGACCTGGGATGTATATTGGATCGACAGATGCAAGAGGATTACACCATCTTGTTTGGGAAATCGTCGACAATGCAATTGATGAAACCCTAGCAGGATTTGGTAATGAGATTACACTCACAATCAAAGCGGATAATTCGATTGAGGTTTCTGATAATGGTCGAGGTATGCCTTATAAAATGCATAGCTCAGGTAGACCTACAACAGAAATCATTTTTACTGTTTTACATGCAGGCGGTAAATTTTCCGATGAGAGCGGATACAAAGTATCCGGGGGTCTTCATGGTGTTGGATCGTCTGTGGTAAATGCATTATCGCAATTCCTAGAGGTCACTATCTATCGTGATGGTGGCATTTTTAGACAACGCTTTTCTGATGGCGGCTCAAAGATTGGCCGTTTAGAGCGTATTGGAGATACTAAAAAGACAGGTACAACTGTCTTTTTTAAACCTGATCCAAAAATCTTTTCAACGACACTTTTTCAATATGACTTAATTAAAGAAAGACTAAGAGAAGCTGCTTTTTTAATTAAAGGATTAAAGATGAATTTGGTGGATCAAAGAAAACCACAAAAAGAAACGTTTAAATATGACGAAGGGATTAAAGCATATATTGACTTCTTAAATAAAGATAAGCAAGTCTTAAATGAAACGTTATTAATCACCGCTTTATACCCACTTGGTGAAAAGAAGAAAAAGCATGCAGAAATCGATATGGCTTTACAATTTACGAATGGCTATCAAGAAAACATCTTATCTTTCGTAAACAATGTACGCACTAAAGATGGTGGTACACATGAAATAGGGTTTAAATCTGCTTTAACGAGATCTTTAAATGATTATGCAAGAAAATATAATCTTTTAAAGGATAAAGACCCTAATTTAGATGGCTCAGATATTCGCGAAGGTTTAACTGCGATTATTTCTTTACGTATCCCTGAGGATTTCTTGGAATTTGAAGGTCAAACAAAAGGTAAACTTGGTACACCAGAAGCAAGAAATGCGACTGATGCTGTACTCTATGAGCATATGACAACATACCTAGAAGAAAATAAGCAAACAGCAAGTCAAATCATCAATCGTGCACTTTCTGCACAACGTGCGAGAGAAGCTGCTAGAAAAGCACGTGAAGAAGCTAGAAACGGTAAAACTAAAAATAAAAAAGAGATGACGTTATCTGGTAAGCTTACACCAGCACAAGGTAAAGATAAAGAGTTAAATGAATTATTCCTAGTAGAAGGGGATTCTGCAGGTGGTTCTGCGAAACAAGGCAGAAACAGAAGATTTCAGGCTATTCTACCACTCCGTGGTAAAGTCATTAACACCGAGAGAGCTTCATTAGATGCTATTTTAAGAAACGAAGAAATAAGTACAATCATTTATACAATTGGTGCTGATTTTGGTGCTGATTTTGATATGAAAAAATGCAATTATAAGAAAATTATCATTATGACTGATGCTGATACAGATGGTGCACATATCCAAATCTTATTACTGACCTTCTTCTTTAGATATATGCGTCCTTTAATTGAGCAAGGTAGACTTTATCTTGCACAACCACCTTTATATAAGCTCACAAAGAAAAAAGGTAAAAAAGAAGAAATTTTTTATGCATGGTCTGATGAAGAACTAAAGGCTTTAATAGATGAAAGCCCCTATAATATTCAACGGTATAAAGGTTTAGGGGAAATGAATGCATCTCAATTATGGGAAACGACTATGAATCCTGAAACACGTGCCTTAATTCAAGTTACTTTAGATGATTTTTCAGCATCTGATAAACGTATCTCTATTTTAATGGGTGATGATGTTGCTCCAAGAAGAGAATGGATTGAAGATAATGTCGATTTTGAAGTAAGCGATGATTTTGATCTTGAACAAGGAGGACTTGAATAATGGCTGACGTTAAAAAAGTTCAAGATGCAATTGAAAAGATTATTGAAGCGTCCTTAGAGGATGTTGTTTCAGAACGCTTTGCTAGATATTCTAAATATATTATTCAAGATCGCGCTTTACCAGATGCAAGAGATGGGCTCAAGCCTGTTCAAAGACGTATTTTATATGCGATGCAGCAAATGGGTATGCTCCATAATAAGCCATATAAGAAATCAGCAAGAATAGCTGGTGAAGTCATGGGTAAATATCACCCTCATGGGGATTCATCAATTTATGAAGCCATGGTGCGATTATCTCAAGATTTTAAAATGAATGTACCACTCATTGATATGCATGGTAACAATGGCTCTATTGATGGTGATAGTGCAGCTGCCATGCGTTATACAGAAGCAAGACTTTCAAAAGCTGCTGAAGCGCTTTTAGAAGATATTGATAAGCGTACAGTACCTTTTGTACCAAATTTTGATGATGAAGAGTTAGAACCAGTTGTTTTACCAGCGAAATTTCCTAATTTACTCGTCAATGGTGCAACAGGTATTTCTGCAGGTTATGCGACTAAAATTCCACCTCATAATTTAAGAGAAGTCATTGATGCAACGATTGCATATTTAGATAACGAACATATTACCATTCAAGACATTTCTAAAATCATCTTAGGTCCTGATTTTCCTACAGGTGGTATTGTGCAAGGACATCAAGGTATTTTACAAGCTTTAGAAACCGGTTCAGGCAAAGTTGTCATTCGTGCGAAAACACAGATTGAAGAAATGTCGAAGAGTCAAGACCGCATTGTCATTACTGAAATCCCTTATGAAGTTAATAAAGCTGATTTAGTTCGACAAATGGACCTGCTTAGAATCGATAAAAAAATCGATGACATCTTAGAAATCAGAGATGAAACAGATCAAGAAGGTTTGAGAATTGCTGTTGATCTCAAAAAAGGTGCAGATGCACAACTACTTTTGAATTTATTATTTAAATCGACTGATTTACAAGTAGCATATAACTATAATATGGTTGCAATCATGCACCATAGACCGGTTTTAGTCGGTGTTATTCCGATTTTAAAAGCTTACGTCGATCATCAAAAAGATGTGATTACTAACCGTTCAAATTATGAACTTGCTAAAGCAAACAAACGTCAGCACATCGTTTTAGGCTTAATCAAGATGGTTTCTGTCGTTGAAGAAATTATTAAAATCATTCGTCAATCAGAAAATAAATCAAATGCGAAACAAAACATTATGGATGCTTTTGGTTTTTCAGATTTACAAGCTGAAGCGATTGTTACATTACAACTTTATCGTTTATCTAATACTGATATTTTAGCACTAGAACAAGAATCAAACGGCCTAGATGATCGTATTAAAGAACTCAATCAAATCTTATCATCTGAAGCACAATTAAGACGCATCATCAAAAAAGAGCTTGATAGTGTGAAAAATGTGCTTGGTGAAGATAGAAAATCTGAAATTGAAGCAGAAATTGAAACGATTAAGATTGACCAAAAGGATTTAATTTCTGAAGAAAAAGTGATCATTGGTATTACGAAAGAAGGCTATATCAAAAGAGCATCTTTACGATCTTATCAAGCCTCACAACAAGCAGGCTTAAAGCAAGATGATGCTCTCATGTTTGAATCTGAATTAAATACATTAGACACGTTATTGCTATTTACGAATTTAGGTAATTATATCTTCCTTCCAGTCTATAAAATTGACGAACAAAAATGGAAAGATTTAGGTGTCTATGTCAATAATATAGTCCCTATTGAAAAAGATGAATTTATCATTAAAGCTATTTCTGTATCAAGTTTTGATTCAGATGAAACATTATTACTCGCAACTAAAGATGGTATGATGAAACAAGCGAAACTCAAAGAATTTGAAGTTTCTAGATATAATAAACCCTTAAAATGTATGAAACTTTCTAAAGGTGATGAACTGGTTTATGTCGATCAAACCGAAAGAAAGAATATCATTGCGATATCTAAACGTGGTTATACACTACGTTTTAAAACAGAAGAACTACCACTTTATGGCTTACAAGCTGGTGGTGTGAAGTGTATGAGTTTATCTGAACATGACGCTGTTGTATCAGCTTTATATGTGGGTTCAGGTGATGAGTTTGTGATTCTAACAAATCGTGGTCATGTCATTAAAGATGTTGTCGATGAACTTCCGATTTATAATAGAAACCGACGTGGTATTTTAATCATCGACCATCAAAAAGCAAATCCTCATTATGCCGTTTCTGCATCAAGATTATCGCGTGCACAAAATAAAGAGAATGCCTCTGTTAGAATCATAGCTGAAAAAGAAGCATTAATTCTTACAGTAAGTGACTTAAAATATTCTGGTAATAAGTTTGGTAAGAAAATCTTCGAAGAATCAAACCTTGGCAGCGGTTTAATGATTGAGATTTTTAAAGTCTATGAACCAGAAGATGAAATAAAACCAAAAACTATGATTAAAAAACCCCTACCAGTGATTGATACTAAGGACATCGTCAAAGAGGAAGTCATCGAAGTATCAGACAAAAAAATACATCTCAATCGATTCGATTTATTCGATGAAGAAGATTAGGAGAAAAAACATATGATTTTAACTTATCAAGGAAAATCCTACACCTATGATAAACCCCTCTCACTAGAAGAATTTTTAAAGGATTTAAAACTAAAAAATGTCTTAGCAGCATCTATTGATGGCAGACTTAGAGAACTAAGCTATATCTTAACAAAAGATGGTGATGTGAACTTTCTAGGTTATGATGATGCTGATGCGATTCGAATTTATGAATCAACTTTAAGATATGTGGTCGCAATGGCAGTAAAAAACCTCTATCCAGCAGCTAAAATTAAATTTAATTATAGTATCTCTAGATCCATTTTAGCTGTCTTAGAATGCTTAGATTGCCGTATGGATCAACAAGTCGTTCTTGAGATAAAAGAAGAAGTGAAAAAATTAATTAAAATGGATTATAAAATCACAAGAAGACGTATCTCTATTGGTGAAGCGACTAAGCTTTATACAGAGCTAGATATGCTTGATAAAGTCGATATTTTAAAATATCGTGAAGAAGATTATGTGAATACATATGAATGCAATGGTTATATGAATTACATGTTTGGCTACATGTTACCAAGCACAGGTTATTTAAATGCTTTTGAAATGTTTTTATATCATCCAGGCTTCATCATTCAGTATCCAAGAGCTGAGTTAAATGGAGAAATCCCAACATTTAAAGATGAGCCAACCTTTGGACAAGCGCTTCGTGAAGTCGCTAAATGGGGTAAGGTTGTACAAGGCAACACCATTTCAAAAATCAATGACTATGCACAAACCTTTACATCCTCTGTTGACTTTGTTAACATGTGTGAAACAAAGCATAATCATCAATTATTCCAATTAGGAACAGAGATTTATAATCATATCGATGCGATTCGATTAATCGCTATTGCAGGTCCATCATCCTCTGGAAAAACAACGTTTTCAAACAGGTTACGTGTAGAGCTTATGAGCCATGGACTTAAGCCAATCATGATATCTATTGATGACTATTATTTTGGTAAGGACCGTGCACCTAAAAATCCGGATGGTTCACCTGATTTAGAGCATATTGATGCACTTGATGTAGCGTTGTTCAACCATGATATGCAAGCACTCATTCAAGGTGAACGTGTAACGCTACCAAAATTCAATTTTAAAACAGGCAAGCGTGAACAAGGTCGCACGATTCAATTATCTGAAGATACACCCATGATTATCGAAGGAATTCACGCATTAAATGAAAAACTAACTGCATCTATTCCAAAACATCAAAAATTCAATATTTATATCGCACCTCAAACGCAATTGCATATTGATGGACATAATCCAATCTCTATTACAGAATTAAGACTCTTAAGACGTATTGTAAGAGACCAAAAATATCGAAACTCTACTGCTATGGATACGATGGATATGTGGCCATCAGTCAGACGTGGTGAATTCTTATGGATTTATCCTTTCCAAAGAGAAGCAAATTTTGTGTTTAACTCAGAATTAACATATGAATTTGCAGTTTTGAAGAAACATGCCATTGCGCAACTTTTAGCAATCCCTAAAGATTCTAGACACTTTATTACCGCAAATAGACTTTTAAAGTTCTTGAAATACTTTAAAGATATCGACGATGAAATCGTACCATGCAACTCTTTATTAAGAGAATTTATTGGAGGCTCTAGCTTCCATCATTAGGAGATGTTTACATGAAGGCTTTAAGCAATATGGATCGTATCCAAATTAATAGTGAAGTGATGATGTTACTTTTATCACTTTATGAATCAAAAGGTAAGTCATTTTATTACGATGATTTATTCAATCGTGATTTACATGCATTCGAAAAAAAGACGATGAGTCACAATTTAATCGCGATTGCACACTATTTATCCTTGGATATGACGGATGCGAGAATTAGATTATTCGCTAAAAAGTCCATGTCTCCAAGAACGAAAGATGAGCATACGCTATTAAATATCAAACTTGCTTTAAATCAACTTCATAAAAGACCTGAAGATTTTGAACTCTTAGTTAATGAAGTCGGCAATTTAATCAAAATGATTTCTAAAAATAGAGATACCATTACATTTAACACTTATGAGCATCAAGAAGAAGGTGTCCTAAAATTAAAAAAAGTGTCAAAAAAAGATGATTTAGAAAAACTCATGACACTCTTTGAAAAAAACTTAAAATCAGAGCAATATGAGCTCACACAGTTGATCGCAAATTTTTATATCGACTTTTTAAATATGCATATTTTATCAAGAGATGAAGAGCTCATAGGCATGTTACTTTTATATGCTTTACTATCTAAATACTTTTCAGTCTTTAAATATGTTTCATTCTTCAAATATTTCCTAAAATCAAAAGAAGCTTGGAAATCAGGCATAGTCACAGCGAACTATTACTGGAGTTCAGGATTCGCTCAAACAGATATGATTTTTAGAATCCTACTTAATATTATGATTGAAAGCTATCAAGAAGTTGACAGAATGGCACATGAGTATGTGTTTGAACGCGAGCTTAACAAGTCAAATAACATTGAAAATAGCATCTTAAAACTCGATGAAATCTTTTCTAAAGAGGATTTAAGAAAACGACATCCAAACGTGAGTGACGCGACGATTGACCGCACACTTAAGCGTTTAAAGGATGAAAATAAAATACGTCCTCTTGGGAAAGGACGCAGTTCAAAATGGCAACGTATTGTTTCAGGTCACAAAAAATTTGGTATGGAACAATTAAGCTTATTTGGTGATTAAGGGCAGTTGCCCTTTTTTATTTATTAATTGCATTATTTTAACTAATTAAGTGATTTCATGATATGATAAACATGAGGTGCATTATGGATATTACATTAATAAAAAAGTTAAGAGAAGAAACCGGGAGCGGTATCGTAGAAACGAAAAAAGCTTTAGAATTACATCATGGAGATTATGAAAGTGCAAAGGCACATCTTCTAAAGAACTTAAAAAAAGAAACCGGAAATCTAAGAGTTGCATCAAAGGGTTTGACTCATCTTGTCATCAAAGAAAATGAAGCCATTTTATATGAAGTCAATGCAGAAACAGATTTCGTCAATAAAAACGAACATTTCAATAAAATGATAAAAGACATTGGAGATGCACTTATAATATCAAAAGCGTCACATGTCAAAGAGGCTTTAAAGGTTAAACTAGGTGATCAAACCATTGAAGAAAAAATCCTTCATACATCAGCAATTATCAAAGAAAATGCTTATTTAAGACGCTTTTATCGTATATTAAAACATGATTCACAAGCATTTGGTTTTTATCAACATTTACAAGGAAAAATTTCTACGCTTGTCATTTTAGATAAAGACTTAGGCGATTTTAACAACAAATTAGCCATGCATATCGCTGCATCAGAACCAAAGTATCTAAGCTTTAGCCAGATTGATACACACACCATGGATTATGAAACGTTTATGTATGAAAAAAATCATGGTCAAGTAAGTGTCCATGATTTTAATAAATACTTAGAATCGGTGACTCTAGATACCCAGTATTATGTATTAGATCCAAGTGTTCGTATAGGTGAATTACTTCATCAAAATCATGCGAAAGTCATAAACTTCTTTAGATTTGAAGTTGGAGAAGGTATTGATAATAAACTTAATTGTAGACTAGATATCCCATGTGATGGATCAAAAATCACAGTCACACCCATCTACTAAAAAAGGAGGAAAAAAGGATGAAACTAAAAAAGAACGTTGGTAAGGTCGATCAAGTGATTAGATATGCACTCGCAACTATTTTCTTAGTGCTTACTTTTACGTTAAGTTATTGGTTTTTTATTGGTACAGTCGTTATGATGTTTACTGCATATTTTAGTTTTTGTGGTCTTTACCGATTATTTGGTATCAATACATGCAAAGTATCCATTGAACCTGATACAACAGAAGATATTCATTAACTTAAAAAAATAAGAAAAAACAAAAAAAACGTATCTATTTTATCTTATGTTTGTTAAGATGAAAGTAGAAGATACGTTTTTATTTTTTTAGTTTGATTTAAACATGCCATCCTTTAATATTTTCATGACTTGATCTGTAATAAAATCCAGATCTTTATCTGTGAGTGTATCTCTAAAAAGAACTTGTAAACCTACGAAGTTAGATATACCCATTAACACATATGATAATGTTTCAAGATCAATATCATCTCTTAACTCGCCATGATCTACTGCAGCTTTAAGCTGTCTTTGATAATCATGACTAAATGTCTCGTAATATTCTTTAAATAGTGCTTTATCAGCAAACATTGATTCCCATATAATTCTATATGCAAGCGGGTCTTGCCATGCAAATTTTAAGAAAGCTCTAATGCCTAATCTTTCTTTTTCATATCTGGAATGAGCATCTTTGATGCCTTCAGAAATAGCTTTACGAATATTTTTACGATATTGATTGAGTAAATAAGAATATAGTGCAAACTTATCATCGAAGTACAAATAAAAAGTGCCGGTTGCGATTCTTGATTTCTCGATAATCTCATTGATCGAAGTTGCTTGGTATCCATTTTTAGAAAAAAGTTTCTTAGCAGTATCTACAATGCGATCGAAAGTTTTTTGACCATCTTTTCGTTTAGGAAGTCTAAAATTCGTTTGATCCATGTTATCACCTAATATAAGTGTATATCAAATGTTTCTATTTTACAAATATATTTTTCTGGTTTTTGCTATTGACAATCCAAATAGAATCATATAAAATGAAATTAACGTGAACAAATATTCATATTATAATACGTGTGAGTTCGAGATGGAGAGCACATTTCTTGAGATCGCAAGTGAAACATAGTTTTAACTAACTCCAATTTACCTTTGATTTTTTGGGTCGTGCGTAAAAAAAGATAGCAGCTCTCCCTATCTTTTTTTTGTTTTTATGAGTCTCGTATTTCGTTATGAAATCCATTGACAATATATAGACACTGTGATAGAATATAGTCGTATTATGAATACTTATTCACGTTAGTATAAAACGATTACATTTAAAAAGACGCCTTTATGAAGGGAATAAGAAGTTCTTTTTAATATGTAGTGTTATTTTTATAAAGAAAATGTAAACGCTTTAGAAGGAGAGTAACATGAAAAAAGTTTATGTGATTGGTGCGAAACGCAGTCCAATTGGATCATTTTTGGGGACTTTATCTCCAATGCATCCTGCTGAGTTTGGTGCCCAAGTTTTAAAAAGATTAATTCAAGACACAAAAATTAATGTGTCAGATATTAATGAAGTTCTAGTTGGTAACATTTTGCCAGCAGGATTGAAGCAAGGTGTTGCACGTCAAGTATCGATTTATGCAGGTATTCCATCTTCTGTGCCAGCTTATGGTGTGAACATGGTATGTGGTTCTGGTATGAAATCAGTCATGAATGGTTTTACGAGTATTGCGTTAGGTCTAAACGATTTAGTCGTTGCTGGTGGTGTGGAGTCCATGAGTAATGCACCTTATATCGTACCTGCGGGTGTGAGACAAGGCTTAAAGATGGGCGAGCAACCCTTGAGAGACCATATGTTATATGATGCACTTACAGATGCCTTTGAGGGCTATCATATGGGTATGACAGCTGAGCATATTGTCGAAAAATATGGTTTTACAAGAGAAGAACAAGATCTGTTTGCATGGAACTCACAAGTAAAAGCAAGACATGCTCAAGAAAGTGGTCGTTTCAAAGATGAGATTGTGCCTATTACGATTCAAACAAGAAAAGGAGATATCCTATTCGAAGAAGATGAATATATTAATAAAACAACTTCATTAGAAAAACTTTCACAATTAAAACCTGCTTTTAAAAAGGATGGTTCTGTGACAGCTGGAAACAGCTCGGGTATTAATGATGGTGCAAGCTTCATGATTTTAGCATCTGAAGATTACATCAAAGCACACAACTTAAAACCAATCGCTGAAATCATTGGTATAGGACAAGGCGGCGTTGATCCATCAGTTATGGGGTTAGGACCTACACCTGCGATTAAACAAGCTTTAAAACAAGCACATTTAGATATTAAAGATATTGACATTTTCGAATTGAATGAAGCATTTGCAGCACAATCATTAGGTGTTATTCAAGAATTAACGGATGCCTTTGAAATCACTAAAGAAGACATATTAGCAAAAACGAATTTAAATGGTGGAGCTATAGCACTCGGTCATCCAGTTGGTGCAAGTGGTAATAGAATTATCGTGACACTCGTTCATGAAATGTTAAAGCAATCACTTAACATCGGACTAGCATCACTATGTATTGGTGGCGGTATGGGTACTGCAATCATTATAAAGCGTGTATAAAAGGAGAAAACAATGGGAAGATTAGATAACAAAGTCGCTGTCGTTACAGGCGGTGCTAAAGGTTTAGGACAAGCAATCAGTGAATTATTTGCAAAAGAAGGTGCAACCGTGATTGCTGCAGATATGGGTGAATTAACATATCAATCTAGGAATGTATTTGGATATCATTTAAACGTCACAGATGTCAATGGTGTTCAAGCATTCTTTGATGAAGTCGTAAATAAGTTTGGAAAAATCGATATTTTAGTTAATAATGCTGGGATTACAAGAGATGCTATGACTAGAAAAATGACAGATGATCAATGGAATCAAGTGATTGATGTCAACTTAAAAGGTGTCTTTAATATGACACGACTCATTGGACCACTCATGGAAACAAATGGATATGGTTCAATCATTAATATTTCATCTGTCGTAGGTGTCTTTGGTAATATTGGTCAAGCAAATTATGCAGCAACTAAAGCTGGTGTCCTTGGATTAACTATGACATGGGCAAAAGAATTTGCTAGAAAAGGTGCGAACGTAAGAGTCAATGCGATCGCTCCAGGCTATATCATGACAGATATATTAAAGACTGTCCCACAAGAATTACTTGATGGCTTTGCAAAGCTCACGATGTTAGGTCGTTTAGGTCAACCTCATGAGATTGCAACATCTGCTTTATTTTTAGCTTCAGAAGAATCATCATATATCACTGGACAAACACTCAATGTTAATGGTGGTATGCGTTTATAATCTTTATCTACTTTTAGAAAAGAGGAATCTTTAATGAATCAAACAACCGTAGGTATTGTTGGAACAGGCATTTACCTTCCTAAAGGCCGCATGTCTGCACATGAAATTGCGAAGGCAACACAAGGTGTGTGGAGTGAACAAGCCGTCATAGACAAATTAGGCATTCGTGAAAAAGTGGTTCCAGGCGAACTACCCACGGATGGCACACAAGAAATGGGTGCACTTGCTGCGTTAGATGCCATTTCTCGTACAAAAATTGACCCAAAGGATATTGATGTGATTTTAAGTGTCACTGAAGAATGGAAAGAATATCCTTTAACTACCTCTGCATTATATATTCAAGACCGCATTGGCGCTATTAACGCTTGGGGTATCGATGTACAAAACCGTTGCTGTACAACCGTAAGTGCCATGAAAATGGCCAAGGACATGCTCATTGCTGATAATGAAATCAACGTGATTATGGTTGTTGGTGGGTATCGTAATGGCGATTTTGTGGATTATACCGATAAAGACATGTCAATGATGTATAACTTAGGTGCTGGCGGTGGTGCAATCATCTTGAAGAAAAATCATCCACATAACGTTTTATTGGGATCACATGTCATTGGTGATGGCTCCTTATCTAGAACTGCTGGTGTGGAAATTGGGGGCATATGCAATCCAATTACGCCAGATAACTTAAATGAAGCAAAAAAATCATTAAGACTCTTAGATCCAATCAAGATGAAAGAAAGACTCAATGAAGTCTCCATGCCCAATTGGTTTAAATGTATTGATGAAAGCTTAAGAAAATCAAACTTAGAAAGAAAAGATATTGATTTTTTAGATATTCTTCATATAAAACGTTCTGGGCACGACTATATGTTAGAAACATTAGGACTCACCAAAGATCAAACCATATATTTAGAAGATTACGGTCATATTGGACAAATCGATCAAATCTTATCATTGCATTTGGCCATCGAGCAAGGTAAGGTAAAAGATGGATCCATCATATGCATGCTTACTGCAGGCATCGGTTATGTCTGGGCTGCTAATATCATCAGGTGGGGGTAAACTATGTTCAATCCAAATAACTTCTTTACCTTTCATATCATTTTAATTGTACTTACTTTAATCAGTTACTTTGTATTAACTCGATTGCTTATTAAAGACAGGAACTACTTAAGAGCTCATAAAGACAAAATCATGAATTTACATTTAATTGGTGCATTCTTCCTTATGACTCTATGGATGTTCATCAGTATGACACCTCAAATTTTTATTCAGATTTTGCTTAATAACGTGGTCAATGTCGCTGTCTTAGCACTTGCTACGACAGGCATTGTCTTAATCTTTAAAACATCCATTACAACAAACTTTGCACAAGGGATGATTGCAACAGTCGGAGCATTCATGTCTGCACGTATTATCACATCTTTAGGTGATCCTAACAACTTAGATATTGGTGTGTTCTTGCTAGCCATTTTAGGTGGTGTTATCACATCCTTTATTATTGGCTTATTAGTCGATGTATTCATCTTAAGAAAATCAAAATATATCACATCGATTGGAAAGCAAATGATTACGATGGGTCTTGTCTTAGTCTTAATGGGTGCGATGCCATTATTCTTTAATGTCATTAATAGCCCTATACCAAGGTTAGATTTTGATATTGCACGATTTAACTTTTTAGGCATGGCATTAACGATGTCAATGCATGCAATTTACACATTAATCATTACAGTCTTCGTATTAGCTTTACTCTTCATAGCTTTAAACTTCACGAAATGGGGTTTAGGTGTGCGTGCAACAGCTTCCAATGAGATTGTTGCAAGTATGATGGGTGTTAATACAAAAATGATTACAGCAATGAGCTGGGCCATTGCAGGTGGATTAGGCGCGATTGCAGCTATCCTTTACACTCCAGGTCAAGGGATTGTAAGTGTTGGATTAATGGTGCCGATTCAAGTAAACGGCTTTATGGCTTCGATTCTTGGTGGTTTTTCTACATTCACAGGACCACTCATTGGTGCTATCATGATTCCTTGGTTATCTGCATTATTTAGTTATTATAATTCACTATGGCAAGGTGTCATTGTTTATACATTAATCTTATTAATCGTTCTTGTTAAACCACTTGGTTTATTTGGCAAGAAAATAGCAAAGAAGGTGTGACAACATGGACTATCAAAAACATATGGAATTAACACCTATCAAACGTTTCTTAGGTTTAACGAAGCATCCTTATTTTGGATTTGTTGTCATTGGTTTATTTCTTGCATTAGGACAAGTACTTGGTCAATTTGGTGTCATAGGCACATCACTTGTTAGATCGTTTGGATACACATCGATTTATATGATTGTCGGTTTAGGCTTTGCATTACTTCTTGGATATGCTGGTTTAGCATCTTTAGGAACTGCAGGCTTTGTAGGTTTAGGAACTTACATCATGGGTTATTTAGCAAAAACGCATGATTTACCACTCATTTTAGTGATGATGGTTGGTATCATCATCGCAATCTTAGTCGGTTTAATTGTAGGCTTCATCTCACTTCGTATTGAAGGTATGTATTTAGCTATTGTGACTTTAGGATTATCAGAAATATTTAATGAAGTCTTTAAAAATGCCTACAGTATCACTAATGGTACCAATGGTTTATCAATCTTTGGTGTCGGCGCATCAAGAGAGATTGCCTATTACACTGCGATTGGCTTGCTGATACTCATGATGATTGTTACATTCAATGTCATGAAAAGTCCAACTGGTCGTGCGATGCTTGCGATGAAAAATTCTGATTCAGCAGCACAAGCGATGGGTGTATCAATTTTAAAATATCGTCTCTTAGCCTTTATCTTCGCAACTGTCTATGCAGTCATTGCTGGTGTGCTATATATCAATTATGCGAAGTTTACTATTCCAACGACATGGAGCTTAGCATATTCACTCAATATTTTAGCTGCAGTGATCGTCGGTGGTTCATCAACCATATTCGGTATTTTCCTTGGAACATTTCTCATCTTTGGTTTAAATTTAGGTATCTTGCAACAATTTGAGTTTTTTGCAACCAATGGTGCCTATTCAGTCATCTTCAATGGTGCACTCATTATTATCGTGATTATGTTTTATCCAGGTGGCTTAAGTAAATTGGTCCTTACATTAAGTCATAAGATTAAAAAAGCATTTAAAAAATATAAAGAAAAGTGGTTGGCATACAAATATGGAGAAGATTGATCAAATTAAACGCCAACAACTCATTAAACAATTGGACCAAATTAAAGGCAATCTAGAATTCTATCAAATGAATTTGCCGATTCAAAAAGCGTATCTCACTTCAAAGAAAGATCAAAAGATTGAAAGACTCACCTTTAAGAAAGATCAAAAGTTATTAAAGCATTATATACGTTCTGGAAAGCTTGAAGGTTATCCCGCTACGTTATATCAATCTAAAATAGATAAGATCAATCAATCTTATGATTTAAAAATACGTGCTTTGAAGCAACGCTTAAAAAGAAAAGAAAAACCATTAGCGGATGCTTATCAAGATTTAGAAAGCATAGAATTAAAAAGAAAGCATGCGTTAAAAAAACTTGCAGAAGTTTTTGAGAAAACATCACCTGATAGAAAAAGCAGTTTAAACATCATCGAAAAAGCTGAAGAAAAACTTCATTCAAAAGTTGAGAAAATTGAAAAATCATTGTTAATACGCATAGAAAAGCTTGATAAAAACACTCAAGATAAAATAGCATCTTTAGAAGCTTCTTATCAAACGCATCATAACACTTTAAATACACTCAAGGAAACAGATGCTTTAGAAAATGCTTTAAATAAGACATCCATCTTAAGACTTGAACATGTTTCGATGCAATTTGGAGGACTCAAGGCTGTCAATGATTTATCCTTTGATGTTAAAGAGGGTGAAATCTTTGGGCTTATTGGTCCAAATGGTGCAGGAAAAACGACACTTTTCAACTGTATCACAAGGTTCTATCGTGCGACAGAAGGTAATATCTATTACCGCAATCATTATGATCAAGTCATCAGTTTAAATGATTATCAAGTGCATCGCATCATTCATGAAGGCATCGTAAGAACGTTTCAAAATGTTGAACTCATCTTTGAACTCAGCGTATTAGACAATCTATTAGTTGGTGCACATAAAAATTACCAAACAGGCTTCTTTAGTCACATGGCTAATACGAAAAGATTAAGAGCTGAAGAAAAGGTGCAAAAACAAAAAGCTTTAGATATTTTATCTTTCTTAGAGCTTACACCATATATGCATATGTATCCTTTAGGTCTACCATACGGCATCTTAAAGAAGGTGGAACTTGCAAGAACACTCATGTCTCATCCAAAACTCATCATCTTAGACGAACCTGCTGCTGGACTTAATGATCATGAGACTGAGCAACTTAAAGAAACCATTAAAAAGATTAGAGATACTTATCAAACAACGATTTTCCTTGTTGAACATGATATGGGCTTAGTGATGGACATATGTGATACCGTCTGCGCTATATCATTTGGTAAGATGCTAGCTATTGGTACACCTCAAGAGATTCAACAAAACAAACTTGTTCGTGAAGCATACCTAGGAGGTGAAGCAGATGTCTAATTTACTTGAGATTAAAGACTTAGTCGTTGATTATGGCATCATTCGCGCCTTAAAGGGCATTCATTTAAAGGTACCAAAGGGATCAATTGTAGCAATCATTGGCGCAAACGGTGCTGGTAAAACGACAACGATTAGAACCATCAATGGTGTCGTTAAACCTAAATCAGGAGAAATCCTTTTAGAGGGTAAAAACATTGTAGGGATGGAACCTTATAGGCTTGCTAGTCTTGGGATGATTCAATCACCAGAAGGCAGACTCATCTTGCGTGGATTAACAGTTGAAGAAAACTTACTTGTTGGTGCTTATTCAGTCAAGCAAAATAGTTTGATCAAACAAAGTCTGGAAGAGGTATATACATACTTTCCGGTTCTAAAAGAAAGAAGACTCCAGCAAGCATCCACACTCTCAGGTGGCGAGCAACAAATGTTAGCAATCGGTAGAGCTTTAATGGGTAGACCGAACATCTTATTACTCGATGAACCTTCATTAGGTCTCGCACCACTTATTGTTCAAGAAATCTTTAGAATCATCGAAAAAATTAAAGAGCAAGGCACAACAATTCTCATTGTTGAGCAAAACGCATATCAGACACTAAAGATTGCTGATTATGTGTATGTATTAGAACTTGGCAAAGTGAAAACAGAAGGTAAGGCATCTGATCTACTTAAAGATGATCAACTTGTCCAAGCATATTTAGGTATTTCAAAATAGGTAAAGACCGTGATCAAACGGTAAAAATAAAAGGAGAAAAGTTATGAAAAAAGTATTACTTATTGTCATGTTACTCATCGGTACACTCGGTTTAGTTGCATGTACAGAAGAAGAAAAAGTTCAAGGTGTTACTGAAACAACCATTACTGTTGGTAACACTGCAGCAACAACTGGCGCATTTGCAGCTGTTGGTGTACCATTTAATGATGCACTTAAAGCCGTATTTGAAGTCGTTAATGAGGCTGGCGGTATTGATGGTAGAACGATTGAGTTTATTACATATAATGATGAATTCAATGCAGAAAACGGTTTAGCATTTACTGAAAAGCTTATTGAAGAAGACCAAGTTTTCGCACTCGTTGGACACTTTGGAACACCTACAGTAGGTGCAACACTTGATTTAATTCAAGAAGTTGGTATTCCTATGGTTTACGCAGCAACTGGTATCAATGGATTATACTTTGCTGAATCAGTAGGTAATCCAGTTATGGCAGTTCAACCAATCTACTTAACAGATGGTCGTTTAATGACAGCACGTGCAGTCAAAGAATCTGTTTATGGTACAAATGGTGATCAAGCACTTCCAGCGAATGCTAAGATTGGTGTACTCTACACAAATGATGATGTTGGTAACTCTATTAAAGCTGGTGTAGAAGCTGAAGCATCTATTCTTGATATGGAAGACCAATTCGTTTATGAAGCTGTGACTGCTGATACAGTAGCTACTGCTGTTCAAAAATTAAAGACTGAAAATGTACAAGCTGTCATTTTAGCAGTGAACCAAGCACCATTTGGTTATTCATTATCAGCACTTTATGATGCAGATTTAGACGTTCCTGTGTTCTCAAGCTATGTTAATGCTGATGTAACAGTTGTTAATCCACTACAAGCACCAACCGATATTTATGTTAATGCTTGGGTAGACATCTTCACAACTGAAGGTCAAGCAGCAGTTCAAGATTTCGTTGCAGCTATTGGTGGTGCATCATTCTTAACTGAAGAACAAAAAACTGCTTATTACACAAACTCATTTGCGATTGCTGGTTATATCGCAGCTAAGATCTTTATTGAAGGCTTAGAAAGAGTTGCAGCAAATGAAGAAGAATTAACTTGGAATTCATACATCCGTGCGATGGAAGAAGGTCCAATTGATGTACCAATGGGTGGTTCAGTAGATTTCTCTGGTGGTAAGAGATGGGGTATTGCATCTATGTCATTACTTAAATATACTTACACACCTGCTCAAGGTGAAACACCAGCATCTGAAGCATTCTTAAAAGTTAGAGAAATTGAAACAATTGAAGAAATAGAAGCTAAATAATGTTATGATGATGGGGAGGGGCAACTCTCCCCTCAAATCATTAAAAGGTCAAGGAGAGGACATAATGAAAACACCAAAAAAGATTACTGCGAAAGAAGCAATTAACCTTGTTAAATCACATGACAATATTGTGATTGGTATGGCAGGTGCGGAGCCACAAGCATTTTTAAAGATTTTGCATGAACGTGCTAATGAAGTTGAAAATGTTAAAGTGACAAATTGTTTACCATTTGAAAATGCTGAATTTTTTGTAAACCCAAGTTACAAATCATCATTTTCAGTTGATTCCTGGTTCTATGGAGCAAGTTTGAGAAAAGCACATGAGAACGGAAATATCAGCTTTATCCCTAATCACTTACACTTAGCTGGTCGTAAGCGTTTTGAACATGTTAAACCTACCATATTTGTAGGTACAGCAACACCTCCTGATAAACATGGTTATCTCTCTTTATCCTTATCAAACGTCTATGAGAAAGAAGCGATTGAATTAGCAGATATTGTCATCTTAGAGGTAAGTCCTCATTTCCCAAGAACCTTTGGTGATTTAGAAGTTCATGAAAGTCATGTGGACTATATGATTGAAGTTGATTACTATCCACCTATTCTTCCTGATCAAGAACCTAATGAAAAGGATTTAAAGATTGGTGGCTTCATAGCAGAAAAGATTAAAAATGGATCAACACTTCAATTAGGTATCGGTGGTATTCCTAATGCTGTAGCACACGCACTCCTTCATAAAAAGGATTTAGGTATTCATACTGAAATGTTTACCACAGGACTCATGCATTTAGTGAAAAGCGGTGCAGCCAATGGTTCTAAAAAGAAAACGCATAAAGGTAAACATGTATGCTGCTTTGCATTAGGTACACAAGAACTATATGATTTTATCGATAACAATCCATCTGTTCAAGTTTTAAATGGACATTATGTCAATGACCCTGCAATTATTGGATTAAATGACAACCAAGTATCTATTAATACAACCATTGAAATCGACTTAACAGGACAATGTGCTTCAGAATCCATTGGACATAAACAATTTTCTGGTACTGGTGGTCAAGCAGATACAGCCATTGGTGCACAAATTTCTAAGGGTGGTATGAGCTTTATCACACTTTATTCAACAGCAAGCGTTAAAAATCCTGAAACAGGGATACGTGAAGAAATCTCAAAAATCGTACCCTTTTTAAAACCAGGTGCAGCAGTTACTTTATCTAGAGCTGATGTTGATTATGTCGTAACAGAATATGGTTGTGTGTCACTTAGAGGAACAACAGTAAGAGAAAGGGTTGAACTTTTGATCTCCATTGCACACCCTAAATTTAGAGATGAGCTAAGAGCTGAAGCCATCAAATTAGGATACATCTTATAACATGCCATATTTCGATTTTAAAGGGCGTTTAGTCTATTATGATGTCCAAGGCGAAGGTAAGCCTATCTTGATTTTAAACGGCATTATGATGTCTACAAAATCATGGGAACCATTCATGAAATCTTTAACTCAATCGAATCAGCTCATTCGATTAGATTTCTTAGATCAAGGACAAAGTGATAAATTAGAAAATAGCGTCTATACTCAAGATATTCAAGTGGATGTCATCTTTGAATGCTTAAAGCATTTAGGCATCAAAAAAATAAACATCGTTGGTATTTCTTATGGCGGTGAAGTTGCGTTACTGTTTGCAGTAAAGCATCCAAGCTTCGTTGACCGCATGGTGTTATTTAATACAACACCTTACACGTCAGCGTGGTTAGCTGAAATCGGTCATCAATGGAATGCCATTGGCAAAACTAGAAATGGTAAGACCTATTATCAAGCAACTATACCAGTGATATATTCACCAAGCTATTATGAAAAAAGATTAGACTGGATGAAAAAGCGTGAAGAGGTCTTAGTTCCTATTTTTTCAAATCCAGTGTTTTTAGATCAAATGGAAAGACTCACAAATAGTGCTGAGAGATTTGATGTAAGACATGAGTTACACAAAATTGAAAGTAAGACATTAATTGTTGCAGCTGATGAAGATTATTTAACACCGATGCAAAATCAAAAGTTATTACATGAATTGATTAAGGATTCTGAGCTCGTAATCTTACCAGGTGTAGGTCATGCATCAATGTATGAAAGACCGATGCTATTCGTCACTTTAGTGTTAGGGTTTATAAATCAAGTTAGCGATCAATATCAAATTTAAGGAGATGACCTATATGGAAAAAAGACAAGTCGTTTTAAAAAATGGCGAAGTTATTCATTATCTTGAACAAGGACAAGGTGATAAAACATTACTGCTTATTCATGGGAACTTTTCATCCTCACAACACTACACACCACTCTTTGAAAGATTACCAAAAGATATAAGAGTCATTGCACCAGATTTAAGAGGTTATGGAGATTCAAGTTATTATAGAAGAATTTCATCTTTACAGGACTTTGCAGATGATATGGCACTCTTTATGGATGCTAAAGAAATAAAGAGCGCATGCGTTGTTGGATGGTCTTTAGGTGGTGGTGTTGCATTAGAGCTTGCAGCAAACTATCCTAAAAAAGTTTCTAAACTTATTTTGATTAACTCAACGACTCATAAAGGATATCCAGTATTTAAGAAAGATGATAAAGGACAAATGTTATTTGGTCAAATTTATACTTCAGCAGATGAAATGGAAAAAGATCCAGTACAAGTTGCTCCACTATTAGTTGCACAAAAAAATAAGAATTTTGTCGTCATGAATTTCATATTTGATAAGACCATTTATACAGTTAATAAACCATCTCAAGAAGAGAATACATTATGGATTAATGAATCACTCAAACAACGTAATTTGGTGGATGCAGATTGGGCATTAGCAAACTTCAATATGAGTGATCAACATAACTTTTATAATGCAGGAAATCAGAATATTCACAAGATCAAAATACCAGTGCTTCACACATGGGGAAATATGGATATTGTTGTCCCTGAATATATGATATTAGAAAATGTAAAAGCACTCGAAAAATATTCTACATATAAAGTCTATGAGAACTGTGGACACTCACCTTTAGTTGATGTTCCTGACGAACTTACAGAAGACATTTTAGCATTTATCAAATAACAGGCGTTTGCCTGTTTTTTTATTTTTTAAGTGTGGTAAAAAAGTTAAACATTAATATGTATGAAAAAGAAGATGATAAAAAAGAGGTATAGAACACGCTAAACTAGTAGTAAAAAAATCAAGTCATAAAATTTAAAAAGACATACAAATTGATTTGAATAAAGTGATTTTTTTCTTTCTATATATATAAGAGGTGTTTAAAGAAAGAAACAATCGTAAAAATGTATGTTTAGTATTTTTAAACTTTTTAACGCTTTTTACTTTTTTATATTTTTTATATTAAAACAAAATAATGAAATTCATTTTACTTTTCGATTAATTGCATGATTGTGATTACTGATGAACATCTACTTAGAAAAATATAGCTGATCAGTAACAAGTACTGACTCATATATTTAATGTAAGGTTAAATGGATAAGATAGAATGGATTAAAAAAATAAAGCATAGTGATCACATACAGAGATACAAAAATCTATAATGAATCGGATAATCAAAAGAAATGATGTTAGGTATCACTTTTAAAACTATACTCACAAGAAGAACCATGCTCGAGGTAAGAGAATCAAAAAAACTGACACACGTTATAAAGAATCGAAGTTCAATGATTGTATGATTCTATAATTTTCGATCTCTTAAAACACGTGTTACTTTTTTTATGTGAAAACAAGATGAAGATCAAAACTTAAAAAATATATTGTAGGTTCATTTATATAAGAGAAGAAAAATAAATCAGTAAAATTTCTTAAATGACTTCATGATAAATCAACATATACATCTAAAGATACACTTGAAACTACATGCATGCTATTAAGATGTGCTTTAAAAAAAAGACACATATATACATAGCAAAAGAAGAAGAACTAACGACGCCAGCTTGAAAAATTCGAGGTATCCCAAAATGAGCCTCAGACGTTATATCAGCCATTGAAACACATAGATGGGCAATTATACACAAAAGTAAAGTTCACACGCTCATATCCCACTCTCAAGATTCTTTATTATACTCATATACATTTTATGCATATGTTTATAGGCATAAGAAGTATATAAATATGCATTCAAATGTATTAATTTAAAAACAGTAACACCGATTATTCTTTATAAACGTTTGGTTTCTATTTTGTATTTGTTCTTATAATATATATTATGTTAACTATATGATGTGAGCTTTACTGTGCGAACAATAGGTTTTGTGTGGGTATGTTGGTTTAGTAGTTATCTCGAAACTTCGGCTTCTAAACTCCATATGGGGTATGAACTATCGAAAAATGACAAATACTAAACTTATATTTCTCGATACTCAAAAAATAAGCTTATATGATACAATATTTATGGTGATTATATGAAAAATAAATCGATTTTAGTCGTTTTCACTGGTGGAACCATATCTATGGAAAAACACAAAGAAACCAGTAAAGCTATCATTAAAGACAATCAGTCTGAATTACTTTCAAGCATTAAATCAGAGTTAAAAAATGTCACATTATCTGCTGTCCAATTTTCACTAAAACCGTCACCATCAATGACGCCGTCTGACATGTTGGAACTTGCTAAACTGACAAAAAAATATCTCGATGATCCATCCATCGATGGTGTTGTGATTACGCATGGCACAGATACACTTGAGGAATCCGCTTACTTTTTAGACCTTTATTTGGATACGAACAAACCAGTTGTTTTCACTGGTTCTATGCGCAATTTCTCAGAGCTTGGATTTGATGGGTTAAGTAATTTGGTATCTTCAATCCTTGTAGCTTCACATGATGAGTCTAAAGATATGGGTGTTCTTGTTGTTTTAAACGATGAGATTAATGCAGCAAATGAAGTTACCAAAACCCATACACTTGCACTTGATACATTCAAATCCTTAGAGTTTGGACCACTGGGCATCATTGATCAAGAGAATGTGATTTACTATCGTCAACCCCATTATCATCGTCAAACGATTGCACCATCACATATCGTTGATCAGGTTGAAATTGTTAAAGCATATGCTGGTTCAAGTTCACTTATACTAAACTTACTTATCGACCATGGTGTAAAGGGCATAATTCTCGAATCACTAGGAAGAGGTAATATTCCTCCAAAAATGGTTGAAGGGGTTGAAAGAGCAATCGCTAAAAACATCCCAGTTGTCCTCACATCACGTTGTCCAAAGGGTCGTGTTTTAGATAGCTATGGTTATGAAGGTGGTGGACATCATTTAAGAAAACTTGGTGTTGTCTTTACTCAAAATCTTCTCTCACATAAAGCTCGAATTCGTTTGATGTTGACTCTAGGTCTTGTAGACGAACTTGACCAAATCAAAAATTATTTCTAATCGTATGGTGAATTTATGTATAAACTAGCACGCGTTTTAAGAGATCGAGAATCAAAAAAAAGGACAATGACCTTTCTCGTTTTTCTCTTTTCTTCTCTCGGTATTTTGATACAAATTGGATCTACTTTATTTGGATCTAGACAATTAGAATTTTTAGGTCTTAATTACATTTATTTTACAACCCAAAGCAACCTACTTTTAATCATTGTTTCTGCTCTATATTTATTTAAAAAAGAAACACCAAAATGGCTACCCAATTTAGCCTTCATAGCACTTATAAATATCTTTATTACTGGTGTCGTTTTTCACATTTTGCTCACCCCTTATATGTCAAGTGTTTCCTTTCTAAATCATATGCTACACACGATTAACCCAATCCTATATATCTTATTTTATTACCTTATTTTGCCTGATCACATCGAGCCTAAAAAGTTCTACATTTCTTTAATTTATCCTTTAATATTCATGGCTTTTGTTTACTTATTTGTAGAACCCATCTTTGGTGATTTACTCGATCAGTTAATGCCTGATTATGTTGGTGCAAGATTTGTTTATCCCTTTTTAGATCCTAAAACTTATGACTCAGGGGTACGTGGATTAGCTTTCTTTAACTTAGGTATTTTAGCACCAATCATAGCTCTCACTTCATATCTCATGGCATTCCTTAAATCAAAATTTGAAATTAAAATCAATAATTAACTCACAAAAAAAGAGACACAATGACTTAAAAATTGTGTCTCTTTTTGTATCTATTTACTTTAAATATTTTAAGAATGATTCACCATGTTTCGTTTTTTCTGTGTCAAAAATGTCTGTTAAAGTATACCCAACATCGGCGAAAGTTTTTAAGATTGGCATCTCTTTGCCAAACTCAAAATGCTTAGAATAAACAAGCAGTGGCACATATTCTCTCGTGTGATCAGTACCATGATGAATTGGGTCATTTCCATGATCAGCTGTTAAAATCAACAAATCATCTTCTCTTAATTTTTCGACCAAAAGTGGTAGCTCTTTATCAAATGCTTCAATCGCTTTTCCATATCCAATAGGGTCTCTTCTATGTCCATATAGTGCATCAAAATCAACTAAATTCAAGAAACATAAGCCATGAAAATCTTTATCTGCAGTCTTGATAATCTGTTTCATGCCATCCTCATTTGACTTTGTTTTACTATATTCAGTAATCCCAAAACCATCAAAAATATCGTTAATTTTTCCAAGTGCTATGACATCTTTACCGGCTTCAGATAAGAAATTTAAAGCCGTTTTTTCATGTGGTTTTAACGCATAATCGTGTCTATTTGAAGTGCGTTTAAAGTCATTTTTGTGTGTTCCAAGAAATGGTCTTGCGATCACTCGACCGACTTTCCACTCTGGTTTCATCGTGATTTCTCTAGCGATTTCACAAATTTTATATTGCTCTTCAATAGGAATAATTTCTTCATGCATCGCGATTTGTAGTACAGAATCTGCCGATGTATAGACGATTAAGTCGCCTGTTCTCATGTGATCTTCACCAAGCTCTACGAGGATTTCAGTACCTGAAGCAGACTTATTACCAATCACTTTTCTTCCAGTTTTTTCTTCTAATTCACTGATGAGTTCCTTAGGAAATCCAGTATCAGTAAAGGTTTGAAATGGTTTTGTAATATACATACCCATCATTTCCCAATGCCCCGTCATGGTATCTTTACCAAGAGATGCTTCTTGCATTTTTGTATAAAATGCTTTAGGTTTTAAAACTCTATTGATACCTTTAATTGTCGTGATATTACCATATCCAAATGCCTCTAAATTAGGGACTTTTAAATCCATCTTTTCTGCAATATGTCCAATGGTATGTGCACCTTCATCGTTATAGTCCTTAGCATCTGGTGCTTCACCAATACCTAAGCTATCTAAGACAATTAGAAATACTCTTTTATACATGATTTTCCTCCTTTGCGCGTGGATGCGCTTCTTTATATATATCTTTAATTCTTTTTTGACTAATATGTGTATAGATTTGTGTAGTTGATATATCTTCGTGTCCAAGTAATGATTGCAGTGTTCTTAGATCCATACCATTTTCAAGTAAATGGGTTGCAAAAGAATGTCTTAAGGTATGGGGGGAACACTCTGTTTCAATACCTGCTTCTTTGCTCATCTTCTTAAGGATTTTAAAGAATCCCACACGAGATAAACTTTCACCTTTGTGATTGACGAAAAGATAATTTGACTTCTTATCATCAAGTAATATATCTCTTGCTTTTACGATATAGTTTCTAAGTGCAACAAGTGCCATATCAGAAACTGGTACCATGCGTTCTTTACTGCCTTTACCTTGCACAATAATGTATCCTTGGTTTAAATGAATGTCTTTCATTTCAATACTAAGTAGTTCTGTCACTCTTAATCCTGAACCATAAATAAGTTCAAGAAGTGCAGCGTTTCTAAGTCCTAAAGGTTTGGTATGGTCAATGGTTTCTAAGAGTCTAACAACTTCATCTACAGATAAAACTTTAGGTAAAGATTTCTCGATTTTAGGTGCTTCAAAGCCTTTAGCAACATCAGCATCAACCTCTTTTTCGATGAATAAAAAGTGATGAAAACTCTTAATTGCTGTGAGTTTTCGAGCGAGACTTTTTGTTGAAACCTTCTTTTTCATGCTCCTAATAAAACCTTCAATATGCTTTTTTTCGATATCTTTTGGTTTTGTTATTTGATGATATGTGTTTAAAAAAACGTTGTATTGTTCTAAATCTCTCATATAAGAAAGTATCGTATTTTTAGAAGATCCTTTCTCGTTTTTTAAATAGTATTCAAAGTCTTTTAAGATATACTTCATACGAATACCATAAATACTTGATTGCCTAAAAAGATGCCTTTATCTGTTAATTTCAAGTATCCTTCCTTGATCTCTACAAGACCTAAATCAATTTTATCCTGTAAGGTTGGGTATGTATCAAAGAGTTTAATATGATACATATTTTCAAGTTTTTTTATGTCTAAACCTTCCATTTTCCTAAGTCCAAATATGAGTTCATCTTGTATTAACATCTCTTTTGTTTGATAGACTTTTTCCTTTATAGGTTCATTTAGATATTTAGGTAAAGCACGCTCATTATATGTACGATAACCATCTATAAACCCATGAGCTCCAAGACCGACACCTATATATTCACCTAGGGTCCAATAAATCAGATTGTGTTTAGAATAGTGATTTTCTTTTGCATAGTTTGATATTTCATAGTGTTTAAATCCTTGTTTTTTTAGTTCATCCATTACGATTTGATACATAGTTGCTTCGGTATCTTCATCCATTTGTTCGAACTTTCCTCTCAAATATTGATGATAAAAATATGTTTTTTCTTCTAATATTAATGAATAGCATGATACATGAGTGATATCTAATGCATGGATATATGTCAAATCTTGATATAAATCACCAATTGTTTGACCGGGTATTGCGTAAATGAGATCAATTGAAATCTGTTTAATTCCAATATGTTTTAAATGATGCACTGTGTCAAAGACCTTTTGATTGGTGTGTTTCCTATTAAGATATGATAGCAATTTTTCATTAAATGTTTGAACACCCAGGCTCACACGATTTATGCCATATGTTTTAAAGAGCTCACCTTTAGCTTCTGTATATGATTCTGGATTTACTTCAATGGTGTATTCTATTGGATTTATATCTTCTAATGATTGAAAAAGATGAGTAAGCTGTTCTAAGGATAGCATCGAAGGTGTTCCACCACCGATATATATGGTTTCTATCGTAGAAAAATGATTTTGATATGACAAAATCTCTTTTCTTAAAGCATTAAGATATGTTTCAATCATTTCATCATTTTTTGGCACACGTTTGACAAAATCACAGTAATGGCAAATATGCTCACAAAATGGTATATGGACGTAAAGACCCTTCATTTTCATCTCTTCCTTGTATATATCATTATATCAAAAATGGTTAACATAATAAAGAAAAAGCGATGCTAAAATTAGTCATCGCTATTGCTTAAGATTGCCATAAATGCTTCTTGAGGTACATCCACGCGTCCTACGGACTTCATACGTTTCTTACCTTCTTTTTGTTTGGATAATAATTTTTTCTTACGTGAAACATCCCCACCATAGCATTTTGCCAGCACGTCTTTACGCATTGCCTTGATGGTTTCTCTTGCTATGATCTTATTACCAAGTGCTGCTTGAACAGGTATTTCAAACATCTGTCTAGGGATGAGTTCTACCATTTTCTCACAAATGACTTTTCCTCTTTGATACGCAAAATCTCTATGGACAATGAGTGATAAGGCATCGACGACTTCCCCATTTAATAAGATATCCATCTTTTGAAGTCTAGATGGTTTGTAACCTGCCATTTCATAATCGAATGATGCATAACCTTTTGTTGAACTTTTTAACTTATCAAAGAAATCATAAACAATTTCTGAAAGTGGTAAATCATAATGAAGATGGACACGATTTGCATCAACATACTTCATATCACCAAAGATACCACGTTTCTTCTGACAGATATCCATGATTGCGCCAACATATTCTTTAGGCGACATGATGGATGCATTAACATAAGGTTCTTCAATGCGTTCGATCTTTTGTGGGTCTGGTAGTTTTGAAGGATTATCAACCATAATCATTTCACCATCTGTTAAATACACATGATAAATAACTGATGGTGCAGTCGCAATCAGTTCAATATTAAATTCTCTAGATATTCTCTCTTGAACGATTTCCATATGCAGTAAACCAAGAAAACCGGTTCTAAAACCAAAACCTAAAGCTTGTGATGTTTCAGGTTCATATAATAAGGATGCGTCATTTAATTTCAACTTATCAAGCGCATCTTTTAAATCATTAAATTTGTCACTATCAATCGGGTATAAACCACAAAAGACGACTGAATTCATGGTTCTATAACCAGGCAGTGATTTATCTGCTTTTTTGTGTACATGTGTGACTGTATCGCCTACACGCACCGTATTAATATCTTTAATCGCAGCTGTTAAATAGCCCACATCACCAGGTCCTAAAATGTCTCTTTTTACGATCTTAGGTGTATGGACACCGACTTCTACGACTTCATATTTTGCACCAGATGCCATAAATTGAATCATATCACCTTTTTGAATCGTACCATTAACGACACGAATGGATGGGATAACACCTTTGTATGCATCAAATAAAGAGTCAAAAACAAGTGCTTGAAGTGGTGCTTCAGCATCTCCATTTGGAGCGGGTACATCTTTAATCACTCGTTCTAAAATTTCTACAATACCGATACCCTCTTTTGCAGATGCTAAGACTGCATCTTGTGCAGGTATACCAATAATATCTTCAATTTCTTTAATCACACGTTCTGGTTCAGCAGAAGGTAAATCTATTTTATTGATGACTGGAATGATTTCTAAATCGTTATCGATTGCTAAATATACATTCGCGAGCGTTTGAGCTTCTATGCCCTGAGCCGCATCTACGACTAAAATAGCACCTTCACATGCTGCAAGTGATCTTGAAACTTCATAAGTGAAGTCCACATGACCTGGGGTATCAATTAAATGCATGATATAGCTTTCACCGTTTTTCGCTTGGTAAAGCATTTCCACTGCGTTTAGTTTAATTGTAATCCCACGTTCTCTTTCAAGATCCATTGAGTCGAGGAGCTGTTCTTTCATTTCTCTTGCACTCACCGTATTGGTCGTTTGAAGTAATCTATCTGCAAGTGTCGACTTGCCATGGTCAATATGTGCAATAATCGAAAAGTTTCTGATTTTCTTTTGTCTTTCATTCAATGCTGCTTTATTCATGTAAACACTAACCTTTCCGCTTAATTATTGTATCATATTTTTTAATATTCCAAAGTAAAATAGATGCAAATCCTTTATATTTTATGGACTTTTCACTACGTAAACGATTTCATTGAAAATATTTATGAAAGACGTTGCATAATACTTGACAATTATGTATAATATAAGTGACTTAAAACAATTCATAGGAGGAATTTAATAATGAAGAAAATTGTTGTACTTCTTTTTGCTGTGCTTTTAACATTTGGATTATTTGCATGTGGCGAAAAGGAATTTGCAGTAGACGGTGAGTTCTTAGCTTACGAAGTGAGCGTTTCAAGAAATGCTCCACAAGTAACTTTTGTAACTGTAACTATTGAAGATGGTGAAATTGCTGGTTATAACATTGATGTTCGTCAAGGTACAAGAACTGGTGATGGTGCTGAAGTAGCTTATGCTTGGGCATGGAATGCTAAGACTAAGAAAGAACTTGGCGATGACTATGGTATGGGTGCTGTATCTGAAATCGGTAAAGAATGGTATGAACAAGCTGCATCAATCGAAGCTTTCTGGTTAGAAAATGGCGTTGAAGCAATGACTAAAGATGAAGATAATGTGATTGACAATGTTACTGGCGTGTCTATTAAAGATGCTTACAGTTCAGTTGCATTAGCTGCTATTGAAAATGCAAAAGCTGGCAAATTTGTTGCAATCTACTCATCAGGTACTGATCTTTATAGTGCTGAAATGACTTTAACTAAGAAGGGTGAAATCGATACACTTGTATTAGACGTCCTTCAATCAACAAGAGATGCTGTTACAGGAACATTCACTTGGAGAACAGAAACTAAACAAGAATTAGGCGATGACTATGGTATGAAAGGTGCTGGCGGATATGTATTCGAAAATGGCGCTTGGAAATCTGAAGGCACAACTACTCTTGAATGGTATGAACAAGTCGCTTTAATCACTGATTACGTTAAAGCGAATGGTTGGTCAGATAGTTTACAACCAGTTGCACAACGTGGTGGTTCATTAGATGGTACAACTTTAATTGCTGAATTAGCTGGTGCTACAATCCGTACAGGCGGTTATTACACAGTACTTAAATCATTATTTCAATTTGCTGGCGATTCAGTAAAATAATAAATGATCATAATCTAGAAAAGCATTTAGAAAATCTAAGTGCTTTTTTTCTTTATGATATAATGTCATTGAAAGGATTAGTTGACTTATAACATGGACATTTTATTTCATATTTTACTGCTTATTTTCGGATTTATATGCTTAATTAAAGGTGCAGATTTTTTTGTTTTATCATCCTCATCGATTGCTAGAAAGAAAAATGTATCACCACTCATCATTGGATTAACTTTAGTTGCATTTGGTACATCTTTACCAGAATTAGCTGTAAGCTTTGTGGCATCAATCACAGTACAGCCAGGACAAACATCAGATATTGCAATGGGGAATGTTGTTGGATCAAACATCGTCAATATTACGCTCATTCTTGGCTTAACAGCACTATTTAGACCCGTACCAGTGAGTCCAACGATGCATAAAAGAGAATTCCCTTTTTTAATGATCATCACTTTGATCGTGACAATTTTAGCATTGTTTTTTCAATCTCATTATGTCATCACTTGGTGGGAAGGTTTAATCCTTTTAATCCTATTTATCTTTTATCTTTATTTGATGATCTCAAACAAAAATCAGCCAATGGAAGTTATAGAAATTAAAGTCATAGATCATAAAAAATCAATTTTATTGCTTATTATCGGTATAGCAGGTGTTTCAATCGGTGGATTTATGGTTACACGTGGTGCTGAATTTATCGCAGTAAGATTACTTGTTGACTCCTTCAAGTTGACGCTTACAAAAGCTACAACGCTTGTTGGTTTATCGATCGTTGCTGTTGGTACATCACTTCCTGAAATGGTCACATCCATAGTTGCAGCAAAAAAAGGCGAAAATGAAATCGCGTTTGGTAATATTGTTGGTTCAAATATCTTTAATGTACTCTTTATTCTAGGTTTTTCTAGTTTGTTTTCTCCACTTGGTATTAATCAAGATGTGTTAATTGATATGATTATTCTTATTCCAATTACTTTCTTTGCATTACTCTTTGCTATTTCAAAAACAAAAGTGACGAAACTAGAAGGTCTATTACTCATTTTGATGTATACGTTTTATCTCATTTATATTATTATAAGAGCGCTAGGAATCGTTTAAAAAAAACTAGAACATGTTGTTCTAGTCTTCTTGTATTTGCTCAGTAAGTTCTTGATTAAGGATTTCAACTTCCACTTCAAGGACTTTTTTTGTATCTGCACTAAGTACAGTTACTCTTAGGTTTTTAAATGTAAATGCATCGCCAATGTATGGAATCTTTCCTAATTGATCTTGAACCCACCCATTGATCGTTGAATAATCAATATCTTCATCCATCTCAACACCTAATTGTTCAAAGATATCTTCTAAATCTGCATAACCTTTGATTTTATAATGTGCATCATCAATTTTTGTCATCTGCTCAATGATTTCATCGTGTTCATCCCAAATATCGCCAACGATTTCTTCTAAAATGTCTTCCATCGTAACAATACCTAACGTACCGCCAAATTCATCTTTCACTATAGCCATATGTGATTTATTCTCTTGTAAAAGTTCTAAAAGGTTAGAAACCTTCATATATTCCGTAACAAATACAGCTGGTTTGATAATCGATTCTAAGGATTGTTTTTCTAATAGTACACGATTATAGAAGTCTTTATGGTTAATCACACCAATGATATGATCAATTGAAGTATCGTACACAGGTAATCTTGAATATCCCGATTGTCTAAAGGCATGTGTGATTTTTTTGACATCATCCTGATTAGAAATCGCAACAACATGAACACGAGGTGTAAATATTTCTTCAATGAGCAAATCATCAAAGTCAATAACACTACGAATCATATCACCTTCATTTTCATTAATGCCACCTTCTTGTTGGACTTCTGAAACATAGGTTAATAATTCTTCTTCTGTAATACTATGATCACCGGTGAACTTAAATAACTTATTCATCAACTTTTGCCATAAGCTAAATAAGTAATTAAATGGATATAAAACCCATATAAAAAACTGTAAGATAGGTGTCACAGCCAAAGCAAAGCTTTCTGGCACTTTTTTGGCAATCGATTTTGGTGTTATCTCACCGAAGATTAAAACTAATGTTGTCATCACAGCAGTTGCTATTGTAACACCTGCATTACCGTAGTATCTTACAAAAATAACAGTTGCTAATGATGCTGCACCTATATTGACAATGTTATTACCTATTAATATTGTGGTCAATACTTTATCAAAATGTTCAGCTAAAAGAAGCGTGTGTTTGGCACGCTTATGTTTGTTTTGAACCATATGCTTTAATTTAATTAAATTAAGAGATGAGAATGCTGTTTCAGTTGCTGAGAAAAAGGATGAAAATAAAATAAGTACACCTAAAACAACAATCTGCAATATAACTTCCGAGTCCATATATTATAACTCCACTGAGTCAAGATTTTCTTCTTTTGGTCTTGTAACTTTTACTTTTGATATAATCTTGTCTTCTGTACGTAGTACTTCAAATGTGAATCCATGAAATGACACAATGACATGCTCATCTTCCTCAGGAAAACGACCTAATTGTCCTAATATAAATCCACTTAATGTGTCATAATCTTCTACAGGTAAATCAGCTTCAATAACATCTTCAACATCATTTATGCTTATTAAACCATCAATTTCATAAACATTGTCACTAATTTGCTTAATTTCGTCTTCATCTTCATCATATTCATCAGAAATATTACCCACGATTTCTTCGATTAAATCCTCAATCGTTACGATGCCTGCTGTACCGCCATATTCATCTAAAACGATGGCAATATGATTCTTTTGTTTTTGCATTTCTTTGAAGAGATCTGACGTTTTTTTCGATTCTGGAATAAAATATGGTGGTCTAAGTAAAGCCTTAAGTGAGAATTTTTCTTCTGGATTATCAATATATTTCAATAAATCTTTAACATGTAGTGTGCCAACGATATGATCAATACTGCCTTCATAAACAGGAAACCTTGTAAATTGTTCTTGTTGGATATAATGAATGATTTGAGCCTTTGTAGATTTTAAACTAATGGCTGATATTTCTGTACGATGTGTCATGATTTCGTCAACGCTTGTATCACTAAAATCAAACACGTTTTGAATCATTTCACCTTCATCTTCATCAATATCACCTGTTTTACTGCTTTCTTCAATAATCGTTCTTATTTCTTCTTCTGTGACTTTTCGTTCACCTTCATGTGGCTTTAAGCCTACAATACGTCCGACTAATTTAGAAAATTGATCTAAAATCCATAAAATAGGTGAGAAAAGTTTGACAAAGAATAAGATAAACCCTATCGTTCCATAAGCAATTTGATCTGGATATTTATTAGCAAGTCTTCTAGGGATCATTTGTCCTAAAACCACATGAAATATCAGCAGCATAAATGCTATTACAGTGATAACAATAGGTTCAATCATAAAATGATTTGAATCAAACCAAGTAACGACATCATTACTAAATGTATCAAGTGCTATGGCACCATTGATAATCGCAATCAAGGTAACTAAAACTTGAATCGTTGTCATATATGCTTTAGGAGATTCAATAAAATGAGAGAGTCTTATAGCTCGTTTATAGCCTGATTCCGCATCTTCTTTTACCTTTGAGTCACTTATGGCAACAATAGCTACTTCACTTGCAGAAAAAACTGCGCTCATAATGATGAGAAACAACATGATTAAACTACTAGTTAACATGATGATTCCTCCTTTAAATAACAAAAAAAGACACCAAAAAAAGCACCTTGCTCGATATCTTTACCTTCCGGATATGTTGGATCGTCGATCCTACTACTGCAATCTTCCATTTCTAGTATTATGTCCTCCATCAACTTGTGATAGATATATCATACTAAATTATAGAGAAAAAGTCAATATTTTTCCCTTTATAAGGGTTTTTTAAATACCTTTCTTTTTATCTTGAAGTATGGTTTGGTATGTGCTAAAATAGAGTCATGAAGGGGAGTAGTTAGCCTTAAATTAATCGTCAGTACGGTAGAAATACCCGGTTAATTTCAAGATGATTCTTGTAACGAGACCTTCAAGACTTTTTTAGTCTTGAGGGTTTTTATTTTTAAACACATATCAAAAAGGGGATATAATTATGGATTATGTATTGCATATCGGAATGTTACTTGTTGGTTTTGTTTTCTTAATTAAAGGTGCAGATTATTTTATAGTGTCTTCATCGAGTATTGCAAGAAAATTTAATGTTTCACCTCTTATTATCGGTTTAACCTTAGTTGCATTTGGTACATCCTTACCTGAACTTGCTGTGAGCTTCACAGCTTCGATTACTGCTAAGATGAATGGTACGACAGCAGATATTGCAATGGGCAATGTTATTGGCTCGAATGTCGCAAATCTTACACTTATTCTTGGTTTTAGTGCACTTATGATACCGATTGTTGCCAAAAAATCTATGTTTAAAAGGGAATTCCCATTTTTGATTGTTATTACAGTTGTCATTGCTTTACTATCTTTACTTTTTCAAAGTGACTACCGTATTGTTTGGTGGGAAGCACTCATATTACTTTTATTTTTTGGATATTATATGTATATGATGATTTCACATAAAAATGAAGTACATATCGCTGAAGAGATTCACATCGTTGATGTGAAAAAAGCTATAATACTCTTAGTCATAGGTATCACTGGGGTATCACTTGGTGGATTTATGGTAACGACAGGTGCTGAGTTTATTGCAGTTGAATTGCTTGTCACAGCATTTTCCATGAGCTTAACAAAAGCAACCACACTTGTTGGTTTAAGTGTTGTAGCACTAGGTACCTCCTTACCGGAACTTGTTACTTCAGTTATGGCAGCGAAAAAAGGCGAAAATGAGATTGCATTAGGAAATGTTGTAGGCTCCAATGTGTTTAACACAGTCTTCATTGTAGGTTTATCGGGTTTAGTTACACCACTAAGAATGAATCAAGATGTCATTATTGATACATGGATTGTTTTAGGTATAACAGTTGTTATGGTTATATTTGCATTTACTAAGGGAAGCATCTCTAAAAAAGAGGGCTTTATATTGGTATTAATCTATGTACTTTACATCACATATATTATTTTAAGAGCATTAGGTATTATGTAAAAAAAAACAACCCGACATCGGGTTATTTTTTTAGATATTTAATTATGTAAGTCTTTAATACATCATTATGTACAACATAGTCATAATGATTATGACCCTTAAGTATATTAAGTTTAGAATCTTTGATATGAGCATGTAATGACTTAGTGTGAGATAACTTAATCATATCATCAGAACCAACAAAAATATAAGTTTTTGTTTGTATACTTTCTAATGCATCATGAGTGATATTAGGTTCATGAAGCATCATTTTATAGAGTGGATCTTGTGTCTTTTGATAATAGGTTTGCATTTCCTTTAAGGCTTCCATTGTAAAACCATCTTTTGTATAGTTAGCACCAGCAATCATTAGACCACCTAGTAGATTTTTGTCTTTGATAGCAAGCAGCAAACCTGTGATTCCACCATCACTAAAACCAAACAACATAGGTTTTTCTATGCTTAGTACTTTGATAAATGATCTCATATCTTCTGCCATTAATTCATAGGATATCTCAACGTGCTTTTCAGACTTTCCATGACAACGACTATCTATGAGATAGACTTCAAAATCTTTTTTTAATGGTTCACTTAAAACATCAAATATTTCATGAGATTCACCATTACCATGAAGCATAATTAAGGGTTTTCCAAAGCCCTTTTTTTCATAATACAATGTCACGCCATTAACTTTAATTTCCATATTTTCTCCAAATAAAAAGGTCCCATGGGGACCTAGTTTGCCAATGTGCATAAGCCATGTTCTGTATCCCTATAAAGGGTGTGACCATTTATCTCTACAGTTGTAGCATACTTAGACTTCGATTCGTCCTTGTACATGCCCCTACCATATTTTGGGTTGCTAGCTTGAGGGGTTTACCGCGTTTCATCTTTATCTTTCGACAAAGCTCGTCTCTGTGGCACATTACGTCTAGATCATAGTTACCCTTAGATCATCAATCGCCGTTACGAAAAATCGTACCCTAGGTTATTTGTTCCCTAGGCACAAACACTACATCCATCACAGGATGTGCTAGCATGGACTTTCCTAACCTATCATAGATAGGCTCGATCACTTCCACTGACAAAAAGATTATATCATATATTTAAAAGCTTTGATACTATGCTTCGATGTTTTCTATAGACTCATCTGTATCTACTTCTGTATCTAGTGTTGATTCAGTTTCTTCAACTGGTTCAGCTTCGACACGAACTTCCTTCATCACAGCAACAACTTGTTTCAGATCTGTTTTGATTTCGATGCCTTTTGGTACTTCGATATCTTTCACATGAATGACATCATTTAAATCAAGTTTAGATACATCAATCTTAAATGATTGAATGCCAGAGCCAGGTGTATATGTTGCTTGAATTTCGTTTAATACGAGTTCTGGATAAACCTTTTTTTGATAAAATGCTTCAACACCTACTAATTCCACAGGAATTTGTGCAGTAATTTGCTCTTTAGGTGTGACACGATGTAAGTCAAAATGGATAATCTCGTGAGGTTTTAAAATGTTCGTTTGGACATTCTTGATATAAACATGATGATATTTGCCATCCACACGCACCTTAAAAACTTGTGTCTTTCCATAGGTTTTAATTGCTTCTTTAATTTCCTGATCTTCAGTTTGGACAGATGTCGATTCGATGGATTTTCCATACATGACCCCAGGAACGAGTCTTTGTCTCCTGACATCCTTTAGTCTCTCTGTTCTTAAATCTAATTTCATAATCTACCTCCTTGAGTTTACTTCTAGTATACCAAATTATAGCTATATTATCAAATATTTGACATATCTATAGCCTTATGAGGCTATAAATAAAAAGAGATGAAATTAATCATCTCTTAAAAAGTTAGGTATTTAAATTATTGTAGGGTATAAGGTATGCTTTAAATAATTAGAGGGTATACCCTATGATTTTAGAGAGCG
>ERZ869909.117-NODE-117-length-119225-cov-20.083333_pt1 | contig 119225 bp, 119 predicted proteins | sample MGYA00520892_ERZ869909 | MGnify/ENA primary metagenome ERZ869909 (study PRJEB32215, sample SAMEA104723947) | bioreactor metagenome | biome: bioreactor; feature: anaerobic bioreactor; material: water | place: China | collected 2015-03-12 ... | reverse complement strand
TGAAGATTATACAATACCCTAAAGGTAGTGAATGGCAGCGAGGGTTGCTTGAAGCTACCTTTAGGTTTAGTTCAACAATGTGTATAATCAATGGCTTGTCCTCGCCTACTTGGAAATTCCTGCGGAATTTCCAATGGCAAGTACCTGTTTGCAATTGTCAGTGTCGAACCACGCCACTGCTCATACACTAAACGTTATAGCCAATGCTGAAAGAACAACAGAGAATGAAAAGAAAGACTTTATTCATATTTTTTGCAATTTTGCTCATATGTAAACAGGGATTTGCACAGCCCTCGCCATATGAGAGTACTTTATTTTTTAATTTAACAAAGGATGACAATAAATGGACTCACATTAAGCCTAAAGAATTTGAAAGTAATGATATCCAAATTTTGTCAGCAGTTAATAGTAAATTTAAATATGATACAATTCGTAAAGCGTTTTCCTTTACTACAAACGGTTTTGAGAAAAAAGCATTTGCAATTGTTCATAAAAAAGACACTATCTATATAGAATATCCTTCGACAGAATATACAACAGGAGTTTTTGTAGTAACACCAATACCGTTAAATCAGAAAAGCTATTCTTTTTTTGATTGGAAAATATATGATGCTATGTACAATAACCACAGACATAATCATCTGAATGTTTTTTATTTATGCTCGTTAGGCTATTTACAAACTTACGAAATGCAGAATGAAACAATTGAAAGATTAGAAAAATATATAAAATGGTGGCATCCTATTAAACTTGAAGAATGAAAAACCTAATTTACATAATGATTATTTTAGTTTTTACAAGTTGTAGCAATAAACTCTTCATTCCATATAAAAAGGACGGGGAAAAACTTGAAAGAATAGATTTGGTAATACTAAATAAATATGCCAATCTCGATAATAAGAAGTTCGATAAAACAACTGCCTGGGGAAGTAGTGACAGACCTGATGGGAGTTATATACTAACTTCTAAAAATGAAACAACTAAAATTGCAGTAACTAAAAAAGACGGTATTTATATTTTCCTCAAAAAAGTTAAAAAACAGAAAGACCAATATATTGTAACAAAGTACAATCCTGATGGAAGTTTTAAAAGCAAAACTATCCACAAAAAAACAACTGATAATATTATTCCAAAAATAGAAGTTAATTATGAAAATCTTGTGCCAAGTTTTACCTATGAAAATTTTGAAGGCGGAACAACATCATTAACTGATTTTATAGGGAGTTACGTTTATATTAACCTTTGGGCTACTTGGAGCAAACCCTCTGAAAACGAATTAAAACACTTTAGTCAAATTGTAGAAGAATTTAGCAATAATAAAAACATAGTGTTTATAAATCTTTCGATAGATGACCATAAAAATTATTCAAAATGGCGAGAAAGAGTTGAAAATGAAAATTTAAAAGGAATTCACTTAATAGCGTCTGATGGGTGGGATTCTGAATTTCTAAAAAATTTAAAAATAACTTATATCCCTTGTGCTGTAATAATTGATCCAAAGGGTGACGTTGTTGAAATTTATACGTTTACACATACTAATCATAAACTGAAAGAGAAACTTCATAAACTTTTAGAGAAAAAAACTAAATGAAAAAAACAGCCATTTTACTCTTTGTATTTTCTGTGGTTTTTGTTTAATCATAAGCAAACTTGGATAATATTGCTATTGTAAAAGATTCTGGTTCCGAATTTCATACAGAAATCATCAAACCGTGGAGAGCCAACCGAGAAAGAGGAAAATTTGAAAATAAATAACCGTAAAATAACTATATGCGGTAATGAAAGCTATGGAATATAGAAACCCAAAAAAGCACTGGCTATAACACGGTATATAAAAAATAGCGGGTTCGGTGCTAAATTGAAAGTTTTGGCATATTAATAAAATTAGTTATAATCCGAAAATTAGTGCATTTTAAGCCGCTACTTTTCATATACCCAACCGTTGGCACCAATTATAGAACGACAGAAAACGGATGACAGAAAGACCAAACATATTAGTGGTTTGTGGACGAAATAAAAAGCGTAGCAGGACAGCGGAACATATTTTTAAAAATGACGACCGTTTCAATATTCGCTCTGCTGGACTAAGCCCTAAAAGTGACAGGAAAATTTCAGAAAATGATTTGAATTGGGCGGACTTAGTTTTTGTAATGGAAACTGGACAACGAGAAAAAATTTGGGGACTATACAGACATATAGAATTACCAGACATTGAAGTGCTTAGCATTCCTAACGACTTCGAATTTATGAACGAGGAACTTGTTGAGATGCTTTCTGACAGAATTAACGACACATTAAAAATTGTTTACAAGATTTAAAAATGGACGACAAGAAAAACGATTGGCGACTTCAAGGTCAGAAAAAATATCTTTTCAGTAAGACTTTGGTTCATAAAAAATATGGCGACAAAACAACAACAACTGACCACGACCATTGCGAATTTTGCTCAGACAAATTTTCTATAAATGTACCTGACTGCTTGAAAGAAGGATATACAACGACAGACGATTATCATTGGATTTGTGAAAAATGCTATCTTGACTTTAAGAATGATTTTAAATGGACAATAATCAAACAATAGAAGAAAGAAAAACTGGTGCTAACAGCCGTTTTGCAGAAGCGGGGGTTTCGTACTTCTATGAAAGTGAAGTGCTAAATTCAAGCTTTGTGCATCTAATGAAGTTTAGTGCTAAAAATCCCTGCCTTCGCAAAGCGGCAAAACGTTGACAACAAACTAAAAAATGACAACCGAAAAAAATAAAAATATAGGTATTAGACTCGCATCAATGCTTTTTGACCATTTTATAATGACTTTTGGAATTGTATTCTTTTCGTTCATTCTGATAGGAATTGGATACTTAATAGTCGGGAATCCATCTGATTCAGACTTGCCTGAATGGTTTGTGATTATTCCAATATTTTTGGCATTAATGATTTTCTCAATTTATTTTAATAAAGATGCAATCAAAGGAAAAAGTCCGGCAAAAAGAATTCTGGGACTTATAATTGTTGACAATAAAACAGGTGAAATAGCAAATCCTATAAAATCATTTGTTAGAAATATAACTTTGGTGCTTTGGCCAATAGAAGTTGTTTTTTCACTTTTCTCACCAGAACGTAGAATTGGGGATTATATCGCTGGAACAAAAGTCATCACTGATGACAATACTCTGAAAACTGAATTAAAAGTAGGGCAAATTATTATTGCTTTAATAATTGGAATAGTATATCTGTTTCTGATTATGGCTTTACAATTTGGTATTCAAGGAATAAGTATAATCAAATGGTAAAAAGTCAGTTGTCAATACTATTTCCCGCTCCAGCACGTCTTGCTGTGCTTTTTAATAGTAAATGGATTGATGTTTTCGGGTTTTGATTGACAAGATCCCCGCCTTCGCAGGGATTGGTTTACCAATTAAACTTATAAGTCGCACCCCCCAGCACTTGTATGCCCTGCACCGGCGTATTGAGCCACTTTTCATAATTGTCGCTTAACAAATTACTGCCCCTTACAAAAAAGGTAAGTTGCGGGTTCAGGTTATAGCCCAGGTGGATGTTGGCATCGAGATAGCCGTCAAGGGTTCTTGAGACGGGTTCCACCGGGAAAAATGGGTCAAAACTTTCTATATCTTTTCTCTCACCCACATAAAACAGGCTCAATCCGCCAAAAAACTGCTCGTTGAATACGGCATTGGCAAACACGGTAGCTTTAAATTCGGGCAGGTTAAAGGCTTCGGGTAAAAAGTCCAAACTATAACTGAAAAAACTGGCGTTGACACCTATGTTTATTCCGGTGCTTACCTCTGCCTGCAGTTCACCAAAGATTTCCAGGGTCGTCACATCGTCATAAATAACGGCAAAGGAGTTTCCAAATTCATAACCTTGCAATTCATCCATAGGAACAGTGCTCATCAGTGGGTTGGAAACAAATAGGGGTTTGTTGATTTCGTTTTTGTAGCTTCCTTTCAAGTTGTAGCTCACGGTAGAGGTAAATTTACCTTGTATTCCGGCGTACCCCTCATACTGCCTGTCAGTGGGTGCAATTATCAAAGTGGGGGAAACATAAGGATTTTCGCGGGTAAAATTAAAATAGGAGTTCTGGTCCAATCCGCCATCCACACCGGCATAGAATGATAAAAACTCATCCACTACACGAAAAGAGGCATCCACTTTGGGATAGATAAAAATATCGCTTTCGCTGTTTTCATTGTCCATACCAAACACGACTTGTGCACCCAGATTAATAGAAAACCCTTCATTCTGAAAACGAATGTAAGGATGCACCCCGGCATTCAAAAAGCTGTATTTGATTTCGTCTTCGGGAAAAAGAAAGCCTTTGTCAAACTTCCCGCTCAAGTAATCGATGTCCACATTGATTCCCACATCCTGATTGCCCAGGTCAAACAAAAACTCGGGAGTGGCTATAAAATTGATTTCAGACGAACTGTATGAATCACCAAAGTAACGCAACAGTGCCTCACCGCCAGAAAAGGGTGAGTCTGTCATCTTAAGATTGCCTTTAACCGCAACCCCATAAAATGAGTGGTTGACGCCTGCATCAGTTGCAATTTGGATTTCATCTTCAGTTGCAAACTCAGGTAGCCCATACCAGTTGTAGATTTCGTGCAAGGCACCGAAACCCAGGTTATATTGCATCTCACGTGTATTACCTGAATAATTTAAATCCAAATTTGTGTCAAAATAATGATCGTCTAGCTTTACATCTTTTATTCCGCCTTGAGAAGAGTTGTGCTTGAAGAATAAGGAAACCTCTGAGTCACGGTCAACTTCAAAAGTGGCATATAATTCACCCAATGCTGTGGTATAATTCCCAAAACCAAGTGTCACATAGTTATCAAAAAGCTTGTCGGGTCTTCTGCGTTCCAGAGTGGTTGCTTTTCCTTTTGCCGGAACAAAGGTCGAAGCCACCGGAACAGAAAAAATGCTGTATTGCACGTTCTTCTTTTCCATATTCAGGGAATCAATCATAACAGGGGTCTCTTTGATTTTAAAGGCATCTGCCACTGTGGGGGTATATGGCCGCACCACATTGATGACTTCAGTCCCTATGGGGTCTTGTGAAAATGCTGTTACGGATATACAAAAAAAGGCTGCAGTAAATAAATATTTTAGGCTGTTGGAGTTCATAAGTAAATAATGAGGTTAATCGTTATTTTTATTTGGTTTCTTATTGATTAAATCTTTGTGACTTTTTTGCCACAAAGGCACTAAGACACTAAGTTTCGCAAAGAGATTATATATTATTAATTGTTTCCGGTTTGCACAGAGGTGTTTGTTTTGGCCTCTTCGGCTTTGATTCTGTTCAGGTCGTTTCGCGCCTGTGATACAATCTCAGGGAATTCTGCAAAGTTGGTAATCACACTTTCCAGGATGTATGTGGCCTGAAAGGCATCCTTTAAGGCGTGAAAGTTATTTGCCATAAGTACCAGTCCTTTACCTCCCCATTCTTTAAACCCTGAATAGTCTTTTGCGAGCTTTTGAATTGTGGCATTGGATTGGTTATGGTTCCCTGCCTTGTTCTCAAAATAAGCCTGATAGTACAAGGCTTCTGCAGCCATCACACCGGTTGCGGTTTTTTGTACTTCAGCATAGGCTGTTTTGGCTTTGTTCTCATCACCGGTTTTCATCGCAGAGCGGGCTATGATGATATGTGCGTCATTTTTGGCTCGGGTTTCGGCCTGTGCATCACGCAATACCTTTTCTGCAAAGACCACTGCCTGACTGTAATTTCCGTTTTCAAAATAGGCTTTCATCAGGTTGGATTGTGCAAAAATGATGTTCTGTGAACGGGTGCCTTCTTTTTCAAGGCGTTCCAAAACGGGGATGGCTTTGTTAATCTCGTTTTTCTCCAGGTGGATTTGCGAAACACGCACCAGTGACTGCTCTGTAAACTCGTTGCGCTCTCTGGAAATCACAAAGTTATAATTACCCACTGCCTTGTCTTTTTGATTGCCTGCGAAATACAATTCGGCCAAATAGAAATTGGCAGGAAGTGTATGAATTCCGTTAGGGAAATCCTTAAGGTATTTTTCCAGCAACGGCAATGCCTGGCGATCGTTTTGCAAATAACGGTTTTCTGCGGCGGTGAACGACGCCTGGTCTAGTTCGGCATCGGCAATTTCAACAAAATCGAGTGTTTGTACCCAACGGGCATATTCATCAACCCGACCCATATCGATATAAATTAACTTGGCAGAAGATACTGCCTGAATGGCTTCAGGTGAAGATGGATAGTCGTTTGCCACACGTTTAAATACCGTAAGTGATTCTTGCAGCTTTTCGGTGTTGTTGAGTATCAGACCTTTCTTTAATAGTGCACGGGGCACATAACTGCTGAGCGGAAGCGTGCTTACCAGCCTGTCATAGGCATTGATAGCTTCGTTATTTCTGTTCAAAGCCAGATGAGTGTTGCCCAATTCATAAAGCGCCACATCGCGGTAGCTTGAGGTGGGAAAATTTCTATCAAAAGCTGCCAGTTCACTGAGTTTGGTTTCTGTGCGGTCCACAAACCCGTAGCTAATGGCTTTTTGGAAAGCTGCATAATCGGCATCGGTGCCTCCTGCTGCAATCACTTTATTGTAAGCCTCCATAGCCGGCCAGTACTGACTGCTCACAAAGAAGCTGTCTCCCAATCTTAAATTGGCATCTTTTTGACGCGCCTTGTCTATACCGGGCTGGGACAAAAACCGTTGAAAAGCAGTAATGGCTTCCCCATAATTTTTCATTTTAAAATGGGTATATGCTAAATTGTAGCTGCTGTTTTTGGCCTCGGGGGTACTTTGGTTTTGTGGCAATTGCTGAAATTGTCTAAAGCCTACAACAGCTTCGTTAAAGTTGCTGAGTTGGTAGTCGCTTTCAGCTTTCCAGAAAGTAGCTCTTGCGGTAAAGCCGGCATCGCGCGGTTCTTTTAAGGACTTGTCAAAGTGTGCTTTTGCTTCATTGTATTTACCTTCTTCATAAAGTTCGAGTCCTCTTAAGAATGTCACTTTTTGATAGGCCAGCCTGTTGTTGAAACTGCGGTTGTTTTCAAGCAGTTCCATAGCGGCCTTATAGTTTCTTGATGTGATGTATGAATCGATCAATAGGTCTTCAATTTCTGCTTTGTTTTGTGTTTGTGGATATTTTTCAAGAAAAGCAGTCAAGACTTGTGGAACGGGTTTATAAGCGTTTCCAATTTCGTAACTAAGTTTGGCATAATTGTAAAATGCATCTTCCTGGATTTGAGGGCTAAAACTCATTTCAGAAGCATTTTTAAAGGCGTTGAGTGCCTGTTGTTTTTGGTTGAGTTTCAGGTAGGAATCGCCTAAGTGGTAATAGGCATTTTGCGCAACAGCATTGCGTGCATCAATGATTTTGTTGAACTCTGAAATGGCATTCTCATAGTCCTTCTGCATATAATATGCATAGCCCAACTGATAGAAATCTGTGTTATTCCATCTTCCACGTGAGCCTCTGTATTCTTTTAAATATGGGATAGATGCCTCATATTGCCCTAGATTAAAATAGCTTTCACCAATAATTTTAGCAATTTCAGATTTTTCCTGAGCATTAGACCTTCCATACTGTTCTTTTCCCAAGCGAATGGCTTCTTCAAAATTACCCAGTTTGAAGTTCATATCTGCCTGATAGTAAGATACATTTTCTGATAGACGACCGTCACCGGAAACCTGATCAAAATATTGATTGGCGGTTGCATAATCTTCGCCTTCATAGGCAATATAGCCCAGATAGTATTTAGCTTGTGGTCCATAAACCCTGGATTCTTGCACACGGTTCAAATACTTTTTTGCTTCTGTGGGTTTTCTCGATTGGAAATTAGCATAGCCCAGCTGAAAATTGAGTTTTTCACGTTCAGCAGCACTGAGTGAATGCATTTCTGCCTGATCTAACCAGCGCAATGCTTGGACATAGCGACCGGTTTCAAAGTAAAAATTACCCACTTCCAGATAAGCACTATTTCTACGTGGACTTGTAGGGTATTCTTTCACAAAGCTTTCCATGAGTTGCTCTGCCCCATCCTGATTCATTCTTATAGCGGCGTTGGCAATATAATAAGCACACTCAGCTTTCATGCTTTCTCTTGATGCTGTTTGTTTGAGCTGCCTAAAAGCAGATTGAGCCGCTTTGTATTGCTTATTGTTGTACATAGTGACAGCTTGTTGGAACGATGCAAACTCATCAGTATGAACGGCAGATTGTTGAGCAAAAATGAGGGAGGTAAAAAGAAAAAAACAGCCAAGTATCAGGTTGAGGTTTTTGTTCATGGTGCTATAGGTTTATTGGTTCCCAAAGATATTGTAAACAGGGTAAAATTTTAATTTAAAACGTGAGATTTTTGTTAATGTTGCGTTGTATTTTGCAAAATGAAAGTTAAGATTGTAGATTAGTGAATTCTTAATTTTATTAGTGCCTGATATTCAGTAAAAACTTAATATTTCTATTATGAAAAATATATGGATTGCTTTGTTTATGTTTGGTTTTGGTGCTTTTTCTTTTGCCCAGGACAACAAACCATACTCTAATATTTCACAAGCTCAAAACGGCTATATTGGAATAAATACCACAAATCCTGATGCCATGCTTACCGTAAAAGGAAGTATTCACACACAAGAAGTAGTCGTTGACCTTGAAGGTGCCGTTGCCCCTGATTTTGTTTTTGAAAAATATTATAAAGGTAAATCCATTTTAAACCCGGATTATGAATTTCTTTCGCTTAGCGAAATAGAAGCGTTTATCAAAAAACACCATCATTTGCCGAAAATGCCCTCTGCCAGTGAAATTGATGAGCGAGGAATTTCTTTAAAAGCAATGAACCTCTTGTTGCTTGAGAAAATTGAAGAACTCACTTTACATACTATTGAACAGCAAAAATTGATTGAGTCATTGTCCAGACGCATAGAAAAACTGGAGCATGAATAAACTGATATACCTAATAGTATTAATAGTTTCCATGTCGGTTTTTAGCCAACAGGAAAAGAACATCCACTATTTTTTGGTTGACATAAAGCATTGGGAATCACTTGTTGTCACGCCTTTAAGCAATGGCACCATAAAAATCGAGAATCCTGATAATGCAAGGGAATCCGCCGTGTTTTCAATTTACACGATTTATTCCTTTCAAAAGGCCTATCCAAATTCAACCAAAGAAACATTTAAAAACCGCTACAGGCTTGCTACAAACAGCGAGTCGGTTTTGTTTGAACTTCAAAAACATTTTCCGGAAAAGTACACTAATATTGAAGCTTACAGTCCACCCCCTAACGCTTATTACCCCAACGATTACGGCACGACCAGCCCGGTGGAGAATCTGGGTGGACCTTATCCACTCACCGGTCTCGACCTAATCAACGCACCCGGTGCCTGGGGCATTACAAAAGGGGATCCAAAAGTCGTTATTGGAATTTCTGATGCCCGAATCGACTCTACCAATGTTGATTTAAAAGGCAGGATAAGTACTTTTCTCAGGTATTTTGATCATATATCCAGAGGAACTGCTTGTCATCATGGAACCGGAATTGCCGCTATTATTGGAGCAAAAAAGGACAATGCCTTTGGGATACCCGGTATTTGCTCAGACTGTGACATAATTGCTCATGGTTATGGGCAATTTAATTATATTCAGGAATTGGTTGAAGCCGGAGCGAAGGTAATCAACGCCAGTTGGGCCCTTTGTGGGTTTGGGCCTTATCATCAAAATGTGCAGAAGCGAATCAACGAATATTATGAAGAAGGTGTTATAATTGTGGCCGGTGCCGGAAATGCCAGACGTTGTAATCCCTATTTAAGAGATCATGCATCCAATTATACTTATCCTGCATCCTATAAAAACGTAATAGCCGTAACAACCGTTTATGCGGAATGTGGGCATTTTGAAGATTGTATTATTGAAGACGAACAATATGGCACGATTCATAATAAAATCAAAGACCGGCACGTGAGAAGGCACAGAAAAACTGAAACCGGTTTTACACCTATCAATTCACAATGGGCAACACAACACAATTTATCTATTGATATTTCTGCACCCGGAGAAACCTATTCTATTGGTCGTGCTGAATGTGGTGTAGAAGATGAATTTGTGGGTCTTTCATCCGCCTCTGCAGCTTTTGTTACCGGAACCATTGGTTTAATTTGGTCTGCCAACTATTGCCTTGCCAGTGCCGAAGTGGAAAGTATTCTTAAATTAAGTTCAGAAGACATAGAAAACCTTCCGGGTAACGAACCTTTCAAAATGAAACTCGGCGCAGGCAGAATTGATGCATACCGGGCCGTAAAAATGGCCCACGATATGCAATTGGAAAAAGGAACTGTCGACATTTCAGGCAGGGATTTTTACCGGTTTGATTTTACTTTGTTTTCTTCTCCTTACCAAATTCAAATTAAAAACCAGACGTTCAGGGATTCAACTACGGTTGATTTTAAAGCCCGAAAAAGCATCCTCTTAAAGCCCGGAACCCGTCTGGCTCCCGATAAAAACGGTTTTGTAAAACTCTCTATTGACCCCACTTTGCCCACAGAAGAATGTTTTCCAAAAACACCAAAAAAAAGACCCCGGGTTGAGCGTGACTCTGTGACACGAACGGTCAACTATCAACAACCTTTCAATATTGAACGAAATGATGAAGTCAAGGGTTTGCGCATCCAGCCAGTTGAAGATGTTATTGATTCAAATTATACCGTTGTGGTTCAAACCGACAAGGAGGTTTTCAGAAAAAATTTTAAAAGAGAAGACGAAGCTATCATTCCCTTGCCTGAAATTGAAAACGAAATGGTAACCATTACCGTAACTTCACAATTGTACCGCATGGAGAGAAAGTTAAGAATCAACATCCCGTAGATTTGAGGTTATGATGTATGATTTTCATTTATTTTTCGTTTCCATAATGAAAATAACTTGTAATTTCGCTGAAAACCTTTAAGCAGCTATGTCAAAACCCGTACTTTTCTTAAAAAATGCTTCCATTTATCAACGTGAAACCCTGATTCTTTCTGATGTAAACGTCTCCATTGACAAGGGGGAGTTTGTCTATCTCATCGGAAAAACCGGAACCGGAAAAAGTAGTTTTATGAAAACACTATACGGAGACATTCCGTTAATTGAAGGTGAGGGTGAAATCGTTGATTTCAATTTGCGAACACTGAAAGAAAAAGACATTCCATTCCTGAGAAGAAAACTGGGGGTGGTGTTTCAGGATTTTAAACTTCTCAATGACCGGACAGTCAATGACAACCTGCTGTTTGTACTCAAAGCCACAGGCTGGACAGATGCCAAGCCGATGGAAAACAAAATTGAAGAAGTTTTAGGAAAAGTAGATATGAAAACCAAAGGTTTTAAATACCCTTATCAACTTTCGGGAGGAGAGCAACAACGTGTGGCTATTGCCAGAGCCTTGCTCAATGACCCCGAGCTTATCCTTGCCGATGAACCCACAGGAAACCTTGACCCGCAAACTTCGGTTGAAGTGATGGAAGTCCTTCAGGAAATCAACAAAAACGGCAATACCATCCTGATGGCCACCCACGATTATGCACTCCTGTTGAAATATCCGTCCAAAACTTTAAAATGTGATGAAAACCAGATATTTGAAGTAGTGCAGAAGACTGTCTAAGCCCATCCTATGCTTTCTATCCTGATCCCAACATACAACTACAAGGTAACACCACTGATAGAAAGCCTTTCAAAACAACTTGAAAATGTTAATTTTTCATACGAAATTTTGGTCATTGATGATTGCTCATCAAATGCAGAAATTATTGAATCCAACAAAAGCATTGAGAACTTTCCACACTGCACTTTTATTCAAAATCTCATAAACAAAGGCAGGACAGCTACCCGACAAGCACTGGCAGAAACCGCAAAATACAATCTGCTCCTTTTTATGGATGCCGATGTACTGCCCGGGAATAGTGATTTCATCAAAAATTTTGACATTGAAAACCAATCAGCCGATGTTGTTTTTGGCGGAATTGCTTACGAAAGCAAAAAGCCTGATAAAGAAAAAATGCTCCGCTGGAAATATGGAAGTGCCCGGGAAGCCAGACCCGTTGCTGAACGTGAAAAAATGCCCTATTTGTCCATTATATCAGGTTGTGTTTTGATTAAGAAAAATACGTTCTTAAGTGCAAACATTATGATTGACAATCTCTATGGAAGTGATGTGGTGTTTTGTATGGAGTTGCAAAAAATGGAAGCAACTGTAAAGCATATCGAAAATCCTGTTTTACACCTTGGCTTGGAAAACAACGCTTCTTTTATTGAAAAAACAAAAAAAGGTTTGGAGTCGTTATATCGTTTTGAAAAAGAAGGAATTATCACTGATGACTACAGGCCGATTCAAAAAGCCCATGCCCATTTAAGAAAATGGGGGTTGAATTCCTTTTATATTTTGATTTTTAGATATATAGAAAAAACTGTTTTAAAAAATTTGAAATCGAAGAATCCTTCATTATTAGCATTTAACCTGTGGAAGCTTTTTTACTTTTCAAAACTAAAACATTAAAAGTTCTGGTTAAGGGTTTGATATAGTTGATGCCACTTTTGCATAACCCGATTCAGTTCAAATCTTTCAACACTCAATGAAGCTTTTCTTCCTAACTTTATACGTAAATCTTTATTTTTTATCAACTGAATCACACGGTTTTTAAATGCTTCATTTTGTCCTAATGGAACGAGGAATCCATTTTCACCATCTGCAATAATTTCAGCTGGTCCTGTGGGGCAATCAAATGCCACACAGGGTAATCCACAGGCCATTGCTTCTATTAGCACCATCCCAAACCCTTCATGTTTTGAAGTCATCAAACAAATAGAGGCTTGTTTAAATTTTTCATCAATGTTTTTTACTGGGGAGAAAAAATGGACACTATGGTCAATCTCTAGTTCCTCAGCTAATTTTTGTAAACCCAAATTTTTATCAATTTGCCCATAAATTTCTAATTTCCAGTCTGGATAGATAAGTTGAATACTTTTCCAAATAATCAATAACTCATCAAACGCTTTTTCTGAAACCTGCCTGCCTACAGCAATTATTTTTTTGTTGGTAAGCGTACTTTTCTCAACATTGGAAAATCGCAGTGGATTTGGAATTGCACAACTCCTTTTCAAGTTCCATTCACAGAGGCTTTTAGGGGTTAAGACAACCAAATGATCTACTTTTGAAATAGAAATATTTGTAAAAAATGTTACTGCCTTTTGACTCAACACAGTCCAAAAAGAAGCATTATGTATATTTTTATAGTAGCGGTAGCCATGCTGCTCAAAAACCACTTTGTTTTGTCTTGTCTTGATAAAATAAGGAAGAAGCAATCCTTTTAATCCATTGTCAACTACAACGATAATATCAGGTTTTTCCAGTTTTATTTGTCTTTTTACTAATTGTAAAAAATTATAAAAATAGACTATTCCTTTACCTTTAATTTTTTTATTAACAATGTTTATTTTTTTAAAATCATAGAAATAAGTTGTTGATTGTGCATTGGTTGTCAATATGGTAATTTGATACTTCCATTGATTGGTCAGGTAATTGGTTTTTATAGAAAGTACATTGGGTAAGCCTCCGGCTCCATCTATTCGGGGTGTTATGTAAAGTAATTTTTTCAATTATGGTTTTTTATATACACCAAATATATTATCTGAGGTGTTTTCTTTATCAACAAACGTTTCTTCAGTAGCTATTAGTCTCTCTAAAATTTCTTTAGTTTCTATATTTGGGCTTAAAAAATTATGAGCTATTCCTTTCAGTAAACAATGGAGTAGATTACCCCCTAGTTTAGTTTCTTCCAGTATTTCAAAATTTTGATGTAATGCCGAAAGTAAATTTTTGGAATCTGGTGCCTCAGAGGGATCCACCATAAGCATTCTCAACAAGCCGGGTCGATACACTTTTTTCTTTTCGGTTTTACCATCAATAAGTATTTTGTACTTTTTAGGAAGTGTTTTCAGCAATTTATTGGCTGCCTCAAGTTGTTGGTTTGTCCATTGAAGTCTGTTTGGACCACTGTATTCATTTATAACCAAAATGCCATCGTTCTTGAGTAGTGGTTTGATGTCATTCTTCAAAAAAAATGCAATTTTGTCAAAATGGTGTAAACTTGCGTTAAATAAAATCACGTCAAAAGATGCTTTTTGGAAATTGAGTGTTCTGAAATCTTCGGAAAAATAGGAAATTGGTAATTTTTTTTCTCTTGCCTGCTTTGAAGCTGTTTGAATTCTTTTCTCAGAAAGGTCAACTCCAATAATTTCTGAAAAGCGGGACTGTTTTGCAAAATTTCTTTCGTGAACCCCTTCTCCACAGCCAACAGATAACAACCTGAGACCTCTTTTTTCAGAAAGATATTTTTTAGAGACATAGGCTTCATATTCAATAGCAGCATCTCCAGAAATTTTTTTATTCCAGTATCTGATAAGTTCAGGAATTATCCAAAAATCTGACGAAGTTTTGTATGTATCCCACTTACCTGAAACGCGTTTATTAGGTTTTAAACTGAAAACCGCAAATAATTTTCTTAACCTTTTTTGTTTAAGTTTGTGATATACATCAAGAAAATCACCATAAGAAATGAGAGTAGTTTCTCTGAAAAACATTTAAAATTTAGATTTTTTAAAAAGCATAAAATCTCTTATATAATCACCTTCATCAAATATACCTGATGACAGTACCAGACAAATTGCACCTGAGGAAAAGTTTTTTAATTCCCTCCAAATTCCGGGCACGATATGTAAACCCACATTGGGTTTATTGAGAAAGTAACTTTTTTGTTCATAACCATCATTGAGGATTACTTCAAAACTTCCACTAAGGGCAATTAATGTTTCATGTTGCTCATTGTGAGAATGACCACCTCTTTCTGAGCTACTGGGCACATCATACAAATAATACACACGCTTGAAAGTGTAAGGCAAGGTACTGCCTTCGATAAAAGCAAGGTTCCCACGGTTGTCTTCAACTACCGGAAATGTTAAAAGTTTTATATCCTTCAATCGTGTCATTATTTTAACTTATTATATATTGATTTTCCTTTGTGTGCCTCTTGCAATGCCTTTTTGATATCGCTTAGGGACAGTGTCTTTTGTTTTACATCAAAATAGATTTTTAAAAGTACCCAAAATATTGCGGTTTTTCCAAAAATAGCGTGTGTCATTGCACCTTGCACTTGATAGCGTTCTTTTATAGTTACTTTTTCAATCGATGAGGGTGTCGTGTGTATGTTTAATATTTTTGGGAAATAACTTACTTGTAATCCATGCTTTTTCAAAGCACCTAAAAATACTTGTTCTTCGCCCATTGCAAATTTAGCACCTAAACCAAAAGTCTCATTAAAATAAAGCCGATGCTTTCTCAAATCTTCCAGTTTCATAACCAATTCTATTGAGGACACATTTAACAACTCAAGCCAAGAAAGGTTTTTGATGGGTTGGGTGGCATATTTTTTTAAGGGAATACCTTCAGACTTTTCAGAACAAAACTGAATGCAGCTTGCTTCTTTAAAATAAGAAAAGCCTTCTATAATTTTTTCTGCAAAATCTTTCTTAAAAATAACGTCATCATCTGCAATTACACACAATTTCCCAGTTGCGTTTTTTAAAGCTAAGTTTCTACTTTTACTCAATCCAATATCTGAAGAATTAATTATTTTAATATTGGGCCTGCTTGTATTTATTTTTTTTTTTTGAGATTGGTTAACAATTAAAATAGAAAATGAATTATTTTTTGAAAAAGGGAACATTGACTCTAGAAAATCTAAATTTTCCCGATTCATTGTTGCAATTAATATTTCGATGTCAGATTTTGTGTACAATCCCTTAATTTTCTCCCTATATTTGAACAAATATAACAGTATTCTTTGAGGTTTTACCAATTTAAAAAACCAAATAATATATTAAAAAACAAATGCGTATTTTACTTTTGGGCGAATATAGCCGGCTTCACAACTCTTTGAAGAAAGGGCTTGAAAGTCTTGGTCACGAAGTCTGCCTTGTAGCAACAGGCGATGCTTTTAAAAATTATCCTGTAGATATTTCTTTTGCGGCAAAACTGACTCGGCTAAACCCATTTTTTAGATTTTTTAAAAAGGCTGTTAATAAAGTTTTTAAAATCAATTTAGAAGAAACCGAAGCCGGAATTCGTTTTTACAGAATTCTTCCACGTCTTAAAAATTATGACCTGGTTCAACTCATCAATTCAAATGCCCTGGAAACACATCCTTCATGGAGCCGTTATTTACTAAAAAAGCTTTTTAAGCAAAACACAAAATCCATCCTACTTGTGTGCGGTGATGAAACACCGGTTGTTGAATACCTTCTTAAAAGGGAACTTAAATATGATGTGCTTACACCCTATTTTGAACAACCTGCAATGAAGCAAAAGTTTGAATATGTTATAAAATACACCAAAAAACCCTACCGAAAACTTTTTGAGTTTGTTAAAGCCTACTGTGAAAAAATAATCGTTTCAGACATTGATTACAAAATACCCATGGAAAAAATGGGGTATGAGGTGATTTTTATTCCAAACCCAATTGTTATTGATGATAGACTAAAGGCCAATAATGGCTATATTGAAAAAATAGTGATCTTTTTAGGGATAAACAGGTTAAGCAGGGAAAAAAAAGGCATCCCATTTTTTGAAAAAGCACTTGAAATAATCAAAGAAAAATATGCCGATAATATTGAAATAACCATCGTTGAAAACCAGCCTTATGCCGAATACATCAAGCTGTATGACCGGGCACATATCTTGTTAGACCAGGTCTATGCCTATGACCAGGGGTACAATGCACTGGAAGCTATGGCCAAAGGCAAAGTGGTCTTTACCGGTGCCGAAAAAGAGTTTCTTGAACACTACAATTTACAGGAAGACGAAGTTTGTATCAACGCCCTGCCTGATGTCGAAGCTATAGTAAGAAAGTTAAGTTGGCTGATTGAAAACCCGGCTGAAATTTTACGAATTGGTAAAAATGCACGTGAATTTATTGAGCGGGAGCATCATTATCTTAAAATAGCTCAAAAGTATTTGGATGCCTGGAAAAACTCTAAAATTTAATGGTTACCTTTTAATAAACTTCTCAACTGCCTTTTGCCCGTCAACGTTTGTGACAGATATAAAATAAAGACCGGCGGCGAGATGTGAGGCATCATAGGTGTTTTCTTCTAAAGTTATTGGAAGCCTGTTGCCATTCAATGTGTAGATCACAACAGACTCAACTTCACTTTTTAATCCCGTAAGTGTAATTATGCTTGAAACAGGATTGGGAACTATTGAAAATGTAAGGAGTTCATTTTCTTGAATGGACAAAGTGGACTCTGTGCCATAAATAATATAGTCGCCATTGGGCTTATCAATCTTCAATTCAAAATGGTTGTTTGGTAGGGGTGTGATGGTATATGAATATATGGCATTATAAGTATCATAAAATTCAAATTGCTTAGACTCAAACTCAAAGAGATTACCTTGAGCACAAATCGTTGCTGCCCCATCAGGATCACAAGGCCCGCAATCCATGCAAAGCAGACAACCATTTCCGCCGCTTACAAAAGTAGAAGCGTCAATGGAGTGTATCCATGAATAGCACGCTGCACATAGAGCAATGTCAATTTCAGCCTCATCATTTCCCATGGATAACATTTCAATCCCTACAAAACAACCCTCAGGTTGATTTGACGATAAAACCGGAATCGGGATTGTATTTCCACCCACAACCATTTCAGTGGCATACCATTTTGTGTCAAACAGGTTTTGATTTTGACTATTTGATTCTATAGCTAAAAAAGCGATTAAAATGACAAGAATACTTTTATTCATTTTCAATAGTTTCTTAAACAAAAGTAACGCTTAAATTTCAACAAACAAAATATCACTATTTACTTGTATCTATTGTTAGCCAAAAGTATACTGAAAAAGGATATATTTGAATTTTAAAACTTAAACAAATGCACCCTTATAAGTTACCGAATCTCTACGTCCCCGGAGCCGGAAAATCAGGCACTTCAACATTGCATGAATTGCTGAATTCACATCCAGAAATTTGTATGTCAACAGAAAAAGAACCCCACTTTTGGACCTGGCCAAACTTTGAAACCTTTTCACAAAAGGAATTTGAAGCTTATGCTGCTCTTTTTGGCGAAAAAAACTGCAAATATCTTGGGGAGTCCAGTACCGGCTATATGTGTTTCCCAAATTTTATTGAAAGAATTCAAAAATATGCTACTAAAGTTCCAAAGTTCATTTTTATACTTAGAAATCCAATTGACAGGTTGTACTCCCATTACTGGTGGCTGAAAGGTATAGGAAGCGAGGATTTAAACCTAAAGGATGCAGTATTTAAAGACCTTGACATTGAGCCTAGCGAAGCGTACCGCCTTGAAGAAGCAAACTTTAAAAATTATTATCAATTTGGCCTATATGGGAAATGGATTCAACGGTTTTATGAATCATTCGGAAAAGAAAACATTCATATTGTTTCTACTGAAAATTTACGAGATAATAAAATTGAAACGCTTAATGGTTGTTTTGCCTTTTTAGGTCTTGATAACATTTCTCATGTTCCAGATATCAAAAGCAACAAAACAGTCCTTTTACGTTTTCCTAAACTATATAAATATGCCAAAATAATTACTTGGGGTGATTATAAGTTAAAAAAAAATGCAAAACCATTTGTTCCTAAATTTATTCGCACAGCAATAAATAAAAACCTTTACAATTCAATTTATAAATTAACCGCGACCAAAAAAACCTACCCAAAAATGTCTGAAGAAGACCGCTTTTGGGTCAAGAACCTGTATGAAGAGGATGTGAAATTACTTAGAAAAATCTCAGGGCTCACTTTTGAGGAATGGAAAGATTTTAATTAGTCTTTCCAGAATTTACTGAGATAGCCTTTTACCACCTCCATCAAATCCATTTTTTTGTTTAATAAATAGAATGAAAAACTTACGGATACCACCAATAAAACAGCGAGGTTTAAAAGTTTCAGGAATAGATTATCAATAAACAAACTACCAAAAGTCAATAAGCAGAACATCAAACAAATCAGGAAAATAGTATAAAAAGATTTCGGAAAGTAAAAGTTATAAGCCACTTTGGTGATGGTTCCCACCAAAATCAAATGCAAAATATAATACACAAAAAAGCTGATTCCCAAGCCTACCAGACCACCAAAATGATATCCGGCTATGTTCATTATCAACAAAAGCGAATTGAACAGCACGGCAGTTTTCATAAAGATTTTGGAGTCGCCTTTGGCTATGAAAATATACCCCATGGAGAACGAAACCGCTTTAAAAATGGTTCCCAGAATAGCCCAAACCAAAAATGCCACTACCGGTAAAAACTCCCGGCTGTAAAGCAAGATGATTACATATTCAGCAAAAATCAAAAACAGCACAATGATGGGTGTTATAAGCAACACAGCAACATATGCCTGATGCAGCACCGTTTCACGAATTTTTTCAATGTCATCGGCTATGGCTGCCAGTCGCGGGTAATAGTCGGTAGACATCGCGTTAAAAATCATCCCCACATAGGAGTTGATAATCACAATGCCGGCGTGATAAAACCCCACTTCTGCCACACTTCCGGTATTACTGATAAACAGCTGAACCAAAAACATTCCCAGTGCCACCAACAAACTGCTGATGCTCATCATCACCCCCAGCCTGATCATTTCCTTTCCCTGTGAAAAAGCTTCCTTGGTAGTTACCTTTTCCGGCTGAAGACGCACCTGTTTTGCATAATACCGACTGAACAAAAACGTCAATAAAAACGAAATCACTATGGCCGGTGCAATGGCGTCAATCCTGAAATAGTAGTACAGCGGAACAACAATGGCAAGCCCAACGGTACTTCCCATCAGATTGGCTTTTGCGAGGGATTTTAATTTTCGTAAACCTTGTAAAACGGCCAGATTTCCATAAGCCAGTTGTTTGAGCAAAATGGCCACGGCAATCCAGATAAATGCCAGCGTAAATTCATCACTGTCAAATGCCCATTGACTCAAAAAGGGTGATAATGCTATGGTTAGCACAGCGCCTAAAAGCCCCGTAAACCAGACAAGCCTTCTCAAAACCCCCAGCACCCTAACGATTTTTTGTTCGTCCTTTTTACCCAATGCGGCAGAAACATCTTTTACAGCACTGCGGTCCAGCCCGGCACCGGTAAGTTCACTGATGAAATTCAAGGTAGTAAAGAGCAAGCCCGAAATACCCATCCCAACAGGTCCCAGTAAAACAGCGATAACTTTGGAACGAATAACAGCTATAAGAATTTGAAATACCTGTACACCGCCAAACAAGGATGTGGCTTTAAAGACTTGACGGTATGCGCTGCGCTCTGAGTGCATTAGTGGTGAGTGGTTAGAGGTGAATATTGGCTAGAAATTGGTTTTAGAAATCATAATTTTTTTCCGGCTATTTTTGATTTTAGATGACTCTTTAAGGATGTAATCATTTTTGAAATTTCTGTCAGTCTTTTTCTGTATTCTTCATCTTCATCAAAGGTAATATAGTTTCTCAGTCTTGCTTTTGTAGAAGCACATACACTTTCGTTGGTGCTTTCCCAAGCAACTTGGAGGTAATGATTAAAGTTAGCATCAGTACCTGAAGACCCTTCTGCAATGTTATAACCTATAGAATCTGCAGCTCTTTGAAACTGTGAACTTAAATTGAACATTTCATGTTTTGGAGATTTTTGAATTAATTGATTTACAATTTCAGCAAACTCTAGTGCTTTTTGATAAACAATCAAATCTTCAAAGTTAAAATGATAATTACTTTTCATGCTTATATATTTACAAACCACTACCCTCTAACCACTACCCTCTAACCACTACCCTCTAATAACTATTCACCGCCTCAACCACCCGGCTCACCTCCTCATCAGTCATCACCGGGCTTATCGGTATGCTTACCACGGTCTCGTGTATCATTTCAGTCACCGGAAAGCTCAGGTGATTTAGTTCGCTCAATGCTTTTTGCTTGTGGGGTGCGATGGGATAATGAATCAGTGTTCCCACACCGTTTTGATCCATATAGTTCATAAATTCTTCGCGGTCTGTTACCCTTACTACAAAAAGATGAAACACGTGTGCCTCAAAATCGGGCACTACTGGTAAGATGACTTTTGGGTTGGAAAGTTGCGTGAGATAAGATTTTGCAATTTCCCGGCGCCGGTTATTGTCTGCATCCAATTGCTCTAACTTGACCAACAACAATGCCGCCTGAAGTTCGTCCAGACGCGAATTAAATCCCGGTAAATCATTCACATATTTTGATGAAGCCCCATAGTTGCGCAACTTTTTGATTGTTTCAGCAAGAGCATCATCATTGGTAGTAACCGCCCCTCCATCGCCCAAAGCGCCCAGGTTTTTAGTAGGATAAAAGCTGAATCCGGCAGCATCACCCAGATTTCCGGCTTTTTTTACTTCTTCTTTTACCCTTGAACCTTGAACCTTGAGCTTTGAACCATGCGCCTGCGCCGCATCTTCAATGACCAATAAGTTATGCGCTTTAGCGAAAGCGTTTACTGCCTCCAAATTGGTGATTTGCCCATACAAATGCACGGGCATAATGGCTTTGGTTTTGGGGGTAATCGCTTGTTTTAGTTTAGTGATATTAAAACCATAAGTTTCGGCTTCGGCTTCAGCCAAAACGGGGGTCAATCCGGCTTGTTTGATGGCGAGTATGGTGGCGATGTAGGTGTTTGCTGCGACGATGACCTCATCTCCCTCATTTAATTTACCCAGCTCCTTGTAACCTTCTAAAATAAGAAGTAAGGCTTCAAGACCATTGGCCACACCGATGCAGTGTTTAGTCCCGCAATAACCGGCGAATGCCTTTTCAAATTCCTTTACCCGGTTTCCCAAAATGTAATAGCCCGAATCGAGAAAATCTTTAAAAACTTCCTGAAACCGGTTTTCAAAACGGGCGTTGATTTTATGGAGGTCTAAAAATTTAATCAAGAAAAACAGTTTTTAAGTTTATCAAAATTGTTCACATTTATATCATAAAACGTCTGTACAATACTTTCTGCGCCAAAACTTTCCTTCCAGTAAAGCAGACCTTGATTGATTTTGGCGCCATTCTTTTCACTGCTATTGCCAAAACTGATGTATTTTTTCTCTTTAAAAAGTTCAATAATTGAGTAAAACAGTAAATCTAAAGCACCATTATCCCGGTTTTCATCCCCTGAACTGTATTGAAAATGTACCACCTTATCAAAAATAAACATTACTGCTCCTGCCCTTAGCGATTGATTTTCATAGACTCCATAAAATTGAATCTGTTCCGGAAAACGGTTTTTTAACAACCTGATTTCATCAAGATTATGAGTTGGTGTGGTCTTGAATCTTTTTTGTAGATTGGGAGTCAATAGATTACCCCAAAATGCTTCTAAATCTTCAGATTTTTTGAAACTTAATTGAAAATCCCGGGCTTTTTTCAGTGCTCTTTTTCGATTTCTATTTATTTGATTTTTTTTAACTGATGAATTGTCAATAACTAAATAACTATCAACCCGGGTAATTGTTGCTTCAAGTAAATTATGAATCAAAGCTTCTTCTTGATTTATGTTATTGTGGTATATGATTGGAATTGATTTGATTGAAAGACCTTTAAAGTTTTGAGATTTTAAAAACTGCATTGTTTCAGTATAAATAGAAATCAAATTGTTTAGATTGCTTTTTTTTGAAATTAAAAACCCTCCATAGCTTAGCCCCTGGTGAGAATAAATAGTCTGCCCGTTTTTGTTGGCAGGCAATAAAGCTTGAAGCTTACTGTCTTTAAACACCATCAACGAATAATCCTCAAACCGTTCACTGTGATAGTCCATAAAGTCGCGGAAAAACAAAAAGGTGGCGTTTTTGGCAGTGCGCACAAAGTCGTCCCACTGTTGTTTGTATTCCTGGCTGTATCTTATAACATTATAATTCATCGTTGTGTAGGCGCAATATCTTGCGCCTTTTCTGATTAACTATCATTATTGTTCTTGACTCATGATTGAGGCGTAATATCTTACGCCTTTACTTGTTGATGTCTTTTTCTAGTTTCGACGGTATTTGGCAGTATTATCAAAAATGTGCTCCATAATCTTTTCATCGGTTTGTGTAAACTCCAGGTTTCTTCTTTTCATCACTTCGCGGGCCACTTCAAAAGCTTTGTCGGTTTTAAAGGTGGTCATACCCGCTGCGCCGCCCCAGCTGAAACTCGGGATAAAATTGCGCGGGAAACCGCTTCCAAAAATATTGGCACTCACGCCCACCACTGTTCCTGTGTTGAACATGGTGTTGATGCCGCATTTGCTGTGGTCACCCATCATCAAACCGCAAAACTGCAGACCTGTGCGGGCAAAGTTTTCTGTATTGTAATTCCACAGGCGCACCTCGGCATAATTGTTTTTTAAGTTGGAATTATTGGTATCTGCTCCCAGGTTACACCACTCACCTATCACCGAATTTCCTAAAAAGCCGTCGTGTGCTTTGTTGGAGTATCCAAATATCACAGAATTGTTCACTTCCCCGCCCACTTTGCTGTGAGGGCCGATGGTGGTGGGTCCGTAAATCTTTGCTCCCATTTTTAAAGTGGAATAATCACACAAGGCAAAAGGCCCGCGAACAGCACAGGCCTCCATAATTTCGGCATCTTTGCCAATATATATGGGTCCCGAACTAGCGTTGAGGGATGCCAGCTCCACTTTGGCGCCTTCTTCCAGGAAGATGTGTTCTTTATTCACACAATAAACGCTATCAGGTATGGGTTGGGAAGTTTTTCCTTTGGTGAGCAGTTTAAAATCCCGCGTGATGGCTTCACCATTAAAGCGAAAAATATCCCAGGTGTTGGAGATTTTCAAAACATCGTCGTGGGTGTATTGAATGATTTCAAAATAATCAAAGTTGACTTCCTGATTTTTAGAATAAAAATAAGCGATGGGCCGGTCTTCAAAAAATACCGCCTGATTTTCTTTTAGGTTTTTCACTATCCCCGCCAGGTTTTCTGAAGGAATGTACGCCGGATTGATTTTAATATTCTTATCAAGTTCCTCTTTGGGAAATTTTATGGAGAGGTAATTTTCGGTTTCGGTTGTTGTTGTAGAGTTGAGGTGCTTTTCCCACTTTTCGCGTAAGCTTAAAATCCCCACCCTGATGTCTGCCACGGGACGTGTAAAGGTAAAGGGTAACAGGTTGTTGCGCTCCGGACCGTCAAAAAGTATAAAATTCATGGTTGTTTCAATTCAATGTTCAGTAAAAGTATTGAAAATTATGATAAAACAGGAAACAAAAAAGCCCTCGATTTCTCGAAGGCTTTTGAATTGTATAATGCGAAATAATTATTTCTTGAATTTTGAGTATTTGTTTTTGAACTTGTCGATACGTCCTGCGGTATCTACCAATTTAGATTTACCGGTATAGTATGGGTGAGAAGTTCTGGAAATTTCCAACTTCACTAATGGATACTCAACGCCATCCACTTCAATTGTCTCCTTAGTATCTGCGGTAGATTTAGTAAGAAACACGTCTTCATTTGACATGTCTTTAAATGCTACTAATCTGTAATTTTCCGGGTGAATTCCTTGTTTCATAATAAATTGTTTAAAAATCCTCGCTATTTTGAGGTTGCAAATTTAAGCATAATTTTCAATTGGGCAATAAAAGTTTTGGAAAAAATTAATCAATGTTTTTTGAATAAGATTCCCTCCTTCGCGAGAATTTTATGTAACGATTTTCTATCTTTGTCTACTAACTGTCCAAACCAAAACATCATTACAATGGAAAATCAAAAATCTTCTTTAAAGCAAATTGCAGTCAATTACGGACTTTTGCTGGCACTTGTCTCAATTCTTTTAATGGTCATTATGTATGTGGCAAACATTGAAAAAAACTGGATGCTAAGCATAGTAAGTATGGTAATCACCATATTTTTACTTTTTTCAGCAATCAAAGCTTATCGTCAAGGTAACGGCGGTTTTTTAAAACTGGGTGAAGGCTTAAAAGTAGGATTAGCTACAGCCGCTATCGCGGGGGTTGTTGCAGGACTTTATGCATACCTTCACTATTCATTTGTTTATCCTGAATACATTGACGTTATTATGGAGGAAGCAAGGGAAAGTATGAGTAAATCAGAAGGAATGACAGAAGAACAAAGAGAACAAGCGTTGAATTTCACAAAAAGCTTCACCACTCCATTTATGATGGCCACATTTTCACTCATAGGAAGTTTGTTTTTTGGGTTTATTATTTCCCTATTTTCGGGGTTGATTCTCAAAAGAGACAATCCGAACGAAATGTAATATATGAATCTATCCATCGTCATCCCCTTACTCAACGAGAAAGATTCCCTTAAAGAACTTCACCATTGGATTGACTGGGTGATGCAGTCCAATGGTTTTTCTTTTGAGGTCATTTTTATCGACGATGGCAGTACTGACGGTTCGTGGGAGCTTATTTCCTCACTTTCTAAAACTCATTCCGAAGTGAAAGGCATTCGCTTTTTACGGAATTTCGGAAAATCACAAGCACTGCATGCCGGTTTTGCTATTGCACAAGGCGATGTGGTAATCACTATGGATGCCGACCTGCAGGACAACCCGGAGGAAATCCCCGAACTTTACAAAATGATAGTCGAGGAAGGATATGACCTGGTTTCCGGATGGAAAAAGAAACGGTATGACAATGCGTTATCTAAAAATATGCCTTCCAAACTCTTTAACTGGGCAGCACGAAAAACTTCAGGCGTAAAATTGCACGATTTTAACTGCGGACTTAAAGCTTACCGCAATAACGTAATTAAAAACATCGAAGTCACCGGTGAGATGCACCGTTACATACCCGTATTGGCAAAAAACGCCGGATTTAATAATATTACCGAAAAAGTAGTGCAGCATCAGGCCAGAAAATACGGCACCACCAAATTTGGTGTCAACCGTTTTATGAATGGCTTTCTGGATTTAATCACCATTTGGTTTTTAAGCCGTTTTGGCAAACAACCCATGCATCTGTTTGGCGCGTGGGGTGCTTTGATACTTTTTGTAGGTTTTGTGCTTACCCTCTATCTGGGCATCGACAAATTGTTTCTTAAACCCGATGGTCGCTTGTTAACAGAAAGACCCGAGTTTTTTATGGCATTGGTCGCAATGGTGCTCGGAACTCAACTCTTCCTGGCCGGTTTTCTGGGTGAAATCATTTTAAGAAACAACAAACACAAGGAAAACTACAAAATCAGTGATCAGGTCAATCTGGATTAACGATTTCCTAACAAGCGCATCTCCCTAACTTTATTTACCTTTGCCCCACGTAACATTTATTATTGATGATCTACATTAAACCCGAAATACTGGAGAAAGTCAACAAATGGCTCACCCCCGATTTTGATGACGAAACCCAAAAAACAATCAAAGAACTCATTTCGTTCAACCCCAAAGAACTTGAAGAGAGTTTTTACACCAACATTACATTTGGCACCGGCGGTATGCGCGGTATTGTGGGTGTGGGCGACAACCGCATCAACAAATACACCCTGGGAAAAAACACCCAGGGCATTTCAAATTACATCAAGAAACAATTTCCGGGTGAACAGCACAAAGTTGCCATAGCCTATGACTGCCGCCACAACAGTGCAGAACTTGCCCAAGTGGTGGCCGATGTATTTTCAGCCAACGATATACAGGTGTTTCTATTTTCAGAATTGCGTCCAACTCCGGAGCTTTCATTTGCAGTTACTCATTTAAACTGTCACTGCGGAATTGTTTTAACAGCATCACACAACCCACCGGAATACAATGGCTACAAAGTCTATTGGAACGACGGGGGACAACTCGTTCCGCCACAGGATGCAGAAGTGATTGCTGAAATCAATGCGCTGAAATTTGAAGACATTCGCTTTACAGCGAAAGCAAACTTGATACAACACATCGATAAAGAAGTGGATGAAGCCTTTATTGAAATGTCACTCAAACACGGTTCTTTCGGCACTTCTAAAGAAGCAAAAGAAAACCTGAAAATTGTATTTACATCATTGCATGGCACCTCCATTACAATAATCCCTGAAGTATTAAAACGAGCCGGTTACACTGATGTTCATATAGTCAAAGAACAAGCCGAACCCAACGGCGACTTCCCCACGGTAAAATCACCCAATCCCGAAGAACCCGAAGCATTAAAAATGGCTATCGATTTGGCCAATAAAATCAATGCAGACATCGTTATTGGCACCGACCCCGATGGGGACAGGCTTGGCATTGCAGTGAGAAACCCCCAAGGGGAAATGACCATCCTGAATGGCAATCAAACCATGGTGATGATGAGTGACTTCTTATTGAATTTTCATTCTAAAAACAATTCGCTTCAGGGCAATGCTTTTATTGCTTCAACCATCGTTTCCACCCCGATGATGGAAAAAATTGCTTCTACCTACAATACCGAATGCAAAGTGGGGCTTACCGGATTTAAGTGGATTGCCAAAATGATTAAAGACCACCCCGAGCAACAATTTATTGGCGGTGGCGAAGAAAGTTTCGGCTATATGGTGGGCGACTTTGTGAGGGACAAAGATGCCGTAACAGCTACTTTGCTGGCTTGCGAAATGGCTGCACAGCAAAAAGAACAAGGCAAGACGCTTTTTGATTACTTAATAGATTTGTTTATCAAACACGGGTTTTATAAAGAGCATTTGGTTTCACTAGTCAAAAAAGGCATAGCAGGTGCCGAAGAAATCAAACAAATGATGGTTGATTTAAGAGCCAATCCTTTACAGGAAATCGCAGGCTCAAAAGTGATTGTGGTGGATGACTACCAAACGGGGATTTCAATAAACCTGATAACTGGTAAAGAAGAAACCATCGAAATTCCAAGGTCAAACGTGCTGATTTACACAACTGAAGACGGCAGTAAAATTGCAGCACGGCCCAGTGGTACAGAGCCTAAAATCAAGTTTTACATGAGTGTGAATCTGCCTCTTGAAAACGCATCAGAGTTTAATACTGTTTCGGAAAAACTGGATGGGAAAATTGACACAATCCTAAAGTCATTGGGCATATAAATCAACTATTCCACAAAACTTGATAAGTTTTACTTAAATTTATAGCCTTATTTATAGCCATAAATGAAAACCAAAACGCTAAATAAAGAAACTGTGATTGCATTGATCAAGCAAAACAAAAACAAGCTTGAGGAATTTGGTGTGGAAGAAATCGGGCTGTTTGGAAGTTTTGCAACAGGGAATGAAACCGAAAACAGTGATGTTGACATTTTGGTTAATCTGAATAAAAACAAAAAAACTTTTCGGAATTTTTTATCCCTGAATTATTTTCTCGAAAAACTATTTGGGACAAAAGTTGATTTGGTCACCAAACAATCCTTAAGCCCATTCATAGGCCCACATATATTAAAATCAACCATTTATGTACCCTTCAACGATTGAATTTCTTAGACATATTCAATCTGAATGTGAATATCTCATCAAAGAATACAATTCAAGTTCTTATGAAGAATTTACCGGCAATGAACGCTTATCCAAGGCAGTTTGTCGCAGCCTTGAGATTATTGGTGAGGCTGTTAACAAAATACACCCCGACATCAAAATTCAACACAACGATATTCCGTGGCGTGAAATAAGTGATTTGAGAAACCGAATCATTCATCATTATTTTGGGATTGATTATGAAATTATTTGGGATGTGATTGAAAATGAAATTCCCATTTTAAAAGAACAAATTGACGCAATCATTAATAACCACTAATGATTTTCTTTGGTGCAAAAAATTAAAATCTATTTAAATTTTTAATGAAATACTTCAAAAAAATCCTTCGCTTTGCGAAACCCTATAAAATCTATGCCCTACTGAATATTGTAGCCAATATTTTTTATGCATTGTTCAGCACGCTTTCTATGCTTTCGCTCTTCCCGATGATGAATGTGCTTTTTGGAAATACAGAGCGACTGGAGACCAAACCGGATTGGACAGGTATTGGAAACGCTATAGATTATGTGGAGGATTCGCTCAACTATTTCGTTACCCAAAAAACCAATGAGGGCGTGGATGATGTGCTCATTTTTATGGTGATTTTGGTCGTGAGTATGTTTTTTCTTAAAAACATTTTTAATTACCTGGCCATGTATTTCATCACTTTTTTACGCAACGGCGTTTTAAAAGATTTACGAAATGCCTTGTACAAAAAAACGATTGAATTGCCCCTCTCCCACTATTCCGAAAAGCGAAAAGGCGACACCATCGCCAGAATTACCAGTGACGTACTTGAAATTCAACACTCCTTTCTATCTATTTTAGAACTGATTGTAAGGGAACCGCTCACCATAATTTTCACTATTGGGGGTATGCTCCTCATTAGTGTGGAGCTCACCATTTTTGTGTTTATTTTTATTCCGGTATCCGGGTTTATCATTTCCCTGATTGGAAAATCGCTCAAGCGAAAATCAGACCGGGTGCAACAAGAACAAGGCTTTTTCCTCTCCATACTTGAAGAAACCCTCGGCGGACTCAAAATCATCAAAGGTTTTAATGCAGAAAACATATTCACAAAAAAATTCAAGGCTTCCACCGATAAATTTTACCACTTTTCAAACAAACTGCTCAACAGACAAAACCTGGCCTCTCCTGCCAGCGAGTTTCTGGGAATTACAGTAATCGCCATATTGCTTTGGTATGGTGGACGAATGGTGCTTATTGACGAAACTCTCAATCCCGCACTCTTTATTGTTTATATGGGTCTGGCATACCAGATTTTAACCCCGGCCAAAGCCATCTCCAAAGCCTCCTACAGTGTCAAAAAAGGAAATGCCGCCGCAGAACGCGTACTCGAAATTTTAGAAACTGAAAACAACATTCAGGACAAACCCGGGGCTATTGAAAAACACAACTTTGAAAATAGTATTTCACTTGAAAACCTTTCGTTTAAATATGAACAGGAGTTGGTCTTAAAAAACTTTTCGCTTCAAGTGAAAAAAGGAGAAACCATCGCCTTGGTGGGACAAAGCGGAAGCGGAAAAAGTACCATAGCCAATTTGCTTACCCGTTTTTATGATGTGAGCGGAGGGTCGATAAAAATTGACGGCACAGACATCAGGGAGTTGCGCTTGCACTCTTTGAGGGGTTTGATGGGTCTTGTTACCCAAGATTCCATTTTGTTTAATGATACCGTTAGGGGAAATTTACAAGTGGGCAAAGAAAACGCCACTGACGAAGAGATTATCGAAGCCCTTAAAATTGCAAATGCGTGGGAATTTGTAGAATCGTTACCACTCCAACTGGACACCAACATTGGCGACAGTGGAAACAAACTCAGCGGCGGTCAAAAACAACGCCTCAGCATTGCCAGGGCTGTTTTGAAAAACCCTCCGATAATGATTTTGGACGAAGCCACCTCAGCCCTTGACACCGAAAGCGAACGCCTGGTTCAAAGCGCATTGGAAAAAATGATGCAAAACCGGACTTCAGTAGTGATTGCACACAGGTTGTCCACCATTCAAAATGCTGATAAAATAGTTGTGATGGCCAAAGGTGAAATCGTGGAACAAGGAACACACCTTGAGCTAATCCATAAAAAGGGGGTTTACTTTAATCTCATTGCAATGCAGTCATTTGACTAATTTTTTTCAATTTCTTCCTACAAAATTTAGTCAAAAATTTAGCGCTTGCTTGTTACATTTTAAAAGTTGATACAAAATAAAAGGCAGACCGTTTAAAGTCTGCCTTTCCCAAACTTGTTGACTATTATAATTGGGGCATATAATAGTAAACATAACCGCATAAGAATAGCCAAATATAAATAAGATTTTTCTTACAAAAAAATAAAATCAACCATTTATCGGAATTTTTTGCGTTTTATCTGTTATTACCCTGATTTTCACATTAAAAATGAATAACATTTCTTTATCACTTAAATTAAACTTTTTCATTTACATTTAGTCCAATTGAAAAATTATGACCTTGATCGCGGAACAGGAACTCATTCATAAACTAAAATCCGAAAACTACAAACAAGGGGCTTTCAGGGAACTGCTGAAGCTATATCAGGAGCGGTTGTACTGGCACATCAGGAAAATAGTACTCAACCACGATGATACAGATGACGTACTTCAAAATACCTTTATAAAAATTTACAACAACATTGACGGGTTTAAAGAAGAAAGTAAACTCTACTCCTGGATGTACCGCATTGCCACCAACGAAGCCATCACTTTTTTAAACCAAAAGGCCAAACGCAACAATACAACCATTGAGAAAGAACAGGAGATGGCCATTAACAATCTGGAATCTGATGTATATTTTGAAGGCGATGAGATTCAACTTAAACTTCAGAAAGCCATCGCCACTTTGCCTGAAAAACAGCAACTGGTATTCAATATGAAGTACTTTGATGACCATACTTATGAAGAGCTCTCTGAAATACTGGAAACTTCGGTGGGTGCCTTAAAAAGCTCCTACCATTTGGCTGTAAAAAAAATAACAGCATACCTAACCGAAGATTAAACCTTTAAACGATTTATGAGTCCTATATACGAATGAAAAAAGAATTACCACATATCAAATCACCCGGCTTCAAAGTACCAAAAAACTATTTTGAAACCCTTGAAGAACAAATCCTTGACAAAATCGCTTTGCAGGAGGTTGCTTCAGGTGAAAATCCATTTCAGGTTCCTGCAGGTTATTTTGAAAGCAATGCAGAAAAAGCTTTCGCGAAAGCGATTCAATCTGATAAAACCGTAAAAGTGATTCCTTTACACAAGAAGAAATTTGTCAGATATGCAGCAGCAGTTGCAGCTGTTGTATTGATTGCCGTGAGTATATTTCAATTCCAAGACCTCAATCAAAATTCAGCTGATGAGTCTTTCACCTTTTCAACCCTCATTGAAAGCGATTTTATAGACCTATCGCTTATCGACTTTGAATACCTCTTAACTGATGAGATGCTTGATAATGAAATGATACTTTCGTCACTTAACAAAGATGAAATTGAAGATTATTTAATGAACGAACTGGACGACACCTACTTACTTTACGATTAATAAACAACTATGAAAACAATATTCACATCCCTATTCCTTTTGCTTTTTACGTTCACAACATTTGCGCAAGAGCAACGCGGCGAACGCATCAAAGCGATGAAAACAGCTTTTATCACTCAGGAACTTGAGCTTACCACTGCCGAAGCAGAAAAATTCTGGCCGGTTTACAACAAGTTTGAAAAGGAAATCCACACTTTAAAAAGGCAAGCGCGCAATGAAATGAGAACCGCGCAAAGTGAAGATTTCAAAACTATGAACGATGCTCAGGCTAAAGAAATCCTCGACAGGATGAGAAACTTTAACAACCGTGAACAAGAACTTCAAAATCAAAAAGAAGCAGAGTTACTCAAAGTTCTCAGTCCTGCTAAAGTGTTGCGCCTCAAAAAAGCCGAACACGATTTCCAGATGCAATTGTTGAAAAAATACCGTGGAGGCAATAAAAAGTAAAGGCTATTTAAATTTAAGCCTTAATATTTTACTATTTCCGGAAGCAAAAGCGATGCTGTCATTCACAAACTCAAGGGCAAAAACACCTTCTTTGCTTAATTCTGTCCAGGTGTTTCCCCGGTCGTTTGAATAAGATATACCCAATGAGCCGGCAGCAACAATCTCATCGCCCCCACCGCCCGGCACAAACCGTACTGAAGACCGATAACCCGGTCCTTCGCCGTCACTGATAAGCGTCCAGGTTTTGCCCCCATCTTCGGTTATGGCTTTATTGGAATAGTTGTTTGGCATATTTTCCCAGTCACCACCAAAGATGATTCCTGTATTTTCATCATAAAAGTCAACGCTGTATATACCGGTCATTCTTCCACCTTCAATAATGGGTGTATCAAAAACTTCCCAACTCCTTCCCCTGTCCGGCGAATGAAACACCCGCGCCCGTTTTCCACCACTCACAATCCAGGTGTGGTCTCCATACACCGCTATATTTGAATTGCTGGCTGCAAAGGCGGCTTCACCTTCCTCGGTTTTTGGTAAAAGTTCGCAGGAAAGTTTCTCCCAGTTGTTTCCACCGTTTCGGGTGATGATGATGCTCAGGCAATCATCAACCGGGTCGCCCATAGCAATGCCTTCCCGGTCATCCCAAAAGGTCATAGCGTCATAAAACACCCGTTTGCCTTCCTCAAAATACACCTCTTCCATCGAAGTGGCTGTAAGCCCGTCAAACCCGATTTTATACAACACCGCCGGATTGGCAATACTCAGTACAAAAAAGGCATTTTTGGTTTTCGCCACAGCTCGAAAATGTATTAAACTGTCCTCATAACTGATTACGGCAATTTTTGGGGTTTTGCCGTCAATCAATCCCACCGTTCCTTCGTTTCCGGCAAACCAAACCCGATTTTCATCAACGGGAACAATCGCCCTGATGCTTACGCTATCATTAAAAATCAATTCCTTTTCAATTGAAGTATAAGTTCTTATGGTTTCTTTCTTTTCGCTACTGCAAAAGGAAAAAAACAACACTGTAAAAAATCCGGCAAGTATTCGCATCTCTTTATTTTTGGTTAAATATAAAAACAATTTTGAGAGCCTGTCAGCCAATAGGCAGAATTGTGATACCTTTGCAAATTAGTATTTAGTTATTAGAGGTGAGTGGTGTGCTTCGACTCCGCTCAGCAACCAAGAGGTGAGATTTGTAAATTTTAAATCAAACCAGGAACAAGAAACCAGAAACTTTTAACCCCCATGCGAATACACCGAAATTTAGTTTTTGCCGCAGTCGATGCACTAAACGAAATCTTCAATGAGGACAAATATGCCGATAAAGCCTTGCAGGGCACTTTAAAACGTGATAAGCGTTGGGGTGCACGTGACCGGGCTTTTATTGCACAGATTGTTTATGATGTTGTGCGCTGGAAACGCCTTTATGCCGAAATTGCCGAAGTGCGCGAACCCTTTGACCGTCAAAAATTATTCAGGCTGTTTGCAGTTTGGGCCACATTAAGAGGTCTTGTACTTCCCGATTGGAAGCAACTGGAAGACACACCAACCCGACGCATCAAAGGCAGGTTTGACGAGCTTTCTAAAATCAGGAAAATACGTGAGTCCATACCCGACTGGCTGGACGAACTGGGCGAAAAGGAACTCGGCAAAAAATGGGATACAGAAATCGCAGCACTCAATCAGGAAGCTGAAGTTATTTTAAGGGTCAACACTTTAAAAACTGATATAGAAAAACTCCAGGCGGCACTTTTTGACCTGGACATAGAAACTGAAAAATTAAAGGGTTATCCGCTGGCATTAAAACTAAAGGAACGCGCCAATGTTTTCATAACCGAACAGTTTCAGGAAGGCTGGTTTGAAGTGCAGGACGCTTCGTCACAGCTTGTAGCCGAATTCCTGGAGGTACAACCCGGAATGCGCGTGGTGGACGCTTGTGCCGGTGCGGGTGGAAAAACATTGCACCTTGCCAGCCTGATGGAAAACAAAGGACAACTGATTGCTTTGGATATTTATGCCAACAAGCTCAACGAACTCAAACGCCGAGCCAAACGGGCAGGTGCTTTCAACATTGAAACCAGACATATTGATAGTACCAAAGTCATCAAAAAACTTCATGAGAAAGCAGACCGTCTTCTCATTGATGCGCCTTGCTCCGGTTTGGGTGTTTTAAGAAGAAATCCCGATGCCAAGTGGAAACTGCAACCTGAGTTTATTGAAAACATTAAAAAAACCCAGGCAGAAATCCTTGAAAATTATTCCAAAATGGTAAAGCCCGGAGGAAAAATGGTTTATGCCACCTGTTCAATACTGCCTTCAGAAAATGAAAAACAAATTAAGAATTTCTTAAAGTCAGAAACCGGTAAAAACTTTATTTTAGCCAAAGAAAAAACCATTCTCCCCTCAAAATCAGGATTTGACGGTTTTTATATGGCCTTGCTTGAAAAAAACATTTAGATGAAACCCTCATTGAGGGATTAAAAATGACTAAGTATTCGCCTCCACAAAAGGGGATGACACGAGCGAAGCGAACTGGCATAGCAATAAAATGGCTGGGTGTTGGATGATGGGTGCAGGAAGTTCAAGAAACAAAAAAAATTCCAGCTTCCAGCACCCCACATCCAACCAAAGCAGTATCAAACACAAATTAATTATTTAATAAACAGATATTTAACCTAAATTTATTCGTGTGAAAAAATTATTAAACTTACTATTAATTGTTACCGCTATTGCCTTTTCGCAACAGCCCTATTACAATGATGTCAACCTGACCCTCACCGGTGAAGCACTCTTTAACGAGTTGCAAATGAAAATTGCGCAACACAATCAAAACTTTACCTATGGTGACGCACGGGATGTCCTGGTGTTTACCGATGAAGACCCTAACAACTCTTCAAATGTGCTGTTGGTTTACGGTTATAATGACAACGACGGAAATTGCACCACAGACCGCTCAAGGGACAAAAACGATTTTGGCGGCATGCTTTGTGAATACAACCGCGAGCACGTTTTTGCCCGCACGCGTTCCAATCCGTCGATGGGTAGTGCAAACAACGCCGCTACAGGTATTATAGCAGACCCGCACAACATCAGGGCTTGTGACCAGCAAATGAACAACAACAAAGGTGACAGAAAATTTCAGGACGGCAGTGGCAATGCTGCAGTAGTAAATGGCAATTTTTATCCCGGCGATGAGTGGAAAGGCGATATGGCCCGGATGATGATGTATATGTACACCCGCTATGGCGACCAATGCCTTCCCAGCCTGATGGGTGAAGGAGCGCTTCAAAGCGGAACCCAAATGCTGCAAATGTATTTGCAATGGAATGTTGATGACCCGGTAAATGTATATGAAGACCAACGCAATGATTATCTGGAAGGCGTTTACGGTAGCCGCAACCCTTTTATTGACAATCCTGTTTTGGCTACCATCATCTGGGGCGGCCCAATGGCCGAAGACCGCTGGGGACTGTTAAGCACCCAAACTGTTTCAGCCTATGATTTTGTGATGTATCCCAACCCCTCAAACGGAACCACCGTGACCATCACCTCAACCGCCACTATGGAACAGGTGATCGTTTACAACCTGCGCGGGCAAGTGGTGATGGAACTGCAGCCCCAAAACCCCAACAAAGCTGAGATAAACTCCCTCAACAGTGGTTTTTATCTGGTAAAACTGCATTCACCCCAGGGCACCTCAACTAAAAAGCTGATAGTAAATTAATTTAGCCTTTTTCAGTAATATACTTTTTAAGAGCACCCGTTTCATTGAGAAATTTGGGTGCTTATTTGTTGAAAAACAGGGTTATTCCATCACCTTTATGCATAAATAACTCATTAAAAACCCATTGTTTACCCATAAATACTGGGGTTTAATGTATTATTAATGAGTTATCAATGACTAATCAATGTGTAAATTTGCATTAAAATTTTAAACAAATTGAAGCTACAACACTCCTGAGACAATAAGATTCTTGCTTGGTTTGACAACTTATAAACCTATATTTTTAAAGATGTAAATGGGTTTACTTATTTTAACAAATTGTATTATATTTGAATACTCCCCCGATAGTTATTTAATATTTAAACAAGTCGCACTTACAACTTAATAGGGTGTATATACGCGCTTTAAACAGATACTAAAACGAGTGCAGATATGAAATATATCAGCAATATGACATGTCGTAAATAAACATATTTGTGTGTAATTTAAAACAGAAAACATGAAAAAATTAATACTAATAATAATCTTAATTCCGCAGTTAAGTATTAGCCAAACTAAAGAAGAAACAATTAATTGGTTAAATCTAAATCTTGAGAACTATGGCGACAATGTAATAATGGGAACATATCAAATAGAAATAATAAATGACTCAAACTATGGTGAATATCTAGTTTTTACTCGAAAGATCTGGAATCCCTTAATGAAAAAAAACACTTTTGACTATTATTCTTTTTTGCCTAAAGTTATTTCAAATGTGATACTTTCAGGAAAAAGTAGAACGAATAACACATTAGATATTTTTATAATTTCAAACTCTAAGAGTATATATGAACCAAAAAAAGAAGAGTTTATTTCTGAAATTGGAATTCATATGAAAAATGAAAATAACGAAATGGCGGAAAGAATACAAAAGGGATTATTACATCTATTAGAATTAATGGGTAATAAAATTGAACCCCAAAAAGAGCTTTTTAAGAATTAAAAATTATGACAAGCTTTGTGAGATACTATGAAAACAACGACAGTTAAACTAAGATATATTATCGAAAAATAGTAAATAAAAAACATCTGCCAAAAAACCACTCAACACCTGTTAAACAAAAAAATTACTTACATTTTTTTACAAAAAAAAAGAAAACTATCCAATGACCGAGAAAACTAAAGATATATTTTCAAGAAATGAAGAAATTAATAAAATGGCGTTTCTGAATTGGAGGATGGAAAGTAGTGATATAATAAATTTATTTAATCTTGGTGATGGTTACTTTAAATCAGCTATAATTTTATGCGATAAATGCTTATCCAAAAATGAAGGAAAAATAGCTGACATCATGATATTTCCGATTTTTATGAATTTCAATCACGGAATCGAACTATATCTGAAAGGTTTAACTCTGACACTAAATGAATTACTGGATATTGACATGAAAATTGAAGGAACTCATAATTTAAATCAATTATTATCAGTATTTAAATCGCGAATAAAAGACTTAGACGGACAAAAAAAAGCAAACGAAATTTTAGATGACAATTCTAATCTTCAAGAATATCTCAATGAGTTAACTTCTAAATTAAAACCTAACGACAAAAATGATAAAATGGATTTCTCTAGATATCCTTTTTCTAAACGATTTGGAAATCATTTTTACGTTGATACTTGGAGTAACATAGAAGTTGACCTCGAAAATCTAAAAAATAGAATTACAAATATTCACGAAAAACTTGAACAATGTGCAGTCTATTTCTATTATGAACGATTTGAAGATAACTTATAAAAAATCTGTACACACCATTAAATACTATTAAAAATGAAAAAAATATTTATAATAATAATGATGTCATTACCACTTATAAATTATTGTCAGCAAAATGATAATGAAAAATATACAGCAGAAGGATTTTATGTAACGCAAATAGATATAAATGGCAATGAAAAAGAGTTGCCTTATGGAAAAAATGTAAAAATTATCTATGACACTTTTTTTAAATCATATGATATAACATTTGTTGCTAGAAATGGAGAAAATTGGGGTTGGAAATTGGATTACTTAGGTGTTTTTGACAATGGAATAATTAAAATGAAAGATCACTCAGGTAATATATTTACTATAATTGATTTCCTAAAAGAGAAAGGTACATTTGCCATAATGAGCGAAAAAGACGAAGATGGAAATATATATTTATATCATATGAAAAATGCTAAAAGACTTTAATTGACAACACATAAAATAATGATGAAATTAGTTATGATACTGAAGACGAACAATTAAAGTAATGGAGAAGTTTTGGTGCAAATTATTAAGTGAAAAACAAAAAAAAGGTACAGGTTTAACTTTACCGTTTTTAATAGGAGCACAAGAGGTTTTAAATTCTGAAAAGAAACTTAATATTAAAGAGCTAATCGATGAAATGGTAAATGCAGATATTCCTGTAATAATTAAACACTGTCACCAAACTAAGGAATATATTTTCACATTGAATAAGGAATTAGGATTAGGTTATCACAAATATGAAATGGATTTTGGTAATCTGAAAATAATTGCAGACAATAATTTTCTTACCAGTATAAATGAATATGAACACATTATTGATACTCTTGAATCGTGTTACTTAAAAACAATACAAAAAAAAGAATTTAGTCGGTTCATTAATTTTGAAAAAGAAGGATGGCGAAAATTTGATAAAGATGATTTAGATTTTATAAAATCAGCTGTATAAATAACTCCAAAAGGAATTTTAACCATTTAATTATAATATTAAGAGTTGTAATAGTTTTTTAAAAAAATCTAAAACATGCACTATAGTCCTGAGACAATATTGAATTTCGGCAAACATAGAGGTAAAACTATAAAAGGAGTCATTGAAAATGATATAAATTATATAGTTTGGTGCTTAATTGAGATTGATGATTTTAATCTCGATGAGAATAGTATTGTAGAGTTTATCAACAACAAAGATAAAATAATTTTAAATCACAGTAGATTAAAAAGCCATAGGGCTCTTTCGGTTGCTCTTGGTCTTGAAGAAGGAGATTTTAAAACAGAGCAAAGCAAACACATCGCAGATATAATAAAAAAAATAGGGAATAAAAAATGATTGATATGGATACCACAAAATTTGACATAGCGGACTATTTGGACAGCGAAGAAATGATTGCTGAATATCTGAATACAGTACTTGAAGATGGAGACAGTTCTGATTTGATAGTAGCAATCGGACATATTGCAAAGTCAATCGGAATGACCAAAATTGCGGAGAAAACCGGAATGAGCAGACCAAGTCTTTATAAAGCATTATCCGACGGAGCAAAACCACAATTTGGAACAATAATGAAGGTACTGAAAGCTATTGGCGGACAAATCAACGTAAAACCAATATCAGCATAAAAAAAACGACACCACAACATCGATGCTCAACCTTTGGCTTCTACCCACCCACCCGGAGAATCCCAATAGCTAAAAGCATCGTCAAAACTTTAAACTCAAACAAAAAACCACCCTCCCGGGTGGTTTTTATATTTCAGTCATTAGCTGTTATTAAGCGTTCTGCTTTTTAATCAAATTCAATGCAGAGCCTTCCTTAAACCATTCAATTTGCGCCTGATTGTAAGTGTGATTTGTAATGATCACGTCCTTACTTCCATCGCTATGCACCAGTTCAATGGTGATTGGCTTTTCAGGTGTGAACTCTTTTAAATCCACAAAGTTCAAAGTGTCATCTTCCTGAATCAGGTCATAGTCGGCTTCATTGGCAAAAGTGAGTGCCAGCATGCCTTGTTTTTTCAGGTTGGTTTCGTGGATGCGGGCAAATGATTTTACCAGCACTACCCTAACTCCCAAATGGCGGGGCTGCATTGCAGCGTGTTCCCTTGAAGAGCCTTCGCCATAGTTGTGGTCTCCAACAACTACCGTTGGAATCCCTGCCTTTTTGTACTCACGTTGCACGTTGGGTACTCCATCATACTCACCGTTGAGTTGGTTCTTTACAAAATTGGTTTTCTGGTTAAAGGCATTTACTGCCCCTATCAGGGTGTTGTTTGCAATGTTGTCCAGATGGCCACGGTATTTCAACCAGGGGCCTGCCATGGAAATATGGTCTGTGGTACATTTTCCAAAAGCTTTTATCAGGAGTTTAGCGCCTTCAATGTTTTTCCCGTCCCAGGGCTGGAAGGGGTCAAGCAACTGCAAACGATCTGAAGTAGGGCTTACTTTCACCTGCACTCCACTACCGTCTTTCATAGGCTCCAAATAGCCATTGTCTTTTACGTCAAAGCCCAATGGTGGAAGTTCAATTCCTTGAGGCATTTCCAGCATCACTTCTTCCCCGTCTTCATTGATAAGTTTATCAGTCATCGGGTTGAAGTCAAGTCGGCCGGCAATGGTGACGGCGGCTACCATTTCGGGTGAACCCACAAAAGCATGGGTATTGGGGTTTCCGTCGGCACGTTTGGAGAAATTCCTGTTAAACGAATGCACAATAGTGTTTTTCTCGTCGCCTTTCATATCACTTCTGTCCCACTGCCCGATACAGGGCCCGCAGGCATTGGTGAAAATGGTGGCGTCCAGATCTTCAAATATTTTCAAAATACCGTCACGCTCTGCTGTATAGCGAATTTGCTCAGAACCCGGGTTAATACCAAAGTCTGATTTTGCTTTAATTTTCTTATCCACGGCTTGTTTGGCGATGGAAGCGGCTCGGGTTAAATCTTCATAGGAACTGTTGGTACAAGAACCGATCAACCCCCATTCAACTTTTAGTGGCCAGTCGTTTTCAAGGGCTAATTTACCAAGCTCCCCAACCGGTGTGGCTAAATCCGGTGTGAAAGGTCCATTGAGGTGTGGACGCAATTCGTCAAGGTTGATTTCTATTACCTGGTCAAAATATTTTTCAGGGTTGGCATACACTTCCGGGTCGCCGGTGAGATGATGTTTTATTTTGTTGGCTTCGTCGGCCACTTCATTTCTGTCTGTGGCCCTTAGGAAGCGCTCCATAGCATCGTCATAACCAAAAGTAGATGTGGTGGCACCAATTTCGGCACCCATATTACAGATGGTTCCTTTTCCGGTACAGGAAAGGTTCAATGCCCCATCACCAAAATATTCCAGTATGGCTCCTGTTCCTCCTTTTACGGTAAGGATACCGGCTACTTTCAGGATAACATCTTTTGAAGCGGTCCAGCCGTTGAGTTTACCGGTGAGCTTTACACCGATGAGTTTTGGGAATTTAAGTTCCCAGGCCATTCCTGCCATTACGTCAACAGCATCTGCCCCTCCAACGCCCACGGCTACCATTCCGAGTCCGCCGGCATTTACCGTGTGAGAATCGGTTCCAATCATCATTCCGCCCGGAAAAGCATAATTTTCAAGAACTACCTGGTGGATAATCCCTGCGCCGGGTTTCCAGAAGCCAATTCCGTATTTGTTTGAAACAGATTCCAAAAAATCAAAAACTTCCTTACTGGTGTCGTTGGCCCTTTTTAAATCTTCAAACGCCCCTGATTTTGCCTGAATTAAGTGGTCGCAATGTACGGTGGTTGGAACAGCTACTTTGTCTTTACCTGCCTGCATAAACTGCAGTAACGCCATTTGAGCAGTGGCATCCTGGCAGGCAATCCTGTCGGGTGCAAAGTCAACATAATCCTTTCCCCTGTTGAATGTTTTTGTTGGGGTTCCTTCCCACAAATGAGAATAAAGTATTTTTTCTGTAAGTGTAAGCGGTTTTCCCACCAACTCACGTGCTTTGGTTACACGCTCATCCATGGTGGCATACACTTTTTTAATCATGTCAATATCAAAAGCCATAGTATAAAAATTAGGGTTTAAAAAGCCAAAGTGAAATATTGAGGCAAATGTAATAAAAAGTTAGCAAATTTAAAAATATCTAAAGAATATGAGATTTTAATGAATTAAATTTAATAAATAGTATTTTTATGTGCTTATTTTTATATAATAAGCAATTTTTAGTGTATAATATTGGAAGGTTAATAATTTATAGTTTTGAGAATCGCTTGGTGAAAAATGGTTTGTCGCGCAAATCCATCATTGGCTTTTCAAACACTTTATAGAGAATGTATGATAGAAAAATTGTAAGGATAAGGTAAACTAATACAAAAATCAATTTATCATTGAAACTTAAGAATTCTATAGGCTTTAAATATCGCATCAATTGCAGAATAATTGAATAATGCAAGAGGTACATACTGTATGAGATAAGGCTGATTGTGGTTATTGGTGTTGTAATAAATTTTGGGGCTGATTTCCAATGAGATAAAAATGGCAACGAAAAAGCGATAAAGATTGAACATACAGGCAAATAGAGCACATTCCACAAAAAGGGATATTCCTGAATTGTCAAGCTTTGACTTGCTATTAAATAATGAAACACTATAAATCCCAAAAACCCAATGAGTAGCATCAAATCTTTTTGTGACTTCCAGAGTTCTGGTTTGATCAAAGAAATATAAGCTGCCAAAACCCCGTAATAGATGGCATCGATGCGATAAAGTGTGACAGCTTTAAGGTTGATGTTCCAGTATATCATATCACTTAGTGGAGTGTTGTAGTTGTATATCACTTTTGTCAAAATGAAAAATCCAACTATAAAAAGTGTGATGTACAAGAACATTTTATCTTTGGCAATTTTCCACTTAAAAAATAAGGCCAGATAAAACAAAAAAGGGCAAATGATGTATGCAAACTCTTCAATGGGTAAACTCCAGGACTCAGTAAAAAACAAATCCATTCCGTCAACAGCATTTTGTAAAAAGAAAAAGTATTTCCAAAGAGAATCGGGATGTTCCCTACCAAAGTAAATAGCAATGGCAATATTAATTAGGAGTGCAAGGTAATAATTGGGCAGGGTGCGAAACCAGCGGCGAATGAGAAAATAATTGAGGTCTTTGGATTTGAACTCTGATTTAGTAAAAATTCTAAATAGGATTCTTCCAATAAGGAATCCACTTAAAACAAAGAAGATTTCAACTCCCATCACCCCCATTAACCTGAGCAAATCAACCAGACCACCGGTGGCTTCAGGAAAAATCCATAAGGCATGTGAAAAAACAACAAAAAGTATTGCTGCCGCACGCATTACATCCAGACCAAAAATTCGCTGTTGGTAATCTATTCTCAAGAATCAATTATTTTCCTTACGAATATAGAAAAAATGCCGGTGAAAGTTGTTTATTGAATTAGCTATAAATAATCTACAAGAGACTCTTGATGATGTCTTCTATGGTCAAGCCCTCGGCCTCTGCCTTGTAGTTCTTGATCATCCGGTGCCTCAGGATTCCGGTTGCAACAGATTTCACGTCTTCAATGTCAGGTGAAAATTTACCGTTAAGTGCTGCATTGGTTTTTGCAGCGAGAATAAGATTTTGTGAAGCCCTTGGACCTGCTCCCCAGTCGATGTAGCTTTTAACCAATTCAGGGGCTTCGGGTGAATTTGGGCGTGTCTTGCTTACAAGCGAAACAGCATATTCAATCACATTGTCAGCCACTGGAATTCTTCTAATTAACTGCTGAAAATCAATAATTTCCTGTGCATTAAACAAGGGATTGATAGTAGCAGTATTGTCTGTGGTGGTTGTTTTGACAATGTCAACTTCTTCAGCAAAAGAAGGATACTCCAGATTGATGGCAAACATAAATCGATCGAGTTGTGCTTCAGGTAAGGGATAGGTTCCCTCCTGTTCTATAGGGTTTTGGGTCGCTAAAACGAAATAAGGCAAACTCAACTTATAGTGGTTTCCGGCTATGGTAACTGCCCGTTCCTGCATAGCTTCAAGTAATGCCGCCTGGGTTTTGGGCGGTGTACGGTTAATCTCGTCGGCAAGAATGATATTGGCGAAAATAGGGCCCTTAATAAATTTAAACTGACGATTTTCATCCAATATTTCTGAACCCAAAATGTCACTGGGCATCAAATCAGGCGTGAACTGTATGCGTTTAAAATCGAGACCCAATGCTTGTGCAATGGTGTTGACCATTAGGGTTTTTGCTAGTCCCGGAACACCAATAAGCAGCGCGTGACCTCCTGAAAATATTGACAACAGCACCTGTTTTACTACTTCATCCTGACCAATTATGATTTTTGATATTTCTTTTTTTAACTCCTTGTGCTTTTTGACTAATTGTTCTACAGCTGCTACGTCAGACATATTGATATAATTTTAGGTAGAGGATTATTTTTGTGTCCAGTTATTGGTAAAATCACAATCAGCATATTCACTATTGATATTGATGTATGTTTCTTTAATTTTATTTTCCTGCCATTTTTCGATTTCCTTGATTCTTTTTTGAGTGAGTGCCAATTCCCTGATTTTTTCATAATCAACAGTATAATCAGCTACGTGCTCTTCGATTCTGTTTGTTACAGTGAGAATTTTAAAGCTTCTTCTTCCGGCACGGTCTTCATCAACAAAGACTGGAGACACCTCACCGTCAGCCAGATTATAAACCTGGGCACTCATGCTTGGATCCATTTTTGTCAATTCAAAACGAGTGTCACCTGTCAATGGGTTGATGAGTTGGCCTCCATTGTTTCTGGTTTCCTTTTCATCAGATTCAGACATGGCTGCTTCTGCAAAAGTAATTTCACCGTTAACAATTTTTGTCCTGATTTTGTCAATTTTTTCCCTGGCTTTTTGGATTGTGGCTTCATCCACACGCGGAATTTTCAACACGTGTCTCACATCTCTTTCCTGACCGCGAATGCGTTCTACAAAAACAATGTGATAACCAAATTCGGTCTCAAAAGGTTCACTAACTTCACCTTCGCTAAGCGAAAAAACAACATCTTTAAACTCTTTCACAAAAGGACTTCTTCTGTTAAGTGTGATTTGCCCACCCCGGGCTGCAGCACCGGGCTCATCAGAATAAAGTACTACTTTGGTTGTAAAACTGGCACCGTTTTCCACTACATCCCTGCGGTGGTCATTGAGTTCATCAATCACCCTTTGCTTGGCTTCCTGTGTGATTTCAGGTTTAATTACTATTTGTGCAACTTCCAGTTCAGTACCAAAAATTGGGCGGTCTTCTTTAGGTATAGCATAAAAAAACTGACGCACTTCTTCCGGGGTCACTTCTACATCGCGAAATACCCTTTCCTGCATCATAGCTGCAAGTTGTTGCGATTTGTTAATTTCAAACAACTCGCGTCGCAATTCAGCCATAGAGTTTCTACGGTAATACTGATATACACGCTCTTCTGAGCCCAACTGGCTAACCATATATTCAATCTGCTGATCGAGGCGGGCATTGATTTCAACTTCTGATACAACAATACTGTCCTGAACGGCGTGGTGTGCATAAAGTTTGTCTTCCAGTAGTTTCCCAAACAGTTCACACCTGGAAATATTTGAAATGGAAATGCCTTGTTGCTGTAATTCGAGATATGTTTTATCTATATCACTTTCCAGAACGATGTAATCACCCACAACACCAATCACACCATCAATTTTAAATCTTCTATTGGGAACGAGTGTGTCTCTTTTTGGTTCGGACCCAATTTGAAGGCTCAGGTCACTTTTTTCATCAATAATGAGTGTATCTGTATCTTGTGCGGTTGATGAAAAACCAATCAGCAAAGCGATGATCATTATTACACTTAATCTATTCTTAATCATAAACTTCAAAGTTATTGTTTTTGAGGGCATCTTGTAAAATGTCCTTTTCTAAATTTCTTATTATATCAAGTTTTCTCCTGTTTAGGATAATTTGTTCAATTGTTGGTTTTACGTAGGAAAGTGGGGCTATATCATTTTGCAACAACACATCATTAATAAAAATCAAATATACTCCTAAAGAGTCTTGCAGCTCGAAAGTATTTGATTTTTTTAACAATTCGTCATAATTATCTTCTGTTAGCAAAGGTATAAGGTTTTTTACGGTTTGTGCCTGAACCCAAACAGAATCATTTAGCGAGATTGATTTAAATTGAATTTCGCGCTCAATAAGTTCTTCTCTGTCCTTTTCGTTAAAGCGGTACAGTTGCTGTTTAATAGTGTTAATGTTACGATTGTCTGCCCCCACGTGAATGAATCGCAATTGAATGAGCTCTTCATTCAATCTGAAATTGTCCTGGTTTTGTTCATAAAAATACTCCAGTTCCTGTTCCTTAATTTCTTTATTCAATGATTGTGTTGCAATGATATCTACATAGCCTTTGGTGTAAAGATCTATTCTATAATTATTCACTAGTTCATCATAATCATTCAGTTTTTCCTGAGTAAGATTAATTCGTGCTTTCTCCATAAGTAGTTGCTGTGTGGCCCACTTGTCTATAAATGTCCTTACTACCAGTGTGCTGTCATTAGGAGAAGTACCCGGTCCCACTATATGCTGTATATCACTTTTGTACAAATATTGGTTTCCCACCCTTGCCACTACTTCTTCTTGCGGCGCTTGCTTAAAAAAATCGCAAGAAACTGCCAATAATAGTAGGGGGATGAGAAATACTTTTTTCATTTATTTTTTCAAAGCCTTTTTATTGACTTTAACTTTATACTTGTCTCTTAACTCTTCCATCCATTTCTGATCCAAAAATAGCTGATAATCACTAATTACCCTCCCGCGAATATTATCTAAAGAAATATTTCCGGCGGGTAAAACCTCTTCAACATTGACAACGATATATTGGGCAGTATTAGTGTTTTGAGCGGTAGAAATATTATACACTTCAGATATTCCTTTACTGGTTTTAAAATTTTCAGGAAGTATGGAATTGCCCATTTCAAAAACCCCTGTTGTAAAAATCACATTGATTTTTGTATCGCTATTGAATTGATTTTTGATTTTGTCTTCATCAACACCTTCATTTAGCATTTTCTTTATTTTACCGGCAATTTCTGCATCAGCTGTTGAAGCTATTGAACCTCTAACACGAGTATTCATCCTGTAGTTATCTCTATTCTTATTAAAAAACTTTTCTATGCCAATGGAGTCTGTTTTTGAAGGTTCCCATATGTTTCGCTGCATCAAATCATAAATAAGCAAGCCGTTTCTGTACTCGTCCAATAAATTGGCGAATTCTTCATTGTCCTCCTCAAGGCTTATTTTGTAAAACTCGTCTAATGTGTGATCTTCAAATTCTTTGTAATATTCACCTAGAAGAACTTCTTTTTCTCTATAGATTCTTGATCGTTTTTGACGCACATCGATATATTCTGCAAAATCAGAGTATCTGTATGTTCTATTTCCTATTTTAAATATAGGCTCGTTATTGGTCAAATCTTCAGACTTGTATTCCCATTTTCTTTTCAACACACTGTCAGTGACAAATTGGTTAAAAAAAGGAAGCGGATCATTGATTTTAACAAAATTATATTTTTCTTTGATTCGCTCGTTGACAGATTTTACAATCACTTTGGAGCGGTCTGATGTTTTAACCCTCGTCAAAAGATCATCTCTCATTTCTTCAAGTGATTCTTTAGGGTGTCTTTCAATCAGCTTTATGATGTGCCAACCAAAATCAGTTTGAACCGGTTCAGAAATGTCGCCTTTATTCTTTAAACCAAAAGCTGCTTCCTCAAATTTGGGTGCATTGAGTCTTCCTGAACCAAAACGGTTCAACAAGCCTGAATTTCGTGCAGTGCCGGGGTCTTCAGAAAACTGACGGGCCAAATCACCAAAATCTTCACCTTGATTGAGCCTCATTTTTATTTCATTTAAACGCTGCAATGCAACTTCATCAGAAACTTCACCTCCTTGAGAGGAAACCATAATATGAGCAACAGTGACTTCTTCCGGCGAAACTCTTCTGTCATGGACTTTTAATATATGATAGCCGTATTGTGTTCTAACTATGTCTGAAACCTGACCTACGGGGGTGTTATATGCTGCTGTTTCAAATGGATACACCATACCAAAACCCTTAAAGTAACCTAGAAACCCTCCACGCTCATCTGCTTTTGGTTCTTCTGAATATTGTTTGGCTAGTGTTTCAAAATCTTCACCGGCTCTGGCTTTGTCAAGAATAACTTTCATTCTGTTCCAGGCCGCCAGGGTGTCCTTTGGGCGACTGTCAGGTGTTAACCTAATCAAGATATGGCTTGCACTAACTTCTTCAAGCAATCTGTTGTATCCTTCCTCTATAAGTTCTTCAGTTATTTCCTGATCATACAGGTAATTTTGTGAAAGCTGGTTTCTATAACTTCCCAATTCTTTGATAAATGATTCATTCTTGTGTAAACCCTGAGCGAATGCTTCTTTAACCTTTAACTTGTAATTGATGAAAAGTTCGAGATAGGCTTCCTTGCTTTTTTGTGATTCATCCTGAATCATATCGAGATTTTTATTATAAACCCTTAAAAATTCATCGACATAAACAGGTTCATCATCTATGGTCATTAAAACATTTTTTTCTTTAGACTGCGAAAGACCAATTGTAAAAAATCCAATAAACAATAAAACTGAAAAAATGTTTCTTTTCATTATCTTATACTTTTTTTTGACTGTTTGCAAAAATAGCAAAAATGAATTGTTAACCAAGTTCATTATCTGATTATAATGCGAATTCAAAAGTCAATTTTTCAATAAAAAAAGTAGTTATAATCATAACTATTTCAAAAAATATCCAATGCTTTAAAAATTCCATTATTTTTGTGGTTCTAAAAAAAACAACAATGAAAAATTTAATTCTGGCTGTAGCAATCGGCATCATTTCATTAACCGGCTTTTCACAAACAAAAATTGGCACTATCGATGTCGATTTTATAATATTACAAATGCCTGAAATTGAAGGTATTCAAAAAAATATTCAGGAATATGGTGAAACCCTTGATAAACAACTAAATTCAAAAATGGAAGAGTATCAGGCTAAACTAGAAGATTACAATACCAATGTAAGTTCATTTTCAGATCAGCAAAAACTTGAAAAACAAACAGTCATTTTTACACTTGAGGAAGACATTAGCAAATTCAGGCAAAACGGTCTTCAACTCCTGCGAATAAGAGAAGACGAATTAAAAAGACCCCTCTTTCAAAAGATAGCCGAAGCTCTTGATGCGGTAGCCAGCGAACAAAAATACACTCAAGTATTTAACACGAGTGCAGATAACAATTTGGTTTTCCTCGATCCAAATTATGATATTACACTTGCCGTTCTGGAAAAAATGGGTATCAAGATTGAATTTGAAGACTAAATAAATGCCTCAAAACCGCATTAAACTTATCTGGGATTTTCACGGCCCCGATGCTGAAAAAATTGCACAACATCACGTTATTCATTTGAATGAGTTTGCAGCGCACAAGCAACTCAACCAATCGTTAACAGGAGTTGAGTCTATTGCTGAAATGCACTTTATTGCTTTTTTGGTGGTTGATCAGGATAAAATGATTGCTGTGCGTGATGCTTTAAAACCACACAGGGGTCAGCACTATAAAGAAGACTAATTACCTGAAAACTTCCCAGTCCAGTTTTATGGAAAAAATGTTTGAGTACAGCGCCACGCTTTGGTCTCCAATATCGGTCAGGGCATAATCAACGTGTATGCCTTTATATTTGAAGCCAACACCTATATTGGGTTGAAAGTTTACACTCTCACTTCCGTCAAGCTGTAGTACATTTTGAAAATTCCCAACACCTGCACGTAAAAACACCATTTCAATAAACCCAAATTCAAACCCTAAAGCAGGGTCTAAACTAAACCCTTCTGTAGAAATGATATCGTTGGTTTGCGCAAAACGCATATTGAGGTTCATCGATGCCAAAAGGGAATAGTCACCCCTGAAATCAAATCTTCTGCCTAGCCCAATTTGAAGTTTTGGCAGTGTAATTTCAGAAGTTTCCGGGGCCTCCTGGTTTTGACCTTCAACAGCTCCTTGTATGGTAGCAAACTGTTCGTCGTCAATACTCCAAATGTTATAAGTGGTCGTAATATCCCTAGCCATTACACCCACATGCCAGTCGCCTTTATCAAACTGTATCCCCACATCAAAACCAAACCCCCACGAGGATGCAAATTTTCCAATGACACGGCGAATAACTTTAGCATTAACACCATAGCTAAAACCGTCAAGTTGCAGTTTTCTGGCATAGGAAAACATAAAGCCATAATCAGCAGTGGAAAATAGACTGATACGGTTATAATCTATATTTCCTTGCTGGTCTATGAGCTGGGTGGTGTTCAAAATATCATCCACCCCAAACCTGATGGCCGAAAACCCAACAGCACTCCGGCCGTCAAGCGGCATCGCAAATGCGGCATAATTGTATGTGGCGATATTTGCAAAATAAGAAGCATGCATTAATGACAATTGGTTGTCCTCCAAGTGAATTAACCCTGCTGGGTTCCAATACCCTGAATTTACATCAAAAGTAACTGCTGTAACGGCATTGGCCATTCCCAGTGCCCTGGCGTCAACACCAATATTCATAAACTCGTTTGAATATTTTCTGGCAGTTTGGGCGGAAACGATATAAACCGAAAAAAATAATAGTAAAAGAAATGTTTTTTTCAAGGGCTTAGTTTGATGCAAATATGCTACTTTTTTAAAATCTATAAACTACAAAAACCTTGAGTTATTGTTTAATTTTAAGCCCAAACTAAAATAGTTTAGTATTTTTACAGGACATTAAAATTCATTTATGCTTAAGCACATCCCTAATCTCATTTCTCTTGGTAATTTAATGTCAGGCTGTATTGCGGTTGTTTTTGCTGTTCAGGGCAACCTTCCGCTTGCGGCAGGATTTGTCATATTGGGTATTTTTCTTGATTTTTTTGACGGTCTGGCTGCCAGGGCCTTTAAAGTGGAAAGTCCAGTGGGAAAAGAACTTGACTCTCTTGCCGATGTGGTCACCAGTGGGCTCGCACCGGGAATCGTGATGATGCAACTCTTGTTTATGGCCTCTCAGGAGACCGTTCCTGAAACCCTTTGGGAAACTGTTACTATCAATATAACAACTGAAGCTTTTTTACCGCTATTCGGTTTATTGATTACACTGGCATCTGCCTACCGCCTGGCAAAATTTAATGTGGACGACAGACAAACTGATTCGTTTATTGGTCTTCCTACTCCTGCCAATACTTTGTGGATTATTAGTTTACCACTTATTTTAATCTATCAGCCCACTGAAATTGCTTATCAACTACTTCTCAATCCCTGGGTTTTAGTGGGACTTACGTTGTTGAGTGCTTATCTGTTGAATGCCAATATCCGTTTGTTTTCCCTGAAGTTTAAAACGCGTAGTTTTAAAGGCAATTCGTTGCGGTATGTATTTTTGATTGCAAGTTTGGTAATGCTTATCGCATTTTGGTTTACGGCGATTCCGCTGGTGATTTTGTTGTATATTCTGCTTTCGCTATTAGCGAAAAATAAAGAAACTACTTAAAGATTATTAAAATCCAGTTTCTTTTTGCGGAGTTCAAAATTTTGACCCAGATACACTTTTCTAACCATTTCATCTGCGGCGAGTTCTTCGGGTTCACCGTGTTTCAGAATGCTTCCTTCAAACATCAGGTATGTCCTGTCAGTAATTGCAAGTGTTTCCTGAACATTGTGGTCTGTAATGAGAATACCAATGTTTTTGTTTTTGAGTTGGGCCACAATGCGCTGTATGTCTTCAACCGCAACCGGGTCAACACCGGCAAATGGCTCATCAAGAAGTATAAACGCCGGGTTTGTAGCCAGTGCCCGCGCAATTTCAGTGCGTCGTCTTTCCCCACCTGAAAGCAAATCACCCCGGTTTTTTCGGATATGCCCCAATCCAAATTCCTCTATTAACAACTCCATTCGCTGGTGTTGTTCTTTTTTGGAAAGTTTGGTGAGCTGAAGCACGCTTAAAATATTTTCTTCTATACTCAATTTTCTGAAAACTGAAGCTTCCTGCGCCAGATAACCTATGCCATTTTGAGCGCGTTTGTACATAGGGAATTTTGTGATATCAGTGTTATTTAGGAAAATTTTTCCTTTGTTGGGCTTGATTAAGCCTACAATCATATAAAAAGATGTGGTTTTTCCGGCACCGTTTGGACCCAGTAAACCCACGATTTCGCCGCGGTTTACCTCAACGCTCACGCCTTTGACCACATCACGTCCTTTATACGTTTTTACTAAATTTTCTGCTCTTAACTTCATATTTAAATGGGCAAGTCTATTTAAATAAACTCCATTTTTCTTAATTATTGTGTTTTTGCTCCAAAGCTTCCCAAAATTCATAGGCCCTTCTCAGGTGTGGAATTACTATAGTTCCACCTACTAAAGTTGCAATGCCTAGGGTCTCCATCACTTCTTCTTTGGTTACACCCAATTTGTGTGCCGTTTGCAAATGATATGCAATACAATCATCACAACGCAAGACAGCAGAGGCAACCAAACCAAGCAATTCTTTGGTCTTTACATCCAAAGCACCTTCCATATAGGCATTGGTATCGAGGTTAAAGATACGCTTTATCAGTTTATTATTATCGGCCAGGAGTTTGTCGTTCATCCTTTCGCGATAAGCGTTGAATTCATCTACTTTATTGTTTGACATTGGGTTTCAGGTTTACTTCGTTCTCTTTAGCTTCAAGATTTTTGAAGTTTAATAGTTATTTAAAATTTGCTTTGCCAACCATAAGTTCACTGAAGGTTGGGTGCTTGATATTTTAAAGTTTATTACTTTTTTGCTTTTCGGTTCTGGTTTCTTACAACAACTTTTGAAATATAAATGCTTATTTCATAAAGGATTAAAATAGGAATTGCTACTATAATCTGGCTCACAATATCCGGGGGAGTAATGATTGCAGACAAAATCAAAACAATCACTAAACTCATTTTTCGGTACTTGCGTAATATTTCGGGTGTAACGAGACCAATTTTGGTCAACAAGTACATAACAATAGGCAATTCAAAAATCAGTCCTGATGCCACCACCGATGATCTTACCAGGCCGATGTAACTCCCTATATCAAATTCGTTGGAAACTTCGGCACTCACCGTATAACTTCCCAGGAAATTGATGGACAACGGAGTCACCACATAATAGCCAAACAACACACCTATAAAGAACAACAATGAAGAAATAAATATAAACCCTCTTGCTGTTTTTCTTTCATTTTCAAGCAGACCCGGACTTATAAATTTCCAGAATTCATAAATCACATAAGGAAATGCAACCACAAAACCTGCGGTGATTGAAGTCCAGACGTGAGCCGAAAATTGTCCGGCAACGGTCCTGCTTTGAATCCTGAATGGCAGTTCGTCAAAACAAAAGCTGTCTTGCAGCCCCACAAATTGGGCAATGTCACATAAAATCCTATAGGTAATAAAATCAGCTTGTTTGGGCCCGAATATGATGGTGTCAAAAATAAACTCCTTGGCCATAAAAGCAGCAATACCAACAATAACCACGCTGATGGTTGCCCTTATGAGGTGCCAGCGCAAATCCTCAAGATGATCCAAAAACGACATCTCGGCACCGGGGTTTTTCTTTTTTCGGGCAGCCATTAAAGTATTCCTTCTTTAATCAGGTTATGGATGTGTATTACACCTTTGTAGTTGCCATTTTCCTCGACAAGCAGTTGTGATATTCCATGATTGTTCATCACTTCCATCGCTTTAACCGCCATGGCATTGGCTTCAATGCGCTTGGGGTTTTGGGTCATAATGTCTTTGGCTTTGAGGCTGCTGATGTCATTGGTATTGGCTAGCATCCTTCTTAAATCACCATCAGTAATAATTCCGGCAATTTTATCATTTTCAACCACAGCTGTCACTCCCAGCATTTTTTCGGAAATCTCAACTATCACTTCTTTAATTCCCGAGTCAAGTCCTACTCTTGGCTTTTCATTACTTTCGCAGAGGTCAGACACCCTGAGGTAAAGTTGTTTGCCTAATGAGCCTCCCGGATGGAATCGTGCAAAATCCTTGCTGGAGAAGCCCCTCAAATCCAATAAACACATGGCAAATGCATCACCAATCACCAGTTGGGCTGTAGTGCTTGTGGTGGGTGCCAGATTGTTTGGGCAAGCTTCTTTTTCCACAAAAGCGTGCAATACATAATCAGCTTGTTTTCCTAAAAATGAATCTTTATTTGAAGTAATTGCGATAAGTTTATTACCCAACGATTTTATCAACGGAACCAGGACTTTTATTTCAGGTGTATTACCACTTTTTGAAATGCAAATCACCACATCTTCGGGTTGAATTGTCCCCAAATCGCCGTGAATAGCATCGGCGGCATGCATAAAACCCGCAGGAGTTCCTGTTGAATTAAGCGTGGCGACAATTTTTGTGGCAATATTGGCACTTTTTCCTATACCGGTCACTATGACCCTGCCACCGGAACTGTACACATAATCTACTGCTTCAGCAAATTCATTATCAACAAGATGGGCCAGATTTGCAATGGCTTTGCTCTCTGTTTCTATAGTTTGTCTGGCAATTGAAATGATTTTTTTGTGATTTTGCAAAACTTTACAGTTTTTTTGGTTTGTGTCTTACTTAGAAATTGTTATATTTAGACTACAAATGTAGATAAAATAATTATAGTAAGTGAACGAAATTGACATACACGCAGCACTCAAAAAGTATTTTGGGTTCTCTAAGTTCAAAGGTTTGCAGGAAGAAGTGGTCAAGAGTGTTATTAGTAATAATAATACGTTTGTCATAATGCCGACAGGAGGTGGAAAATCCTTGTGTTATCAGCTTCCGGCACTCATTGCAGGTGGCACGGCTATAGTTGTTTCTCCCCTTATCGCATTGATGAAAAACCAGGTAGATTTCCTTCGCGGAAATTCCTCTGAAGTAGGAATTGCACACGTACTCAACTCGTCTTTAAACAAAACCGAAATCAAACAGGTAAAAAAAGACATCACAGATGGTGTAACAAAACTGCTTTATGTAGCGCCTGAATCGCTTACCAAAGAAGAAAATGTAGCATTTTTACGCAGTGTAGAAATCTCTTTTCTGGCTATTGACGAGGCACATTGCATCAGCGAATGGGGACACGACTTTAGACCGGAATACAGGAATTTAAAATCCATCATTGGCAGGATAGGTGAAAACATACCTATAGTTGCACTCACAGCAACTGCAACTCCCAAGGTACAGGAAGACATTCTCAAAAACCTGAACATTCAGGATGCCAATGTCTTTAAGGCCTCATTTAACAGACCCAACTTGTTTTATGAAGTGCGCCCAAAAACCAAAAATGTTGATGGGGATATTATTCGCTTTATTAAACAAAATAACGGTAAAAGCGGTATTGTATATTGCCTGAGCCGAAAACGGGTAGAAGAACTTTCCCAAATCCTTCAGGTTAACGGCATTAATGCTGTGCCTTATCACGCCGGGCTGGATCCCAAAACACGGGTCAAACACCAGGACATGTTCCTGATGGAAGATGCTGATGTGGTTGTGGCAACCATCGCCTTTGGAATGGGCATCGACAAACCCGATGTAAGGTTTGTCATCCATCACGATATTCCCAAAAGTATAGAAAGTTACTACCAGGAAACCGGTCGTGCAGGAAGGGATGGCGGTGAAGGACATTGCCTGGCATTTTACTCTTATAAAGACATTGAAAAACTCGAGAAATTTATGAGCAACAAGCCCGTGGCCGAACAGGAAATTGGGCAGGCTTTATTGCAGGAAGTCGTGGCTTATGCCGAAACCTCCATTTCCAGAAGAAAATTCATCCTGCATTATTTTGGGGAAGAATTTGACAATGAAACGGGAGATGGCGGTGATATGGACGACAATATGCGGAATCCCAAAAAGCAACACGAGGCCAAAGATGATGTCTTGAAACTCTTGCGTGTCATAAAAGAAAGTAATCAACAGTACAAATCCAAAGCCATTGTCCAGATACTTATCGGAAAAATCAATGCGCTCATCAGCTCACACCGCATAGATACACAACCCTATTTTGGCATTGGAAAAGATAAAGAAACAGAATACTGGATGGCGCTTTTAAGACAAGTGCTTATTGCCGGTATGCTTTCAAAAGACATTGAAACCTATGGCGTCATAAAAATGACCAAAGAAGGCGAGAATTTTATGAAAAATCCCGGTTCATTTATGATGACTGAAGACCACTCCTTTAAAGAAGCAAACGATGACACTGTTATCACAGCTCAAAAAGGTGGTGCTGTAGCTGATGAAAATTTGTTCCGGCTTTTAAAAGATGAACGCAAAAAACTAGCGCATAAACTTGAGCTGCCCCCCTATGTGATTTTTCAGGATTTTTCACTGGAAGATATGTCATTGAAATATCCGGTGTCTATAGATGAACTCTCCAATGTGCAGGGTGTGGGTGAAGGCAAGGCAAAAAAATATGGTAAAACTTTTGTTGACCTCATCAATCGCTATGTGGAAGAAAATGAGATTATGCGCCCCGATGATTTGGTAGTGAAATCAACCGGCTCAAACAGCGCATTAAAGCTGTATATCATCCAAAACGTTGACAGAAAACTTCCTCTTAGTGACATTGCAAATGCCAAGGGCTTATCGATGGACGATTTTATCAAAGAAATGGAAGCCATTGTTTACAGCGGTACCAAGCTCAACATCAATTACTGGCTGGATGATATTTTAGACGAAGACCAGCAGGAGGAAATCCACGACTATTTCCTGGAATCTGAAACCGATAAAATCGACGATGCCATGAAAGAATTTGACGGCGATTATGAAGAAGAGGAGCTGCGCCTCTACCGCATTAAATTTATTAGCGAAGTTGCCAATTAAAGGTATTATGGAACTCCTTATCTTTACGACTTAAAAATTCTTTGATGAGATACTTATTGCTTGCGCTTGCTACCGGTGTATTGTTATCGTTTGGCTGGCCCACCTGGGGTTTTCCCCTACTGTTGTTTTTTGGGTTTGTACCTTTGCTTATCGCTGAACGCGAAATAAGAACCTCCACCAAAAAACGCAAAGGATGGCGGGTTTTACTCTTTGCTTACATCGCTTTCCTCACCTGGAATATCATCAAAACCAACTGGCTTTGGTTCTCCTCTGAATTTGGGGCAATCTTTGCCATTACGGTCAACTCGCTGTTGATGGCTTTGGTATTTCTGTTGTACCATCACTTTGCCAAAAGAACCACCTTTTTTATTTCCACGGTCTTCTTAACCGCCCTTTGGATTTGCTTTGAAAAAATGCACCTCAACTGGGATTTTTCCTGGCCGTGGCTCAATCTGGGCAATGGTTTTTCAGATTACATCAGCTGGGTGCAGTGGTATGAATTTACAGGTACTTTCGGTGGAACGCTTTGGGTATGGATTGTCAATTTGGGCATTTTTAAAAGTTATATTCTATACAAAGAGTTCAACAACAAATCCATCCTCTTTCGCGGAAGCATAAAAACAGCAACCTATATTTTGTTGCCCATTATTATTTCGCTGTCGATGTATTATTCTTATGAGGAAACCGGCGAAACAGTTAATGCCATTGTTTTACAGCCCAACATCGACCCCTATTCCGAAAAATACAACATTTCAAATGACGAAATAGCAACACTGTTATTTGAGCTTACTGAAATTAAAATCACCCCGGAAACCCATTTTGTGATTTCACCGGAAACGGTTTTTGCCTCCATTGAGCGCATTGAGGTTTTTGAAAACAGCCCGATTACAAACAGAATCAGGGATTTTATCAGTGACTACCCCGATTTGAATTTTCTTTCCGGTGTATCCTTATATAAAGTGTTTGACGACCCCAAACAAGTAACCATCCAAACCAACCAATTTCCAAACGGTCTTTACTATAATACTTACAATTCGGCTTTTATGATTAGTGCCAAGCCGGAAATGGATTTGTACCACAAGTCCAAACTCGTGGTGGGTGTGGAAAGCACGCCTTATGTAAACATTATCAAACCCTTGTTGGGAGACATTATGCTCGATCTGGGAGGCACCGTGGCCATGAAAACCACTCAGGATTACCGAGGGGTATTTAAAAGCAAAGACGGGCGTTTTGCCACAGGCCCTATTATATGTTACGAATCGGTTTACGGGGAGTTTGTTACAGGCTACATACGCAACGAAGCCAACTTCCTGTCCATCATCACCAACGATGCCTGGTGGGGCGAAACCCAGGGACACAAACAGCACCTCAGTTTGGCAAAACTACGCGCCGTGGAAACCCGACGTAGCATTGCCCGCAGTGCCAACACCGGAATTTCAGGCTTTATCAATCAGCGGGGCGATGTGGGGGAAACCCTGGCTTACAATACCGAGGGTGCACTAGCAGGAACCATCTATCTGAATGATAAAATTACCTTTTATGTCAAATATGGCGATTTTATCTACCGAATTGCCATGTTTATACTAATAGGTGTCATACTAATCGCCTTCACCCGAAGACGCGGGGATGTGGGGATGGAGTAGGTTTTTGGTTTCAGGTTCAAAGTTTAAGGTTTAAGGTTTGACTCTTGAGCATATCTAAGGCTAGGTCTTAAATCTTATGTCTATTTGGAATTTGGTACTTGGTACTTGGTGCTTGGAATTTTGAAATTTCTTGTCTTTTATCTAAAATCTATTGTCTATTGTCTAAAATATGTACCTGATAATCTCCTACATAAAATTCTTCTTCAAATCCATCAAACTACATGGCGTGCATTCGCCTTTTGTATTTGATTTGGTTGCTAAATGTTTCAGGGATAAAAAAGACTATTCGGAATATAGGGTTCTGGAAAAATACAACAAGCAGTTGTCACAAAGCAAAGAGACCATTTCGGTAACTGATTTTGGTTCGGGTTCGCGGGTGTTTCGTTCCAACGAAAGGCAGGTTTCGGCTATGGCAAAATATGCCGGGATTTCAAAAAAGAGGCAGCGATTGCTTTTCAGGCTCACAAAGTATTTCGATTTTCAAAACACTTTAGAATTGGGCACCTCTTTGGGAAAGGGGGCTATTGCTTTCGCTTTAAGCGAAAAAAATAACGTCACTACAGTTGAAGGTTGCCCGGCGACAGCTGCATTTGCCGAAAAATGCTTAAAAAATGCCGGCTGCAAAAATATTTCCGTTATAAACGACTCCTTTGAAAATTTCCTGAACAATCCCCTGCCCTTCTCTCCCGACTGTATTTTTATTGACGGCAACCATACTTACAAGGACACTTTGCACTATTTTAATCAGCTTTTGCCTGATGTACATAATGAAACCGTGATGATTTTTGACGATATTTACTGGTCAAAAGAGATGCAGCGTGCCTGGAAGGAAATTGCGGCACATCCCAAAGTCACCGTGGCCATTGATAGCTTTTATTGGGGAATGGCTTTTTTCAGAAAAGAGCAGGAAAAGGAAAGTTTTACAATCAGACTGTAACGTTGGGGTTCAATTTAAGACATACTAATGTGATCAAATCAACCGATAGCTTCTATGAGTTTAGTCATTAAAATAAGAAAGATAACCCGTGATTTTAAGATGGGTGGCGAAATTTTAAGGGTTTTAAAAGGCATCGACCTCAACATTGAACGTGGGGAATATGTTGCCCTGATGGGGCCTTCGGGCTCCGGAAAATCGACGCTGATGAACATACTTGGCTGTCTGGACACAGCCACTTCAGGAAGCTATGAACTCAACGGTGTCAACGTTAGCACCATGACCGACGATGAGCTCGCCGAAATCAGAAACAAGGAAATCGGGTTTATTTTTCAAACTTTTAATTTATTGCCGCGTACCACCGCACTTGAAAACGTGGCATTGCCCATGATTTATGCCGGAGTCTCCAAAGCAGACCGCATCAAACGCGCAGAAAAAGTGTTGGCAGATGTGGGCCTGGCAGACCGTATGGATCACCGTCCCAACGAACTCTCAGGAGGGCAGCGCCAACGTGTGGCTGTGGGTCGTGCACTAGTCAACAACCCTTCCATCATCCTGGCCGATGAGCCCACCGGAAACCTCGACTCCAAAACTTCTGAAGAAATCATGAACCTCATCGATGCCATTCATCAGGCAGGAAATACCGTTATTCTCGTCACCCACGAAGAAGACATCGCTCAGCGAGCCAAACGGGTGATTCGTTTAAGGGATGGGGTGATTGAGAGTGATACGTTGCAATAGATTTGAGATTTGAGATGTGAGATGTTAGATTTTAGACGTGAGATATTAGAAATTTATATAGCTCCGTAGGAGCGCCCTGTTTATAGAATATAAAAGAAATTAAACAACAAAGCCCCAGCGGGGCGACCTGTTATTTGGTTGGTTTAATGTTTAAACCATTTATTCAAGGCACATCAAAAAAACAGTTTCCAAAAACTCATTGCGCTACCTTGCCACATTATCAAAATTCCGTAATTTCGTAGCTTGTAACAAATCGAATAAAACACAGCATAATGAGCAAATATGATATTATCGTTCTTGGAAGTGGTCCGGGTGGTTATGTAACCGCTATTCGTGCCTCACAATTAGGGTTTAAAACCGCAGTCATTGAAAAAGAAAGCCTGGGGGGCGTTTGCCTCAACTGGGGATGTATCCCCACTAAAGCCCTTTTAAAAAGTGCGCAGGTTTTTGACTACCTGAAACACGCAGAAGACTATGGCCTCACCCTGAAAGATGCCGACAAGGACTTTTCCAAAGTCATCAAAAGAAGCCGCAATGTGGCCGGTGATATGAGCAAAGGTGTGCAATTTTTGATGAAGAAGAATAAAATCGATGTGATTGAAGGTTTCGGGAAATTAAAACCCGGAAAAAAAGTGGACGTTGACGGAAAAGAATACAGCGCAGATCATATCATTATTGCTACAGGTGCCCGCTCACGTGAATTGCCCAGCTTGAAACAGGACGGCAAAAAAGTGATTGGTTACCGCGAGGCGATGTCACTGGACAAGCAACCCAAAAGCATGATTGTAGTGGGTAGCGGCGCCATTGGTGTCGAGTTTGCTCATTTTTACAACGCTATGGGCACCGAAGTGACCATCGTTGAATTTTTACCCAACCTCGTTCCCCTGGAAGATGAGGACGTGTCCAAGCAATTTGAACGCTCATTCAAAAAAGCCGGTATCAAAGTGATGACCAGCTCTTCTGTGGAGTCGGTTGATGTTTCAGGGAAAGGTGTAAAAGCCAAAGTAAAAACCCCAAAAGGTGAAGAAACCCTTGAGGCCGATATCGTTTTATCTGCTGTCGGTATCAAATCAAATATAGAAAACATCGGTCTTGAGGATGTGGGCATTGTGGTTGACAAAGATAAGATTATAGTCAACGACTGGTACCAGACAAACATTCCCGGCTACTATGCCATTGGTGATGTGGTTCCCGGCCCTGCCCTGGCACACGTCGCTTCCGCGGAAGGCATCACCTGCGTCGAAAAAATAAAAGGCATGCACGTGGAAGCCATCGATTATGGCAACATCCCGGGCTGTACTTATGCCTCACCGGAAATTGCGAGCGTGGGGATGACTGAAAAGCAAGCCAAGGAAGCCGGTTATGAACTAAAAGTTGGGAAATTCCCGTTCACCGCTTCCGGAAAAGCCAAAGCCGCCGGCACGCCCGAAGGTTTTGTAAAAGTGATTTTTGACGCCAAATATGGCGAGTGGTTGGGCTGCCATATGATAGGCGCCGGGGTAACCGATATGATAGCAGAAGCCGTCCTGGGCAGAAAGCTGGAAACCACAGGACACGAAGTATTAAAAGCCATTCACCCCCACCCCACCATGAGTGAGGCCGTGATGGAAGCCGTAGCAGATGCCTATGGCGAGGTGATTCATTTGTAATTTACTGTTCACATATAGTTAAAAACGGTAGCTTGAACTTGTTCAGTTACCGTTTTTTTTTGATTGTGTTTTATCTTGGGATTATTTATTGATAAAAGGGTATATTTGAGTTTATATAGCACGTTATGTGTAAGCCGTCAAAAAAAAACATAATTAAATGAAAAAAGTCCCAAGAATGGAAAAGAGAATAGTTAAAGAGGAAGTTCTTTATTTATTCAAAGGGGGTACTGGAGTTTTCGGTATAAATAGAAAACAAACGAAAGCCGAGGATTTTGTAAAGATTAGAAAAAATACTAATATTCCATCAATCCCAATAATCACAAGTTCAAAAATTTATATTCGAGAGAAAAAAACAAATTATTTCAATAGAAATTTATTAACGATAATTCTTGTGATTTGCATACTTTCTATACTTCTTTTAAAATTTATAATCAATGATTACTTCAAGACCGAAGAACTAAAAAGTATTGAATTTCTAATTTCGAATTTATGCTTTGCTTTTATTGCTAGTTACATTTTTTATGCTATAGTAATTAAACGGACTGAAAAAAATAAAAAGACAGATGCATATGCTGTTGTCTGTGGTTTAGTAGAATCAATGGTCACTCACGGAAAGACAGTTAAAAAATGGTTGCTCCTAAGTGCTGGGGAGGAAATCACACAAACGAAATTTAACTCCAACGATATTGAGCTAATTAAAAGTTTTTGCGAAAAAGCAGATGTTTATAAAGAATTAGAAGATACTGGAAAAACGACTGCACAACTATTATATAATGACGGAGTTCTTCAAATAAAGCATTTTTCAGCAAAAATTTTCGAATATATGCCATTTTTAGATGGCGAACTTATTTACTACTTAAATCAAATCCAGGGAAGCAATTTTTATAGATACGCAGGAGTGTTCCCTTTTAAATATGACAGAAATTTATCTGAGTTTAGCTATGATATTCGAGAATATTTAGGTTTAATTAATGACTTAGAAAAACTAAATAATAGAATTAAGTCTGAATATTTGAAAGATTTTAGAGCAAAAAATTGACATTAGTGGCCTACACATAACAACGTTATATTAAAACCGGACAAATTAAATTGACTTTAATAATTAAAATAGCAACAATTCTCTTTCAAGTTGGTCTTACAATTGTGACTATTTTCATTCTATATATGCTATTTGCAATGTTTGATTATCAAGGCGGAATAGCAAATTTCGTTGGATTGGCAATATTTCAACCCATTTTTGCAATTATCCTTTCCCTTTTAACAGTAATTATTTGCGGTCTTATTGGACTTCCAATTCGCCTAAACAAACGGTTAAATAATTGGTGGAGAACTCACTTCTATATTTCAATTTTAATCGGATTTTTAGGCATAGTTGCTTGTGCGATTTCTTTAATGCCGGGATTTATAGAAGAAATCACCTATAGAATGGACGGAATGGAAATGACCCAAACAATTCCAAATCAAATTCTTTCGATTTCAGGTTGGTTTTTGGTCGCAATGGGAACATTGCACACCTATCCGCCAAAATTTCTCCAAGACAAGCTTGAAAATTTTTTATTAAAAAAACAACTATCGAAATAAAATAACCACAATTTTAAACAATGGGCAAGTTAATCAATAAACCACATCTGATATTTTGGATATCTATTCCCTATATTGTGTTAAGCGGATTTATAAGTTCAGAAGAGGTTTTGGATTTTAATATTTATGACACTTATTTTGTTATTTCACTGCATCATCTAAACATCCTGGTTTCCATTCTTTTTGGAACAATAGGACTTGGATATTGGATTATGCTTAAAGCCAAGAGGACGTTATCCAAATGGATGAATTTGTTTCATATCACATTGACTTTTGGTTGCCCAATACTCATCTGGATTTTGGCGCAGTTTTACCGAGAATCGATAATGGAATATAACTTTAATAACAATCTGACTTTTGCAATACATTTATTAGCACTGATTGCAATTTTCGGACAGATAATCTATCCGGTTAACATTATAAGCGGATTGATAAAAAAACGCAATGAAAACAGTGTTTAATCCCGTGCAACACAAATTGTTTCAAATTTCCTCAGGTACAGGTTTGTTTATTATCTTAGTTAAAAATTAAAGACGAAACTTTTAGCTTAAACATTGTAGTGCATCAAAGAAAATGAGATATATAAATATAATTTTGCTTCTGTTATCAATTAATTGTTTTGGGCAAAAGGATACGGTTTATATTAAAAAGAATATAAATCCCTTTTCCGAGAAAGCAATTTTCCAAACCGACACACTAGTTTTTGAAACACCAAACGCCAGGAATATTCTAATTGGAAATGCAATCTTAACAGAAACTTCAAATCAACAAGGTGCAAAAAACTTCGGACTTTTTTTTGAGGATTTTAAAGTTAAGGATTGCCATGCTAGTGAAGTCCCAAAACCGAATAAAATAATCGGCATTGAAAAAGAAAAAGAAAAATGGAATATAAAAATCCTCGTTTATTCAAATTGCTGCCAAGATTTTCTTGCTGATATTAGCGTGGAAAATGACAACACATTGAATCTGATTTTTCATAATTATGGCATGTTTTGTTCTTGCAGTTGTCCTTTTGAATTAACATACAAAATAAGAGTCATGGAATTTGATGACCTAAAAAAGATTAAATTTTTGACATTAAATGGAGAAACTAAAACTGAACTGAAATAAAAACCGATAATGAAACAAATTCTAACTTTACTTTTAACTATTTCACTTTTATCTAGTTGCGATGAAGGTAAAAGAAAATATACCCCATCCAATTCTGAAGTAGAAAAAGATTTAAATGCTATAGAATTTGTAAAGAAGCAAGATACAATCTACAACTATTGGGAATTAATACTTTACACTATTTATGACCGAAAAGATTTCAAAATTTTCAATAAAAATTATTCATTGGAAATAAAAACTTTTAGTTTGAATGACAGCTTAATTGTAAGGAATTTAGGTGAAGGAGAACAAGTTTATTTGGACCATTCCCATACAAGGGTAACTGATTTTAAGCTTTTTACTGATTCACTTATTGACCAAAAACGAATTGACAAGACTGATTTTAAAAAAGCATTGATTCCTGAATTTTACTCTGAATGCAATCTTTATTCAACCGCTATTGACAGTATCATTGGAAACATTGTTTATCTGACCTCCGACTTGGCTGTGCCAGATACTGACAACCAGTGGAGAGTTTGGTTTTCAATAGAGGTAAAAAATAACAAACTTGGAAAACTTGAAATTAGGAAAACTGATTATGTTGGGTTATAAAACTCAAGCATTCTGAACACTGAACACTCACCTCTCACCACTATTTCACTCTAACAAGCTCCACATCAAACACCAAAGTAGCATTTGGCGGTATCACACCACCCGCTCCCTGACTGCCATAAGCAAGTTGTGACGGAATCACAAAACGGGCTTGATCACCTTCCTTTAAAAGCAAAATCCCTTCATCCCATCCCGGGATTACACGACCCATTCCCACAGGAAAATCGATGGGGTTGTTTCTTTCAAAAGAGGAGTCAAATACTTTCCCGTCGGTAAACATGCCTTTGTAGTGTACAAAAACGACATCGCCCTTTTTGGGTTGCTTGCCGTCGCCTTTTTCGGTGATTTTATAGCGCAAACCGCTTTTAGTTTCTTCAAAACCTTCGGCCAGTTTTCCCAATAATTCTTCCTGGGCTTTTTTTGCGGCAGCTTCGCGTTTGGCTTTGGCACCTTCAAATTGCCTGAAAGATTCCACGGCATTCCATTTTTCGGCATTAGCACCAACTCTGATAATTTCGAGCTTTTCAATTTTATCACCTTGTGCAATGGCATCCACCACATCCTGTCCTTCAACAACTTTTCCAAAAACGGTGTGGTTGTCATCCAGCCAGGGAGTCGCCACGTGGGTGATAAAAAACTGGCTTCCGTTGGTTGCTTTTCCGGCATTGGCCATGGACAAAACGCCGGGCGCATCGTGACGCAAATCAGGGTGAAACTCGTCATCAAACTGGTAACCGGGTCCGCCGGCTCCTGTTCCTGTGGGGTCGCCACCTTGAACCATAAAATCAGGAATCACGCGGTGAAAAACTATCCCGTCATAATAAGGTGTGCCTTGAGGTTTTGCAGTATTTTCAAGGTTACCTTCGGCCAGGGCCACAAAATTACCCACGGTTCCCGGGGTTAATTCATAGGTAAGATTTATAGTGATTTCACCTTTTGATGTGATAAATTTTGCGTAAATTCCGTCTTTCATAATAAGCTATTTTTATTGAGCCGCAAAGGTACATAAATGTGCGGGTTTCAGAAATTAAATTAAAAGTTTCAGCTAAAAAACAACCACTAAAAACCATCCCTATGAGAAAAATCCCTCTGTTTCTGTTTGCATTTTTGCTGTTGGGATTTCAGCAAATCAATGCACATCAACCCATCGACCCTGAAGAAAATGACAAATCATTTTTACTGAATTACTATCAGGAAAACATCAACAAGCTACGGGCAAAGACCACGGGTCTTTCCTCTGAACAACTCACTTACCAGCCCACCCCTGAAAGCTGGTCAGTGATTATGTGTCTGGAGCATATTTACCTGACCGAAAAAGCACTGGTCGGTATGGTTGCGGCAATAATGGAACAACCTGCCAACCCGGAAGATAGAGAGCAGCTTGTAGTAACCGATGCCGACATCATGAACAACATTGTTGATCGCTCTGCCAGATTCAAGGCTCCTGAAGTGCTGCACCCCACCAACACTTTTGACAATGCTGAAACTGCGATTGAAGCTATTACTGAAAACAGGCAAGTTATTTTTGAATTGATGGAAAGATATTCTATTGATGAAATGCGAAGTAAAATAGCTGATGCCCCTTTCGGGAAAATTGACGGTTATCAATATTTGCTGTTTATTGCCGGTCACGCCAACAGACACAGTCTTCAAATAGATGAAATTATGGCTTCTGAAGGGTTTCCACAGGAATAACTATCAGAATTAAACAATGAAAAAGCAGGGTAAATAAATATTTATCCTGCTTTTTTACTTGATGGTTTAATACAACAAAAATATTAAGATTTTCTTGCTACCGGGCTTTTTGCCGGTCCACCCTTTTTAGTATTTGACACCTTAGGGGTAGATTTTTCAACGGGTACAGCTTTATTTGATGTTCCCATTGCTTCAGTTTGTTTGACAATTTCCTGAGCTTCTTCCTCAGAGGGTTCAGAAAAATCCATCATTCCTTTTTCCTGAAGCAAATTGTACCACTGGATAATTTTTTTGATGTCGCTGGCATAAACCCTGTCTTCGTCATAGTCTGGTAGGATTTCAAAGAAGTATTCCTCCAGTTTCAGCTTATCTTCTTTGTGGCTGATGGCTTTTTCTCCATTTTCCTTCTCCTTTATTTTTTGCATTATTTGACGCAAAGGCACTTCTTCGGTCAGGGTGTAAATAGCAATTTCAGAGAGCAAACTCACATTTTGTTGTGCACTCACGGAAATTTTCTTTCCATCAAGGAGTGATTCTGCCAAAAAACCGGTCCTGGTTTGTGTTTTTAATTCATATAAGCCCGGTTTTCCGGAAATGGATAAAATTTTTTCTAAACCCATAAAGTAATTCGTTTTTGATTTATTTTATTAAAAAATATGATTTTCACCTTTGCACAAATATAAAGAATGTGCGCTAAAATCTAATTGTTTACCTTTTTTTATTCAAATTGGGAAAACGCATACGGTAATCCACTTCTATTTTACCTTTTGAAATGTTGTTGAGTTTACTTTTAATCAATCTTCTTTTAAGCGGTGATAATTTGTCTGTAAACAAAACGCCTTCAATGTGGTCATACTCGTGCTGAATGATGCGTGCGGCTATTCCTTCAAACGACTTTGTGTGCTGCAAAAAATTTTCATCATAAAATGAAATGGTTATTTTTTCATTTCTGAAAACATCTTCCCTAATATCGGGAATGCTTAGGCAACCTTCATTAAAAGCCCATTCATCACCTGTTTCTTCCAGTATTTTAGCATTGATAAAGGTTTGCTTGAATCCTTCGAGAAATTTTTGTTCGTCCTCTGTCAACTCTTCATCGCTTGCAAATGGCTCAGCATCCACAATAAACAACCTGATGGGCAATCCAATTTGTGGAGCAGCAAGACCCACACCGCGTGCCTGATACATTGTTTCATGCATGTTGGCAATCAATTCATTTAAAGCCGGATAATCTTGTGGTATGTCAACTGCTTTTTTTCTTAAAACAGGGTCTCCGTATGCAACAATGGGTAAAATCATTTTTTTGAAATTTTGGCAAAATTACAATTTTCAACTTCTAATTCACCAAAAGAAGCTTTTTTTAAAGGGTATTTAACTCACTTAAAAATTTCCTTAGGATTTATTGTGAAGGTATTCCTGCAAAATGATGGTTGCACTTATTTCGTCAAGAAGGGCCTTGTTGCGGCGTTGTTTTTTCTTTAAACCACTGTCAATCATGGTTTGGAATGCCATTTTGGAAGTAAAGCGTTCATCAACTCGTTCCACCGGAACTTCAGGAATTTCATTGTTCAACTTTTTGATAAAGGCCGAAATGTGAACCTCAACATCTGAGGGAGTGTCGTCCATTCTCTTGGGTTCACCCACTATAAAAAGTTCAACTTTTTCTTTGGCAACATACTCTTTAAGGAAGGTTAGCAAGTTTTTTGTTTCCACTGTTGTCAAACCGGATGCAATGAGTTGCAGTTCGTCTGTAACGGCAATACCGGTGCGTTTGGTTCCAAAGTCTATTGCTAAAATGCGTGCCATAATTTCTTTAAGCAAAAGTAATACTTATCCTCTATTTGGGATGTTTAATTTAAAGCAATTATCTTTGCAAAAAAATTAGAATTAATGAATCTACTTAGAGAAACCATTGAAAAAGCCTGGGAAGACAGGTCTTTACTTACCCAAGAGAAAACTATCAATGCAATCAAAGAAGTAATCTCCAAACTGGACGACGGTACACTTCGTGTCGCTGAACCTGTTGATACCGGCTGGCAAGTAAACGAATGGGTTAAAAAAGCAGTGGTCTTGTATTTTCCCATCCAAAAGATGGAAACCTTTGAAGTAGGTATTTTTGAGTATCACGATAAAATTCCGTTGAAAACGGGTTATAAAGAGAAAAACATCCGGGTGGTGCCTCATGCGGTTGCTCGTTATGGTGCTTATATTTCCGGAGGGGTTATTATGATGCCCAGTTATGTGAATATTGGCGCTTATGTAGATGAAGGCACTATGGTGGACACCTGGGCCACAGTGGGCAGTTGTGCGCAAATTGGCAAAAACGTGCATTTGAGTGGCGGTGTGGGTATTGGTGGTGTTTTGGAACCTTTGCAAGCTGCACCTGTAATTATTGAAGACAATGCATTTATTGGTTCGCGTTGTATCGTTGTGGAAGGCATCCGCGTTGAAAAAGAAGCCGTTTTGGGAGCCAATGTGGTTTTAACCGCTTCCACCAAAATCATTGATGTTACCGGAAATGAGCCGGTTGAAATAAAAGGTTATGTTCCCGCACGTTCTGTGGTGATTCCCGGAAGTTATACCAAAAAATTTGCTGCCGGGGAATTTAATGTACCTTGCGCCTTAATCATTGGAAAACGAAAAGAAAGTACTGATAAAAAAACCTCATTGAACGACGCGCTGCGCACTTATGATGTGGCGGTATAAATCATAAATTTGAAAATTTCATTACTGAGAAAAATCTATCTGTCTATTGCAAAAAAAATGACTTTTTTGTCTCAGGGAACCTATGTCAAATTAAACTATGAATACTACTCGGGAAGAAAGCTGAATTACAGCAATCCCATAACCTTTAACGATAAAATTCAATGGTTAAAGGTGTTTTATCATAAGGATATTCTACATCAACTGGTGGATAAATATGCCGTTAGAACCTTTGTCGAAAATAAAGTTGGACCACATATTTTAAACGAGTTATATGGTGTTTACGAAAAACCATCAGAAGTTAATTTTGATGAACTTCCGGATCAATTTGTTTTAAAGGGTGCACATGGTTTTCATCTAAACCTGATTGTTAAAGACAAATCGGAATTAAATCTTCCAAAAACAAAATTACTTCTGAATAAATGGATGTATAAAAACCATTACAGAAGCGGTAAAGAGTGGGCATATAAAAATGTTGAACCCAAAATAATTGCTGAAAAATATCTTGAAGAGTTTGGGCAGGAAGTAATCAACGATTACAAGTTTTTTTGCTTTAACGGAACACCAAAATTTATTCAGGTTGATATGGAAAGGGGTATTGAAGACTTAAGGTGCTACTATGATTTAAACTGGAAAAAACTCCCTTTTACAACCGAAAAAAATAAGTTTTTTGAAGGAGAGCTTGTAAAACCTGTAAACCTGAATGAAATGATTGAAGTGGCTCAAAAGCTAGCTAAAGATTTTCCATTTGTGAGGGTAGATTTATACAACATCAATGGAAAAATTTTATTTGGGGAAATGACCTTCTACCCAACAGACGGCAGAAAAAAATTCATCCCCGAAGAGTACAACAAAATTATTGGCGACTATCTTGAACTCCCTAAAATCCCAAAAGGACAAAAAGCAATCACATAAATTAATCTTTTACTATTCCGAAAGGGGTTCTTATAACTTTTTCGAAAACGGTTTTCTTGCGAATAGCCAAGTTTTTTGAAATAGACTCCCGGGTTTTATAGCCCCGCTTGTGATCCAGGTGAATACAAACAGCTGAATAGCGAATTTGTTTAGATTTAATGCCCAAATTGAATAACCGCTCACCAAGCTCCCTGTCTTGTCCACCATACTGCATGCGCTCGTCAAAACCATTGACAGCGAGTATGTCTGCTTTCCAGCCGGATGCATTGTGCCCGTTCCATGTGGCCTTTGTGGGTGTGAACAGATTCAACAAACCCTGAAAAAGACCTTTAGCCTTGAGCTTGTTGTTTTTAAATGACGATTTTAACCCCTGGCTTTTTAACCACTTAACATTAAAGCACTGCTGACTTAAAATATCATCTTTTGCAATGAGTTTAGAAATGCTCATCGGCAACATAAAATAACCTCCCGAAAGGAAAAACCCCTTTTCTTTTTTGGAAAGATGTACTTCAAGAAAATCGTTTCGGGGAATGCAATCTCCATCAGACATGACAATGTAGTTTGCATCACAGGCCACAATGGCTTTATTTAGAATACGTGACTTTTGAAAACCCTCGTCCTCCTGCCAGATGTGCTTGATGGGATAACTCACTTCTGATTTCATTTTTTCAATCAGGTCAAAAGTGGGTTGTTTTGAACCGTCATCGGCAATGACAACCTCAAAATTCCTGAAGGTTTGCACCTCATAGCCCCAAAGCACTTTCTCCAGCCACGCTTCTGAATTATAAGTGCTAATAATTACAGAAATCGCAACATCATTAATGCCTGAAGATGTCATACCCAATTGTGCCATTTCACAAAATTAACTTTTTTTGCCGACCCTCTTTTTCTTTTTCATAGAAATAAAAAATTATTTTGGAACAATTCCGTTGTAATATATGTTTTCACTGAAAAAGATTATACTTTTGATTTTTTTATTTCTCAAAGCTTACGCCAAAACCAGTATTGATGATTAAACTTTCAGCTGTAATAATTACTTATAATGAAGTTGTTCATATCGAGCCCCTCATTAAAAACCTAGATTTTGTTGATGAAATTGTAGTTGTTGATTCTTATAGCACTGATGGAACTTTTGAAAAACTACAAGAATATAGCACAATCAAATTATTTCAAAAAAAATTTGAAAGCTTTCCCAATCAAAAAAACTTTGCTATTTCAAAAGCAAAAAACAATTGGATTTTGTTTATTGATGCAGATGAAAGAATCAAAGAAAATGGCAAAAAAGAAATTATTAACAAGATTCAAAATACTGATAAAGTAGCTTTTTGGGCTAGGTTTATTTATTACTTTGGCACAAAAAAAATAAGATTCAGTGGTTTTCAGTCAACAAAAACAATTCGGGTATTTAATAAAACCAAATGCTATTATGAAAAATCAACACTTGTGCATGAGGTCCTAATATATCAAGGAAAAACAGGCACTTTAAAACATAAAGTAGATCATTATAGCTATAGAGATTACAACCACTATAAATCAAAAATCCTCCATTATTCAAACCTAAAAGCCTTAAACCATTATCATAAAAACAAATCTATGGGCTTTTTATTAATGACTGTAAAGGTTTTTTACAGATTTGTAAACCACTACTTTATCAGGCTTGGAGTACTTGACGGAAAAGTTGGTTTGCAAATTTCTTATCTCAACGCCTTAGGAATTTATTACAGATACCGAAAATTAAAATCTTTAAAAAAGGAAAAGACTTAGCGCCTAAACAACAATACTTTTTTGATTTTTTTTCTTGTTTTGAACCAAGAATTAAATTTTTCAATATTCCTCCACATCAAGTTAAAAACTTCTTCGGGGTTTCTATTGATTAATTGAGCATAACGATTACTCATAATCTGTACCATTTCTTCTTTTGGCGTCAAGCGCGAAAAGTTTTTAATACGCTCTTCAAAAGTCAAGGGTTTAAAAACCATTCTGTTTAAATCAACCAAAAAGAAGTCATAACCGGTTTCCGTTTTTTTGATGAGAGTGTTTCCCGGAGAATGATCTTTAAACAGAATGTTGTTTTCGTGGAGTTTATAAGTGAAATCGGTAGCCTCAATGATGATTTTTTCCCAATCCGGATAATCAGGATTTGTGATCAACTCCCTGAAAGTAATATCACTCTCAAGGTGTTCACTCACATAAAAGCTTTTTTGCAACCCTAATGTGGAAAAATACTCAAAATAAGCCAATGGCCTGGGTGTGCCGATGCCTCTTTCCAGTAAAAAGGATGCATTTTCAAAGGAACGTTTTGCTTTTGATTTTCGAAGAAATTTATAAGCAAACTGATTGAAAACATGTGGAATCTTAAATGACTTTACATTGACGGTTAAGCCATCCATTTCCTTTAACTTGATACTATTTCTTCCGGGTTTAATAAAATAATCCCCCTCTGTATCAAAATGATGTACAAAACGGGTGATTTGTTCCTTTAAATCCTCAGAGATCTCTTGAAATTCCTTATGTTCCTTCAACGGAATAAATTTTGTCAAACCGACATATTTTTTTCATTGTAAAAATGAAAAAAATAAACGGAAGTTACCTGTGTCCAAAATTAAATCTTTTTGTTCACAGGAAATATACAATTTGTATTTATTATCATTTTCAATCCCCCACTCTATTTTTCTGATGTATTTTTGCAAAAAAATAATTTGAATGTACCAAGAGGAAATTGAAAAGGCATTGCTCCATTTAAACAAAGGCGGGATAATTCTTTACCCTACAGACACTGTTTGGGGAATTGGCTGTGACGCTACCAAACCGGAAGCCGTTTCAAAAATTTACCGGCTCAAAAAAAGGGAAGAAACCAAGTCAATGCTGTGCCTTGTTTCAGACCTGAGAATGTTGGAAAAACACCTCTATGAAGTTCCCGATGCTGCTTATGACATCATAGAATATTCAAACAAGCCCACCACTATTATTTATGACCAGCCTCTGGGTGTGACTGAAAACTTAATCGCAGATGACAACTCACTCGGAATCAGGGTTATAAAAAAAGGATTTGCATTTGAGTTGTTGAAGAAATTTAGACGGCCGCTTGTTTCCACTTCGGCAAATATCAGTGGTTATCCGGCACCAAAAAGTTTTGGCGAAATAAGCCCTGAGATTTTGAAGGGCGTGGACTATGTCGTAAATTTGCCTGACGAAAATCGCGGTGCTCAACCATCAACAATCATCAAATTAAAAAATGATGGACAGGTGCAAATCATCAGGAAATAGTAAGCCACTAATGCACTAATGATTTTTGGATTATATGTGTTGTGTATAAAAAACCGCAGATATACTATTTTTTTATATGATATAATAAATCATTCTTGCATTAGTGTTTAAAAAAAAGATAAACTATGTCAAACCTTATTCTTAAAAAAGAAAGTTATTCACTTTTGGGAGTTTTGTTTGACGTTCACAATCATTTGGGAGCAGGTTTTTCTGAAATTGTTTATAAGGATGCTCTTGAATATGAATTCAAAGAATTAAATATTCCGTTTGAAAGAGAAAAAGAATATACAGTTAGGTACAAAGACATTATTTTAAAACACAAATTTTATGCAGATTTTGTTGTATTTAATAAAATAATTCTGGAAGTGAAATCTTGTGAATTATTTACAGATTCTCATATTGCTCAGTGTATTAACTATTTGAAAATTTCGAATAACAGATTGGCGCTTCTAGTTAATTTCAAACAAGACAAATTAGATTATAGAAGAATTGTATTATGAATTTATACTATAATTTTTTTTTTAGGATAATATAACCATAGATTATTCGTGCATTCGTGGCAAACCTTTTTTGATAATGTAAATTGAATTTAAACCATTAGTTAGAGATATTTTCCAATAAAATCAATCATAATTTTTTTCACATTCGTGGCAAACAACACAACAAATACAAACTATAAAGCTGCTTTAACAAACCCCATTTTCAATGTCCTTTCTGATGCATCCGGGCAACTAGGTCTTGAAACCTATGTCATTGGGGGCTTTGTAAGAGATTTTTTATTGGGGCGTGGTACACCCAAAGACATTGATGTAGTGGCTGTGGGTAGCGGGATAGAATTGGCAAAACAAACTTCACAACTCCTTTTAAGTCACCCTAAAATATCCATTTTTAAAAATTTCGGCACAGCCATGCTCAAGACAGATGATATGGAAATTGAGTTTGTGGGCGCCAGAAAGGAATCCTATAACCGGGGCAGTAGAAAACCGGCCGTTGAAAACGGAACACTTGAAGACGATCAAAACCGGCGTGATTTTACCATCAATGCCTTGGCTTTAAGTTTAAATCCTGAAACTTACGGCGATTTGATTGACCCTTTTAATGGCCTGGAAGATTTGAATAACAAAATCATCCGCACTCCGCTGGATCCTGATATAACTTATAGTGACGACCCGTTGAGGATGTTGCGTGCTATCCGTTTTGCCTGTCAATTGGAGTTTGAAATTGAAAAAGAGTCACTGTCTGCCATAAAAGGAAATAAAGAACGCATCAAAATCATTTCGTTTGAACGCATCACTGACGAACTGCATAAAATCATACTGAGCAAAAAACCATCCATTGGTTTTGCATTGCTGCATAAAGTCGGGCTACTTGAAATTGTACTTCCTGAGTTGACCGAGCTTCAGGGGATAGACGAAATCGAAGGCCAGCGCCACAAAGACAACTTCTGGCATACGCTGGAGGTGGTTGATAACATTTCCACGGCTACAGACGATTTATGGTTGCGCTGGGCAGCCTTACTTCATGATATTGGCAAGGCACCCACCAAAAAATTTGATAAAAAAATAGGCTGGACGTTTCACGGTCACGAATTTGTGGGCTCCAAAATGGTGTTTAAGCTTTTTAAACGGTTAAGAATGCCGCTTAATGAAAAAATGAAGTTTGTCCAGAAAATGGTATTGATGAGTTCACGCCCCATCGCCATTTCAGGCGAAGTAACCGATAGTGCTGTGAGACGGCTGGTATTTGATGCAGGAGAACATATCGACGAATTAATGACCCTTTGTGAAGCAGACATCACCACCAAAAATCCCAAAAAACAAAAGCAATACCTCAACAATTTTAAACAAGTGAGGGAACGCATTGTCGAGGTGGAAGAACGTGACAGAATCAGGAATTTTCAACCCCCTGTGAGTGGCGAGGAAATTATGGAAATCTTTGGTTTAAAACCTTCCAGGGAAATTGGTGTTTTAAAAGAAGCCATTAAAGAGGCCATACTTGAAGGAGAAATCCCCAACGAATATGAAGCAGCAAAAGCCTTTATGCTCGAAAAAGCCGAAAAAATGGGATTGAAACACAGTTGATTGATTGACTCAATTTTAACGATGCACAAATCGAGTATGTCAAAAGAGTTTAATAAATTTACATAAAAAAATATGAGTTCTTCAGACCTGAAATTAGACTTGATTAAGCATATCTCTGCTTCTGAAAATTTAAATTTACTTAAAGAAATTAAGCGACTTCTTTCACTGGAAACCAATGATCAAGATGTTTATAAATTCTCCCATGATCAGCTTCAGCGCGTTAATGAATCTTTGGAACAATACAAGCAAGGGCGAACTTTGACTCAGGAAGAAGCAGAAATTGACATTCAAAAATGGCTGAAAGAGGAAGAAAAATAATTTGGACGGAAAACGCAATCAATTCCAGAAAGAACATCTTTAAATATTGGAACAGTCGAAACAAATCAACTGCTTACAGTAAAAAGTTAAATTCACAGTTCCTGCTCGCCTTAACGCTCATTTCAAAATTCCCGAAAATTGCAATTTCTTCAGAAATCAAAGATATTAGGCTAAAGGTTGTTTCAAACTATTATTTGATTTATCAATTGACAGAAAGTAATATAATCGTATTAGATATTTGGGATACAAGACAAAATCCTGAACATTTTCCAATTCAAGACAAAAATGAAAAAAAATAAACCCGTCATTATCTGGCTTTTTACCGGATGCTTTTTGATTTTTATTATGGTTTTAGTGGGTGGCATCACCAGACTTACCGATTCAGGTTTATCCATGACAGACTGGCACATCATTACAGAAGTCATTCCGCCTCTCAATCAGGAGCAATGGGAAGCTGCTTTTGAAGAATACAAACAGTTTCCGGAATACCAAAAAATCAACAGTCTGTATGATTTTACGCTGGACGATTACAAATTCATTTATTTCTGGGAATGGTTCCACCGCCTTTTAGGCCGATTGCTCGGGGTAGTATTTATTATACCGTTTATCTATTTTTTGGTAAAGAAAAAACTGGATAGCGAAACCATTAAAAATTGTTTAATCCTTCTGTTTTTAGGAGGGTTTCAAGGGTTTTTAGGCTGGTATATGGTCAAAAGCGGACTGGTGGACATGCCTTATGTGAGCCATTATCGCCTGGCGATGCACCTCATTACGGCATTTATCACATTTTCATTTTGCCTCTGGGTAGCGCTTAATCTTATTTACCCAAAAGAACCTCCTAAGTTTATTTCGTTCAGAAATTTAATAAGGTTCAGCTTTGCGGTTTTGATCGTCCAAATCATCTGGGGGGCTTTTGTAGCCGGACTGAATGCCGGATTATTACACAACACCTGGCCATTGATGAACGACGGAAAACTGATGCACGAAACTGTGCTGCTGGAACAAAACCCGGTATGGAGAAATTTTATTGAAGGCAAGAGCGGCGTGCAGTTTGTACACAGGTATCTGGCCTATGTGGTAGTGGCATTAATCGTCTATATTTGGTTCAGGGCTAAAAAATTAAATCTTACTTTTGCACAACAAACCAGTGCCAATTGGCTGCTTATTTTGGTGGGAGTACAATTTGTCCTGGGGGTTTTGACACTTATTTATGCTGTCCCACTTTGGCTGGGGGTTGCCCATCAAATAGGGGCGTTTTTCCTGCTTGGGGCGATGACGTTTGCGCTTCACCGCGTAAGCAGATAAAATTATAGAAAATGAAAAAAACACTTTTACTTCTTATTGCCATTTTACTCATAGCATGCTTTAAGGATCAAAGTGATGGAACAGAAGCAAGACTACCGGACATCACCACAGAAGGAAAAAACACTTTTGGTTGTGTGATAGATGAAATAACTTTTCTGCCAAGAAGAAAAACTTGTCTATTCTGTCAAGACATACTCAAAGCAAGGTATTATCATTTAGAAAATTCCTATTACGGTCAAGAGCCGGGCTACTATTTGTTTATCGATGCATACAATCAAATAACTAAAAAAGGAATTAAAATATCATTATCAACATCTGAAGCCCCCTTAGTTGAGGGACAATTTTACCCGATAGTTTTAAAAGGAAATAATAAAATAGATGCGAACTATTACTATTATACCTCAACACCTGACCCTGATAATTCAGGTGTAAATTATCACACCACACATAATTATGATACAACCGATGAAATTAATGGCCTGTTGGAAATTATATTCTTAGATGAAATAAACAACATTATTTCAGGAGTTTTTCACTTTGATGCTATAAACCAAGTAAATGGGAATATTGCTGAAATTAAAAATGGAAGGTTTGATTTGATTTATGAACCATTTCCAAATTAATATAGAAAACCAAAAGTTATGATTTACCGTTTCAGAATAATTTTAGACGCTCACGAAGACGTTTTCAGGGATATTGAAATATCACAAGAGGATACTTTAGAAGATTTTCACAACGCCATCACCCAGGCTTTTGGATTTGGTGGCCAGGAAATGGCTTCCTTTTTTACCAGTGATGATGAGTGGAATCAGGATGAGGAAATTTCGCTTTTTAGCATGGATGAATCATCCAGAAACATGCAAAACACACTTGTTGAAGATGTGGTTTCCAAAGAGGAAACAAAGCTTATCTACATCTATGATTTCCTAAGCATGTGGACCTTCCTCATTGAGTTGGCAGATATAGCTGAACCAACTCCCGGCGTTTTATACCCCAACCTTATGTTTGCCCATGGCCACATTCCCGATGAAGCCCCTGAAACAGAATTTGAGTCTGAATCGCTTTTTGATGACGATGATGATGAAGAGTTTGGCATGGACCCCGAGGATTATGACGATTTAAATTTTGATGAAAATTGGAATTAAACAAAGATTTCTGGGAAAATAAATATGCCAATCAGGAAACCGGATGGGATACCGGTGGCATTACAGAGCCATTAAAAACCTATATTGATAGCCTGAAAAACAAAGAAATATCGATATTAATACCCGGTGCAGGCAACGGTTATGAAGCTGAATACCTTCATCAAAACGGGTTTAAAAAAGTCGATGTGATTGACCTGGCAAGTCGACCGCTTTTAAATTTAAAATCCAGGGTTCAGGATTTTCCCGACTCACAACTCATTCAGAGTGATTTTTTTGAACTTGACAAAAAGTATGACCTCATTCTTGAGCAAACCTTTTTTTGTGCCTTAGACCCTGTTTTTAGACCCGTTTACGCGAAAAAAATGAGCGAATTGCTAAATTCCGGCGGAAAACTGGTTGGTGTCCTGTTTGATTTCGCTTTAAGCGAAACAGGCCCGCCATTTGGAGGTAGTCGTGAAGAATATTTGAGCTATTTTGAGCCTTATTTTAACATCAAAACGCTTGAAAAATGTTATAATTCCATCAAGCCGCGAATGGGTAACGAACTCTTTATTATCTTTGAAAAACCATAAAGGAAAAAACTATGCAACTTGAGAAAGACCTGATCCTTGACCACAAAAAAATTCAGCATATGCTAAAGCGCATGGCTTATCAAATCTATGAGTCAAATGTCTATGAAAAGGAAATTGTGCTGGCCGGAATTAAGGAAAACGGCTTTTTGCTTGCTAAAAAACTCAAGACAGAAGTTGAAAAAATTTCCGATTTAAAAGTGATTCTTTGTGAAATAGAAATCAATAAAAGAAAACCCATGGACTCTATTTCTTCATCAATGCTGCTAGATGAAATGAAAAATAAATCTGTTGTGGTTATTGATGATGTTCTGCATTCAGGAAGTACATTGATCTATGCGGTGCGGTATGTACTGGAAGTTTCCGTAAAGCAAATTAAAACGGCTGTTCTGATAGACCGAAACCACAAGAAATTTCCCGTTAAGGCTGATTTTAAAGGCATTTCACTCTCTACATCATTGAATGAAAATGTAGCGGTAATATTTGAAAAAAATAACGACCGTGCAGTGTTAGAATAATTTTTGCTTGATTTCATCCATAATTTCGGTAATCGATTTTCCATCAGTTTTTACAATCATTTTTGCCTGATTGTAGAAGTAGCTACGCTCAAAAAGATGTTTTCTGATAAAATCATTTAAGTCTTCCCGGGTATCAAGATGGCTAATTAACGGCCTGTTTTCTTTTTCCTTGAAAAGCCTCTCAGTCAAAGTATTCACGTTTGCTGATAGATAGATAGATGTCAAATCTGGTGTTTGGTTTATCAAATTCATGGTGTCACCATAGCAAGGTGTCCCACCGCCCAAGCTTAAGATTAAAGGCTGCTTGTTTTTAAAGATTTCTTCCAGGTAAAACCTTTCTTTTTTTCTAAAGTAGATTTCGCCTTTTTCTCTAAATATTTCATTGACAGTCAACCCTTCAGAACGTTCAATATAACTATCTAAATCGATGTGTTGAACTTCCAAATGAAGCGCCAGTTCTTTAGCCACAGAAGACTTTCCACTTCCCATATAGCCCAGCAAGACAGCACCTTTATTCACTTTAACAAGTTATGAGTTAAGACAGTAAAACTAATGAAATATTTTTTTTAAATTAATTTTAAAATAGGTTTGATAAATCAATATAATGACATTATATTTGCACCCGCGTTACAGGAAAGTAACACACCCTATAAAATCTCGATTTGGTAGCTCAGTTGGTAGAGCATCTCACTTTTAATGAGAGGGTCCTGGGTTCGAGCCCCAGCCAGATCACAAAATTTTTTGACAGAATAGACTGGGCGAGAAGTTTATCCCGATCAGTGAAACGATATCGGGAAGCCCCAGCCAGATCACAAAAAAAAGTTAAGCCTCCCGCTTAACTTTTTTTTCTAAAATACCTTAATAGGTTTATCTTTGCTAAACCTTTAAGAACACCCGCCCGGGTGCTGGAATTGGTAGACAGGCATGGTTGAGGGCCATGTGTCCATTAGGGCGTGTGGGTTCAAGTCCCACTCCGGGCACTTTTTTATTTTATTACTTCCTTACTTACAATTCTTTTCTTACATTTACTCGGTTTAACATATTTTATACCCCGTTAAACATATTGTATGGGCATCAAGACACAATTCAGCATTAAGGATTTAGAAAACCTAAGTGGTATTAAGGCCCACACCATTAGAATTTGGGAAAAAAGGTACAAGCTACTTTCACCGGAAAGGACAGATACCAATATCAGGCATTATGACATTGAAAATCTGATGAAATTGTTAAACGTAACCTATTTATACAACCACGGTTACAAAATTTCAAAAATCGCCAAACTTAAGAACGACGAAGTTAACAACCTGATTCACAAATCAGGTTTAACTGATTCGGCTGAAGCCTTTGCCATTTCAGAGCTTAAATCATCAATGCTCACTTTTAATCCGCAGTTATTTCAGCAAACTTTTTCAAATCTTGAAGAAAAATATACGTTCAGGGAGTTGTTTTTCAATATACTAATTCCCCTACTTAACGATATTGGCCTGTTATGGCAAACCGGAACCATAGACCCTTCTCACGAGCGGTTTATTTCTGAACTGATAAAACAAAAAATTACGGTTGAGATTGAAAAACAGTTCAAAAAGTCACCAACAAAAACCGATAAACTCTTTGTGCTTTTTCTGCCATTGAATGAAATTCACGAAATAGGGTTGCTATATGTAAATTATGAATTGTTGAACCAAGGGTACAAAACAATTTTTTTGGGAAACAATATTCCTAGTGATAACTTAAAACACCTACTCAATCACAACGACAACATTGTTTTTGTATCCTATTTAACCGTTCAGCCAGATAAAGAGGCTCTTGAAGATTTTATTACTGAGTTAAAAAACGTGGCACTCAGAAAGGGAAATAATGAGATTTGGCTGTTTGGAAGTCAAATCATCGATGAGCCTGATGAACGGTTTCCGGAATCTTTTAAGGTTTTCAGAAGCTTATCAGATTTCCTGAACATCATTCAAAACTGATAAATTATTCATAATTTTTTTTGCCAAATTCATTTTTGTTTAAATAATATATATTTTTGTTAAACATTTGAATAAAAAAATATCCATAATCGGTTCAGGCTTCTCGGCATTAGCCGCAGCTTGTTATCTTGCCAAAGCCGGCAATAAAATCACCGTGTTTGAAAAAAATAGTACTGTTGGTGGCAGGGCAAGACAGTTGAAGCGAGAAGGTTTTACCTTTGATATTGGTCCCTCCTGGTATTGGATGCCTGATGTCTTTGAAAGTTTCTTTGCAGATTTTGACAAAAAGCCAAGTGATTATTATGACCTCATTAAACTCAATCCTGCCTACAGTGTTTACTTTGGCGAAAATGACTTTATTACTATAGAAGACACTCTGGAAAAAATTTGTATTGCTTTCGAAAAAGAAGAAAAAGGCAGTTCAGTAAAACTGAAAAAGTTCATTGATGAAGCCAAAGATAATTATGACATTGCCATAAAGGATTTGGTGTACAGGCCCGGTGTTTCTCCTCTGGAACTTGTCACGCCGGTAACAATCAAAAAAATCGGGCAGTTTTTCAGCACGATTAGCAAGGAGGTCAGAAAAGAGTTTAAAAATGAACGACTCGTCTCCATTCTTGAGTTTCCGGTTTTATTCCTTGGTGCCAAAGCCTCAAACACTCCGGCATTTTATAGTTTTATGAACTATGCCGATTTTGGACTGGGAACCTTTCACCCCAAAAACGGTATGTACAGTGTGATTCAAGGTATCGAATCACTGGCTTTGGAATTGGGTGTTGAAATTCAAACCAATGCCAATGTTGAAAAAATAAATGTCCAAAATGGTAAAGCAACTTCCCTGATTGTAAATGGAAAAATCATAACCTCAGATGTTTTTTTAAGTGGCGCCGACTATCATCATACTGAAACTCTGCTTGATAAAAAATACCGGCAGTATTCTGAAAGCTATTGGAACAAAAAAATCTTCGCACCATCATCACTTTTGTTCTATGTGGGTTTTGACAAGAAAATCGATAATGTAGAACATCACACATTATTTTTTGATGTGGATTTTGAAGCCCATGCAAAATCCATTTATGACACGCCTGAATGGCCAAATGAACCCTTGTTTTATGCCAGTTTTCCATCAAAAACTGATGATAATGTTGCCCCTGAAAACAAAGAAGCAGGTATATTTTTAATTCCTCTGGCTCCGGGATTGAATGACACAGCCGAGCTGAGGGAAAATTTTTTTCAAAAAATTATGACTCGTTTTGAGAATTTAACCGGCCAAGAAGTTTTGAAAAATATTATATTTAAAGAAAGTTTTTGTGTTAATGATTTTGTGGAACAGTACAATTCCTATAAAGGAAATGCATATGGGTTGGCAAATACATTACTCCAAACTGCTTTCTTAAGACCAAAACTGAAAAGTAAAAAAGTGAAAGGTTTATTCTTTACGGGTCAATTAACAGTTCCCGGCCCGGGAGTGCCACCTTCACTGATTTCCGGAAAATTGGCCGCAGGTTTAATAGAAAAAGAAAATTAACTTTTACCCTATGAAAGCACTATTTGACTCCGTTTCAGAGAAATGCAGCAAGACGGTCACCCGGTCTTACAGCACTTCTTTCTCCATTGCCACAAAAATGCTTGCCCCTACAATCAGGCAGGACATTTACAACATTTATGGGTTTGTGCGCTTTGCAGATGAAATTGTAGATTCTTTTCACGATTATGACAAAGAAAAACTTTTTGATCGCTTTGAAGTGACACTTGAAAATGCACTGAATGACAAAATCAGTCTAAACCCAATTCTAAATGCTTTTCAGCATACGTATCACAAATACTCAATTGACAAACACTTGGTAGACTCATTTATGAAGAGTATGCGATTAGACCTGCACAAGAAAAAATACTTGACTCAAGAGGAATATAAAGAGTATATTTACGGGTCTGCTGATGTGGTGGGGTTGATGTGCCTGAAGGTTTTTGTAAAAGGTGACAATGAAAAGTACGATGAACTAAAAAATGCCGCTATGCATTTGGGTTCAGCATTTCAAAAGGTCAATTTTTTAAGAGATCTAAAAGCTGATTATGAAGATTTAAATCGCAGTTATTTCCCTGGAACTGATTTAACAAAATTGGACGAACAAACTAAAAACAAAATAATCAGTGAAATAGAAGAGAATTTCAATATTGGCTTTCAGGGAATAAATCAATTGCCGGTAGAAGCCAAATTTGGTGTTTATACTGCTTATATTTACTATAAAAAATTGCTCAACAAACTCAAGAAAATCCCTTCTGCAGAGATTAAAAATGCTCGCATAAGAGTTAATAACTATCAAAAAATGAGCTTGTTGGCTCAATGTTATGTCAATTACAGATTAAACTTATTATAAAATGGAAATACTGCTTTGGATAGGAGTTTTTTTAGGAACCTTTCTCTTTATGGAGTTCATGGCGTGGTTTACACATAAGTTTATCATGCATGGTTTCCTTTGGAGTTTACACAAAGACCACCACAAAAAAGACCACGACAGCTGGTGGGAACGCAATGATTTCTTCTTTTTGTTTTATGCCGCTGTAAGTATTGGCTTTTTCCTTGCTTGGAAAAACCTTGATTTTTGGTATGGATTGCCCATAGGCTTAGGGATTTTTGCCTACGGCCTCACCTATTTTTTTGTGCACGATATATTCATCCACCAACGGTTTAAGCTGTTCCGAAATGCAAACAACCGCTATGCAAAAGCCATTAGAAGGGCACACAAAATGCACCACAAACACACCGGCAAGGAAAAAGGCGAAAGCTTTGGAATGTTAATTCCCCCATTGAAATATTTCAAAAATTAAACTATGGATTCACTTTATCTTTGGTTGAATCTGGGTTCTCTTTCCATTCCGTTTTTGTACAGTTTTCATCCAAAATTAAAACTTTATAAAAAATGGAAATTTATCTTTCCATCCATCATCATTATGATGCTGTTTTTTATTCCTTGGGATATCGTGTTTACTGAAAATGGTTTTTGGGGGTTCAACCCTAAATATTTAACCGGGTTTTACATAGTTAATCTCCCAATTGAGGAATGGTTATTTTTTATTTGCATTCCTTATGCCTGTATTTTTACACACTATGCGCTATTGTATTATTTCCCCAATTGGAAGCTTTCAGAAAAAACAACTACAGGAATCTCATATACCCTCATAGGAGTGATGCTGGTTTTGATTGTGGTGTTTTATGACAGATGGTATCCACTGATCAATTATAGTTATGCGGTAATTTTGATTTTACTGGTTTTGAAATACCGAAAAGATTTACTACAACAATACTTTCTGACATTTTTGGTGATGCTTATTCCATTTTTTATCGTAAACGGCATCCTCACAGGCAGTTTTATTGAAGAACAAATTGTTTGGTATGACAACACTCAAAATCTTGGGGTGAGAATGTTTACAATTCCGGTCGAAGACAGTATGTATGCGTTTACAATGATATTAACTTCTCTTGTATTGACTGAATTTTTTGTAAAAAGGTTTCCAACTAATTAGCATTAGCTTTTAAAAATATTATATCGCTCAAAATTGTTGCTTAAAATCGAATTTTGTACATTAGCAGCTTATTAAAAATTTTAAATTTATTGCTATGTTTTTACCTCAAATAAAAAAGATTTCATTATTGATGGCTTTATTTGCTATGCTGTTGCTTATTTCCTGTAAGGATGAAAAGACAAATAGACCAGCTTCCTTTGATTCTACCACAGAAAATGTTCAAAATACAAATTCTGGAAGTGATGTTGCGTTAAACCCCCCTCACGGACAGCCGGGTCACCGTTGTGAAATTCCTGTTGGAGCACCGCTGGATGGATCAGGAGGCAACAATACACCTGTCATACAAGCTCAACCGCAAACTAACCAGTCTCCTGTGATTAAAAGCACCGGAAATGTTCCTGTTAACGGAGCAAATACAAATAATGCAACTACCGGAAAAGTGAATCCACCTCACGGGCAGCCGGGGCACCGTTGTGAAATTCCTGTTGGAGCTCCTTTGGACTAACAAAAACTCAGAAAAATTAAATGTGAAGCCTTCTTTGAAAGTTTCACATTTTTTTTTGTTTACTTTTTGAAACGAATCTTATTTTTACCCAAAACAAAAAAAATGAAAAAACTGTTCCTCTTTGCCCTAGTCACTCTTTTTGTAAGCTGTAAAACAACAACTTCAAATCAATCTTCAGAAACAATCACTTCTTCTGTTCAGGTGAGTGCGGTTGATTATGAAAATATAATTACTGCCGAAGAACTCAGAAAACATCTTTTCATTATCGCTTCAGATGAAATGGAAGGCAGAATGACTGGTGAACCCGGACAAAAAAAAGCTGCTGAATACATCAGGAGTTTCTTTATAGAGAACAAAATCAAGTCACCAAAGGGTGTTGACAACCATTTCCAGATTGTTCCGGCTAGTTTTTTCCGTGAAGGAAGTGGCATCAAAGATTCTGAAAATGTAATTGCATTTGTGGAAGGCTCTGAATATCCAGAGGAAGCTATAGTAATCACGGCACATTATGACCACATTGGCATCGACGGCAATGGAAACATCAACAACGGAGCCGATGACAATGGCAGTGGAACAGTAGCCACAATGATGCTTGCCAAAGCGTTTCAAAAAGCAAAAAATGAAGGAAATGCACCCAAACGCTCAGTGGTGTTTTTACTTGTAACCGGTGAAGAGTTGGGACTTGTAGGCTCAAGATATTACACAGATGTCAACCCCATTTTTAAACTTGAAAACACCGTGGCCAGTTTAAACATGGATATGGTGGGTAGAATTACACCTGAAAGAGAAGACAACCCTAACTATATTTACTTAATTGGAACTGACAGGTTGAGTACAGAACTACACAATATCTCTGAAGAAGTCAATAATATGTATGTGGGTCTGGATCTCGATTATAAATTCAATGCCCATAACGACCCCAACCGGTTTTACTATAGAAGTGACCACTATAACTTTGCTAAACACAACATCCCGGTTATATTTTATTTTAACGGCGTTCATGCCGATTATCACAAACACACAGATACTCTGGATAAAATTGAGTTTGAGCTGCTTGAAAAACGAGCCAAACTGGTTTTTCACACCGCTTGGGAACTGGCAAACAGAAAAGAACGAATCAAGGTGGACGTGAATGAATAACAGGTTTTAGATTTATTAAAACCTATTGTTAAATTTAAGCCGTTTCAGGTTTTCATTCCGTATTTTTGCAGCGCAAATTTTTGTTAAACAAGTCCTGTTTCATGCGTTTTTTGTTCGCCTTATTGGTGTTGACATTTTATCCAAACCTCACTTTCTCACAATATATAGAAGTTCAGGACAATTTTACTGCACAACAACTTGTGGAAGATGTACTCATCAACAGTCCATGTGCCAATGTTTCCAATTTTTCGGCAAGTGGGTGGGATGATTTTCCCAGTTTTGGCTATTTTTCAGCGGGCACAAGTGATTTTCCTTTTGAAAATGGTGTACTACTCACCACCGGACGTGCCATTTCGGCCATTGGACCCAACAACTCATTGCTAAGTGAAGGTACCACATCATGGCTTGGTGATTTGGATTTGGAACAGGCCATTGGTGAATCCAACACTGTAAATGCCACAGTACTTGAATTTGACTTTCTTCCTATAGCCAACAAAATCATTTTTGAGTACATTTTTTCGTCAGAACAGTATTTTGCTTACAGCAATCCAAACCAATGTAATTTTTCTGATGGGTTTGCATTTTTATTACGCGAAGCCGGTACTCAAAATCAGTATCAAAACCTGGCGGTGGTTCCGGGAACCAACATTCCGGTAAAAATCACGACCATAAGAGGCGAAGGCACCATTTGCCCGGCTGCAAACCCACAGTTTTTTGATGCTTACAATGGTATTGAACATCCCACCAATTATAACGGGCAAACCAAAATTCTGCGTGCCGAAGCGCTAGTAGAACCCGGCACTCTTTACCATATCAAACTGGTGGTAGCAGATCAAGAAAACCCATTCTATGACTCTGCCATTTTTCTGGGTGGCGGAAGTTTTTCGGTTGAAAATGATCTGGGACCGGACAGGCTTTTTGCTACCGGAAATCCTGTTTGTTATGGTGAGTCATTGGTATTAAATGCAACTTATGCAGGAAACAATCAATACCAATGGTTTAGAAACGGAATCGCCATTCCCGGTGAAACAAACCCGACTTATACAGTAACTGAAGAAGGTTTCTATGAAGTGGACATTGAAATTGAAAACAATTCCTGCAACATCAAAGGATCCATCACCATTGAATATGCAACGGCTATTGAATTACAAGATTCAACACTTATTCAGTGCGACCAGGATGAAAGCGGGATTGGAGTGTTTAACCTTTTCAGTGCTTCAGACCAAATAACAGGAGGTGACAACAGCTTGCAGGTAACTTCCTTTTTTACCTCGATGGCTAATGCTCTTAACAATATTTCACCAATACCCAACCCAAATTCATATACCAATACTACGCCAAATCAAATCGTATATGCACGTGTAATGTCTCCCTCTGGCTGCACCGCAGTCGCACCGCTTACTTTATCGACCATCACCAATTTTATTGAACCAATTGAACTTGTAGAATGTTCTTTTACCGATAATCCAAACAGGGCTGAATTTAACCTCAACCCCGTTTTTACAGAAATTCAATCTAATTATGGTACCGATATCGATGTGAGTTTTCACATCTCGATGAATCATGCCCTTCAGGGAGTACAAGCATTGCCATTTTTATTTACCAACACTGTTCCCGGTATGCAAACCATTTATGCACGATTAACCAACATTGCAGACTGTTTTGGCATATTACCAATTCACTTGACAGTGGTTCCAACACCTCAGCATTCCGGTGATCTTGAGATTTATTATTGTTTGGATACTTTTCCCGAAACGATTCAACTTTCAGCAGGAGTTTCCGGAAACACTTCAAACTATAATTTTTTATGGAGTACGGGTGAGACCTCATCAACAATTTCAATCAACCAAACGGGAATCTATAGTGTTACTATAAGCTTTTCGCAAAATCAAAACGGACAAAATTACACCTGTACTTCAACAAAAACCATTACAGTTTTGGGCTCAGAAATTGCACAACTCAGTTATGAATTAAGTGGAAACTTCGGTAACCAAAGCATAACAATTAATGCAATTGGTACAGGCAACTATGTCTATGCGCTCAACAACATCAGTGGTCCATATCAGGAAAGTAATGTGTTTGAAAATCTAAATAGCGGTGTTTATACAGTTTATGTCAAAGATTTAAACGGATGTGGAATTGCCAGTATAAGGGTCTTCTTAGTAGGTTTTCCAAATTATTTTACACCAAACTTTGATGGCGTGAATGATTACTGGACCGTAAAAGGCATCAACCCTCGCAATAATTTTATTGAAAGTGTGGTCATTTTTGACAGGTATGGAAAAATACTTCACTGGCTGGATTTCAATACCTTTGGCTGGGACGGCACTTATCGCGGGCGACCGCTGCCCTCTTCAGATTATTGGTTCTTAGCCACTTTTGTTGACGGCAGCACTTACAGGGGACATTTTACGCTTAAGCGATAGATTTTTACTAATTTTGATTGCCTTTCGGCGAAAGCCATTACCAAACAACTATGAAATTTAAACTGGTATCAGATTTTAAGCCCACGGGTGATCAACCTCAAGCCATCAAGGCTCTTGTTGAAGGCCTCAATCTGGGTGAAAAATACCAGACGTTGCTGGGTGTTACCGGAAGCGGAAAAACGTTTACTGTCGCCAATGTGGTGCAACAAGTACAAAAACCCACACTAGTTCTTGCACACAACAAGACCCTGGCTGCTCAACTTTATTCTGAGTTTAAGCAGCTTTTTCCTGAAAATGCCGTAGAATATTTTGTTTCTTACTATGACTATTACCAGCCGGAAGCATATATCCCCTCTAGCGGCACCTATATTGAAAAGGACCTCTCAATCAATGAGGAAATTGAAAAACTGCGATTAAGCACCACTTCCTCCCTGCTTTCGGGAAGGCGTGATGTTTTGGTAGTCGCTTCGGTGTCCTGTTTGTATGGTATCGGAAATCCGGTGGAATTTCAAAAAAATGTGATTTCGCTTGAAAAAAACATGGTGATTTCACGTACCAAATTATTACACCGGCTCGTTCAAAGTCTGTATTCCAGAACCGAAGCCGAATTTTTCCACGGTAACTTCCGCATAAAAGGAGACACGGTTGATGTGTACCCAAGCTATGCCGATGATGCCTTTAGAATTCATTTTTTTGGAGATGAGATTGAAGAGATAGAAGCTTTTGATGTAAAGACAAACAAGGTCATTGAAAAGTATGAGCAACTTAATATCTACCCGGCCAATATGTTTGTTACTTCCCCTGATGTGTTGCAAAATGCCATAAAGGAAATTCAGGATGACCTGGTAAAACAAATTGACTATTTTAAGGAAGTGGGCAAACAGCTGGAAGCCAAACGCCTTGAAGAACGCACAAATTTTGATTTGGAAATGATACGCGAGTTGGGTTATTGCAGTGGCATTGAAAACTATTCGCGTTACCTTGACGGAAGACTACCCGGTACAAGGCCATTCTGTTTGCTGGATTACTTCCCAAATGATTACCTGATGCTGGTGGATGAAAGTCATGTTTCCATACCGCAAGTAAGTGCAATGTATGGTGGTGACCGTTCCCGAAAGGAAAATCTCGTGGAATTTGGTTTTAGACTACCGGCTGCCATGGACAACAGGCCTTTGAAATTTGAAGAATTTGAGGCACTCCAAAATCAGGTGATTTATGTAAGTGCCACTCCTGCGGATTATGAATTGCAAAAAAGCGGTGGTGTTTATGTGGAACAAATTATCCGACCCACCGGATTGCTCGACCCACCTATTGAAGTCAGGCCCAGCTTAAATCAGATAGACGATTTAATTGAAGAAATTCAGCTTAGGGTAGAAAAAGACGAGCGTGTTTTAGTAACCACTCTAACCAAAAGAATGGCTGAAGAACTCACCAAATACCTCAGCCGAATCAATGTAAGGTGCCGTTACATCCACAGCGATGTGGACACACTGGAACGTGTTGAAATCATGCACGATTTACGCCTTGGGTTGTTTGATGTGCTTATTGGTGTTAACCTTTTGCGGGAAGGATTGGATTTACCTGAAGTTTCACTGGTTGCCATACTCGATGCCGATAAGGAAGGCTTTTTAAGAAGTGAGCGCTCTTTGACCCAAACCGTTGGAAGGGCCGCAAGAAACCTGAACGGAAAAGCCATCATGTATGCCGATAAAATAACAAAGAGTATGCAGGCCACTATCGATTCCACCAACTACAAACGGGAGAAACAAACAAATTATAATCTGGAAAACAACATTACACCCACACAGATTAAGAAAAGTTTGGAAAATGCATTGGCTAAACCAAAAGTAAAGGAATATTCCATTGAAGATTTATTGGTGAAAGCTGCTGAAGAGGCCAATGAGACTTATGAAACCCGTCCTCAACTGGAACAGAAAATCAGAGATTCCAGAAAATTAATGGAACAGGCATCAAAAAACCTTGACTTTATTCAAGCTGCAAAATTCAGGGATCAGATTAAAATTCTACAGAAAAAACTTGAAGCTGTAAGTTGATTGTTTTTTCTTTCGTTAAACTTCTATTAAACACACCGGTTTTTCTTGTAAAATGTTAAAATTGGACGTAATTTTAGGGGTATTAACAACTATAAAACCTTGAATTTATGAGCTTTTTAAATTTAGATAAGGAAAAAACCAATAATACTGTTAATGAGCTAAATATACTTTTGGCTGATTTCCATTTGTATTATCAAAAATTAAGAAATTTTCACTGGAACATCGTTGGTAAGAGTTTTTTTGATTTGCACCTCAAGTTTGAAGAAATGTATGATGACACCAAATTGAAAGTTGATGAAATCGCAGAGCGCATTCTAACTTTGAGGTATCAACCCACTAGCAATTTGAGCGAGTATTTAAAACTTTCAAACATCAAAGAATCTAAAGCTACCCTAAGTGATGTAGAAATGATTGACACCCTGATTGAAGACCACGCCACCTTACTCAAGCAAATGAGAACTGTTGTTGATGCTGCAGGAAAAGCTGGTGATGAAGGAACTATCGATTTAATTGGTGGTTATATCAGAGAGCTTGAAAAAACAACCTGGATGCTTGACGCCTGGAGAATGAAATCAACTGATAATCACCCTAAAGTCTAATAAAAAAACTATATTTAGACCAACCATGTTATATGTTTAATAGTTTTGATTTATCAGACACCCTGGATAAGTTAGTTGACAAACTTTCCGGATGGGGAGAAGGATTTATCCTTAAAGCTCCCAACTTTATTATTGCCATACTTGTTTTCATATTGTTTTGGCAAGTCGGAAAGTATTTTAGTCGGTTTTTAAAAAATGTACTCCTAAAAAGGCTTGCTCAGTAATCCATAAAAGCGATTATTGCAAGAACTTCATTTATTATTGTTGTTTTAATTGGCTTTTTTATTGCACTTGGCATACTTGATTTAGATAAAGTACTCACCTCAGTATTGGCAGGTGCCGGTGTAATTGGTCTGGCTATTGGTTTGGCGCTTCAGGGAACATTAAACAATACTTTTTCTGGAATTATCCTTTCTTTTTTACCAAACATTAAAATTGGAGATTGGATAGAAACAAACAACCATGCAGGCAGGGTAGTTGACATCAACCTGAGAAGTGTTACCATACTTGAATCTGACAATAATTTTGTTATTATCCCCAATTCAAAAATCATTGAAGCCCCTTTTAAAAACTTTTCCGGTACTACCAGATCTAGAATTGTAGTGAAATGTGGAGTGGGTTATGAGAGTGATCTCGAATTTGTAAAAAAAGTGACCACCGAGACCATCGCTGAAATTTTTAAGCAATCAGGTAATGAACAAATTGAACTTTTTTACACAGAGTTTGGAGACAGTTCAATAAACTTTGTTATAAGGTTTTGGGCAGATGTGAGGGACAGAAGAGATATAACAAAAGCACAAAGTGCGGCAATTATGGCTATCAGAAAAGCATACAATGAAAACGACATCAATATTCCATTCCCAATCAGGACACTCGATTTTGCCAAAAATAAATTCCGTTCTGAGGTGATTACCATTCAAAATTCTGAAGAAAAAAATCAATAAAACTTCAATTTAGCAAAGTTTGTTTTTAGGTTATTTTAAGAAGTTTTTCCGGTTGAGTTCAATACATTTGTAAAAAATTTAAAAAATCAACTTATGAGATTTTTAAGCTTACTTTGTCTCCTTGTTATTTTTCAATCCTGCAGCGACAGTTCAACAACCCTAACATTCACCGGCACCATTCCCGGGGCTGAGGACGGCTCAAAGGTTTACTTCCAAAAATTAAATCAAAACGGGCAGCCTTTTGACATTGATACTACCGAAATTAGAGGTGGTACATTTTCGTTTGAAATTGAGAAACAAAACGAATCTCAATTGGCACTTTTAAACTTTAGAAACCTGAACACCACAGTTTTGTTTTTTTATGACAAAAGTGATGTGAAAGGGGAGTTTGATATGAACAGGCTTTTTGATGCCACCTTTAAAGGAGGAACTGAAAATGATTTAATGCTGAGCTTCAAAGAAAAAATGGAAAAATTTGATGCTCGTAAACGACAAAATCTTGAAGATATGCAAGAAGCCCGAAGGGCGATGTCAAATCAAGACATGGTAAGATTACAAACCGAAGCTGCGGTTATTTCAAATGAAGAGCAGGTTTACAAAAAACAGCTTATTGACAAAAATGTAAACACTTTGCTTGCAATGATGATACTTAATGAAATGATTACCAAAAAAGAAGTCAATATCAGGGAAGTTGAGGCCTACCTTGCAAAAAGGGATCCAAAACTATCCGATAATATTTTTATGAAACAAATTGAAGCCAATTCTGCAAGGCTTAGGATTCCTGAAGTGGGAAATATTGCGCCTGATTTTTCAGGACCTGACCCTGATGGCAATATTATTTCGCTAAAAGATATTAAAGGAAAAGTAACACTTATTGACTTTTGGGCATCCTGGTGCAGACCTTGTCGCCTGGAAAACCCAAATATTGTTAGAGTTTATAATCAATATAAAGATCAGGGGTTTACTGTGGTAAGTATTTCACTTGACAGGGAAGGACACCGTGCCCAATGGATGAAAGCCATTGAAGACGATAAAATGGAAGATTGGTATCACATCTCCAGCTTGAAGTTTTGGCAAGAACCCATAGCCCAACAATATGGTGTGACTTCCATACCCAAAGCTTACCTTATCGATGAAACCGGTAAAATAGTAGCTACAGAACTAAGAGGTCCGGCACTGGGCCAGAAAGTGGGAGAACTTTTAAGGGACCAATAAAAAACAAAAGAGGCTGTCTAAAAAGTTGCTAAACGAAAGAATGCCACGAAGACGCAAAGACACCAAGAAGCACAAAGGGTCGATTTATAAAACCTTAATACTTAGTGAAACTTAGTGCCTTGGTGCCTTTGTGGCAAAACACGACTTTTTAGACAGCCTTTTTTTATTTCAATTCAAATACAACCTGAATGGTGGCCTTGACTTCCATTTCACCCACAGCAAGGGTTTCTCCCCCTCCATCGGCACTAAAAGCCATAGCTTCTGCCCTGTAAAAAGGCATAGGCGGGGCCTGACTACCCTGCTCATTAATTTGAATGGCCTTACCCACAGTTTGGTTTAGTACCCCTGCATATTCCACCGCTTTTACTTTGGCATTGGCAACAGCAAGTTTTCGGGCTTCAGATTTCAATTCTTCAAGTTTTGAAGTACCAAAAGTTATTCCGTCGATGCGGTTGATACCCTTTGTCATCAATCCGGAAATCAATCCATCATACTTCTTCAAATCCCTTAATAACACCGTTATGGTTTGTGTGGCCTGATAAGAATAGGTCTTGGTATTGTAATCATAGCGTTTGTTCAAGGTCACATGCTGTGTTTGAACATCTTTGGGTTCTACCCCATTTTGCTTGATGAAGTTTAAAACATCATTGACGGCCCTGTCATTAACGGTTTTCAACGCAACCGGGTCATCACCTGAATTTTCAACAGACATCCTGATGGTGACCTGATCGGGAATGATTTTTACGGTGCCTTCACCAGTAACACTAACAATGGATTGTAATTTTTCCTGAGCACTTACTAAAGTAACTGTCAAAATCAGGATTAAGGTTAAGGTTTTTTTCATAATAGAAGTTTTTAGAATCAGTTTGTCTTTTCAATAGCTGTGCCAAGTTATAATTTATCCATCCGCTGAAGAGCTAATAATATGAGTATGGGGACGGCCAGCAAAATAATAATCCACAGTTGGGTTTCAAACAAGTGGGGGGCAAAAAACAAGGTAAGTACATAGCCCGCTATTGCTCCACCAAAATGGGCGTCGTGACCAATATTGCCCAGCTGCTTTTTCATTCCGTAAATCGAATACAACAGGTAACCAATACCAACAACCCAGGCCGGGATGGGTATTGGAAAAATAAAGAAATACAAAGACATTTCGGGATAAAAAATAATGGCTGAATACAGCACGCCCATCACACCGCCACTGGCCCCAACAGCGTTGTAGTTTGGATTGTTTTTATGAAAATAGTAGGAAAGGAAATTCCCAGCCAGAAAACTCAGCACATAAATTAGCACAAAAGTACCCTGACCAAGTGCCCTGATAACTACTTCGGCAAAAAAGTAAAGTGTTATCATATTAAACAACAAGTGCATCGTATTGACGTGCAAAAATGCCGAAGAAAACATCCTGAAGTATTCACCCCTGCGAATAGCTGTTGTATTGAACTTGTATTTTTCAAAAAACAAATAATCATTAAAGCCTCTCAATGATATAATCACATTGGCCGCAATAATGATAATGGTAACTAAGCTGATGTCTGCCATTTTAAAAAATTAGTAACGAGTTTACGAAGTTAAGGAATTCATGCTACTCCCGATACACTACAGCCTGTTGTTTTTTATTCGGAATCCGAATTAAATAACCTTTATATTTGCAGAAAATTTACCTGATGCAATTTCTCGCATACCTGATTTTTTATCCGCTGTTGTGGTTGATTTCCAAACTTCCTTTTCGGATGCTTTATGCACTTTCTGATGTAATTTATGTCTTTATTTATTACATCATCGGTTACCGAAAAAAAACGGTGAGAAGCAACATTGCTCTGGCCCTTCCACACCTTTCTGAAAAAGAACGCTTGATTATCGAAAAAAAATCCTACAGTCACTTGTGCGATATGTTTTTGGAAATGATTAAAACCATGTCCATTACCCGTAAGGAAATTGACGAACGCTTTACTTTTAGCAACCTCGATGTCTATCTCGATTTGGAAAAAAAAGGAAAAAGTATTGCGGTGATGATTGCGCATTATGCCAGTTATGAATGGGTAATCTCTATGAACCGAATCATCACTTTTGAAGGTTTTGCCATTTATAAAAAAATCAAGAATCCCTATTTTGATAAAATGGTGAGGGACATCCGTTCAAAATTTCAAGCACATTTAATCACCACCAAGGAAACCATTGATGTTATACAAAAAAACACCAACGAAGGCCGCCTGAGCGTCTATGGCTTTGCCGGTGATCAATCGCCAAAATCAGACAAAGCTTTTCATTGGGTAACTTTTATGGGCGTCGAAGTTCCGGTGCATACCGGCGCTGAAATGCTTGCCAAACGTTTTGATATGAACGTCATTTTCCTGAAGGTAAAAAAAGTAAAACGCGGCTTTTATGAAGCCACCTTCGAAGTCCTGTCAGAAAATGTCAGGTCAGTACCCGATTATCAAATATCTGATATGTTTGTGAAACGTGTGGAGCAACAAATTCTTGAAGCCCCGGAGTTTTACCTCTGGACGCACAAACGATGGAAACACAAGAGAGAAAACTAATTTAAATGACTTAAATTAATAAATTCCAAAATTTCAAGCACCACACGAGGCCTCCGGCCGAACTGAGCGTTAGCTAAATTCCAATTTTAATCATAAAATTTCTAGTTGAGCGCAATTTCCTTTATTTCAGTAATAAAGCGCTCTGCTAAAGCATCAGCCTCCTGTTGGGATTTTGCTTCTGTGTAAATTCTTATGATAGGCTCAGTATTGGATTTTCTTAGATGTACCCAGTTTTCAGGGAAATCAATTTTCACACCGTCAATGGTGGTTATATTTTCAGTTGCATAACGTTTTTCCATTTTTTGTAGGATGCCGTCCACGTCGAGCCCGGGGGTCAATTCGATTTTCTTCTTGCTCATATAGTATGCCGGATAAGTGGCGCGCAACTCACTTACTTTTATTTTTCTTTCAGCCAGAAGACTTAAAAACAGGGCTATTCCCACCAGGGCATCCCTGCCATAATGCGATTCAGGATAAATGATTCCGCCGTTACCTTCTCCACCTATGATGGCGTTGGTGTCTTTCATCAACTGCACTACATTGACTTCGCCAACAGCACTTGCCTGATAACTCCCTCCATGTTTTTCTGTAACATCTCGCAAAGCCCTGGAAGAAGACATATTGGAAACTGTGTTGCCCGGCGTTTTGCTCAACACATAATCTGCACAGGCTACCAAAGTGTATTCTTCACCAAACATTTCCCCATTTTCAGAAATCAATGCCAGGCGGTCCACATCGGGATCAACCACGATTCCCAAATCGGCATTTTCTTTGACAACAAGTTCAGAAATTTCGCCAAGGTGTTCTTTTAAAGGTTCCGGGTTATGAGGGAATTCACCGTTGGGTGTACAATACAGTTTTGTTGTATAAACACCCAATCGCTCCAAAAGCAAAGGTATTGCAATTCCTCCCGTTGAATTCACGGCATCTACCACCACTTTAAAACCGGCTCTTCTGATTGCATCTGCATTTACTAATGCTAAATCCAAAACCATATCAATGTGAATATCAAAATAGGCATCATTCTTTGTAATTTTTCCCAAAGCACCCACTTCTGAAAATACAAACGCTTCTTTTTCTGCAATTTCAAGAATTTTCTTTCCGTTTTCGTCATCCAAAAACTCGCCTCTGCTATTCAGTAATTTCAACGCATTCCACTGTTTGGGATTATGGCTGGCAGTAAGTATAATTCCGCCGTCTGCGTGTTCTTCAGTAACAGCAATTTCAACTGTGGGAGTAGTTGACAGCCCTAGGTCTATCACGTGTATGCCCATACCTACCAGTGTTTGCATCACCAGTTCCTGAACCATTTCGCCGGAAATTCGCGCATCACGGCCCACCACAACCCGATAATTTTCTTTATTGCGTTGCTGCTTTACCCAAGTGCCATAGGCCGAAGCAAATTTCACCACATCAATGGGTGTTAAATTTTCACCCACTTTACCTCCTATTGTTCCCCGTATTCCTGAAATTGATTTGATTAATGTCATTTATAGATATTTGATTTTAGACATACAATTATGAGTAGCAAGTAATGAGTAAAAAAACTCACAAACTCAAAGACTTTTATCCTCTGAAGCTTCAGCGAAAGAGGACACAAACTAAAACGCAAATATACAATTCCAAAACGGGAAAACTTCAACCCTATTTTGTAAATTGGCTGTATGAATTTTTTGGCCCATATCTATCTGTCCGGTGATGATAAAGATGTCATTATCGGCAACTTTATTGCAGACGGCATTAAGGGGAGTAGTTATAAACTATTTCCTGAAGGCATTCAAAAAGGAATTTTGCTTCACCGCGAAATAGACACCTTCACCGATGCCCATCCCATCGTCAGGAAAAGCACCAAAAGACTTCACAAAAAATATGGCCACTACAGCGGGATTATAGTCGATATACTTTATGACCATTTTCTTGCTAAAAACTGGGTGGTTTATAGTGATGTTCCATTAGATGAATTTGTCGAAAATTTCTACAACCTGTTGCATCAATACCACGAAATGCTCCCCACCCGCATCCACAGAATGCTGCCCTATATGCTTGCAGACAACTGGTTGCTGAGTTATGCGACCGTTCCGGGAATCAGTAAAATTCTGTATCAAATGAATTTCCGAACAAAAAACAAGTCAAAAATGAATCTGGCCGTGGTGGAACTTGAAGAGTTTTACACCGATTTTGAAAAAGAATTCACCGATTTTTTCAACGAACTCATCCCCTTTGCCAACCAAAAACTCAAAGACATATGCGCATTGTATCCCTCTTAATCGGGCTTAGTTTTTTTTCGTGTAAAACAGAAACACCGGCCGAAATAGACAGAGGCCTCATTTCCGAGAATGCGATGGTAGTAACTGCCCGCATTGAAGCATCAGAAATTGGTTTGCAGATTTTAAAACAGGGCGGAAACGCATTTGATGCTATGGTTGCCACAGAATTGGCACTGGCGGTGGCTTTTCCCTTTGCAGGAAACATTGGTGGTGGTGGTTTTATGGTTTACCGAACTTCAGATGGAACAACCGGTGCCCTAGATTACCGTGAAAAAGCACCCCTTGCGGCACACAGGAATATGTTTCTGGATGAAAGCGGTGACATCATCCCCGGAAAAAGCACATTGGGTGGAAGTTCGGTGGGTGTACCGGGTACCATAGCCGGGATTTTTGCTGTTCATGAAAAATTTGGAAGCCTGCCCATTGAAACCATTTTTCAACCGGTCATCGATTTGGCTTTGAAAGGAGTGGTTGTTACCGAAGTTCAGGAAAAGAATTTGAACAGGGCAAGAGACTTGATTATTGAAGTTAGTGGCGAAAACACCCTATTTTCCAAAACTTACAAAGCCGGTGACACCATAAAACATTTGGCTTTCGCCGAAACACTTAAACGAATAAAAACTAACGGAAGGGATGAATTTTACCGTGGCGAAACTGCTCAGAAAATGGTGGATTTCCTCCATCAAAACGGAAGTATCATTATTCCGGAAGACCTTTACAACTATGAAGCTGTCTGGCGGGAGCCCATAGTTTTTAATTACAAGGATTTAAAAGTCATATCGATGAGCCCTCCCTCAAGCGGAGGGATTTGCCTTGCGCAAATTTTAATGATGATTGAGCCCTATGACCTGAAAAGCTATGGCCATAACTCTGCTGAATACATCCAGGTTTTGACCGAAGCAATGCGAAGAGCCTATGCCGATCGCAGCTACTATTTGGGCGACCCCGATTTTGTAGAAATCCCTGTGGAAAAACTTTTAAGTAAGGCCTATCTCGAAGAAAGAATGACCACTTTTAGTTTTGAACTTGCCACTCCCTCTTCAGTAATAAATTATGGAAACATTGAAATGACCGGTGAAAAAGACGAAACTACACACTATTCCATTGTTGACCAATTTGGAAATGCAATTGCGGTTACCACAACACTGAACGGCGCATACGGCTCAAAACTCTACAGTGAAGAACTGGGCTTCTTTTTTAACAATGAAATGGATGACTTCAGTGCCAAACCCGGAGAACCCAACATGTTTGGGCTCATTGGCGCAGAGGCCAACAGCATCGCCCCCGAAAAAAGAATGCTGAGTTCTATGACGCCAACCATAATTGAAAAAGAGGGAGAATTATGGATGGTTTTGGGCACACCCGGAGGCTCAAGAATCATTACTTCAGTATTACAAACAATACTAAACGTCTATGAGTTTGAAATGGCTATGCAACAAGCAGCTGATGCACACCGCTTCCATCACCAATGGCTTCCAGATGAGGTTTACTTTGAAAACAACACTGCAACTGCTGAGACCAAGCAAATACTCCAAAATAAAGGATATTCCATTTCCGGTCAGGAAGCTGTAATCATTGGAAGCATAGCTGCAATTCTTAAGCATGAAAATGGTAAAATAGAAGCTGGTGCGGATTATAGAAGAGACAATGCTGCAGCGGGATTTTAAAAATTAATTCTTATAAAATTAAAAATTTGTAGGTATTTTACTACTAATTGTAAGAATTTCACTAAATTAGCAGGCTTGTTGACGCATATTTTTTTCAAACTTGTATTCAACAAAAAAACTATTGGGGGTTTTTAACAGGGCTTTACAGGATTTTTTTCAATTTTTTCTTTTCCTAAAGATGAATGATGAAAAATGTAAGAATGCGCTGTAAAATAAGAGTGATTTTAAAATTCAACCTTTTAAAAGTATCCTGCTCCCATTTGTTTGATTAATAATAATAAATGGGGAATAAATCTTTTTTTAAAGAGTTGCTTTCTTCGTTGCCGCTAATACTGAGTTTAGTGGCCACTATCGCCATATCTTTTATCTTGTGGAACAGATTGGGCACTTCATACGAGTTTGTGGCAACGCTTAATCAAACCCTCAAAATCACTTTAGCCATAAGTGGAATTTTAGCCTTAGGTATTATGTTTTATTTGGCTACCATAGTCATTAATTTAAGAAACAGCCGTGCAAGTATAATGTCTGATTTGGATAAAATCACGCAAAAAATGCACAATTTCAGAACCATTATCGATTTGCTTTACAAATCAAAAATGTGGCTTCCGGGTCTGAAACAATATCTGGACGAAGAGTATGCCAACCTCAACTACTTTGAAGTTAAAGAGTTTTACAAAGGATATTCAAAACTTGCCATTGAGTTTTTACAGGAAAATCATCCTTTTCAGGACACTGAAAACCTTTATCTGGAATTTAAATCCCTATTAATTACCTCACCCAAGGAGAAAATTGTCACTGAAAACATCAGGTACCCACGATATTATGACAATGCAATTGTAGAGAAGTGGCTGGAACACAAATGTGGTTCAGGCTTATGGTATTACTTTGGTTATAAATTTGCAACCTTTAAAAATGCGCTTGACCTTGAGGCGGTGTATGAACGTCATCAGGACAAGATAATGACACTTGCACAGTCAATCGATAGCGAAGCGTTTGAAGATTCTTCTTTTAACGAAGTTTTCCTTTCAAAACTTGGTGAATATATGAATAAGGAAGTTATACCAAAACTGCATCAATTCCAAACCTTTGCAGCTAAAAAACTTCCCAAAATGGTTAACTTTATTTTCTCATTATTCATTATTTTAATTGTTTTTGGAGTTTTATTGCCCCTCTTTTATCATTTGTTTCAACTCGACCCAATAATAGCTGTCATTTCAATTTCAGTTTCAATTGGTTCAATTATTTACATAGCTTCTTCATTCTACCAATTTCTAACCAAAGAAATCGAGGTTTAAAGCCTCATATATTTTACCTGAATTTAACATTACAAGAGACTGTGCCATAGTAAATTCTTCATTGATTTAAGTATCTTTGCAGCTATGGTAAAAAATGACGATTTTATCAATGTTTTAGGAGCACGCGTGCACAACCTCAAAAACATTGATGTTACTATCCCAAGAGAAAATTTAGTAGTCATAACAGGACTTTCCGGAAGCGGAAAATCCTCACTTGCCTTTGACACCATTTATGCCGAAGGCCAACGTCGCTATATTGAAACATTTTCAGCATATGCCAGACAATTTCTTGGTGGACTCGAGCGTCCCGATGTGGATAAAATCGACGGTCTCTCACCAGTTATTGCCATTGAACAAAAAACCACGTCTAAAAGTCCGCGCTCAACTGTCGGCACGATTACAGAAATCTATGACTTTTTAAGGCTACTGTATGCCCGTGCAGCTGATGCTTACAGCTACAACACCGGTGAAAAAATGGTGAGCTATTCTGATGAACAAATCAGGGAACTTATTCAGGAAGAATATCAAAACAAAAAGGTTATTATTCTTGCCCCTGTAGTTCGCTCAAGAAAAGGTCACTACCGCGAACTTTTTGAGCAAATCGCCAGACAAGGTTTTTTAAAAGTGAGGGTGGATGGTGAATTGATGGACATCACCAAAGGTATGATGGTGGACCGCTACAAAAACCACGACATTGAAACAGTGATTGACCGATTGCATTTAACAAGCGGACAAGAAAACGAAAACCGTCTCAACGAAGCCATCAAAACAGCCATGCATCATGGCGATGATGTATTGATGCTTATGGACAATGAAACCGGTGAAGTGCGCTACTTTAGCAGGGCTTTGATGTGTCCAAAATCAGGTATTTCATACCCCCTGCCTGAACCCAATAATTTTTCATTCAATTCACCAAAGGGAATGTGCCCGCATTGCAATGGTCTTGGCCATTTGCACGTGGTGAATGTTGATAAAATTGTTCCCAATAAAAACCTTTCCCTGAAACAAGGGGCGCTTGCTCCTCAAGGGCCACAGAAAAACAACTGGATCTTTAAACAACTGGAACTCATTGCCGAACGCTTTAATTTTAAACTGAGTGACCCCTTTCATTCCATTCCCAAAGAAGCAGTAGAAATGATTTTGTTTGGAGGAAAGGAAAAATTTGAGGTAGAAAGCAAAACCCTGGGCATTACCCGAAACTATAAAATAGATTTTGAAGGTATCGCCACATTTATTGAAAACACCTATAGCAACAACGAATCTACTTCATTAAAACGATGGGCTAAAGAGTACATGGACAATATTACTTGTCCCGAATGTGATGGAACACGCCTGAAGAAGGAATCCCTTTTTTTTAAAATCAACGAAAAAAACATTACAGAACTTTCGGCTATGGACATTGATGAACTCCAAAAGTGGTTCAAAGACCTGCCGAAACACCTTTCTGAAAAACAACTTTTAATTGCTGAAGAAATCCTCAAAGAAGTCAATGCCCGAATTGGTTTTTTGGCCGATGTGGGACTAAACTACCTTTCGCTTTCGCGAAGTTCAAAATCACTTTCAGGCGGTGAAGCGCAGCGCATCAGGCTGGCAACTCAAATAGGATCACAACTCGTGGGGGTGTTATACATTCTTGACGAACCCAGTATTGGACTGCACCAGCGTGACAATGAGCGACTTATTAATGCACTCATCCAACTCAGGGATTTGGGCAACTCTGTCATAGTGGTTGAACACGATAAAGACATGATTGAACGTGCAGACCACATCATCGATATTGGTCCTGCGGCCGGTAAATTTGGGGGTCAAATAATTTCGCAAGGAACCCCAATTGAAATCAAAGAACACCATACCCTAACGGCAGATTACCTCAACAATACCAAAAAAATTGAAATCCCAGAAAAGCGACGTGAAGGCAATGGCAAATCGTTAAAACTCACCGGTGCCACGGGAAACAACCTGAAAAATGTCAAACTTGAGATTCCACTTGGAAAAATGGTGGGCATTACCGGCGTATCAGGCAGTGGCAAGTCCACTTTGATCAATGAAACCCTCTACCCCATTTTGAATTCCCATTTTTTTAATGGTGTAAAAAAGCCGCATCCCTATAAAAAAATAACCGGACTGGAACACATCGACAAAGTGATAGATGTTAACCAGTCACCCATTGGCAGAACGCCACGTTCCAATCCGGCGACATATACCGGTATGTTTTCAGAAATCAGGGATTTGTTTGCCAAAATGCCGGAGGCGATGATTCGCGGGTACAAACCCGGGCGATTTAGCTTTAACGTAAAAGGCGGCCGCTGTGAAACCTGTCAGGGCGGCGGATTGAAAGTAATAGAAATGAATTTTCTTCCGGATGTTTACGTGGAGTGTGAAACCTGTCAGGGAAAACGTTTTAACCGCGAAACACTTGAAATTCGTTACAAAGGAAAATCCATCTATGACGTGCTTGAAATGACAATCGACGAAGCCGTTCCATTTTTTGAGCACATCCCTAAAATTTACCGAAAAATCAAAACCATCCAGGATGTGGGGTTAGGTTACATTACCTTAGGGCAACAATCTACTACCCTTTCCGGAGGTGAAGCACAACGCATCAAACTTGCAACTGAACTCTCAAAAAGGGACACGGGCAACACACTTTACATTCTTGATGAACCCACAACAGGATTGCATTTTGAGGACATCAGGGTGTTGTTAATTGTTCTAAATAAACTGGTTGACAAGGGCAACACTGTTGTAATCATTGAACACAATATGGATGTGATTAAAACTGTTGACTACATAATAGACATTGGCATGGAAGGCGGAAAAGGCGGTGGTAAAATTTTGGTTTCAGGAACACCTGAAGAGGTTGCAAAACACAAAACCAGTCATACAGCAAAATTTTTAAAAAAAGAGTTAAATTAGCAAAACTACATTAGGACAAAATCAAATTAAATTGTTCTATCCAAAGACACACTATGAGAAAAGAAAAACACAGCAGGGAATGGAACGAAGTAAAAACCAATGACTCCTGGGCGATTTTTAAAATTATGGGAGAATTTGTGAACGGTTATGAAAAGATGAGCAAAATCGGACCCTGTGTATCTATTTTTGGTTCAGCACGCACAAAGCCCGATCATAAGTACTATAAACTTGCCGAGCGCATTGCAAGAAAAATCACCGAGAGCGGCTATGGTGTGATTACCGGTGGTGGACCGGGCATTATGGAAGCCGGAAATAAAGGAGCTCACCTTGCCGGGGGAACTTCTGTTGGATTGAATATTGCCTTGCCGTTTGAACAACACGACAATCCGTATATTGACAGTGATAAGAGCTTGGATTTTGATTACTTTTTCGTAAGAAAGGTGATGTTTGTCAAATATTCACAGGGTTTTGTTGTTATGCCGGGAGGGTTTGGAACTATGGACGAGCTCTTTGAAGCACTCACGCTTATTCAGACCAACAAAATTGATAAATTCCCTATTATACTGGTGGGTACAGAATTTTGGGCAGGTTTATATGAATGGATTAAAACAACCCTTGCTGATTTGTCACAAAACATTGGTCCTGATGATATTCATTTACTTCAACTGGTCGACACAGAAGATGAAGTTCTGGAAATACTTGACAGTTTCTATGGGCAATATAACTTAAGTCCGAATTTTTAATGCTACTAATACCGCTTGCTATGCAGTTTAGAAAATTAATTTTACTTTCCTTTTTACTTTTATTTCAGGGTGTCATCGCTCAGGAAACCATTAAAACAATGTTTTACAATGTTTTTAATTACCCCAGTGCACCCACTCCCAACCGTGCTCAAATACTTTCAGACATTTTGGATGAATACCAACCGGATATTTTTATGGTGTGCGAAATAGAAACCGAGGCAGGTGCAGATGATATTCTGAACAATGCCCTTAACAATACAGGGATTATATATGAAAGAGCACCTTTTGTAGTCAACCAGTCAAGCGGTTCGCCCCTCCAGCAAATGGTTTACTGGAATTCATCTAAATTTAGTTTGGAAACCACCGATGTCATTGTAACTAATGTAAGAGACATCAACAGATACCAGTTAAAACTGTTAACTGATGACCACCAGACCAATCCGGTATATCTTGATTTGTATGTAGCTCATTTAAAATCAAGCCCGGGTCCGGCAAACAGACAAATTCGATTGGAAATGGTACAGGAATTTACTGCAACTTTAGGTGATTTGGATCCGGATTCTTATGTGATTTTTGCCGGAGATTTGAATTTATACAATGCTAATGAACCGGCTTACCAAGAGCTATTAAACCCAAACAATCCAATTACTTTTGTTGACCCGCTTGACGCTCCGGGCGCCTGGCAGGATAACCCCAACTTTGCATATTTGCACACCCAAAGCACAAGGTTAAGCAACGCAGGTTTTGGCGGAGGTGCAGGAGGCGGACTCGATGACCGATTTGATTTTATTTTGATTTCAGAAAATATGCTGAATACACCTGAAATGATGTATGTCGAAGATACTTATATAGCCTTTGGGAATAATGGAAACTGCCTGAATAACCGAATTGATTCACCTGATTGTGATGGTGATTTTGGATCAACTTTAAGGAGTAACCTTTACTGGATGAGCGACCACCTGCCGGTGATTATGGATTTGCAAACAGACCGCACTTTTTTAAGCAACCCAACAGTTAGTGCTCCCGAACTCATCACTTTTCCATATGGAAATATGACGGGAAATTATCTCACCATTCAGGTTCATCCAAGTATTCAACTAGAAGCCGGATTTAAAATTTTTAACGTAATGGGGCAGAAAATGGAAAATATTTCAAATCAAAACCAAGACCGTTATACTATTGATGTTTCCGGTTTTTCTAATGGAATATACTATCTCACTTCAACGGCCAATAACAAAACTTATAAGTTTATAAAAAAATAATTGAAACGACTTGTAACATCCGCACTGAGTCTCCTGACCTTGTTGTTATGTAGTGAACTCACTGCACAGCACGATATCAGGATTGAAGCCCAACTCGATACCGAGGAGCACATCATCCAAATCAGGCAAAAAATAGTTTACACAAATACTTCTGATGTTACGCTGGACACCATTTATTTTCTCGATTGGGCCAATGCGTTTACACGAAAGACAACACCACTTGCAAAACGCTTTGCCGAAAATTTTCAGAGCAACTTTCATTTTGAAAGAAGTTTCAGGCGTGGCCGGACTTTGTTTACTTCCATTTATGACAACGACTACAACGACATCCACTGGGAACGTGGTGAAGCATTGGACATTTTTAAAGCCGTACCCTTAAAGCCCATAGAACCGGGAGAAAGTTATGAATTCAACCTGGTCTATGAAGTGAAATTGCCCAATGCCCGATTTACCCGTTATGGTCATTTGAGAAACGGCGATTACAACCTGAGGTACTGGTTTATCGCTCCTGCAGTATTCGACGGAACCTGGCAACACTACAGTCATAAAAACCTGGACGATTTTTATATGCCCCCTTCTACCTTTACGATACAATTTAAGGCTCCAAAAAACTTTCACCTCACGTCAGACTTAAATGTTTTGGAAGAATCAGAGGAACACGGATTCAAAAAAACTGTCCTCCACGGAAAACATCGCAAGCAGGCTACTATGTACCTGCAGCAACAATCCACTTTTGACATTATCATTACAGATGATCTTGAAGTTCACACCAGTATTGATGACAAAGGACTATACCCACCCTTAAAAGCCCTTCAAATTGACCGGATTTTAAAATACCTCATTGAAGAACTCGGCCCATATCCTCACGAAAAAATGGTGGTTTCTGATGAAGATTATAAAACAAATCCCGCTTATGGTTTGAACCAGTTGCCCAGTTTTATAAGGCCTTTCCCTGATGGGTTTCAATATGACATCGAGCAATTAAAAACCATTACCGGTGTTTATATCCGAAACACTTTGCACATCAACCCCCGTGATGAGCACTGGCTGGCAGAAGCGCTTCAGATTTACCTGATGAAAAAATATACTGACCGATTTTACCCCGAGATGAAAATAGTGGGTAACCTAAGCCGTGTCTGGGGTTTGCGATGGTTTCACGCTGCACAACTTGATTTCAATGACCAATATGCATTTGTATATCTCAATGCTGCACGCCTCAATCTTGACCAACCTTTAACTACACCAAGAGACTCCCTGATTAAATTCAATGCCGAAATTGCCTCAGGTTATAAAGGTGGTGTGGGTCTAAATTATCTGGATAACTATTTGGGCAGTGATATAATAACAACAAGTATCAGGGAATTTTATAATAAATACCTTTTGAAACTGGCTACCGCAGAAGACTTTGAAGCCATTATCAAATCAAAAACTGACAAAGATATTGATTGGTTTTTTGATGAATATGTAGGCTCCATCAGCAAGATGGACTATAAAATCAAGCACATTGAAAAGCAAGAAGATTCGCTGTTGGTTACCATCAAAAATTTAAGTGATAACCGAATGCCCTTTACATTATATGGCTTGAAAGAGGACAACATCATCTTCCGTCAATGGATGGAAGGCTTTGACTCCACCAGAACTTTTGTAGTACCTGCCTATGGTGTTGACAGGATGGCTATAGACTATAGCCAAATCATCCCCGAATACAACAAGCGCAACAATTACAGAAAAGTATCTGGTCTGTTCAAAAAACCGGTGCAGGTTCGTGTGTTTCAGGATGTGGAAGACCCCAGATACCACCAGCTTTTTGTAATGCCGGTGTTTGAATACAATCTTTATGACGGACTTACACTTGGCTCTAGGTTTTACAATAAAACTGTTTTGCCAAAAAACTTTTTGTACAAAATTGACCCCCAATATGGTTTTACTTCAAACACCTTGGTGGGTGGCGGAAGCTTGAGGTACTCATTTGATTTTCAAGAGCAAAACCTCTATTTCATTCATCTGGGAACTTCATACAACCGCTTTTCTTACAATACAGGTTTATTTTATAACCGTTTTAATTTTTGGAGTACCATTTCCTTTAGAGAGAAAAACTTAAGAAGTAACAAAAGGGGATTTTTAAACCTGAGGAATGTCTATGTAAACCGCGACATCGATTTGGATGTGGTTGATCCCCAGCAGCCTAATTATAATGTGGTGAACTTGTCCTATGTGTTTTCAAACGTTAACTTGATTGACCATTTCAGGATCAAGTTTGATTATGAATATTCAAACAGATTTCAAAAAGCATATGCCACTGTTGAATACCGAAAATTGTTTTTAAGCAATCGACAGATCAACCTAAGGCTTTTTGCAGGAACATTTTTAAGAAATACAGAGTCCACCGGTTCAGACTTCTTTAGTTTTGCACTTGACCGTCCCACAGATTATTTGTTTGATTACAATTATTACGGCCGCTCAGAAGACTCTGGTTTATTCAGCCAGCAGTTGATTATTGCTGAAGGTGGTTTTAAATCAAGAATGGAAACTCAATATGCCAACCGGTGGATATCCACCTTGAACGCGAGCACCAATATCTGGAGATGGATTTTGGTTTATGGTGATGTTGGATTGGTCAATAATCGCGAAACAGGAACTCAGCTATTTGCAGATTCTGGAATTCGCGTTAACCTGGTAGCTGATTATTTTGAACTCTACTTTCCGCTTTTATCCAGCAACGGCTGGGAACCCGGTATGGACAACTATGACCAAAAAATCAGGTTTATAGTCACACTCACCCCGGAAACCCTTTTCAGGTTGTTTACAAGAAGGTGGTATTAGGTTTTATCGACCATCACTTTATATGTGGGGTCTTCCAGGATGTTCACTTCGATAATTTCATCTGCATTTTTCAACAGCTTTCTACAATCGGGACTTAAGTGCCTCAAGTGAACTTTCTTTCCTTGCTTATGATAGCGCTCGGTAATTTTATTTAAGGCTTCAATAGCAGACATATCCACTACCCTGCTTTCAGAGAAATCAATAATCACCTCATCCGGATCACCTAAAACGTCAAACTTTTCATTAAATAGCGTTGTTGAACCAAAAAACAAGGGGCCGTAAATTTCATAGTGTTTTACACCCTCCTCATCCACATACTTTCTGGCACGTATCCTCTTGGCATTGTCCCACGCAAAAACAAGTGCAGAAATGATCACACCTATAAGAACCGCAAGAGCCAAATTGTGGATAATCGCCGTGACAAGAGTGACCAATACCATCACCAATACGTCAGATTTAGGCATTTTGTTTAGCGTGCGAATGCTGGCCCACTCAAAAGTTCCAATAGCAACCATTATCATCAGTCCGGTTAAGGCTGCCATGGGTAACAATTCAATAACACTTGAACCAAACATAATAAACACCAATAGCATCACTGCTGCTACTATACCTGAAAGTCGTGCCCTTGCCCCTGATGAAACATTGATTAAACTTTGACCAATCATAGCACAGCCTCCCATCCCTGAGAAAAATCCTGAAGTGATGTTTGCTGCTCCCTGAGCAACACATTCCCTGTTGCTCTGCCCACGGGTTTCTGTTATTTCGTCAATGATATTGAGGGTCAGTAAACTTTCTATAAGCCCTACTCCGGCAACGATGGCTGCATAAGGGAGAATAATCATCAAAGTCTCAAAAGTAAAAGGAACTGCGGGAATATTAAATGGGGGAAATCCACCTTTGATCGAGGCCATATCGCCCACTGTTTTGGTATCCATACCAAAGAAAAATACGATTCCAAAAACCACCAAAATAGCGGTTAATGATGCCGGTATGGCCTTTGTCAATTTAGGAAGGCCCCAAATGATTAACATCGTTAACAAAACAAGTCCCAACAAAAGATAAAGTGTTCCTCCGGTCAACCAGTTTCCTGCATCATCTTTAAACTGGTCCAATTGTGACATAAAAATGATGATGGCCAAACCATTTACAAACCCAAAAATAACGGGATGCGGCACGAGGCGCATCAATTTTCCAAGTTTTAAAAACCCCACAATGGCTTGCATAATACCCGCTAAAATTACTGTAGCGAAAATATATTCAGGACCGTGAGAGATAGAAAGACTAATAATCACAACTGCAATAGCACCTGTAGCACCGGAAATCATTCCCGGCCTGCCACCAAATATAGAAGCAACCAGACCCACCACAAAGGCAGCATATAAACCGGTTAGCGGAGACAACCCTGCCATAAAAGCAAAAGCAATGGCCTCAGGAATCAGCGCCATTGCTACAGTCAAACCTGCTAAAATTTCGATTTTATAATCGACTTTTTGCGAAAAATCAAAGAGGTTGATGTATTTCTTGTACTTCACTTTGTTGTACTTTTTTTTGAACTGTCTTTGAAATTTGAATATGCTCCCATTATGATTGGATTAATTTAATAGAAAAATTATACCTTCCCTGAAAAAAGGTGCAAAACTACAAATAAAAACAGCTTCTGAAAGTCAGTGGTGTTATTAAATCTATAATAGTTCGATACCGTCTTCTTTAATTGCTATCATCTTGTCCCTGTAGAGTGCCCCGATGGCTTTTTTGAACAACTTTTTACTCAACCCCAGTTGGTTTTTAATTTCATCAGGTGTTGATTTGTCGTGGAGGGGCAGAAATCCGCCGGCGGCTTTGAGTTCTTCATAGATAAATTCGGCATTGGGTTCAATGCTTTTGTAGCCTTCCGGCTGAATGACCACATCGATTTTTCCGTCTTCGCGCACTTTTTTGATATAGGCTTCCAATTTATCACCGGTGCGGATGTCTTCAAAAATATTTTCGATGTAAATCAAACCCTCGTGCTTCTGATTGATGATGACATTGGCCCCTTTTTCGGTCAAATGAGTGACCAATATATCCACCTTATCAAACTTATTAACCGTAATGTTTTCATTGGAAAGGTATTTTCTGGTTTTGCTGGAACCTGTAAGTCTGTTGGTTTTTTCATCCATATACATATAGACAATATACCAACTACCTTCTTTCATTGGCCTGGCCTGCTCTTTAAACGGGACAAACAATTGTTTTTCCAACCCCCAGTCCATAAAAGCACCCACTTCGTTGACAACCATGCAGCGTAAATAGGCAAATTCATTAAGTTTTACAAACGGTTTTAGCGTAGTGGCTACAGGTCGTTCTTCGTGGTCGAGATAGACAAAAACTTGGAGGGTTTCCCAGATTTTATATTCTTCAGGAACATATTTGTTGGGCAACAAGATTTCGTTGCCTTCAGAATCGCCAAGATAAACGCCTTGAGGTGTTTCCCTGATAATGTCTAAATCGTTGTACTCCCCTATTTTGATCATGATTTTGTTTTTGCAAAGGTAAACTAAAGTCATAAAAAAAGCGCCTTAAAATAGATGGCGCTTTTAGTTTTGTTTAAATCAGTCTATTTATATACTGATTCCTTCTTGAAATGTTTTGCCAGTAAATAATAAACCACAGCACGGTATTTATTTCTTTCAGATCTACCATATTGTTCCATAACAGCGTCTATCGCTTTATCAAGTTCGGAACTGTCTTTTAGTCCTAATTTACCTATAAGAAAATTCTTTTTAACTGTATCCAACTCACTTTGGTCTGAACCTGCAACAGTTGCAGCGTCTGCATTGTAAATTGAGGGACCACAGCCAATAGTAACTTTAGTCAAGAAATCCATGTCGGGATTTACTTTACATTTTTCTTTTAAATCTGCTGCATACTTTGCAATTAATTCATCTCTTTTGCTCATAATATTTTTTTTAAAATTTTGTCTAATAAATTTAACACTTATCGGTGAAAATTCAAAATTTATTTTAGAAATTTAAAGTAATCAAGCAAAACTTTATCATTGACTGTCCGTGGTGTTTTGATTTCAAGTAATTGGGGTTGGTCATTTTTGGCGAAAAATTCTGTCAGCACGCCTGGTAGGGCTTCTTCGTTTTCAGTGATATGATAGTTGAATTTGTGCATTTCGCAAAGTTGTTTCGCCGAAAGGCTGTGAATGGTTTCAAAAAACAAATCAAAGTTTTGGGTGTCTTTTTCGCCCGGGAGAATTCTAAAAATTCCGCCTCCATTATTATTGACTACAATAATTTTAAAGGTTTTCGGAATGTAATTGTTCCAAAGGCCGTTGGCATCATAGAAAAAACTTAAATCGCCGGTAATAAAAACCACCTGTTCTTTAGCAGCAACTGCAGCGCCAATTGCTGTCGAAGTGCTTCCGTCTATCCCACTTGTCCCGCGGTTGCAAAACACTTTCAAGGTTTTGCACAATGAAAACAATTGTGCATACCTCACAATGGCACTGTTGCCTAATTGCAGTATGATATTTTGCGGTAAATGGTTTAAGATATGTTGAAAAGCTTTAAAATCTGAAAAAGGAATACCACGCAAGTACTCCTTATGTTTTAGAGCCCTTTGATTTTTAACTGAAAGCCATTGCAATTGGTAATTGCTATTCAAATTATGGATGTGTGGTAAAAAAGCCTTGAAAAAAGCTTCCGGCTGTGTTTTAAAGTGGTGACTCAGGTAAAAAAAAGTGTCATACGCTTTCTTTTCATCAACGTGCCAATGATGTTTTGCCGGAAAATCCCTTAAAAATGCCTTGATTTTTTTTGAAATCACCATTCCCCCAAAAGTGAGCAAAACATCGGGCTGCAGTTCCTTAAAATCGTTGGCACTCATAGATGCTATAAGTTGATCGATGGAACAAATAAAATTTTGGTGGTACAGGTTTGATGTGGTTTCGGTCATTACCAATACACTGGGGTCTGCAGCGAGTTGGTCAATTATATTTTGACTAATGGCATCCGGTTGCTGAACACCCACCAGGATTAACTTTCGCTTTGCATTGTTCCAAATGGTTGCAAATTTTTCTAAATCGTCAGTTAGTGAATTCTTGTCTTTATTCGCCGGAACATTTTGAGGAAGTACTGTTGGTAGTTCAGTTTTTTGATACAGCGGCTCCTCAAAAGGGGCGTTTATATGCACCGGTCCTTTCAATTCAATGGCCGAATTGATGGCAATGTTAATTTGGGTTTCGTTGTATTTTTGATACTCCTCTTCTATTTTAAGGTTCGCCGAATAGATAATGTGCTTTTCAAATATATTTTCCTGACGAATGGTTTGCCCGTCTCCTATGTCAATAAATTGTGGAGGCCTGTCAGCCGAAATCACTACAAGCGGTATATCACTGTAGAAAGCTTCAGCCACTGCCGGATAAAAGTTTAGCACAGCTGAGCCTGAGGTACAAATAACTGCGGTCGCATGACCGGTTTGTTGGGCGATTCCCAAAGCAAAAAAAGCAGCAGCCCGCTCATCGACGATGCTGTACACTTTAAAGAATGGGTTTTCTGTAAATCCGATTGTCAGCGGTGCATTTCTGGAGCCGGGACAAATAATGATGTGTTTGATTTCCTTAGCTCGGCAAAGCTCGGTGATGGTTTGTGCAAGGGGGATTTTAGAGTAGTTCATCGGGATGCAAAGTTACCGAAGTAATTCTGCTTTTAAAATAGAAATCAATACAAAATTTGAAGCATGGTGCTAGTTTTGTGAACAGTTTCCTTCCATTCGTCTTCCGGATATGAATCTTTGGTGATTCCACCTCCAACAAAAAGTGTAGCAATATCTTTGTTGATCTTCATACAGCGCAGATTGACATAAAAATCAGCAAAAGACCCACTGACTGCCTCTGTTTGTTCAAATGCTTCATCATTGTAATTCAATTCTCCAAGAAATCCCGTGTAAAACTCGCGGTCATAGTTTTCATTTTCCTTGATAAAGTTCAATGCTTTTTCTTTTGGGAGACCACAAACAGCCGGCGTGGGATGCAACCTTTTTATCAAACAGGGAATATCGCAAACCCGGGTGTTGATTGTTCCGCCCACTTCAGTTTTGAGATGAATCACATTTCCGGCTTTTACTGTTGATGGCTTGGATATCATAAGAATTGGTACGATTTTTTCTAAGGCGCTTTCCAGGAAATCGGTAACCAGGCTTTGTTCTTCTTTTTCCTTTTCACCCCAGATTACTTTTGTGTCTTCTTCAAATTTTTGTGTTCCGGCAAGTGCCATTGTTCTGAAAGTTTTCTTTTCAAGTGAAAAAAGACTTTCCGGGGTAGCACCAAACCACAGACCTACAGAGGGATGGTACCAAGAATATACAAAGGCTGAAGGATATTTATTAATCAACCTTTCAAAGAGATTGATTATGTTAGCTCCATTTGTAATTTCCTTGATTTTTACTTCCTCTTTTCTGGACAAAACTACTTTTCGCAATTCATTATTTTGAATGGAATCTACCCCTTTTTGCACCAGTTCTAAATGTAAATTTTTTAGAAGTTCATTTTCAGGGGTCAGTTCTGATAAATCCTTTTTTTCAACACCTTCAGCTTCTGATTGGAAATAAAAGCCGGATACTATTTTACTTTTTTCCAACGGAAAAAGTATCGCATTTAAATCTGTGTCAAATGGGGAAAAGACAAATCCATTCTCTTTAAAGCTTGATGTAATGTACAATTTGTCATCTTGTTGTAGAATTCCCCTGATAATTTCCTTGTTGGGTTTTCTGTACAATACAAAGGGCAACTTGCTGTCAAAATGATCTTGAACTACTGAAAACAGTTTTTCTTTATCCATTGCGGTTAAGGTTATTTGGCGGGGATAGTAATGGTTGTAAGCTTGACTAAAGATACTAATTCTTTTTCAGAATTTAAAATTTTGATTTGCCACAATTGTGTAGTTCTTCCCTTATGGATTATTGTGGCTACCGCCTCAACAAAACCATCTTTAACAGATTTGACATGATTGGCAGATATTTCAATTCCCCTCACGGCTATATTTTCTGTATTTAGAAATAAAAATGCGCCTGCACTGCCCACACTTTCAGCCAATGCAACTGATGCCCCGCCGTGTAAAACGCCGTCAGGCTGATGCACTTTTGATGTCACCGGCATACGGGCTGTAAGTGAATTTTCATCAAAATCGATAAACTCGATTCCCAAAGTTTCCATTAATGTGTTTTTACACATGGCATTGCATTGCCTTAGAATCTCTTCTTTTTCTTTTCTCATAGCTATAGAATACTTTTGTAAATTTACAAAAAAATGTGACCATGCAAACCGAAAAAGAAGTTTCTTATACCGCTTCAAATTCATACTCAACTATGTATGCGCTTTCCAAAAAAACCAAAAACATCTGGTTTTCCTTTCATGGAATGGGATATTTGAGTCGCTACTTTTTAAACCATTTTGAAGCTCTAAATCCGGATGAAAATTATTTTATTGCCCCGCAGGCACCATCCAAATATTATCAGGGTAAAAACTTCAATTATGTTGGGGCCTCATGGCTAACCAAAGAAAACACTGCTGCAGAAACTAAAAATGTACTGAACTACATTGATGCCGTGAGCCAAAGTGAAAATATCCCGGAAAATGAAGATAAACTCATCGTCTTTGGTTTTTCTCAGGGAGTGTCGGTTGCATTGAGATGGGTAGCTTCAAGAAAGATAAACTGTAAAACCATTATTATTCATTCCGGCGGAATTCCGAAAGAGTTAAAAGCTGAGGATTTATCATTTTTAGATAAAAACACCAAAGTATATGTAATTTACGGAACAAAAGATGAATACCTGACCGAAGAGCGCATGTATTCTGAACTCATCATGGCTAAAAACCTGTTCGGAAAAAGGCTTCACGTGATTTCATTTGAGGGAAATCACAGTGTGAATAAAGAACTTCTTTTGTCCATTTCAAAATTTTAGTAAGAAATAGATTAATTATTTTATGTATTTCGTCGAATATATTTGTATCTTGGCTATTAGTTTTTGTACTTTCGTTAAAGTTTTGTGATAGAACCCAAATTTATCCACTTATGAAAACTTTAACCGCCCTTTTTGCCTGTTGTTTTGCATTTATTGCAACTGCACAAATTTCTTCAATTGAAAAACAAGCACTTATCGACTTTTACAATAGTACCAATGGTAGTGAATGGTTCACTTCTTGGGAATTGGAAGAGCCTGTATCTACCTGGAAAGGGGTAACGATAAAAGACAACAAAGTAGTTGCAATAGAATTGGGTTTTAATAACCTTCAAGGTCAGATACCTGCCTCAATTGAAAACTTAGAACATCTTGAATCTCTTAAATTGTATTTCAATCAAATTGGCGGAACAATTCCGGAAGAAATTGTAAATCTTAAAAACTTAAAAGTCCTTGACCTTAACAGCAACATCATTTCTGGTACAATTCCATCATCGATTGATAAGCTTAAAAATCTTGAATCTTTACTTTTGAGCAGTAATAATATAACCGGTGTGGTACCCTCTGAAATCGGTAATTTAAGCAATTTAAATACACTCGTTTTATTTGACAATCACTTTTTTGGTGACTTTCCATATGCAATTTCAGGGCTAAACAATTTAAATGAGGTTATTATTGCAAACAACAATTTCAACGCTGAGAGCCTGCAAACTTCTATTGCAGCTTTATCTGCTAAAGGTATTAATGTTGATTTCAACGAATTAAAATCACCCACAGAATTTGCAACCTTATTATTGGATGATGAGGATAACTAATATTATTTGTTTGATTATGTAAAAAAAGGGCGGTTCAATATTGAACCGCCCTTTTTAATTATTTAGAATTGTTAAAAACTCTTTTTGGTCTCTATAGACTTGAATTATTACTTTACTTCTTCAAAGTCCACGTCCTCCACATCGCTGTTTTCAGCAGAACCGTTTGATGAGGATTTGTCTCCGGCATCTCCACCGGGCTGTTGTTGCTCGGCTTGTGCTTTATACATTTCTTCTGAAGCGGTTTTCCATGCCTCATTGATTTTGTCTAAAGCAGGCTGGATTAAAGCGATGTCCTTAGAGTCAAAAGCTGTTTTTAATTCTGCTAAAGCATCTTCTATCGGCTTTTTCTTGTCATCAGAAAGCTTGTCTCCAAACTCTTTTAACTGACTCTCCGTTTGGAAAATCATTGCGTCTGCCTCGTTGAGTTTGTCTGCTCTTTCCTTGGCTGCTTTATCAGCTTCGGCATTGGCTTCAGCATCTGCTTTCATTTTCTTGATTTCTTCTTCGGTTAAACCGGAAGAAGCTTCAATCCTGATGTCCTGAGATTTGTTTGTTGCTTTGTCTGTTGCGCTTACTTTAATGATACCATTGGCATCAATGTCAAAGGTCACTTCAATCTGAGGTGTTCCCCTTCTCGCCGGTGGGATTCCATCAAGGTGAAAACGACCGATGGTTTTGTTGTCTGCTGCCATTGGGCGCTCTCCCTGCAACACGTGAATCTCCACACTGGGCTGATTGTCTGCTGCGGTTGAAAATACCTGTGACTTCTTGGTTGGGATAGTCGTGTTTGCTTCAATGAGTTTTGTCAATACACCTCCCATAGTTTCAATTCCTAAAGAAAGCGGAGTCACATCCAGAAGCAATACATCTTTTACATCTCCGGTCAATACACCACCTTGAATGGCAGCACCAACGGCAACTACCTCATCAGGGTTTACCCCTTTGCTGGGTGCTTTTCCAAAGAATTTTTCAACAGCTTCCTGCACGGCAGGGATACGTGTTGATCCACCAACCAATATGATTTCGTCTATATCACTCTTTGACAGTCCGGCTGCTTTTAAAGCTTTCTCACAAGGAGCTATGGTTCTTTTTACCAAATCGGCAATCAATTGCTCAAACTTTGCTCTGGTCAAGGTGCGCACCAAGTGTTTTGGTCCGCTTGCCGTTGCAGTCACGTAAGGCAGGTTGATTTCGGTTTGGGTTGAAGATGATAATTCAATTTTTGCTTTTTCGGCAGCTTCCTTAAGACGTTGTAACGCCATCGGGTCTTTACGAAGATCCATATCTTCTTCAGACTTAAATTCATCTGCCAGCCAGTTGATAATTTTTTGATCCACATCATCACCTCCCAAATGGGTATCCCCATCTGTTGAAAGTACTTCAAAAACGCCATCACCCAACTCAAGGATAGAAACGTCGTGAGTACCACCACCAAAGTCAAACACTACAATCTTCTGGTCTTTTCCTTTTTTGTCCAATCCATAAGCAAGCGCTGCAGCAGTAGGCTCATTGATAATACGCTCCACTTTCAATCCTGCAATTTCACCGGCTTCTTTAGTTGCCTGACGCTGTGCATCATTAAAGTAAGCAGGAACTGTAATTACAGCTCTGGATACTGATTGACCCAGGTAGTCTTCAGCGGTTTTCTTCATTTTCTGAAGTATCATTGCTGAAAGCTCCTGTGGGGTGTATAGTCGCCCGTCGATATCTACACGAGCGGTATCGTTATCACCCTTCACAACTTTGTAAGCCGCATTTTCTGTCTCCTTTAGGGATTCAGAATATTTATTTCCCATAAAACGCTTGATGGAAGCGATGGTCTTGGTGGGGTTTGTCACTGCCTGACGTTTTGCAGGGTCACCCACTTTAATTTCTCCACCTTCCACAAAAGCGATTACAGAGGGTGTGGTTCTTTTTCCTTCGGCATTAGGAAT